>Ga0163144_10030796_pt1 | contig 10253 bp, 7 predicted proteins | sample OliLak19BULKMAT1_FD_123175 | JGI IMG/M metagenome (GOLD analysis project Ga0163144, IMG submission 123175) | Freshwater microbial mat bacterial communities from Lake Vanda, McMurdo Dry Valleys, Antarctica - Oligotrophic Lake LV.19.BULKMAT1 | ecosystem: Environmental > Aquatic > Freshwater > Lake...
ACCAAGACTAGCTCAAGCAATGGAAATCTATCCACCTTTAGATATTATCAACAACTATCTCTTAGATGGCATGAAAGTAGTGGGAGAATTGTTCGGTTCAGGACAGATGCAGCTGCCATTTGTGTTGCAATCCGCCGAAACCATGAAGTCGGCTGTGGCATACCTAGAGCAGTTTATGGAAAAAGCCGAAGGTTCGCACAAAGGGATCGTAGTAATTGCCACAGTCAAGGGTGATGTGCATGATATTGGCAAAAATCTGGTAGATATTATTCTTTCTAATAATGGCTATAAGGTGGTAAACATCGGCATTAAGCAGTCAGTTGACAACATCATTAATGCCTACGAAGAACATCAGGCAGATTGCATCGCCATGAGCGGATTGTTGGTAAAGTCCACCGCATTTATGCAAGATAACTTAGCCGAATTTAATCGTCGCGGCATTCAAGTTCCAGTGATTTTAGGTGGAGCCGCGCTTACGCCCAAATTTGTGAATGATGATTGTCAAAAAACCTATGGCGGTAGAGTGATTTATGGTAAAGATGCCTTCTCTGATCTCAACTTCATGGATGCCTATATGCCCGCCAAGCAAGCAGGAGAATGGGATCATGGTCAAGGATTTTTGAACGGTGCGGCGATCGCTGACTTGGTCGATTTAGTCGAACCAGAAATTAAAGAAGAGATCCAAGTAAAGGAAGAAGCGAATCTAATTGAATTGCCAGAGGATACAAATAGATCTGAGGCGATCGCGATTGATACGATTCGACCCACACCACCATTTTGGGGTTCGCAAATCATTCAGCCCTCAGAGATTCCAATTGAGGAACTATATAGCTACCTAGACTTGCAGGCTCTAGTGGCTGGGCAATGGCAATTCCGTAAGCCCAAAGAACAATCCCGCGAAGAATATGACGCATTTTTAGCCGAGAAAGTTTACCCGATGTTAGAAGAATGGAAAGCCAAGATTCGCAGTGAAAATCTGCTCCATCCCACTGTGGTATATGGCTATTTCCCCGTGCAATCGGAGGGGAATAAAGTATTGATTTATGATTCGCTTGAGGCTAAACAAGTAAAAGCTACATTTAATTTTCCGAGACAGCGATCGCTACGCAAATATTGCATTTCTGACTTCTATGCACCCAAAGAATCTGGAATAATTGATGTGTTGCCGCTCCAAGCTGTGACCGTAGGCGAAATCGCCACCGAGTATGCCCAAAGCTTGTTTAAGGATAATCGCTACACCGACTATCTCTATTTTCACGGCATGGCAGTACAAATGGCAGAAGCCCTCGCAGAATGGACTCATGCTAGGATTCGGCGTGAGTTGGGATTTAGTAGCGAAGATCCAGATAACATTCGGGATATCTTGGCTCAGCGTTATCGAGGTGCGCGTTATAGTTTTGGCTATCCCGCCTGTCCAAATATTCAGGATCAATTCGCGCTTTTGGATTTGCTGGATGCGAAGCGAATTGATTTATTTATGGATGAGAGCGAACAACTTTATCCCGAACAATCTACTACTGCGATAATTGCCTATCATCCCGCCGCTAAGTATTTCAGTGCCTAATCCTTAGGTAAAACTTCACCTTTGCCCAGTTTATAGCTACCTTCACCCAACTGATGATCGACACTGACCCGATCATCAAAAACGAAGCATTCTCCTTGCCAAAGACTTTCTGCTGGATTGACTTCTTCCAGGTATTTCAAGATTCCGCCTTGAAGTTGATAAACCTGGCTAAATCCCATTTCTAACATCATCGCACTTGCCTTTTCGCAGCGGATCCCACCCGTACAGAACATCGCAATTTTCGGATGTTGACTAGGATTGAGATTTTTTCGCACATATTCAGGAAACTCTCGAAAAGAATCAATTTCGGGATTAATTGCCCCAGTAAAAGAACCGATTTCTATTTCGTAATCATTGCGGGTATCAATTAGAATCACTTCGGGATCTTGGAGTAACTGATTCCACTGTTGGGCAGAAGTATGTTCGCCAACCCTTTCGGTGGGATCGATTTCGGGAATCCCTAAGCTAATAATCTCATTTTTTAATTTAATTTTTAATTTTTGGAAGGGCGGTTTAGGAGTAACAGAGAGTTTATAGTCTAAATTATGGAATCTACCGTCCTTTTGCCAAAATTCTTTAAATGCGGCAATTCCTGTATCTGTACCAGCGATCGCGCCATTGATGCCTTCAGGAGCTAAGATTACTGTACCTTTTAATGCATGAGATTCACAGAGAAATTCTAGACTAGGCTTAAGTTCAGCAAAGTCTGGCAGTTTGGCAAATTGGTAAAAAGTAATTACTTGACAATCCATATTTACAAACCATAATTGAAATTTGGCTTTTTACTTTAACCTAGAAATGCTATTTTAAATCTAAAATAGCCGATGAAGCTCATGAGATTCTTAAAAAATCGTTAATCAAGGATTTTAGCGATTGCTATATTTTTATACAATTCTATTTATGACTTCAAGAAAGAAATTTGGCTTTTACTTAGCTTCAACCCTAATAAGTGGATTTGCTATAGCTAGTCAGAAGACGTTCGGTAAAGATATTCTACGAGTATCAGTAGCGATATCCTTAAGAGAAGCTTTTTTAGAAGCTAAAACTATCTTTGAGCAAGAGAATCCTACCACCGAGATTCAATTCAATTTTGCGGCATCAGGCGTGCTCAGACAGCAAATTGAGCGGGGAGCCAACTTGGACATCTTCGCGAGTGCAGACTTAGAGAGCATCGATCTTTTAGTCCAGAAAGGCTTGATTCAGTCAAATAGTCGGATAAATATTGCCAAGAACCAAATGGTGGTAGTTGTTCCCACTGGAAACCCCAACCGTGTGACTAAACTGAAAGACCTTGTGAATTTGAGGCGAATCGCGATTGGGAATGTAAATATAGTGCCCGCAGGACAATATGCGAAACAGGCTTTAACTAAAATTGGCATATTCCCAGATTTAGAAAAAAATCAAAAATTAATTTATGCAGAAAACGTGCGTCAGGTTCTCGCCTATGTAGAGCAGGAAAGCGTAAATGCAGGTTTGGTTTATAGTACTGATGCCGCAACTAGCAGTAAGGTTGAGATTGCGCTGCGGATTCCTCTTGGCAGTACCGATCCAATTATTTATCCAATGGCGATTCTTACCGAAAGCAAAAATTCTCTAATTGCCCAGAAATTTATGAATTTGATCAAGAGCGATCGCGGTCAAAAAATTCTGCGTTCCAAAGGCTTCTTAGCAGTATGAGCCAAGTCTGGTCAGCTATGCGGGTAACTCTGCAAATCTCGTTTTTAGCTACTTTAATCGTCACAGCTTTGGGCGGCGCGATCGCTTATTTACTAGCAAAATATAGATTCCCTGGTCGAAATCTAATTGAAACGATCATTACCCTTCCCTTAGTATTGCCCCCTACAGTGGTGGGATTCTATTTATTAGTCTTATTTGGTAGAAAAGGGATTTTGGGCGAACCGATTTTTGATGCTACAGGATGGAGTTTGATTCTCACTTGGCAAGGTGCAGTCTTAGCGGCTACGGTAATGGCTCTGCCAATTATGATCAAGACTACGCGTTCAGCTTTAGAGAGCGTGAATCAAGGCTATTTATTAGCAGGATATTCTTTGGGTTTAACTGAATTACAAACATTATGTTCAATTTGGTTACCTTTAGCTTGGAGAGGAATTTCCACAGGAATTATTCTTAGTTTTGCTCGCACTCTAGGCGAATTTGGCGCTACTTTAATTATTGCAGGCAATATTCCAGGCGAAACCCAAACTCTCTCTTTGGCAATTTATGACGCTGTACAGATTGGCGATCAGAATCTAGCGATGATTTTAGTTTTAATTTTGACCGCGATCGCTACCACCGCAATCATGATCGTGAATTTTTTGGGCGCGCATAAGTAGATTTCTATTCAGCTTGAACCAGAGAGATTAAATCGACTGGGAAGAGCAAAAACCTGCTAACTACCTTGCGATATCCGCTATAAGCTAAACTCTCGTGCTGCATAAAGAGCCGCACCAATTAGACCTACTTGTTGATTCAGCACAATTTGAATTGGAATCTCTTGCAAGAGCGATCGCATTCTTCCTTTTTGTTGAAACGACTCTAAGAAATCACCTTTTCGCATCAATTCTAAGTTCTTCGCGGCAATTCCACCCGCAATATATAGTCCACCGTAAGGCATAATCTTTAACGCCAAATTCCCCGCTTCAGCCCCATAGTTCTGCATAAAGATTTCCATTGTCTGCTGAGCCAAAATATCCTGAGTTTGCGCCGCCGCAATCAAAGCCGCAGGATCATAATTAGCCCCTTTTTCCCAAGCAGCAATCTTTTCTGCCAAAGGCGTATGAATGGGAGTGGAAGCGCGATCGCGTAGAAACCGATAAATCGAAGCAATCCCCATACCTGAAACAATCCTTTCTACCGAAATTCTGCCACCGACTTTAAGTTGTAAATGTTGGAGCAGCTCGATTTCTAAAGTAGAGCGTGGCGCAAAATCCGTATGTCCACCCTCAGAAGTATGTACCTGATATTCGTGCTGATTCCAAGTGAGATAACATTGCCCCAAACCTGTGCCAGCGCCAATTACCGCGATCGGTGCGCGTGCGCGCGGCTCCCCATCTTGCAACGAAAACAAATCATCTCTTCCCAAGCCCAGTAAGCCATAACCCGTGGCTTCAAAATCATTAATCAGCCTTACCTGGGGAATGCCGATAGCCTCAGCAATCTCCTCCCCGTCTAAGTGCCAGTGCAAATTGGTAAGCTTACACCTATTTTGGACAATTACCCCTGCTACGCCAAAGCAAGCGCTCATCGGCGCAGGAGTTTCGCCCAATCTTTCAGTTGCCTGCCGCCAAAAATCTTCTAAAACCGCAGTAAAACTCGCATAGTTAAGGCTATCAAAGCGCGCTTCAAATACAGAAATCGGCTGAGGATCGTTTTTTTTAACCTCCGCCAATTGGATAAAAGTTTTTGTACCGCCAATATCCCCTGCTAATGTCCACATTTTTCGATTAAGTTCTTGGTTAAAGCTTTCGACTAGGATTTGTTTTACTTCCTTTACTCTACCTTCATTTTTGCCAATAAGCGATCGCCAGAAATTACCGCCGCCATCGAAACTTGGGGATGAGCATCCTGCGCCAGATATTTCAAAGCTGAAACGCTCTTCTCAGATGGTAAATTGCCTAACGCTTCGGCCAAACGCTGACGAGTAAGCCAATCTTCACATTGCACAAAATCTAAAATTCGCCCCACACAGCGTATATCTCCCACTTCGCCTAAAGCCGAAATCGCCGCTTGATGCAGAATTCCCTCTTTGCTATCCAAAGCACTGATCAAAGCATCATAGGCGCGCGGGTCAGCCAAATTACCCAAGGAAACCGCAGCACTAAACCGCACTAGCCACTCTACATCTTCATAAAAAGCCCGCATCAAAGGCTCAAAAGCTCTAGGATCGCGCAAATAGCCCAAAGCCCCAGCCGCATCCGCCCGCACGCCATAGTCAGTTTCAGTTTCTAAAATCCTTGCCAAAACCGGAAAACAATCCTCAGTAGGCTTCAACCCTAGCGAAAATACTGCCATCGAACGAATTTGAATATTCTCATCCTTAATCAAGCGTAAAATCAACGGCACAGCTTGAGCAGCAGGTACATTCTTTAAAGCCGCTAAAGAGATCAAGCGATCGCGAGAATTACTACTCTCCAACAGTTTCTGCTCCTCAATTACTTGCAAAATTACTGGGAAAACCTGATCTGCTTGCGCATTTTTAAGCCCAGTTAAAGCCAGCAGGATTTCATGGGGCGGCACAGCCCTAAGATCGGTCAAAGCCTGTTGCAATTCCAGGGTGTTTTTGCCTTCCAATTGAGCGGTTAAGGTAACTTGGGTCATAAGAATCTGGTATTTGTTTAATTTATTGCTCAGATTGTAACAAAAATTTACAATTAACTAGCGATCGCGCTAGGATGATTACCGTCCCGATCTAATTTTCAAGAATTAAATCTAACACTTACACAAAACTATAAGGTGGTAACGCCTCACCTAACTCAACCTTCCAACCTGGGTTCAAGCCTTGCCAATATCTCAATCTTTCCTTTGTTTGAGTTAATTCTTCTACCCTAAGCAACACACTCGCTCTAAGCTGTTCCCCTAGTCTTGGCTCTTCCCAACCTACTCGTCCCACTTCAGCCTGTACAAGCTCAACGATCACTTTTGCCTGCAAGCCAATCTGTTGCTGCCGTTCAAACTCTTGCTTTCTTAGCTGAAAATAGGCTCGCCCCTTAAGTCTCTCCTCGCCAAATGATTCCTCTACCTGCTCAAATCTAGCCACCAAACTATATTCCGCCCAGCCTTCTAGTCCTTGCAACTTAGTCAAAAAATTCTCTTCAGCAGCCTGCAAAAATTGTTCTAAACTCGCCATACGCTCAAAAAAAGCACTACGCAGGCTCCAAGGCAGCATTGACTTTACCTTAATAAAAATATGAGATTGCACTCTGCCATAACCCAGCGCTAACTCAATCCAGGATTCCTCTTTGAGATTTTGCAGACTACCAAGATCCAAACCCGTCTCCACCAGCGCCCAAAACTCGCCAAACCTAAAATATTCCAGCTTGCCACCCGCCACCCCATCTAAACCAGCTGCAGGCTGCTCACCCAGACATAATCCATACATACAGACCCCCAGATTCTCACCTAACATATTAATCACCAGATCTGTTTAAATCCCACTGAGTTTAATCCCTGTTTGATCACTGTTTAATCAATGAGGAACCACCATGACCACCCTACTCAAAACCGAAGCAAATATCATCTATCCTAGCGAGGACAATACCCCCTTGGCAGAGACTTCCATCCACTTAGATCTAATCATCAACACCGTAGTGATCCTCCGCCACTACCTCAAAGCCCAAAACCTACCAGGCATAATTCTTTCCAACCAATTTGTCTACTATGCCCAAGGATTTCCCAAGTTGCGAGTAGCCCCTGATATTGCCGTAGTTCTTGATCTACCATTCTCAAAGCCAGATAATTATAAAATTTGGGAGTCAGGACAAGTGCCATCAGTAATCTTTGAAATCACCTCCAAGAGCACCCAGTCCCAGGATCAAGTTATCAAAAAAGACCTATACGAGAGCCTAGGCGTAAAAGAATACTGGCTATTTGACCCCAGATCTGAATGGTTAGAGCCACCGCTTAAAGGGTATCTGTTAGTGGATGACCTCTATACACCTATCCTTAATGGCATTTCTCCAACTTTAAGTATGCGCCTTGAAGCAAACGGCAATCAATTAGATCTTTACCTTTTGGATAATGGACAAAAGCTGCTTACCCCAGACCAACTAAACGAAGCATTGCAGCAATCTGAAGTGGAAAACTCTATGCTGATTGCTCAGCTACGCCGCCTGGGGATTGAGCCTGATATTTAATCCCAGATCTTTAATCGCTGATCGGCTGCCTTCCACAAATTGCGGTAACTACTAAAAACCCACTACAAATACTGCAACAAGCTGAAACCAAGACTACCAGACCCCCCGTCTAGTTGCTCTAACTAACTAGTAAAATAAAGCCATAATCACACTCCAGGCAACTAATCACACAACGGCAAGCATTGATATTTGCAGATTCAAGCAATATCTAACCTACATATACCGTGATATGTTGATCTCACAGGGTGGTTTATACCTAACGACTTAGCAAATGCACTTAGCGAATGCTCTGGACAGTTAGGATTTCTCGAAACGATTAAAGCTTCTTAATTTATTGCTTCATAGAATTAGTCAAAATACTTTTGTACTTGATTGCTACAGAACTAGAAGAAGATTAAGACCGATATTTCTCAAGAAACTCATAAGAACTCAGAGGAGTAAAACTTAAATGGCATTACAAATTATAGGTACCGGCGCAGGCGATTTTCTTCGCGCTACCAATGGCGGACCAACAGAAGTCTTTGGAGATCTCTCACCCACATCTACACCTGCACAAATTGCTACGGCTCCTTTTGGTAATGACACCCTAATCGGTGGTACTGGCAACGATACACTTTTTGGACAACAGGGTGCAGACTCCCTAATCGGTAGTGGTAACGATGCCCTACGTGGCGGCGCTGGACAAGATACTCTAATCGGTACTGGTAGCGACACTTTGTTTGGTAACAAAGATGCTGACCAACTATTTGGTGGAGCCAGTGCTTTTGGTGGACAAGGTAACGATTCAATCTTTGGTACTACCACTGCACGTGGTGAACTCGGAAACGACATCATTTACGGTGGAACTAGCCTTTTTGGTGACAACGGTAACGACACCTTAGTTGGCTCATCTGCTAGCCAAACTTTTACTGGTAATGAATCCAGTGAAGATGAGTTCAACTCAGATCAGTTTGTTTTCTCACCTGCAACTACTCTAACCATTGCTGGACAAACTGTTACTCAGGGTGGTTTTGGTGGAACTGACACCATTGCTGATTTCCAGTCTGGTCCTGGCTTGGGTGATGTAATCAAGCTGCTCAACCTTGACTCTAACGCAACTGTATCCGTATCTCAAACTGGCGCAGATGTAACTATCGTTGTAGCTGGAACCACTTCTCCTGACCAAGGCTCACCTGTTCCTGTAGGTACTTCTGGTTCAGTTACCAATGCTTCTAACCAATCAGCTGCTCAAACCATCATTGTTCGCAATGTAAATATTCAGCAGTTCTTGGCAGTAGGTAGCGAGGACTTGATTGTTAACGACAACATCATCCTTAACACTGGAAACGCAATCGGTGTCTCGGTAAATGGCGTAACTTCATTCGTCTTTACAACTGTAGATCGCTTAGGACGCAATATTGACGCTAGTTCTGTAAACGGCGTGACTTTGACTGCTAATGCTACCAACTTCCAACTAAATGGCATTCCACAATTTACTTCCGTAAACAATGACACCGTTTTGGGTTCAGCCAACAATGACACCATTGATGGTTTAGCTGGTAATGACACAATCACAGCTGGCGCTGGTAATGACTCAGTAGCTGGTGGACCTGGTAATGACACAATTAATGGCGGAACAGGCTTCGTCAACCTGCCTAGAATTGGTGCATTTGTAGTTAACGCTGAGCTTCCTGCTGGTTCTGACTCATTGTTTGGTAATGCTGGTAATGACTTGATTTTCGGCGAAGGAGCTGATTCTCTCTCTGCTACCAACACTGCTACTACATTCTCCTCTGGTAATACCGATGACTTCATCGATGGTGGAGATGGTGATGACACCTTGAGTGGTGACGTTGGTGCTGATACCTTGATTGGTGTTGCTGGTAATGACTCCCTATCTGGTGGTACTGGTAATGACTACCTCAATGGTGGTGCTGGTAATGACGTTCTTACTGACGTTAATGAGTTCCCTTCAACTCCAACCACCACTGCTACTTTCTACACTGACTCTGCCAATCCTTTTGGCGGCGGTTCACTCACAACTAATTTAGCTATCACTTTTCCTACTGATAGCCCTGTGCCCTCAGGTCTCAACACCTTAACTGGAGTTGTCCTAAGCACATTTGTTGCTCCTAACGTTGTTCCTGTAGCTCTTGGTATTTTCCCAGCAGGAATCAACTTACCTCCTCTTCCAGGTACTGGTACTCAAGTCGCTGCTGCTACCATTCCTTTCTTCTTTAACCGTTTCTTCCAAGACGTGTTGCTAGGTGGAGATGGTAATGACGTTGCTTTCTCTGGCAGTGGTAACGACCTGATTGAAGGTGGTACTGGAAACGATGTAATTGACGGTGGTACTGATAACGACATTCTTTTTGGTGGTACTGGTAATGATGCTATTACTGGTGGACAAGGTAGCGATACCATTTCTGGTGGTCCTGACGCTGACATTCTTGATGGTGGATCTGACAACCCTAATGGCTTCGACTATGTTTACTACGGTCAGTCTGCAGGTGGTGTCACAGTCAATTTGATAACTGGCAATGCAATTAGCTTTGGTGGTGGTGATGCTCCTACTCCTGGAGATACCATTAACGGCTTCGAAGGTGTGATTGGTAGCGAATTTGGTGACGTTATCACTGGAAATGAAGACAACAACATCCTGATTGGTCTTGGTGGTGACGACTCACTCTTGGGTGGTAATGGTAGAGACTATATTGCTGGTGGCGACGGAAGCGACACCTTGGATGGTCAAGCTGGTATCGACACCCTAGTGGGTGGTGCTGGTAATGACGTTTTAATCAACACTCCTGGCGACACCCTAGTGGGTGGAACTGGTGATGACGTTTATGTTATCTCTG
>Ga0163144_10030798_pt1 | contig 10252 bp, 10 predicted proteins | sample OliLak19BULKMAT1_FD_123175 | JGI IMG/M metagenome (GOLD analysis project Ga0163144, IMG submission 123175) | Freshwater microbial mat bacterial communities from Lake Vanda, McMurdo Dry Valleys, Antarctica - Oligotrophic Lake LV.19.BULKMAT1 | ecosystem: Environmental > Aquatic > Freshwater >...
GAAGTTTTTAAAGAGTTAGAGCGAATTAATATTCCCAATATAAAAATTGTTGTGACAGGCGGCGGCAGAGTGGCCAATGGTGCCATGGAAACTTTGGGTGTATTGGGCGTAAGAAAAGTAACCGCTTTTGAGTTTTTAAATTATTCGTTCAGAGAGCCGGTGTACGTACAATTGCATTCTGAAGATTATTACAAACCGAAGGATGGATCGGAGTTTAAAAAATCGGATTTTTATAAGCATCCCGAAAATTTCGATTGCTATTTTGCTTCCGGGAATTCTTTTGCGAGCTTTTGTGATTTACTGATTCATTGTACTTTTTGGGATCCGAAAGCGCCGGTGCTTTTTACGGTAGCACAAATGCGGAATCCAAAATTTAAAACGAGTGTTATTGCTGATGTGACTTGCGATTTGAATGGAAGTATTCCATCTACTATTAAAGCAACCACCATTGAAGATAAGTTTTACGGCTACAATCCCAATAGCGAACAAATTGAAGAAGCCTTTGCTCCAAGTACGATTACGGTGATGTCTATCGATAATTTACCTTGTGAATTACCCCGCGATGCATCGGATGGATTTGGAAAACATTTGCTCGAAAGAGTTGTCCCATTTTTAGTGGGCGAAGATGATGGACTCATCGAAAGAGCAAGCATCGCTAAAGACGGCAAATTGATGCCGCATTTTGAGTATTTGAAAGATTATGTAGCGGATTGATTGCAAAAGAAAAATTTCAGACATGCTTTAATAGTTTCTCGATGAATTAAGCTTTTTTAATTTCACGCCAGTGCAATTTCTATCGGGAGCAGAGACGTTGTTTAAACATTTTTCAAATTGATTGAAATTAAAAAATAAAAACACTCATAAAGCTCGAAATTAAGCTATCGCCCTTTTTCATTTAATTATTTTTTTTCCATCTAAGCGTTTTGATTATTCATACAATACCTTTGCTCCTGATCGAAATCGGGATCTTCGTAAAACATTTGAATAAATATTCTAGTAAGTCGAAATTAAAAACACAGAGAATGCTTTAGCAAAATCTAAGTGTTATTTTTAAAGCACTAAGCTTCCTGTGAAGCGGCTTCCTTAAGGATGGTGATAGTGTTGGAAGGGGAGGTGGAGCTGAAGACGGCATTGCCTGCTACTAAAATATCGGCGCCGGCACGAACGAGTTCGGAAGCGTTGTTTAAATCAACACCACCATCAATTTCGATTTTAGCACCAGAGTTTTTCTGGATGATAAGGTTTTTAAGATCGGCGATTTTGCTGTAGGTGTTGCGAATAAAACTTTGTCCGCCAAAACCTGGATTCACCGACATTAAAACCACTACATCAATGGATGCAATTACTTCCGATAAAACTGAAACGGGAGTATGTGGATTAATGGCTACACCTGCTAAAATTCCTAATTGTCGCATTTTTTGAATGGTACGATGCAAATGTGTGCAGGCTTCGTAATGCACCGAAATAATATTAGCTCCGGCATCAGCAAATGCTGACAGATAAATATCGGGATTCACAATCATTAAATGCACATCCAAAGGTTTGTGTGCGTGCTTTTTTACAGCTTTTAGCACCGGAAAACCAAATGAAATATTGGGAACAAATACGCCATCCATCACATCCACATGAAACCAATCGGCTTTGCTGTCATTGATCATTTTAATATCTCTTTCCAGATTTCCAAAATCAGCAGAAAGAACGGATGGGGCAATTAGTACGGACATTTGTAGAAGGGCTTTAAGGCAAATTTCGGGAAAAAATGCGAGAATTTGATTTGTAAAGTTGAAGACAGCTATAATTTATTTTTTACCACAGAGAGCACTAAGTTTTTTCATAAAGTTCACAGAGATATTCAACATTTCTAATGTTGCCTTTTTTATTTCAAATAGAAACAAATGTCCACTGTTATTTTTTGGGTTCTCAGTGGTAAAATTCAGTTTAAATGTACTGGAATAATTTCTTTATTTGATTTACATAATCCGCATTTACCTGTAGAATCTGTCAAATCCGTGTTCAATAATAACCAACTTTAGAATAGCCCTCAAAACAAAAATCCCTGTGAATTGCTTCACAGGGACCTTTTAATAAACCCAAAATGCGTATATGTTGGCTATCCCAGATACGTTCTGAGAATTTTGCTTCTTGACGTATGTTTTAAACGACGTATTGCTTTTTCTTTAATTTGTCGAACTCTTTCGCGAGTTAATTCGAAACGCTCGCCAATCTCTTCTAATGTCATGGGGGAGTCGTTTAATCCGAAGTACAAACGAATTACATCGGCTTCGCGTGGAGTCAATGTGTAGAGAGCTCGCTCGATCTCTCTGCGCAATGATTCCGTGATTAAATTATTTTCCGGTGAGGGTGCAACATCTTCTCCCGGCATTAAATCCATGAGGGTACCATCTTCACCCTGAATAAGCGGTGCATCCATCGACACATGTCGGCCGGAGGAACGCATCGTATCCATCACATCATCTACAGAAATATTGAGAACAGTAGACAATTCCTCATTGGTAGGCTCACGTTCGAACTCCTGCTCTAATTTGGCAAAAGCACGATTGATTTTATTGATAAAACCGATTTTATTCAATGGCAATCGAACAATTCTTGCTTGCTCTGCCAAAGCTTGTAAGATGCTCTGACGAATCCACCAAACAGCGTAGGAAATGAATTTGAATCCACGGGTTTCATCAAAACGTTGCGCTGCTTTTATCAATCCTAAATTGCCTTCATTAATCAAATCACCTAAAGTCAATCCCTGATTTTGATATTGCTTCGCTACTGATACTACAAAACGTAAATTTGCCTTCGTTAAACGTTCCAAAGCAGTGCGATCGCCTTCTTTAATACGACGCGCTAAATCTACTTCTTCCTCCGGCTTCAGTAATTCTACTTTTCCGATCTCTTGTAAATATTTGTCGAGTGATGCCGTTTCACGATTCGTTACCTGCTTGGTAATTTTGAGTTGTCTCATTGTTTCTTTAAATGATTATGGCTTCGTAACGAAAGCTTCAAAGAGCAGGTTGCAAATGCATTTATTCGTCTTGTGATGTGGGTGTAAGGTATGGGGAACAATTCGCATTCGCATTAAAATAGTTTCAAAAAATTGAAAATAAATTGTTTTCATTACATCTCAAAAAAAAGCATCTAAAAAAAGAAATCCTGCCATAAATGACAGGATTTCAGTATATTAATAGAATTTAAACTTATGCCTACTCAGCACCAGGAGCTACTCTTTCTGCACGATTTGCAGTCAAAACCTTACGTGACAAGCGATACTTGCCTGTTTTCTTATCGATCTCAATTAATTTCACTTGAACTGATTCGCCTTCTTTGAAAACTCCATCCATAGAAGCCAAGCGATCATTGGAAATTTCGGAGATGTGTAACAAGCCATCTTTACCCGGCATGAATTCTACGAATGCTCCGAATGTAGTAATGGTTTTTACTTTTCCCTCGTACACTTCACCTACTTCAGGCTCGGTAACAATTCCCTTGATACGCGCTAAAGCTGCTTCGATACAAGCTTTATCAGGAGATGCAATTTCTACCAATCCTTCGTTATTCACTTCTTCAATGGTGATGGTAGTACCTGTCATACGTTGAATTTCCTGAATGATTTTTCCTCCAGGTCCGATGATAGCTCCAATGTATTCTTTCGCTACACGTAACTTAACAATACGCGGTGCATGTGGTTTGTAATCATCAGCAGGAGCAGCGATCGTCTTGTTCATTTCGCCAAGGATATGTAAACGTCCGGCACGCGCTTGATTCAAAGCTTCCATTAATATTTCATACGGAAGACCATCTACCTTTAAATCCATCTGACAAGCACAAATACCTTTTTCAGTACCTGTAACTTTGAAATCCATATCGCCTAAATGATCTTCATCGCCTAAGATATCACTCAACACAGCGAAGTTTCCTTTTCCGTCGGTGATAAGTCCCATTGCAATTCCTGAGATGGCGGCCTTCATCTTAATACCCGCATCCATTAAAGATTGACTTGCTGCGCAAACCGTAGCCATAGAAGAAGAACCGTTCGACTCTAAAATATCAGAAACGATACGAATAGTATATGGATTGTTTTCCGGATCAGGCAATACCTGACGGATAGAACGATGAGCTAAATTACCATGACCAATTTCACGACGACTAGTTCCGCGATTAGGCTTTACTTCGCCGGTACTGAAACCGGGAAAATTATAATGCAACATAAAATTACTGTTGCCTTTGAACATCGCTTGATCGATCATTTGCTCGTCCAATTTAGTTCCTAAAGTTACTGATGTCAATGACTGAGTTTCTCCGCGAGTAAATAACGCTGATCCATGCGCAGAAGGCAGGTAACCGATTTCACTCCAGATAGGACGAATGTCGGTAAGACCACGACCATCTAAACGAATACGCTCTTTCAAAATCATATCACGCATCGCGTCATACTCCACATCGTGATAATATTTTTTGATCAATTTTTCCTTCGCTGCACGCTCTTCCTCAGAAACGGTTGCAAGAAAATCTTCCAATACTTTTTTGAACGCTACTTTACGCTCATTCTTATTTGGGTTGCACTGACGAGCCGCTGCATAAACGCCATCGTAACAAGCCTTATTTACACGGGCACGTAATTCTTCGTCGTTGTTCTCATGGTTGTATTCGCGCTTCGTAACACCACCCATTTTAGCAACTAAATCTTCCTGTGCTTTACATTGAATTAAAATAGCTTCTTGTGCTACTTTAATTGCTTCTGCCATATCCTTCTCATCCACTTCTTTACACTCACCTTCTACCATCAAAATATCTTTGGCAGTACCGGCAACGATCAAATCGATATCTGCTTCTTTTGCATCGGTGATGCTTGGATTGATTTCGAATTTTCCGTTGATGCGACAAACGCGCACTTCAGAAACGGGGCCATTGAAAGGAATATCGGAAACAGAAACTGCTGCAGATGCCGCTAAACAAGCGAGGCTATCGGGAGAAATCTCCATATCGGCAGAGATCAAGGTCACTGCGATTTGAATATCGGCGTGGTAATCGGAAGGGAAAATCGGGCGCATCGCGCGATCGATCAAACGACAAATTAATATTTCTTGCTCGGTAGGACGTGCTTCACGGCGGAAGAAAGATCCGGGGATTCGACCTGCAGAAGCAAATTTTTCTTGATAGTCGACAGTGAGAGGAAGGAAATCAACGCCATCTTTAGCGTCCTGTGAGGACACAACAGTAGCGAGTAACATACAATTGCCCTGACGGACAACAACAGAGCCATGTGCCTGTTTGGCCAGACGGCCGGTTTCGATAGTGATCTCTCTGCCACCAGGTAGGGGAGAGGAGACGATAATTGCTTTTGGTTGCATTTTTTTGACAGCTTTAATTATTTATAGTATATATATAGATCTTAATAGGATTCCCTTCTTGAAAAAGAAGGATTTGAAATGAGAATCTTTAAATGAGAACAAAAAAACTATATGAATGTTTTATGGTCTTCTTTAAAGGCTAAAAATAAAAAAAGGCAATTCGAAGATTGCCTTTTTATGAGTTGCCTGCTCGAGGCTATTATTTACGTAGACCGAGCTCGCTAATGATTGCTCTGTAACGTGTAATATCAGTTTTGTGTAGGTAATCCAACAAGCTACGACGCTTACCAACTAGCATAATTAATGAGCGTTGTGTTGAAAAATCTTTCTTCTTCACTTTCAAATGCTCCGTTAGGTGGTTGATACGCTCTGTGAACATAGCGATTTGTGATTCAGAATAACCGGTATTGGTTTCTGAGTTACCGTGTTTTTTGAAGATTGCTTTCTTCGATTCAGCGTTTAATAACATAATAATTTCCGCGGTTTTAATTCAAGGAGGGCAAAGATAGGAAAGCTATTCTGTACCAACAAGGTTTTTTTCAATGTTTTTAACAAATCATTGTTTCTCGTTGATAATTGTAATTCGTTGCAAATAAACGATTTAAAAGTTAATGAATTGGCTTTATATGGATCAAATTATAAAATGACATTGTTTCTAAATTCATTTTAAAAGAATAAAGTGCTTTAAAAGAACCAAATCCATAATATCATCAACATTAATCCTACTCCAAAATTAAGAATAACATTTTGAACACGGATTTGACGGATTTAACGGATTTTCGCTGATTTAATAATTAGTAAAATGTAGCGCTAGCCTCTGTGAAACTCTGTGTTTCCTTTGTGCCTTAGTGGTAAAAAAGGAGTTACTTATAAAGCTAATGATTTCTTTGCACCCAATGGTATAGTTATATTTAAAATTCTACCACATGAAAAACAATTCAAATAAAAATCCACCAATTCCTCGGGCTGTAGCCCGATAACTAGCGGGCGCATACAAAGTCGAGGTCCATTACCCAGCAATTTGTCAATATTTTTTACGCTCATACCGTTTAAAATATCGATAATAGTTGATATATTTGAAATATGAAAAGGACTACCGCTCTGAATACTATTAATGATATGCCTAAAGAATTTGAATTAGAAGAGCTTTTAGAAAGATTAATTGTAATTGAAAAAATTGACGAAGGTTTAAAGGACATCAAGGAAGGTAAAATTATTAGACATGATGAAGCAAAAAAGAAGATTGCTAAATGGCTAAAATAATTTGGACCCAAAGATCCTTGAATGATTTAAAATCCATCTACGAGTTTATTGCTTTGGATTCGAAAATATATGCAATTCGCTTTATCAATAAAATTATTAATAGAGTTGAACAATTAATCAATTTTCCCGATTCAGGTCGAATTGTTCCGGAAAAATAAGATCCCAGCATTCGAGAATTAATTGAAGGTAATTATAGATTGTTTTATCGCCTTTATAGAGGAAACATTTACATACTTCGAATTTTCAATTCTGCAAGAAAAATAAAATAAGCAAGTCAATAATTGACATATATTTTTTCGACATAAAACATCACCAACAATTTTATACATTGATATCTTAAAATCGAGTTTCAATCTCACGAAGTTAAAGAGTGAATAAAAAAGCTATTTTCTTTTATTCACGAGGATCCCGATTTCTATAGGGAGCGGAAACGCAGTTCAAAGCTTAATAATGATACGATTAAATAAATGCATTCAAATTATAATTCGTTTTGATTCAGGAAAAGAGGATTAAAATTTATGCTTTCGTCAGCATTTTTTTTCGAAATGAACAAATATTGACTTTAATATAAACTCATTTTCACGCAAATCCCGATAGCTATCAGACCTTCACCCACCAATTCACCAATTCACCAATCCTAGAAGGAAACTATTTTAATGGAAAAAACAATAAGGAAATATTATACCCTATAAGCCACCAGCATAAAAAATTAGTGCGCCAAATAACCCAGCAATTCAGTCATTTTCTTTTTCAATTCGGTGCGTTTGACGATGAAATCTAAAAAACCTTTTTCCAATAAAAACTCGGAGGTTTGGAAGCCTTTGGGGAGGTCTTTACCGATAGTTTCTTTTACTACCCTCGGACCTGCAAATCCGATTAATGCGCCCGGCTCGGCAATGTTCAAATCGCCTAACATAGCAAAGGATGCGGTAACGCCTCCTGTGGTAGGATCGGTAATGAAGGAAATATAAGGCAATCCGGCAGCCGATAATTGGGTCAACTTTGCCGATGTTTTTGCCATTTGCATTAAGGAATAAGCTGCTTCCATCATTCTTGCGCCGCCCGATTTAGAAATAATCATAAATGGGGTTTTATGTTGGATGGAATAATCAATAGCACGTGCAATTTTCTCTCCCATCACAGATCCCATCGAGCCACCAATGAATTTAAAATCCATGCAGGCAATGGTCATTGGGAAGCCGTTAATTTTTCCGGAAGCGGTGCGAATGGCATCTACTAACCCGGTTTTCTTTTGTGTTTCTACAAGACGGGAAGCGTAATCTTTTGTATCAACAAATTTCAAGGGATCAGCACTCGACATATTCGCATTCAACTCTACAAATTCGTTGTTATCAAAAAGAATAGCGAAATATTTTTCGGAGCCAATGCGTTCGTGATAATCGCATTTCACACAAACCCACATATTGTCTTCGTGCTCCTGTGAGGGAATGATGGATTTACAGGAAGGGCATTTATACCATAAGCCTTCAGGGGTTTCCTTCTTCTCATGGGAGGCCGTAGTTATACCTTCTTTAATTCTTTTAAACCAACTCATCTTTTACGAATTTAAGAAAAAGGAAATTAAATAAAACAATTATTGACTAAGCAATGGTTACTTCATTGGATAAATACACCTCCTGAATCGCATTCAACATTTGAATTCCTTCGTTGAAAGGTTTTTGGAAGGCTTTGCGACCGGAGATTAATCCTTGTCCACCGGCCCGTTTGTTAATTACAGCCGTTGTTACTGCTTCCGCCATATCGCTGGCTCCTTTACTTTCTCCTCCTGAATTGATCAGTCCCATGCGTCCCATGTAACAATTTGCCACTTGGTAACGGCAAAGATCAATCGGGTGATTCGTGGTCAATTCATCGTAAACTTTTTTATGCGTCTTTCCGAATTTCACTGCGTTATATCCGCCATTATTGGTTGGTAATTTCTGTTTGATGATATCCGCCTGAATGGTTACGCCTAGGTGATTGGCTTGTCCTGTCAAATCAGCGGAAGTAGAGTAATCTACACCGTCCACTTTAAAAGCATTGTTACGAGTGTAGCACCATAAAATTGTTGCCATTCCCAACTCATGCGCACGTTCAAAAGCTTGTGCTACTTCTACGATTTGGCGAGATGATTCCTCCGAGCCAAAATAAATGGTGGCACCAACAGCAGTAGCTCCTAAATTCCAAGCTTCATCCACCGAGCCGAACATGATTTGATCGAATTTATTGGGGTAAGACAGGAATTCGTTATGATTAATTTTTACAATGAAGGGAATTTTATGCGCGTATTTTCTCGATACAGAAGCAAGCACGCCAAAGGTAGAAGCCACGGCATTACAACCGCCTTCAATCGCCAACTTCACAATATTTTCGGGATCAAAAAAAATAGGATTCGGAGCGAAAGAAGCACCTGCACTATGTTCGATTCCTTGATCGACAGGAAGAATACTCACATAGCCGGTATTTGCTAAGCGACCATGTCCGTAAATACTTTGAATACTACGTAAAACCTGATTCGAGCGATTGGTATTCATGAAAATGCGATCCGTAAAGTCACTTCCCGGAAGGTGAATATGCTCTTTAGAAATTGTCTTGCAAGTATGGTTTAGTAGCGAATCTGCATCAGATCCTAACAATTCTTTAATTTTAGAAATAGACATAATAAATTATTTTTGAAGCAATTATGTAATTATCAATTCGGTTTTCGAAGCACAAATCTAATCAAAATCGGCCTATTTCAAGGTATTGTTTGTAGGAAATGGATTTATGATGGGTGGGAAGAGTTTGTTTCAGTAATCATCACGTGCGGATTTTCGATACTCGATACTGGATAATGGATTTTTCGAGTATCGAGAATCTAGTATCTATGTGGAGCGGTTGTATATTTTAAAAAATAATTACAAGGTCGAATTTTTAACTTTTCAAAAAACAAAACTACTACTTAATAAATTTCTTAGTAATTCTTCCGCCATCGGTTTCCAGTTGGAGTAGGTAGATGCCGGGTTGGAGTTCGATGGTGTTGAAAATAAAACTTTTTTGGAAAAATACCTTACCTGTTTTATTGATTTTGCCTTCTGTGTTGTATAGATTCCATGATAAATATCCGGCGCAGGTATAATTAAAGGAAATAGTGATGGCATCTATGGCAGGGTTGGGCCAAAGTTTTACTTCTTCTTGATGAACATTTGAATTTTCAAACAAGCCAACATAACTGGCGCAGCCCAAACTATCGCATCCATTACTATCTAGTTTTACTAGCCATGCATCTTGTGTACCACTGGCACCACTAAACACAAAGCCAGCACAAATGTAGCCTCCATCAGAGGTGAAATCAAAATCGCGGAAATAACTATGATCTCCATTGTAATTAATTAATCGATCCCAAACTAAATTTCCGGCACTATCGGTTTTTACTATGTACCCATCATCTTTGTTTACGAAATTATCATCAGAACTTTCGGCTGCCACAATTGTTCCATCAAACCTCTCCTTTGCCCACCATAACTCTCCACTACCATCATCATATTTTTTACTCCACAATACATTACCAGCTCCATCTACTTTTAATAATACAGCAGCGAATTTGATTTGGCACCCCTAAATAGCCTGATATTAAATAATTTCCATCA
>Ga0163144_10030799_pt1 | contig 10252 bp, 8 predicted proteins | sample OliLak19BULKMAT1_FD_123175 | JGI IMG/M metagenome (GOLD analysis project Ga0163144, IMG submission 123175) | Freshwater microbial mat bacterial communities from Lake Vanda, McMurdo Dry Valleys, Antarctica - Oligotrophic Lake LV.19.BULKMAT1 | ecosystem: Environmental > Aquatic > Freshwater > Lake...
GCCAAGTGATAGGCCAGGCTGTCCCAATCACGAGTGTCAGATGGAGCTAATACCGCAATGAGGACGAGGGCCACGAACGGCAGCAAGATCAGAATTGTCCAGTTCATCGACAGTTTTGATTTGGCTTCTGATGTGGTTCGAAATTGAAGGATCAAAGCGACGACAGCGATTGCACACGCAAGAACTCCAGTGAATCTGAATCCGATGGCTAGGGTTGTCAGGCCGATCGTAGCTAAGCCAAGCGCACCTCCCAGACCAATCTGTTCGCAATTGTCAAGGCCAGGAAGCATCCGACGAGCGATTCGGAACCCAAGGGCGGCAACGGCAATGCCGAAGAGGATCGTAAACAGAGCGCCCATCTGGCCACAAGTATACGCCCGATGACACTAAGGCACGGATGACAATCAAAACAAGAAATCGAGAATAATCCAAGAGTGTCCCGTTATTGGCGCGTCTACAAAAGGTTTTTCGTAAGTTCGCTCCAACGCGAACTTGAGTTTCGCGCTAATTTTATCGCGAAGTTCTTCCAGAATTGTGTGTGGATCGTGTTCTTTCTGCTCATCGTCCTCGTGATCTATCGCAACACGGACAGCGTCGCTGGTTGGAACCGAGGCGAGGCGTTTACCCTTGCCGCCACGGTTTTCTTGTTGGATTCGGTCAGCCGGACGTTTTTCAACAGTCTGATCGAAATTCCAGAGCAGGTCAGGAAGGGAACGCTAGACTTTGTTGTCACAAAGCCTATCGACAGCCAATTTTGGGTGACTTTGCGTAGGTTCAACTTCGATCAGATCGGGTCGATTATCGCCGGTATTGTCATGTTGGTCTATGGAGTCTCAACGAGCACGCAGCATCTGAACGGAATCAACTGGTTATGCTACTTGATTCTTTTTGCGGCCTCAATCGTCATTTACAACTCCTTCATGACCATGCTCATGACTCTTGGAATTTGGCTCGTGCGGGTTGACAATCTTTGGGTTCTTGGTGAAACTGTACAACAAGTTGCTCGCTATCCTATCGATATCTTCCAGCCGAATGCTCGACTGATCCTGACCTATTACGTGCCGCTCGCCTTCATTGCGACCGTCCCAGCCATGCAACTCGTCAAGGGAGTCAACCTGACTTTGGTGCTAATCGGCGTCGCTTGGGCGACTGGTTTGTTCACTGCCAGTAGAGTTTATTGGAACTTTGCCATGCGCCACTATTCAAGTGCCAGTTCTTAGTCGCCAAATCCGTAGCCACCGCCGATGGACTGGCCCCTAGTCCCCGAGCCAAATCCGGATCCCGAGGGAAGGGCCTTGATGCGGAAAAAGAACGCGAATGTGCGCCCAGACCGGAACCCGACTTGATTGTCGATAATCTCGAAAACGGCTTCGGTGCAGTGCAAGTTGTAGATGAATTGATAATGCTGGGAGTCGAACTGTTTGGTGTACCCGTTGTAGTCCAACAACAGATTGGTGCTGACTTTTCCGGTCTTGAAGCCGTCCACCAAGAGGTTGAAACCAGACCACTGTGAGCGAAGTCCGTCATATCGAGCCCCAACATTCAGGCGGGTCGTGCCGAGGCGAAGATCGGCGTCTAAGCGTAAGTTGCTCCAGGCAGAGTTGAACGTATCATACGATGCTGAAGCATTCAGCTTTAGCCAATTCCCGGGATTCCATTGGCTTCGTAGCCAGACATATTGCCAAGGAACCTCGCTTACTGAGCTTTGGAATACGTCATATCCTGTTTGGGCGCTCAGGGTCACTGTTTTGGACGGTTTGTAGTTCAAGTCAAATGAGAACGCATCGTTCCGACCGGTGCTGTCGATGGCCAAAGGCGTGTATCCGAACCCTCTCAAATAGCCATAGTTGACTGAAATCGACGAGTCACGGGCAAATTTGTAGTTCAGGTTGGCATCGTAGTTTAGAACGTATTGTGCGGTGTCGTCACTGTAGATTCCTTGCTTGATCCGCGATCCCCAGTCGAAAGTCAATTTATCTCCCCGACGGTCGTTCCGGCGGAATCCAAAGTCAATGAAAACGCGGGTTACTTTGTTCCGATCTGTTGTGCTTGGGTTCACTAATTCGCCGACGCTCGCCTCCAGGCTGAAAGGCAAGAATGTTGCGACCTTTGCATTGAACAGTTGCTGTGCCGTCGTGCGCAGGGTCAACATTGGAGTCACGTCGCTCGATGAATAGAAGTTCTCAGACTTACCAACGGGCACGCTTCTCTGGTAGAGCAATTCAGCAGTGAACGAACGTGTGGTGGCTGTCGCGCCGTATCTCACGTCTACACGTTCGCTTTTGGTTGGCTGTCCGCCGCTGATTCTTGAGTCTGCGGAACTCATACTCACGTCGATACGGGAGGCGATCCCGCCGATACTGTGATCGTCAGCGAATCCAACGATTTGATTGTTCGAGGAGAATCCAGACGACTCGTTGGAGTAGCGGGTGAACGAAAACCTCGACGTTCCGTTCGACCAGGGGAGCTGGTACAGACCAGTGGTCGACCAAAGCGTCGATCCTGGTGCGGTCAAATAGTCGCTGACTTGGTAGTTCGTGTTGAAGTTCAGCGTTCCTGTGCCGAGTTTCTGTTGGTGTTGGGCTGAGATGACTCTGCTCTTTGTCCCGCCTGTCACAGTGTATGCCGAGAGCTTTCCGTTAAGGTTTGGTCGAGAATAGTTGTACTCAAGACCCAGACCAGCCCCCAGTTTGGACATCAGATCAATCCTGGTGTCGAGGTAGTCTTCCCCCCGGATTGGTGTTGAGATCCTAGTTTTGACGAAGTATCCTTCGTCCACACTTTGACCGACTTCGGGCAGGTATTTCGGGGCGTTTTGGTTTAGCGGAATGACCAGCATCGGAATGCGCAAGACAGTTTTTTTCAAAATTTCTAATCTGACTTGTCGAAGCTCGGCTCTCCGCCCCGGAAGGATACGGGCTGTGTCGTAGTTCAGCTCGAAATGCGGACTTTCGAGGTCGCAGAACGTGAACCGACCCTTTTCAGTTGTGAAGTCAGCTTGGGTGCCAGCACCGCTCCGTGCTTTGACATAGAGGTCACCGGCGGTTTTCTTCTCAAGACGGTCAGGTTTGAGCGTTGCTCTGCCGTCTTCAAACCCGAAAGTCTCGTTGAGAAAATCGACGACGATCACGTTGCCAGTGACCGTCTCACTTTCACCGATCAGCTTCCCGTTTCCTTCTAGTCGAAACACTTGCGTCTTTCGGTTGCCCCTGATCGCGTCTGCAGAAATCTCATAACCCCTATAGGTTGCTCGGACGTTTCCGCTTGCCACGATCTCATCGCCTAAGACTCCGCCTTTGTCAGCATGAATCAGCTTGAAAATCTGGCCGACGGCCGGATTTTGGAGCGGGAGTTTCTTGGTCACCGAACCGAGTGACTTGGCATATCCGGGCCACCAACCGGACTGTGCAGATGCAAACACAGGAAGTAAGACGATCGCGAGGAAGAGTCGCTTCATTCTAACCGCCTCATTAAGAGCAGACCGAAAATAGCGAAGATCAGGTTTGGCAGCCAGGCGGCGGCGACCGGTGGAAGCCAGCCGTGCTTGCCAAGCACCTCTCCACAGATGATGTACAGATTGAAATTTAGCCAGACCAACCCTAAACTCACGATGACCCCGATGAAGGGTCCAGCTTTTGCAAACCTCATTGCCAAGACGGCACTGGTAAATGCGAAAATCAAGCAAGTCACTGGCGTCGAAAACCTTTGGTGAAGGGCGATTTCGAGGGTCGTTGTTTCGCTGCGTGCGGCTTTGTTCAGGCGAATCGTCTCTGCCAAAACCTCGATCGGTTCCTCCTCAGGTGGAGTGGATCCAAAGAGGTCAGCAATTCGGATGCGTTCGTTGATCGGCAGATCATCCTTGGTCACCGCCGTAATGATCGTCGTGCCTTTTATCACGACCACGAATGGAGATTTGACGACCCATAGGCCATCCTGATACGTTCCCGACGTGGCGTTATAGATTCGAGTTTCTCCGGGTCGGGGTCGCTCTACCAAGATAATGTCGCGTAGATCAACCTTGCCTGAGTCACCACGAGTCACACTCCCGATAATAGCCGAGTACCTACCAACGTTCATATTGACGTTTGAGCGAAACTTCGGCATCATAGCTAAGAATCCGACCTCGTTCACAAGTTTTCGGTAGGCTATGGATGCCGGTGGCACCAGTTTTTCAGTCACCAAGTAGTTGCCAACTGCCATCACAAGGCCGACAAAGATCAGCGGACGAAAGACTCTGGAGATGGATATTCCCGCCGCCCTCATCGCGGTGATCTCGCTCTCGCGCGCCATTCTAGATATCGCCAACGACGCGCCCAAAGCCGTTCCGATTGGAAACGTGATGTTCAACCAGAATGGAAACTTGAACATTAGCAACTGTACAATAGCAAGAAACGGGACGGCCTCTACGTTGAAAGTCTTATAAATGAAGATCATGTCGTTTGCGACGAACAGCATCGCAAAAACGACAGTCCCAATTACAAGCGGGAGGAATAACTCTTTGATCACATACCTGTCAAGCCGCTTCATTTTGACCTCCTCGAAAAGCCAAGGATCACGATTAGCACGCCGACAAAAAATTGGACGGCAATGGCTACAAGCGCGAGGAGAGGTGATGTGTGAGAAAATTGTGCGGAGGCCGGGATGCCTACAAATGCGATGACGAGGCCGATCCAGACCGCGATCAGTTTCTTTCCAGCCCCTCGGCCCAGCCACTTTCCTCTCGCGAGATCGACAATGTATGGTGCGGCGCAATTCTGACAGTGGAGGTCAATCGGGTTGTTGCTGTGGCCACAGTTCAAACACGTCGTAGCGGCAAAACTGTTGCGGCTAGAAACTTGAAACTTCCAAGCGTTCACCATCTTGTGTTCCGCACGAAAAAGGTTGGCAGGCAGGGCGACTAGGGCTTTTTCACCGAGGGCGATTGCATTCGATGGGAACCCGCGAATGTAGAGTAGTTCCGCCAACCGGATCAATGCTCCAGCGTTGTCCGGACGCGCCAGGAGAGCCGCATAGTACTTCTCCAACTGCTCGATATCGATCGATGCTAGGGCGTGGCGGTTCATCGCCACCCGGGCCAATGGAAAGAACAAGACGGTCGCGCAGACGGCACAAAAAATGAGTGGACTCAGCGATGGGCCAGGGGGATTGAGCGCGACCATACCTAGGCCGATTGCCACGCCGATTGTGATGAAACCGAACAGGGTTTCGATTTCGCCGGAGATCATCCAATGAATCATCGAGACGATCCAGACCGCAATTGGAATCCAGACAAAGCAACCGCAAGCTACCCCTAGGGGATCGGACGCAAGACGGTCTTGGAGGTTCACGGTTCCTCCTCTGTTGACTCATCTTTATCATCGTTCGTCTTGTTTTTCCGAAAGTCGATCTTTGGTTCGTCGCCTTTCAAGAGTCGCTTGATGTTTGGAACATGGCGCAAGATGATGAGTGCTGTGACGATACTGAAGACAACACTGACTGCGGGAGGCTGCCGAGTTAAGACAGACGTGGCAATGACCACGAGGCAAGCAATCATGCTTGAAAGGCTCACGTATCTCGTTATGGCAAAGAGCGAGATAGCGGTGACAAGTCCGGCGACTCCTGCGATCGGTACGACACCAAACAGCATTCCGAGTCCGGTCGCGACCCCTTTGCCACCCTTGAACCGCAAGAATGGAGAATTGGAGTGTCCAATTACAGCGGTGGCCCCCATAAGGGTGGCGTGTATCATCACGATGTCGCCTGTGTACGTTTCCTTGAGCAGTGTTCGAGCGACGACAGGGGGCAAGACCCCTTTGCCGACATCGAGCAAGAAAACGATAGTCCCTCCCACTTTACCAATTGCACGATAGGTGTTGGTCGCACCGATGTTCCCGCTGCCGATCGTTCGAATATCGACGCCACGAGTGAAGCCGACAAGAAGTCCGAACGGTATGGCGCCCAAGAGATAAGCACACGAATAGAGAACGATCAGGGTCATGCGTTCGTCCATTCTTTGGTCTGAAAACTGGTCATCGGCTCATTTTCTCTCACCGAGTCCACCCGTGAGTTTATCAGGGAATCCGACAACGCACTGTGTCCTCCGGAAAATGCCAAGCTCTCCCTTGTTGTAAAAGATACAATTGGAGGTGCAGAGGCAGATTTGAACTACAGACGTGTCGGAGTTATTATGGCAGGGGGGGCGGGCGAACGGTTTTGGCCAGTTTCGACCAGCGACCGCCCAAAGCAATTTCTTCATTTGTCTTCTCCTGACAAATCACTGCTTCAAGAAGCAGTGGATCGGGCGGCTGGATTCTTTGGGACACATTCGACCTACATTGCTACTGGAGTGGCGTTTGCTGACCTCAGTCGAAGAGAATGTCCTAACTTGGATTCGAGCAACGTCTTGGCGGAACCTGCAAAAAGGAACACCGCCGGTTGTCAAGTGTGGGTCGCGGCGAACTTGATTGCTGACAACCCAAATGATTGGGCTCAGATTTCCATTGCTGTGTTGACCGCCGACCACCGGATTTCTCCGACCGAAGGTTTTCATACCACAGTGAGAACTGCACTAGACGAAGCTGAAAGGACTGGTGCACTCGTCACGATCGGCATCCGGCCAGACCGCCCAGAAACGGGATATGGATACATTGAACTTGGCGAGTCTCTGGGAGATTCTTTTGCTGCGAACTCATTTCGCGAAAAGCCTGACCTGGCTACAGCAGAATCATATATTGGGTCTGGGCAGTACCTTTGGAACTCCGGGATGTTCTTCTGGACTTTGCCGGCATTCATGTCCGAATTGGAGAGGGCCCAACCGGAGATGGCGGCAAAAACCAGAGAGATCGCGGGGTTGATAAGATCGGGCAATTTGGACCAGGCAAACGAAGTTTTCCAGAAATTGCCGAGCATTTCGATCGACTATGCGTTGATGGAAAAGGCAGAGAGAATAGCTGTCGTCGAGGCTCAGTTTTCCTGGGACGACCTCGGGTCCTGGGACTCGCTCCGTCGATCCTTTGTCCCAGATACCGACGGAAACGTATCGTTAGGTGCTTCGCGGATTCTGGAATCAAAGGAGATGGTCGTTTACAACGAGTCAACAAATCAAGAAGTCAGTGTTCTTGGCATGGAGGGAGTTGTGGTCGTGGTGACTGACAGTCAAATCATGGTTTGTCCAGCAGCCCGAACTCAAGAAGTCCGCAAGCTCAATTCATAGAGCGATGTCTGCAAGAAACTCATCGAGATTGCCCGACGAGAACCTGTACCCCTTGATTCCAAACCGATCAGCCGCCACCATGTCCGAGTCTTTGTCACCCACAAAGAACGACCGGTTTCGATCTACTCCCAGGTGGAGGTCGACTGTTTCAAACATGGAGGTGCCAGGCTTTCGGGCGGGGCAATCGGCTTCTGGAGCGTGTGGGCAATAGCAAATAGCGTCGATCACCGATTGGCTCAGCATCCAATGGCTTAGGCGCAAAAACTGGTCTTCTGTATAAAGTCCTCGCCCAATGCCGGACTGGTTCGTTGCGACAACCACTCGGAATCCCGCAGCTTTGAGATTTTCCATGGCAGTTATCGCTCCATTGATCCACTCGAAGTTCTCAATTTCTGAAACATATCCATGATCGACGTTAAGCACACCGTCTCGATCTAAAAACGCAGTCGGCTTGGGTTCTCTATCCCAGCCTGTGGGTGCCTCGGTGCCAGGGCAACCCCGAAAAATTCGGGTCATAGCTTTGGCACCAAAAGCAATTCGCGCCCCGAGCCATATTTGGCTTGAGACGCGAGTGAGAGGATAGTCTTTGAACTACGCACCGCGTGTCCGATTGATTGCCATCTTGTCTTTGTTGAGAATGATGCCAAGGATTTTTCCACCGGCAAAGTCGACCATTCCAACAGCTTCTCGCATTTTTGATTTGGACGGCGTTTCAAGGTGAGTCACAAAGAGAACGTCATGGACTGCGGTGACCAACGATTGGGTATCGGCGAATCCAAATGCCGCCGGTGCATCGACAATGATGATGTCAGCCTGATCTGACAGTTTCGCGATCAAGTCTTTCATGGCAGCAGACGCGACCAGTTCAGTGGGGTTTGCGGCCTCAGCTCCAGCAGTCAATACGGCAAGGTTAGCGACATTGGTCGTTTTGAGTCCTTCGGTGAGGCTGATAGACCCACCCAAGACCTCCGATACACCTTTCGCTCTGTCCAATTTGAACAACTTGTGGACCGCTGGGCTCCTTAGGTTACCGTCCACAAGTATTGTCCGTTTTCCTTCCAGTGCAAGTGCGACCGCAAGATTTGCTGCGACCGTGCTCTTACCCTCCTTGGGCACGGTACTTGTAACGAGGAACGCCTTCTTGTCTGCTCCGGCCAAAAGTACGCTCGTTCGCAAGATTCTGTAGGCCTCGAAAGCCCTCGCCTTTTGAGGATCTGCGATTAGCGGATCGCGTGAGGAAGCGCGGAGTGGAATCCGTCCCAAAATCTCCTTCTCTGAGACCATACTGGCTTCGCCGGAGGTGTTCACCTTGTCGAGCGAGACATCACGAACCAGTGCAAGAAGGCAGCCCAAGAACAAGCCAACAATGCCAGCCAACGCCAGGTTGAGAGCCAAGATCGGACGGACGAACTGTGCGGGTGTTGTACCTGTGATGTTACGGATAGGGCTCTGGAGTGCGCTGTTGCGTAGTCCGATTTCAGTTTGAACTTGAGACAGACGAGTGATAGAGCTTGCGATCTCTGCTAACTTGGTCTCCCTTTCTTGCATCTTGGCCATGATCGGTGCAAAATTCTTCACATCGGTCTTTCGGGCTTCAATGTCACTTGCTAGAGCCTCGACCTTTGCAACTGCTCCTTTATAGCCTGCATTCGCAAAAATGTAGGTTCTTTGCAATTCGTCCTTAAGCGGGTTCCGTACTGTGGAAGTAGCGTCAACCTGCTTGCCTTCTTTCAACTTTGTCAAATATGCGTTTTGGCCTTTGATCTGAGCATCGACCCTCAAGATTCGTTCACTGTCAGGCAGGTTGCTGACTAACAAAGAATCGCGCTGAGTTCGCAAACCATCCAAGATTTCTGCCGCACGACTCAATGCGTCGACGGGTGTGACCGTGACAGGATTCGGAATCATTGCTGGCAACTCGTTGTACTGTGCTTCGGCGGCAATTTTGCCTGCCTCAGCAGCTTTCAGCTCACCGACAGCCTCGGCATGTCTTCGTTGGGCCTCGGCTACTAGCCCAGTCCGGAGGTCGCTTTCGGTGCGGACATCAGACACATTGTTCTGAGTCTTATAGTCTGAAAGCTCGGTCAGATTTGTATTGAGGTTTTTCCGTTCCTCTCCTAACCTGGCTCCAATGAACTCGATTGACCTTTCGACCTGGCTTTGTCTGATTTTCAGGGCTTCTTCTTTGTAAACTTGAGGAATCGCCTGGGCCAAGCTCACTGCCATCTTGTCGTCAGAGTATTCAACTGAGACCTGAACCGTGTTGGTAACTTGGATTTGTTGAATCGAAAGTTTGGGCATTTTTTGGACGTCTTCGTCGGTCAACTGGCCCTTCATTGGGTAACCAATTCGAAGTAGTGCCTTATAGAACGTGTCAAAACTATTCATGATCTGAATCTGCGTCAGAACGTCATAGTCCACTGATGACTGTGCCAAAGAAGACACGATGTCACTGGCCAAATTACTGTTCGATTGAGTTTTTCCCTCAACTAAGACTACTGAAGTGGCTCTCCACGTACGGGGAACCATCGCGGAAATCCCGAGTCCTACCGCAAGGGCGATTAGCACCATGCTTAGGACGACCCCCCATCGACGTCTAAAAAGAGCTACCAGCTCTTTGAACGTGAGGTCGGTCAGCGACAATGTGAGAAACTGATCCCTGTTCATCCTTTCAATCCCATGATACGGTTCGCCTGAACTCCGTGGCTTATCGGTCATGTACGACCGACTCTACGATTATACACGACGGTTGCAATTACATCTTCGGTTCAAGGGGGCCAATAGGAAAGGTCATTAGGTTCAATGACGCCTAGCGATTTGCTGACTTTTCTGGAATCCTTGCCTGGATCAAACTCGGTACTCCCGTGGAAGAATCTGATTATGTGGTGCATTTCGAACTCGAAAGTATCGATGAAGTTGGCTCTCCAGGCAATTCTGACCTTGATTCTTACAGGAGTCCATTTGCCTTCGCAGGCCCAAACACGGATTTGGGTAGCTACAAACGGGAACGACAACTGGAGCGGGTTTGAAGCTACACCAGACGGAACAGGAAATGGCCCC
>Ga0163144_10030800_pt1 | contig 10252 bp, 11 predicted proteins | sample OliLak19BULKMAT1_FD_123175 | JGI IMG/M metagenome (GOLD analysis project Ga0163144, IMG submission 123175) | Freshwater microbial mat bacterial communities from Lake Vanda, McMurdo Dry Valleys, Antarctica - Oligotrophic Lake LV.19.BULKMAT1 | ecosystem: Environmental > Aquatic > Freshwater >...
CGGTGGAAGGTCGCCCAGAAGTCTGCCGTAGCGTTGACCTGCTCGCGCCGGAAGGCTATGGCGAAATCACGGGCGGCAGTGAGCGCATCTGGGATAGTGAATTGATTGAGGAGCGCGTCGCCACCATCGGCCTGCCGCGTGAGGCGTATTCGTGGTATCTCGATTTGCGGAAGTTCGGCAGCGTCCCGCACGCCGGTTTCGGCATCGGCATCGAGCGCACTGTCGCGTGGATTTGCGGCCTGCCGCACGTCCGTGAGACCATCCCGTATGCCCGTCTACTCAACCGCAAGTACCCGTAAAGAGCGATATGACCTATGCGTGACAGACGACCCGTCGATGAACTGAGCATTGAAGACCTAGAGCGCGTCCTCGCTATCCGTAAGCGGGAACAGCGCCAGCAACGCTTAGAGCGGATGCGTCAGACGGGTCGCGTGGTTGAGACGCCGGAAGCGACTGCCCCGCCAGCACGTCCGGCACAGACACAGGCTATAGCGCAATCGCCCGCCCCTACTCGTCCTGCGCCGACCATCGAAGCGCGTCCCTCACCGTCTGAGTCGCCCACGCAGCGTGACGCTGCACCGACTTTTGAGGACGAATTGGCCTATCCCGCCCCTGTCACCGACCCACAAGCGGCGGCGGCACGGCGGGTATGGTTCAACCGATTTTTGACTCTGGTCGAAGTCGCGGCAGTCGTCGGGCTGGTGGTCATCGGCACAAGTCTATTTGGCGCGGTGAACACCTTAGAGCGTGAGACGGCGCAAGTCCAAGAGGAAGCGAATCGGGCGCGGTTGCAAGGCATCCCCACCGCTGAACCGACCTCGCTACTAACCGTCAAGTTAGAGGATTTCGTGCTTCCCGGCGGTCACATCGTCAACGCGGACAACACTGTGAGCTTCAACCTTGAGGAGTTCATTGACGATGTACCATCGCACCTCAAAGGCGCGGTACAACAGTTGGTGGTCGATCAAGTCTTGTTGGCGAACGTCATCCGCCGACCCCAGACCGACGAGACCGCGCTGTACGTCAGCATCCCGCGTTTAGGGTTAGAACAATCCATTGTGCAAGGCACAGACCCAGAGGCGCTCAAACAAGGCGTCGGGCAAGTAGACAATAACGCAATCCCCGGCGGCGCAACTGGAAACGTGTCATTGGCGGCGCATAACGATGTTTATGGCGAGTTGTTCAAGAACCTCGACCAGATGCAGGTCGGCGACGAGTTCTATATTCAGACCGCCAGCCAGACCTTCACCTATCGCGTCACCGGCACAGACATCGTTGATCCCAGCGATGTGCATGTGATGGGCGATCAAGGCCGTCCTACCGCTACGCTAATTAGCTGTTATCCTTACCGTGTGAATAGCAAACGTTACATCGTGTTCGCTGAGTTGGTCAGCGGAACAAATCTCTAAGAAAACCGCCCGGACGGGCAAAGGATTTGAAGCATGTCGAAGCGTAAAGAACGCGGCGGCCAACGCCTAAATCGTGAATTGCTAGATCGCGCCCGCGAACAAGCACAGGACATTGAAAACGAAGCGGCTGAGGCCGAAGAACTCACCACCCCCGTTGCGCCCATCCAAACCAGCGCCCGACCCAGTGCGGCCCCTCGGTCAACTGCTTCTCGCTTACGCGCCCGCAATCAAGAAGCGCGCAAGCGTTCACTCACTGGCGAAGAAGTTTCCCAGATGCTGTCCAACCCGACCAAAATCGTGAGCGAGGCAGAATTACGCGCTCAATACGGTTTCGTCTTGGCCGACCTGCGCTCGATGGGATTGTTGGCGGTGGCGTCATTTGCGGTGTTGGTGGTATTAGCGTTCGTGCTGCCCAAATAAAGTGATAAGGCGGAATCGATGGCGGATGACCTCGCAGATTGGGGCGGCCTACCCTGTTTTCATGGGCTGGCGGCGCGTGTTCTAACACGGATACACGACAGCGCACATCTACGCGCCTATCAAGCGGGGGCGACCATCTTTTCTGAACGGGAAGCCAGCGCGGGATTTCATATCGTGACCGAAGGGCTGGTACGCATTTACCGCATCAGCCCAGAGGGACGCCCGCATACGCTGAACCTGCTGCGCCCTGTCGCTTCATTTAACGAAGTCGCGGCGGTAGATGGCGACTCCAACCCCTATAACGCCACGGCGGTGACAGCCGCACAAGTCGCGGTCATCAGCCATACGGCGATGGTCGCGTTGCTGTCTCAAGAGCCGACGCTATTGGCCTCCACCGTGCAAGCCCTAGCGCGGGTCAACCGTGAATATATCGAACGCCTCGAAGATATGACCTTCCGCAGCATCCCATCCCGACTGGCGAAATTGTTCCTACATGAATCGACCTCGTATGCCGGTCAAATTTCAGAAGCACCGTCGCGCCTGTCACAAGAGGAAATCGCGGCCATTCTGGGGACGACTCGTGAGGTCGTCGGGCGGGCGCTACGCGGGCTACTCAACGCCGGATTGCTCAAAAAACGCGGGCGCGAGTTCTTCATCAGCGATAGAAACGGCCTCGAACGGTTGGCCGAAACCAACGAAATGCCGTTCACTCAAGGGCTTTTTCCCTAAAACACCGGCTAGAACTTGCAATCTAGCGCGTTCCTAAGCACACTTAGGGGTGTTCGTCAGTGATTGGACTGCCCGCCATGACTGCCAACCCATCTACACAACCACCCCATTCCCCACCCGCCCGCCTTGAATTTCGGATAGGCGAACGGCGTTTGATTGTGGTGGTACACATTGATATGGTGATGGGGCGGCGCAACGCAGACGATGAGGCGCTGGAAATCGACCTGAATAAGTATGGCGCGGGCGAGTTGGGCGTCAGCCGCCGGCACGCGCAGATTCATGTCCAAGAGAGCAACTTATTCATCCGCGATTTGGGCAGCACCAACGGCACACGCCTGAACGGGGCGCTCATCCCGGCCAATCAGCCGATGCGCCTGCGTGACGGGGACGAACTGGAATTGGGGCAGTTCCGCACAGTGATACGGTTTATCCCCTAAAATACCTTGAACAAATGAACCTTTAGCATCGCTAAAGCGTAAGAAGGATTGAGCGTGACGCGGAGCTTTACAGACCGAGTCCTCGGTGGGGTGTGTGGTGGAATCGCCGCATCGCTTCGCTTAAATGCGTGGCTTGTCCGCGCAGTATTCATCGTAGGGGCTGTCGTGACCTCTAGCGCGGTGTTGGCGTTGTACGCCGCCTTATGGTGGGCGATGCCGCAAGGGTCGCTGGTCACGCGGCGCGGCGGCGTGGTCAGCACCTTCAGCGTCGTGATTTTGACCGCCTTAGTGCTGGGCTTATGGGCAGCGGAACGGGCGGGCGGATTGGTCATCAGCACCACCGGTCAAAGCCTGTACTTGCCCGCGCTGGTGACGGTGCTGGGTCTGGTTTACCTGTTGCGTCAATTGAGGGCGTCCTAAGATGGCTGTGCGTCGGAATATATTATGGGGCGTGCTGGCCGTCGCGGGCGGCGCAATCGCGTTAGGATTGACAGCTGGCATCTTCCCGCCCGGATTGGCCGACCTGATACAGCGCGGCTGGCCTGCCCTGTTGGTGGCCGTCGGGTTAGGGGCGTTGCTACGCGGGCGACTCCCCTTCAGCGGGGTGATTGTGATAGTTTTGACCGCTGCGGTGGTCGTCAATATCGCGCTGGTGGCCTATTCGTCACGCGCAAGTCAATCCCGCGATGACCAACACGTCCCGATTAGCGTCCCGCTTGCGGACGGCATTACCCTCCTGACGTTGGACATCGGCACGCTGACCACGGATGTCGAGGTTTTGTTCGATGAATCGCTTGACCGCACCGTGACGGGTGAATTCGTCGGCAGCACCGAGAGCCTCATCACGGCGGATTACGTCGAAGAAGGGGCGCGAGCGACCTATATCCTGCGTGAAGTACAGCCCAATAGCATCAAGCTATTGGAGGCCGTCGGGCGCGGGAGTTTGACCTTGCGCGTCCCCGCCGACCTCGGACTCGACATCGCGCTACGGACGGAACAAGGCTCGGTACTGCTCAACCTAGACGGCACGCAGTTGGAGCGCCTAAACCTTGACCAGCTGCGCGGCGACGCAATTGTGACGCTGCCCAGCTACCAGCCACAATCGGCCTCACAAGCCGAAGCGCCGGTCAATGGCACGCTCACCGTCCGAGAAGGCGCAATCACCGTCAGCGTGCCAGATAACATCGGCACACGTTTTGAGCTAGACCGCGCTGGCAGTTCGCTTGCGCCACAGTTCGATGAGAGAGTTTACAATTATCTGGTCGGGGATGTGTTGGAAAGCCGCGACTACGACGCCGAGGCGGTCAAACTGCGCTATGCGATCCTCGCGCCACGCGGTCAAATTCGCATCACCGAGACGGTGCGCTAAACGGGCGTATCTGTATATTCGGGGGTGTTTAGGGTATGAGCCAATCTGAAAAGCGTCCGGTTATATCCGGGATGCGTGCATTTTTATTGGTACAGGCCGGACAGTTCGTCTCATTATTCGGGACGGGCATGAGTCGTTTCGCCCTGACGCTATGGGCATGGGACAAGACCGGTGAAGCGACTTCTTTGGCGCTGGCTGCATTCTTCGGCTTTGCGCCGATGATATTGTTCAGCCCGATTGCTGGGGCGCTGGTTGACCGTTGGAATCGCAAGTTTGCGATGATGATTTCCGACCTCGCGGCTGGGCTATCTACCGTCGGACTGCTGCTGATTCTGCTGTTAGCGGGGCAAGATAAGCTGGAATTGTGGCACGTCTATGTCGCCTTATTCATCGCCGGAGCGTTTGAGTCATTCCAATGGCCTGCCTACTCCGCCGCCATTTCGACCATGCTGGACAAAAGCCAATATTCCCGCGCCGCCGGACTCCAAAGCCTCACTGAAAGCTCAACGGGGATATTCACGCCTGTGCTGGGCGGCCTATTGTATACGGCGATAGGTCTGACCGGCGTGCTAATAATTGACGTGGTGACATTCGTGTTCGCTGTAGGGACGCTGCTGCTCGTCTATATCCCTCAGCCTATCATGACGGAAGAAGGGCGTAAAAGTCGTAGCGGTAGTTTCATCAACGAACTGACCTATGGATTCCGCTATATCTTCTCACGCCCCAGCCTGATTGGGCTTCAGATGGTGTTCTTCTTCATCAACCTGACCGGGACATTCGCCTTTACCGTGGTCGCGGCCATGCTGCTCTCACGCACGGCAAATCCAGCCCTATTAGAGTTTGTGAACGGCGATAAAGTCTTGTTGGGGGCTATGCAAAGCGTCGGCGCAATCGGTGGATTGGTCGGCGGCATCTTACTAAGTACATGGGGCGGCCCCAAGAAGCGCGTCAACGGCGTCCTCGGTGGCATGGCGCTCGAAAGTCTATTAGGGACTATCGTACTAGGTCTGGCGCGTGCGCCGCTGGCGTGGATGTTCGGCATGTTCATGTCGGCATTCTTCATGCCCATCCTGAACGGCTCGAATCAAGCCATCTGGCAAGCGAAAATCGCGCCAGATGTGCAAGGGCGCGTGTTCTCCGTCCGACGCCTCATCGCGCAGATTACCGCCCCGATTGCGATGCTGATGGCGGGGCCATTGGCCGACAAAGTATTTGAACCGGGGATGATGGAAGGTGGCGCATTAGCGGGGACGTTCGGCTGGTTGGTCGGGACGGGTCCCGGTGCGGGGATGGCGCTGATGGTCGTGCTTGCCGGTCTGCTGGGGGTAATTGTGGCCGTCGTCGCCTACACCATTCCAGTCATACGCAACGTAGAAACCTTATTGCCTGACCATGCACAGGCCGCGCCTACCCCATCTGAGGGTTAAACGGCGCGGTTGAAGGTTACAGGTTTTTCATCAAACTGGAAATGGGTGTATCAGCCACCGAGGATTTGCGCGACCTCGGCGGCGGCGCGTTTGGTGGCGTATAGAACGTAGGCCATGCGGGCATTTTTATCGACCAAAACGGCCAATGATGCACGCCCAGCCGGGTAGACCACCATCACGCCCTGTTCGCCTTCCATCATCAAGCGCTCAAGGTCACCTTGTGCCAGACGCCCAAGCGTGCGCTCGGCAAGGCTGATGAGTGTGGCGGACATCGCCGCGACCTGTGGGCTACTGGTCGGGTTTTCATAGGGGTTATCTTCGTTACCGGGAGGGTATGCGGCGACCAACAGGCCGTCCTTGTTGACGACCACGGCTGCTTTCACGCCTTCGACAATTGCGTTCAGCGTCCGCAGTTTTTCTTCGAGCGCATCACTCCGATACTGCTGCTTACGCATAGGGTTCCTCAAAACGGTTGACGCCCCCGGCGGGTGGGGTCATGACAAAATGAGATGACCCGGTGGGCGTATCCTGTGCTGCGGATTGATCCCGCCATGTAACAGTGTACCATGACAATGATTCGTTTACATGCACGGATGTAACAATTTTTTCATTTTTCACATCCGCCGTGCATCTTCATCGGCCAAATGTGCCAGAAAATATCGGTCATCCTCGGTGAGCGGCGCGACCAATAACAGGTCAGGCCGATGACGCCATGTGCGCCTCAGCGATTCCTGCCGACGCCATTTCATCATCTGCGCGTGGTTGCCATCTTGAAGCACGCTCGGCACGCCCAACCCCTCATACACCGCCGGACGGGTGAAGTGTGCACCCTCTAACAAGCCGTTGGCGTGGCTGTCGCGCTCGTGTGCGCCTTCTGATCCCAATAGCCCCGGCACATGCCGCAGCACGGCGTCCATGACCACCATCGCAGCCAATTCCCCGCCCGTCAGTACGTAATCCCCGATGCTGATTTCATCGGTAATGAACAAGTCACGGCAGCGCTCATCAATCCCCTCATAATGGCCGCACAGCAAAATCAGGCGCGGGTGCTGCGCCAATTCTGCGGCCACTTGATGCGACAACACTCGCCCCGTTGGAGACATATAAATCACAGGGGCGGGGACATCCATCGCTTGGACGGCGGTAGCGGCGGCGTGTAGGACATCCACGCGCATGACCATGCCGCCGCCGCCGCCATAGGGCGTATCATCGACCTTGCGGTGCTTGTCGTGCGCCCAATCACGGATGTCGTGCAGGTGCAAATCAAGCAACCCACGGTCTTTGGCTTTCCACATCATAGAAGCCGTCATCGGCCCCTCGAACATCTCAGGGAACAGGCTCAGAACGTCGAAACGCATTTATCCTCGGCGGGCGAACATCATCTTAATGGCGGCGGAGGTCTCTTGGACGCGCCGTGTGTTGAGGCTGAAATATTTGTTCAAATCGCGGCGGCGCTCATCCAAGAATCCAGAGGCCACCAGTTGGCGCAAGTGACGTGAGGCCGACGGTTGGCTCAGGTTGAGCATTTGCTGAAAGTCGGCGCTGCACAACTCGCGGTGATGGGTCAACAGTTCGAGGATGTGCAGGCGTGTATCATCGGCCAATGCGCTGAGTTGAATCATCAAATCGCGCAGGCTGAGTTCTATCGATTGACTGGGGACGCCTTCCGGCACACGCGCCCCGAACAACAATCCCAGCCGCCGGGGAGCAATCTCATAGCGGGTGACATACGGGCCGCAGTGAACCGACGGCACAAAGACGATTTCGTCGATTTCTTCGGTGTCCTCGACAAACCCGGTCATATCGCGCCCGGTCACGGCCTGAACCGCCTCTAACGGCGTCAGGTCGGATAGGTCTAGCTGGTGAAATACCCTCACGGTCTCCTCAAGCGTAGGAGCGATTCGCTGCCATTCCGCTTTGAGATAGGTGTCCCACATCATCTGGAGGTGCTGAACGAGGAAATCCACCGCCCCCGACGGGTTGTTGAGATAATCATGCACCTCCTCTAACAAGCTGGTGTCAATCTCATCACCCTTCTTGTGGTAATGACTCGCAATGGTGTTGACATACGTCTCTTTCGACGCCAACAACTGCTTCGCGGTCAATTGGTTGTTCAACTCTTTCTCGCACATGCGACTCATCATCTTAGTCACTTGTGCGCTGAAATCGACTTGATGCAGGAGCTTGATATAGGTGTCGAAATCTTCCGCGCTGCTGGTCGGTTCAATCAAATCCAACAGGTGCGAGGCTACTTCATTCTCGCGCTTGATTTTGGCGGATAGCGCGGCTGCGGTCTGAACCACGAAATCAGATAAGCCGGAACGCAGTTCAACCAAGTTGAAAAGCATCATCGTATTCAGGATATTAAAGACCGGAGCCGCCGTCACGCGCACAGTTACGTTATGTGGAACAAGCACAACATCAGTTCTCAGCATGGTTTATGCCTCTCTTCCCCCATTTATCCACAAATGCAGATAAACGCATAAAGAGAGTAGCATGGAACAGGAGTGCGAGTCAAGCAAAAACGCCCCGCCTCTTGAGTTCAGAGGTGGGGCGTCTGGCAGGGCGATTGTGCGGTTTGGGGTTAATCAGCCGCTTGGCTGGAGGTTTCTAGCGCACGCTGACGAGCCAGAGGGTGCAGCAAGGCGGCGAGGGCGGACTGGGCGCTGTGGACGGAATATGACCAGCGATCTGTCATCTCCTCGGTGTCCATATACGCACAAGCCGAAATCAACTGAACCGTCTGCTGGTGAATGTCTGAGGCGACGCTGAGATCAATCACATCTTGGCGTTTCCACCAAGCGTTGACGGTCTCACCTGGCGCTTCAACGATGGCTGGATCGAGCAAGGTGGCGATTTCCACCTGCTTTTCCAGAATGGCATGATACATCTGCCACTCTGCACCCGGACTGCCAGCTTTTAAGGCTGTGCGGCGTCCGAAACTCGCTTGGAAGCGAGCGCAGAGGGCGACCAGTTCGGCGCACCGACTGGACAAAACGAGAGCGGTCTGAGTATTCATGAGACTTTTCCCTCCGCTAACTGATTATTAAATGAACTGTAATTGATTTAACACAGGCTTAAACAAATAATATGAGCTTTCCGTTCAAATGTAAAGTACCTTAACATTAGAGTTTAACGAATTGTTAAATTAAAATTATGTAAAAAGCAACCAAGACAAGCATAATGGACAAAAACGACTCACATGATATATGTCGTAGACTCATGTTCAAAACGGGTAATTTGTCTCAAAATCAATGGGGTGTCTGAATGTAGGGACGCCCAGAAGGGCGTCCGCGTCTGTTTTGAAAGCGGACGGCAAGAATGCCGTCCCTACATTTCACAGGGTCTGAACATGAATCATTCGGTTTTATGGGTGACGAACAAGCATTCGGGCTTACTCATCACCCATCACTTTTACCCCATCACTCGCTTTTAGAAGTAACTGCTGATGATGTCCAGCACGTTCAAGATGTTGCTGGCGTCACCGGCGGTCACTTGGGTGGCGCTGGCGCGGGCGATAGCGCCCAACGCCTGCGTATCGGCGTTGCCGCCATACGCCACGGGGATGACGATAATCGGGTTGCGAGACTCGCGGGTGTCGAGAATCGCGGCGGTGACTTCGTTCAAGGTCACATCGTTATCGCGGCTGGTATCTTGATTACTGTTGTCTTGCCCGTCACTGAGGACGACAATAGCGCGGATACGGTCGGTATCGGTTTCACTGTTCACCTCAGCGATGGCGCGCTCTAAGCCCCAATACAGCGACGTGCCGCCCTCGGTACGCAGTCGGCTAATCGCGTTGAGGAGGTCGGTCTTATTGGTCTCCAACTGCCCCATCGGGACGACAATCCGCACCTCATCGCTAAAGACCATCAGCCCAACACGATTCTCAGCGCCAATCGCCTCGATGAACGCCTGTGCCGCCTCACGCGCCTGACCGATTTTATCGGACTCCTCCATCGAGCCGGAAATGTCGATTAGCAGCATCACGTCGGCCTGCTTCTTGACATACGACCAGCTTTGCTGAATCTCGGCAATCACTTCTGGCGCGGGGACATCCAAAATGCGGGTCGGCCCTTCAAGCGTCACACCATTTTCCGGCACAAATGGGTAATCCAACTGGACGGCGGGGTTAGCCGGACGGAAACCAGCTTCCATGAAGCGACGCTGTATGGCTTCGGTCAACAGATAGTCGGTAAAGACGCGGGCGGCCTCGCGCTGTTCAGCCGTCACCCAATCGGCGTTGACGATACCCATCGGGTGCTCATGCCAGAACGTCCCTTCCTTGGGGTACATCGCGACCAGACGCTCAGGCGGTTGATAGGGGGTTTTGCCCAGATTGATAGACAGCAAATCGTTTTCTTCCAGCGCCACAAAGTCCAGATAATCCGGCCCTTGCGAGATGTAATTCTTGAACTCGGTGGTGCGCTTCGAATAGTGGCGAATCAATTGCTCAATCTC
>Ga0163144_10030801_pt1 | contig 10252 bp, 7 predicted proteins | sample OliLak19BULKMAT1_FD_123175 | JGI IMG/M metagenome (GOLD analysis project Ga0163144, IMG submission 123175) | Freshwater microbial mat bacterial communities from Lake Vanda, McMurdo Dry Valleys, Antarctica - Oligotrophic Lake LV.19.BULKMAT1 | ecosystem: Environmental > Aquatic > Freshwater > Lake...
GTATGCAAAGAATTTGAAGTGGTAAGACACCTGGAACCCGCTCGTCTTCTATGTTTAATGATTCAACAGGATTGGATCACTTCGACACGCCGCTACCATGCGGGAAGATCCCTTATGCCGACCCTGCACCTTGTGACTTTGCACCTGTGTGGGGAGAGCAACCGTAACTATAGCCCTAACAGGACGACTAGCACATAAGCTCATGATATGAAACAATAGCCATTCTTATCACCAGCATCAGTCAGCAGTGGTAGTTAAGTAGTCTGTTAACCAACACCTTCGAATGCGCACTCTATCTAAGTTACAGCTGCTGCGCCGTGCTCAATTACAATGCCACGAAGGAAGAAGAAGGATTGACGAATAAACCACACCGAGATCGTAGTGATGGTTCTAGCAGCATCTCGAAGGAAGAAGCAGGCTTCCGAGATCGTATCGATCGTTCGGATTACTCGGAGGAAGTCACGCAACAGCTCGCCACCAGTTTCCTTGAGCAGGTGAATGTGGTTGTCAACACAACTTTCAGGTTCAGCATCCCAGAGACAGAGAATGAGGGAAGCCAGGTGCAGTGCTGCAACAATGGAGAAGGCACAGAAGGCAATCCTGAAAAAGCCTATCAACGCAGTGGTGGCAGACCTCAGGATGGCCCTGACAAGAAGAAAAATGCCGACGATCGCGACAACAAAGAGGGTTGCAAAGGCAGCCAGGTAGATCGCTGCAGCAATGGCCATGACAAGGAACATTATCCTGAAAAATCTTTTCAACGAAGCAGTGGCAGTCCTCAGGATGGCGATAAGGAATGGCCTCATGAGCACGTCAAAAATGCGGATGCCGAGGAACAAGCCACTAAAGCATTCTGTAGCCATGCAGCCCATGCCGGCTTGCTTCTTGCCGGCATGCTTCTCGTGCCATTGGACACGTCTGGCCACTAAAAATCAGGTTGCGGTTATGGAAAATGAGCAAGGGTAAAAAGAGACAACACGCAAAAATGCAAACTATGAAATCACACCACACGCACTGAGTTCCAAGACTTCGCTCATTGGCTCTGATTGGAAGTTCAAAGGGCATTGATTGTCAACAGCATCAGGTGGAACGTTAGTTGTTGTCGACTCTGACCCGGTAGAATATGTGACTTCGCTCATTGGCTCTGATTGGAAGTTTAAAGGGCATTGATTGTGATTGTCAACAGCAGCAGGTGGAACGTTAGTTGTTGTAGACAAGAAGTCTATAATGCTCATTGTTTGAAGATGAATATGATGCAGGCGGCGCATTGACTTGTTTTTGTGAGCTTCATGGCTTCAATTGCTGGTCGATCGATCGCTGTTATTCACCAAAAAATCTAGAGAGACGTTGCCAAAGTTCGCGGCCGCCGGCCCTGCCAAAGCCATGTGTTAAGACCGCCAGAGTTTGAATGCCACAAGCTGGCGCGGCACAGGTTTTATTGCAAAGAAGGACACATTTGCTTGCATGCGTGTAGCACAATGGAAAACATGGCGCGACAGCTGGCGCGGCACAGGTGTTGTTGCAAACAGTCTGTTGGAAGCATCGATCATGCCATTTCGTACATCTCACAAAACAACAACAACAACAACGACGACGACAGCCTCGAAGGTCACTGAAAAGGCCATCAGCAACATGCTCGCCATTGTCATTTCAACCATCAGCAACATGTTTGCCAGTGTCATTTCGACCTTCAGGGATTGCATCTCCTCGCTTGTTACTGGCATGGGGGCGGCGGCAGTCACAGTGTTCGGGCCGAGTCAAAGAAACCGTAAGTTTGATCTCATCTTTTGCCAATTCATTGCACGATGTTTGCTCACACCTTGCTCATGCATCAGAGGAGAGAGCTCCACAAGAATTTGTAATTGATTTGAGTCAAGAAGAGCAGCTTGGTGACTTAATCGTTTGTCCCTTTGTCTCGGAAGAAGCTGTAGGTCGGAAATGGGTGAGTGGCATTGCTTTTATCAAGCCTTGCGTCTCCGTTGATGAGGTTCTTGAGGACATCAATTTCGCTCAAATCACCAACACAAAGACAATTGAGTTCACATTGCCAAAGACCAACAGGGTCTTTTCTAACAAGGCGTCCGCATGGAAGAAGAGGATGGGTCATATGTCAAAGACTCACAACATCAAGACGTTGGCGAAGACCCTCTCTACCTTTGGTCAGTTTGGTGAGTCAAATGATCGAAAGTTGGTCTACTACAAGATTAGCAAAGATGATGACGTGGAAATTTCCAATGAATACTTCACATCTCGAGGTGGTGATGCTGGTGAACGACGGGTCGACAGCATCAGGGTGCCCTACAACTATGAAACAAAGGTTGGAGAACACGTCTACAAGCACGTCGAGTATCTCCTTATTTGGAGGGTTTACATCGTTGGCAGTGAGCGTGACATCACTGATGTGGGCAGTGTGCGTAACAAAGAAGACACTGATCAGCTGTTCTCGTTGGCGATGGCGATGGAAGCCTTGGCAGACAATGAGATTTTGTCGATGGAACATTTCTAGTGTAGAGGCTAACATTACCTATCTTTATTTGTCTCTATGTGAAACTTTTACCATGAGTTAGTACACATACCAGCACTGCTAGCTAGTGGCTAGCTAGCTAGTAGTAGAGTGAGTCAGCAGTCAGCAGAACATTCAATTGATACAGGAAACCCAATATTTGGTTTTTACCTGGTACTGTGTCTACAGGGGGGGGCTGTGTGAGGAAACACAAATCAAGGGTCGTAAGGGTATGTCCGTCGTTGAACAAGCTCATAACCTGAACAGCCTCAGCTAAGTCTGTATAGTAGACTACACACTGGTAGTGCAGCGCCAACAGACAACCAATAAAGCTCCTGTGATAGAACTACCCGATGATATTCTCCAATCAAAATGTGTCCTGAAAGCCGCCGTGTAAACATCATATCCTCCAATCAGATTGCTGCACCTCTAAATCAGTAAAATAAACCCAACCTTAAGATTGCTATGCAATAGCTGTGCACTCATCATAAAAGCCATTGGCACAATCAGTGTGCTAGCACTAGAGCTACTGCAGTAATGCTAAAACTATTTGTAAAGCAACCACTAGCATCTCCTAGCTTTGTTGTTGTGACTATGCCAATGCTGGTACCCTGCATTGATCATGCGGCCCCACATTGGGGGTTCAGGAAAGTCCAAATCAAGTTTTTTTGCATTCGCCCAAATCGAGAGCGAAGTCCACATCAAGTTTTTGTGCGTTCGCCCAAATCCACGACGGCAAGGCCAAATGGAAGTGCTCTACCAGTGTGGCCCACAAACAATCGAGACAATACAATCAACCACAGTTTTCTCATCATGCCTGCCAACAACACACCCAACCATGATCATTGCGACAGGATCACAACAGAAACCTTTCGTTCCATTGGTGTTGCCGTAACCAAGAAGTCAACTGTCGATTCCTTCGCAGCTCATTTCATGACCAACCCAACCACTTGCTTCAAAATCTGGCAGATCCTTCAATCCAGTGAATTTGCCACAGATGCCCCTGGCTTGCTTCCGGAACACATCCTTTGGACTCTAGCCTTTATGAAAATGTACAGCAGTGACTGTGAAAAAGTAATTAGCTCCATGTTTTCTGTCGACGAGATTTGCTTCGCTCACTGGGTGGAAGTTGTTATCAACATGATGGTAAAGAACGTCGAGAGACTTGTAAGTTTGGCTTTGACACAATTTCAAAACCTATTGTCTGCAATTGCGCCTCATGTCACTTCGCAATGTGTCAAAGATTTCTTGGGAAAGCAGGCTCTCACAGCCACCCAGCTCATCCAATTATGACAACTGCTACGCGGTAATTGGCATGATTCGTTGCCGTCTCTTCGAGAGGTGCTTCGAAGGAATCCACGACGTCCCCCAGCATGGCATTCCTGGCCAGTTTTATCATCCTTTTGGTGGATTTTCGGTCGCGTACACTATCGGTGTTTCCACTGCGAGTGGAGAACTGGTCTTTGTCAGCAAGGACATGACGCCTGGAAGCAAGGCTTATCCCTCTCGTATGGTCAGAAATGAAGTCTTTCCTCGGTTGATTTCAGGCGAGGTAGTGTGTGTTCCTGACCGTCCCCGCTACCCAACGAACTCTCATGACAAGATTGTCGCGTTTCCATCACGTGGCAAGGTTGTTGTTTTAGCTCCTAGAACACCATCTTCAATCCGAGGCTCACGCCGAGGCTCACGCCGTGGACCACACAGTGGATCAAGCCCTGCTAAGCCAAAACCTCAGTGGGTGGAGCCTGTGGGGCTTGATGATCTGATTGGCTTCCGCGACAAGCTTCACGAGGCAATGAAGATGTTTTGTGGATTTGGTTGCTTACACAACGAATTTCGCCACGGGCTTGAAAAGCAGAATGTGGCGTTCTTGGCTGCTGCCTTTGTAGTGCAGGTCATGTTGCAGAATCGTGACACAGCTGAGTAGGATTCCACGATGTCGTCCTTTTGAAACCCATAACACAGGCAAAGCAACAGTTAGTCCCATGCGGCTTTGTTGAGGCAGCGATTATTTGTTTGCTTTTAAATGTCAAGCAAAATGAAGCGTGTGCAAGTCAAATAAGGGGCTTAGTAATTAGTGATGGTCTGATAGTGCAAGTCAAATAAGCCATTTTAATAGCACCTTAGGGTACATTAGATAAGCTATGATGAACAGTAGTGATGTCGCACTTGTTAGGCATCAGACGGCTTCGAGTTCTGGCACTGTGCGCAGAAGTTACTTCCATATTCATAACCAAGCAACCACATTCTACAACCATGACATTGCACGATAAAGCGCTCTGGGTTCAAGCCAATTGGAGAGCGACATGGGCTGGCAAGCATCGTTACCATGGCTTTGTCGAACACTTCTGACAGATACGGACCACATCCCGGACTAAACGACAAGTGGTCAAGATAGCCTGGGTATGTAAAGCGCCGCTGGTACCCTTGAGCTGTGCCGTGTTGCAAAAGGTATCTAAGTTTCTCCGCATTGCTCTGTTGGTGCAACAAAGCTACAGTCTTGTAGCAGTCACGGGCTCTGGACCTAACCAGCCTGCTGTCGAAGACTGGTCCGCTATAGAAAGACGCCTCGAAATAATCACCACCTGACGCCTCGAAATAGTCACCACCTGTGCCCCTGCAGCTCACGGCCACGTCACTGCTCAAATCAGTTTCAGTCAAGGACTCCCATCCAAAGGAATGCCTATCATTTATCAAAAAGAACAGGGAACATTGAAAAAAACACTGCTGACAAGCTTGGCGCACGTGACTTGGAACACTCCCAACTTTTTTTCGCATCTCGGCATCCCAGTCATTCAGCTTGGCAAAGAACTCCAAAGCGTGCCCACTCCTCTCTTCGAAGCGATCAATGAAATACCAACGAGAACGCTCTGAAGTTAGTTTGCAACAGCAATGAGCCCGATTGTAAGCTCCTGAGGTGTATTCCAGTAAGTCCCTGCACGCCGATGGTTTTGGTTCGTTCCATTGCCAGCATCGTCTAGAGGCATCAGGAGGTTTTTCTATAACTGGTGTGTGCCACGTGATATCGCGGGTGTAGGAGCATTGGGACTGATCAGGTTTCATGCAGCTGGGATCGATGATAGCAGGAGAGTGACCTCGACGGACGTATTTCAAGACACGTTTTCGATTTCGTTTCTCCTCGAAACAAAAAGGTGTGACCACTGCCACTTTTCGCACCAAACTCAATGCTGCCCGTGGCGTCAATCGGACGGTGGCGCCATCAAAGGCACACGCTGTTACTGAAAGGTCAAAGTCAATGATCGCTCCTACTAGATCTGCACTGGGGTGCAGCATGATCAATTGTGTGTTGCGGGGCCAATGTTTTTCTTCTGGTAAATCTAAGCCAAAGTTGATAGTACTTTTACAACATGTAGAAGTCAACCCATGCTTTGTCAAGGCGAAGACAAAATCTCCTCCGTAACAACTGTAATGTTCGCACAGGGGGGCAAAAAGCGCCGACGCAAATGCCTGAAGGTCGTCATGGCACCAACCAATGCCACCGACAAAGCTTTGGATGTTGCTGACGATGTCAGCTTTGTTCTGGCACTTCTTGAGCAAATCTCGGTAGAGTTGCTTTGTCAGGCAAGGGGCATCCAAAAAAATATCCAAATCACCAGAAGCATATGTGGAAGATTGGGAATCGCTCGTGCCTGTGCTAAGAAAGCACTCATGCAGAGCTTTCTTCAGATGACATTTACGATTGAGATACTCCTCTTGTAGCATTTTTTTCAACAAGTCGGCTGTCATTGGATATCTCTTATTTTGTGCTCTGTTAACCTTAGCACCACCATTCTCAAAATATTCGTGAAGACCAACAGAATGGAATAGCGAGACAATGTACTCGTCTCTCCAGGAAGACAGTGCAGCTACCACAGCCCCACCCATGATCGCAGCTTTGGATAAACGAGGATCAGTTTTGCTTGCGCCAAAAATACAATCCAAATCATACCCGATGTAGCATTCCAAACAAATCAGGAAATAGAGAAAGTTGGGGGGGGCAGGCATTGACCCATCAAAATCATTGGTTGGAGATGGCACCGAATTTGAAGGATCCTTGATTTCAATAGGCATCAAAGATCCATCTTGCGGTTTGAGCTGTCTAAGAAAATAGGCAGATTCGCGTAAAAAATGAGCCGCATCTCGCTCCCAAACACTGCCATAGACTGTATTTGGTTCGTCTGGCTTGGGGTACGCATTGAGGAAGTAATCAGATGCCAAAGAATCTTCCTCCTCCTGCTTCCTTCTTTTCTTCTTCTCCGGTGATGAATCACTGCCATTTTTGGAAGACTGCAGCTTTTCCAAGCGGACTCGTGTCTCTGTTTGGTAGGCCCACGCAAACCATTGCCGGTCGGTAAAATTGTTGTAGTAACCGAAGCTGTGACAATTCAAGTCCTCAGTGGGAACAAACATCCGTTCTTCGGAGCGATGCGACATGTTGCTTTCGCCGTTGCAGTGCTATTGAATGCTCAAGATGTTGGCTTGCATGCTTTAATGACAGTGCGGTGCAAGGGGCCGCATGCATGGCTGGCTCAACGTCTAGGTTTGTTCTCGTGAAAGCTTCAGTCTTTGCTTCATTCGTCATTGCATTATTTGGAGCGAAAAAAGTCCTGTGTAGGCACTCTAAACGGAAAGTTGGTTAGGAAACGGGATCCAAAATATCAGTTGTCTATCTGTTTAGGCTCCTACAGTTCATAGCTAGCATAGTGCGTGTGCACCCGGAACAAGTGTGCTGTACATGTACAAGGATTGCACAAACACCCAAATCGCATCAGGATACAAAAACATGCCTGGAGTATGCATACTAGTTAGACTACTACTAGACTAGCATGTGCGCTGTTGTGCTGTACAATGTTGAATGTTGAAGCTGTGTGCCCGATCTACCCAAGCAATTCACCCAATCAAATCGCATCAGGATACAAATGCATGCCCGGAGTATGCATGCGTGCTCTCTTGTACTGTGCTGTTGACTCTGGAAGCTGTGTGCCCGATCTACCCAAGCATTTAACCCAATCAAATCGCATCCGGATGCAAATGCGTGCCCGGAGTATGCATGTGTGCGCCGTTTTTCATAAGTTTTTTGAAAAGTGGCGCAAGCTCATTATACCCGGGCATATGATTAAATAACAATGCACAATTATGGGCACAATTATTACTTCATGTGTTGTGGCTACCCGCAGTTAATGCTTATAATTCGTAAATCTGTGACAATGGTCTCTCTTATATTGACATCAATAGAATGCAACCTGTAAGTGCACCACACCGCCTACCAACCCGCACGGGCCAACCCAAACAGAAGCAGGTTCAATTCCACAGTAACAGGATCCCCAGCGAAATCAATGAAGTCCACTCCGGTTAACCCTCAGGCACAAACATACCATGTCCCAAGAGACAGCTCGTCAGCGGACCCCAAAAACGCTTCCCACGCCCAACGACACGTCTCCAACCACCCGTGAATACTCCACATTCAGTACCAAACTCAGTAAAACTCTACACAGCGAGGACTAACCGTAGCCAACAACCAGCAGAATGGAACTCACAATGTCTCAACAAAAAACACAACATCACCAATCGCAATGTCGACATTCACGGAGGTCAACATGTTCAAGAAACGCCATCACGGGTCGCATCACACCCTCAGAACCAAGCACCCGGAAGGACAAACGAAGATTTGGGGACGCAAGTCCAGCAATTTCACCGACGAGCTTAAATTGATGTGCGCGAACCACGGTGTGGCAGACATGGCAGAATTGTCGAGAAAGCGGGCGAGAGACGAGACAGGGAAAAGACACTGGAAATCAAATGAACACCCAATCTTGACAATCACAACAGGCTCGGCGCAAACACAGCTTGATCCGAAGTTCCAGACGTATGATCACACCACACCCTTTCCAGAAGTCCATGCCTGTGCATTACAACAATTTCCGACGGCGCACCCAGTCCACGTAGTGAAATGGGGCAACCCCGCTTTGACGCGCTTCCACTCCAAGTGGGAACCGGGCCATGGAACTATCATTTCCACCGAAAGTGATTCCACCAAGTATCAATGCGCAAGCCTGACCATGGACATAGTCGAAAGTCTGGTATTGGGGGCCGCTGCAGGCACACTTGCACTCAACAGCGGACAGAAATTCGTAGGGTATCAGATGCAGCGTCCAGTGTACCAGGAACAGATGGTGCAGCTATCCGAGACCCTTGAAATCGAATGCAAGGGCGCGTACGATCCGGGCCCGTGGAACAAAGAATTTGACTTAGTAACTACGATGACATACGTAAAAAACAAGGAAGACGCGCAAGTTCCTCCGCGCTACCGAAACTTCCCGTATCTCTTGATTGACGTCGCAATTGACCGAAAGGGACTTACAAGGGCAATCCCAGAAGCAGAGACACTACGATCCACCAACTACAAGCTGATGAATTACCAGTTAGCCTGTCCAGTACGTAAGCTTTATGGGATGCATATAAACCCCGCTGACTTCTTAACAGGCCTCATGCGGAAAGTGGAAGTAGTCTTGAATCGATCAATGCTCTTCTCGGACTTCGGGGACAAGGTAGCAGAAAACCGCGGCCTGACTCATTGGGTGGAAACCTTTCTTGGCCAGCGAAGACGCGATTGCTATACCGACGAGATCACCGAAGACCCAAAGCATCCGCTCGGAATCCCAGTGGAATGGATCCTTAACGCCATCCCACGAATAGTCGAATTAGGGTTGGACGAGGCCACGGCAACACGGGAAACGACAGCACACCCTCCTGAAGACGACATCGGGCCAGCGCACGCAGTGTTAGAGCCAGCCCCAGAAGACGACAGAAAAATGCCAACAGCAGAGAAACCACAAGCGGCACACCCGTCGACCACACTCGAGCAAGAGCATGAAGAGGAAGAGCAAGTCACAGAAGAAGATAGAAAAACGCCAGCCGCCGACAAGCCACTAAGTGTACATCAACCAACCGAACATGTCCCAGACGAAGACCGGCAACATCCAGCAGTTGCCGCAGCAAAAAGTGCAGAACGGGCACTGAAGGAGACCACAGCTGTCGCTCGCAAGAAATCGGTCGGCATCAAAGGGATACGAAAACCTCTGGCCAAAAAGATCCCGTCGGTTCTCCCAACCAAAAGGAAGTCCCCTCCCACTGCAGTTGCGGAACCTGAAACAGACGCCGCCGAAGAGGACTCTCCAATCGAGACAGACGATCGCGGTACCACAGCTGACTACCCCACTCCGATCGAAGACTCGGACAGCGACTCAGATGGCAACCAGAATAGCGCATCGGGCAACAACCAAGAAAGCAGCTAACCCCTCCCGCCCACGGCACCACCACAGTCCTCTACCAGAAACATACCAAGGATTTTTAGAAGTAGTGATATTAATGAGTTAGTCAATGAGTTATTATCATTATCCTAGATCGATAGAAAAGTCTTCAACCCTGCTATGGAAAGACCGGATTCTGAGAGAACAAATAGTACAAGCAATCTACTCTGTCACCAAGACTGATGATTGCGTCAACCATTTGTGTTGGGGTCATGTCAAAATAGGGCCCCCCTCCAGCCTTTTGGAGTGCCGCTTGAATGCGAGGGCCAAACTGAACACTATCTATGTATCCTGCATCTATTTTAGTAAGCTTGTGTCTGCGCTTCTGGGGCCAAACTCTGAGATTTTTAATTTCAGGCATGTGGACGTGTTTCAAACTTGTGGTCTGTTGGAGGGCAGCAACAAGAGGGGCAATCAAGCGCTCAGCATCTGGTGCAAC
>Ga0163144_10030802_pt1 | contig 10252 bp, 5 predicted proteins | sample OliLak19BULKMAT1_FD_123175 | JGI IMG/M metagenome (GOLD analysis project Ga0163144, IMG submission 123175) | Freshwater microbial mat bacterial communities from Lake Vanda, McMurdo Dry Valleys, Antarctica - Oligotrophic Lake LV.19.BULKMAT1 | ecosystem: Environmental > Aquatic > Freshwater > Lake...
GGAAGGATTTCCGTATTCGTCGCGCAGCCACGGCAGCATGGCCTCGAAAACGGCAGGGTCCACTTGCGTGGTGGCGTTGTTGTCGAGGTAAATGACGGATTGTGACGCGGTGTTCATTGCAGCGAAGCCTCATTTTATGCATGAGGCTGGCCGATGGCAATAAGCAGAGTGAGGAGGCGACAACGTTTCCGCCGCAGGAACCTCTGGGTTGAAGTTTTTGCACCCTCTTAGAGATGCGCCAAAAGCATTAGTCCCCGCTGGCTTTTCTTGCGGCACCAGCATAAACCCGGCTTCATGAAATCGAGCGAAATGGCATCGCCCCTGAATGTTCGCGCCCTCTTGGTGTTTCTTGCCCTTTTCGCCCCGGGTTGTGACAAGACTCCGTTACCCCCTCCGCCGCCCACGCCCGTCACGGTAGCTCCTGTCGTTAAAAGCAGTGCCCAAGTCTATCTCGACACGTTTGGCAACTGCGCGACCGTTGCGTCTGTCACGATCGTCCCACAGGTCACCGGTTTGCTGGCCAAGACCCTCTTTACCGAGGGCGCCGCCGTGAAGGCGGGCGATGCGCTTTTCGAAATTGACCCGGCTCCCTACCAAGCCGCCGTCCAGCAAGCTCAGGGCAGCCTTGCCTCCGCGCAGGCCACCCTCCTCAACACCAACCAGGATTTCCAGCGTCAGCAGCAACTCTTCACCAACAAAGTTGTGGACATCCAGGCCATGCAAAACGCGCAGGTCAAGGCCCAGACAGCTCAAGCCGACGTTCTCGTCGCCGAGGCCGCTTTGCAGGCCGCGAACATCAGCCTCGGCTACTGCTCGATCAAATCGCCGATTTCCGGACGCACCGGGCCTTACCTCACCATCTTTTTCAACCTCGACCCCAAATTCCCCGTCGGCAAAGCCACCACCCGGCTCAACGCACTCTCCGCTCAAACCCTCCCCACCGGCGTCGTCGGCACCCTGGCTGGCGAGGCTCAGCAATTTCAACAAACCCTCTCCGGCATGGGCATCCTCCTCCTCGTCGCCATCTTCGTCATGTATGTCATTCTCGGCATCCTCTACGAAAGTTACATCCACCCCATCACCGTCCTCAGCACCCTTCCCACCGCCGGCGTCGGCGGACTCCTCACCCTCTACCTCGGTGGCATGGACCTCTCCCTTTACGCCTTCATCGGCCTCTTCCTCCTCATCGGTCTCGTCAAGAAAAACGGCATCATGGTCGTGGACTTCGCCATCCAGCGCCAACGCGAAGGCCTCCCGCTCCAGGACGCCGTCGTCACCGCCTGCGAAGAACGCCTCCGCCCCATCCTTATGACCACCTTCTGCGCCATCTTTGGCGCCATCCCCCTCGCCATCGGCTTCGGTGCCGACGGTGCCAGCCGCCAACCCCTTGGCCTCTGCATCGTCGGCGGCCTCCTCATCTCCCAAATCCTCACCCTCTTCGTCACCCCCGTCTTCTTCCTCCTCCTCGAATCCTTCCAGCAAAAATTCCTCGACCGCATCCCCTTCTTCAAACGTGGCGACCTCACCCCGGCCGCTTCCGGGTAGGTTTACCGAAACATTTCAGTAAGCAGGTGCGCGGTGCGCTGAACAAATGCTGGAGACCCCCATCAGGGTTCAGGAGGGTGGGGGGAAGAAGGTGGCGTGGGCCGGGTTTGGGAAAGAGGAGGTCGTCGGCTTGTTTATGCCGGAAAAATCGGAGATTCGAAAGGCATCTAGACAAATCGGGCAAGGCTGCGCGTCTGTCTTGATGAAACCATGAGTGCCGATCTCGCCGCGATTTACGATGCCTACGGGGGCGCGCTCATTGCGTTTGCGCGTAATCTCACGCGGTCCGACGCGGATGCGCGGGATGTGACGCAGGAGATTTTCTGCCGGCTGGCCCGAAATCCGGTACTACTGGCCGAGGCGCGTTCTCCCCGCGCTTTTCTGCTGACGATGGCCTACCGGCTCGCCGTGGACCTGCACCGCCGCCGGGCCGTGCGGGAACGCCACGCAGCGGGTCCAGTCGAAGTTTTTGCGCCGCCGGCCCATCCCGACGAAACGCATTTTCGCCAGGCGGTGGCAGTAGCCATGTCGGAGTTGCCCGAGGAACAGCGCGCCGTGATTCATCTCAAACTCTGGGAGGCGCTCACTTTCGAGGAGATCGCGGCCGTTCTGGACCTTTCCGCCCACACTGCGGCGAGCCGATATCGCTACGGAATAGACAAACTTCGGACCCTACTGCGTCCCGTTTATGAGGAGATTCTATGAACGACTTTGAAAAACGCCTGGCGGAGATCCCGCTGAACCCGGCCCCCGCAGGCTGGCGCGAGGCGATTCTGGCTGCGGCGGAAAAAGAAACACCACGCGCCCGGGCGACCATCTTTCCCTGGCGGCCCGTGGCGTGGGGCGCCCTTGCGGCCTGCTGGGTCTTGATCGGGTTTTTCAACTTTTCCGGTCCGGGCCGGGGGGAAATTCACTCGCTGGCGATTGCTCCCGGGCGAACACCCACCGCGCCGCAAATGGCGGAATATTTCGAGCGCCACCGATTGCTCCTGCGCTGGCCTGCCGCCACCGAAACGATTTTCCAAATTGACCGCTCCAAGATATGAAAACCGCCTCCCGCAAAAAGCTCGCCCAGGGAATTCTCTTTCTCGCGGCATTCCTCTTCACGGCCATCGTTCTGTTCTATTCGGTGACATCCTATTTGGGACGCCGGGAATGGGCTGCGGCCAAAAACTCCCTCGAAGCCCGCGGCGAGAAACTTTCAATCGTTGAACTCGTGCCCCCGCCGCTGGCGGACCAGTTGAATTTTTTCGCCGCACCGGTTTTTGCGGAACTGGCGGATTACGAACTCGTCGGGAATGCCGGGGTGACATCTCTCCAGCCACGGGTGCCCAAGGAAAAACAAAAACTCACCGTGGTGAAGACGTCGCTGGGAACACCGTTTCAAAAGGTAAAACGTTCCCCAACCTACGCAATGACCGATCTCGGCGCAGCGGCTGCATATTATCAGGCCGAGGGTAAGGTGACCGCCGGCCATCGTCCGGCAGCGGAAGTCGTGTTGGAGGCGCTGGAACCAGCCCGGCCGGTGGTGGAGGAAGTCGCCCTGTCTGCGCAACGCCCAGGCGCGCGTTTTCCCATTCGCTACGAGGAGGGGATCAATGCGGCCTTTCCTCATCTCGAGCACATGCTCACGCTGGCCCGCTATCTGAGCCTGCGGGCGACTGCCGAGATGGAATTGGGGCGCGGCACCGATGCCGCCCGCGATATCCTGCTCATTCTGCGTCTGGCCGATTCCCTAAAAGGGGAACCGACGCTGATTTCCCTGTTGGTGCGTTTTAACGCCCTCTCAATCGCCCATAAGGCGCTCTGGGAGGGCGTCGCACGTGGAGCTTGGGACGATACCCGGCTTGCCATGTTCGAGGAACGGCTGCGGGGTTACGATCTGTTTCCAGAAATGGCAGACGCGCTGCGCGGCGAACGCGGCCAGATACTTTACCTTCTGGAATCCGCCCTGCAAAAGGCCGAACTGGGAAATTTGCTTTCCGCAATGAACTTGATGACTGGTGATGGCACCAACGCCCGGCGGGACAGCATTGGGGCTCTGCTGATTACCACCCTCTACCCGAAAGGCTGGGCCTACTCGGACCTCGCGCTCATAGCCACACTGCATCAGCGTTGGATCCACGCTTTGGGTGATCGTGGGGAAGGCCTGAGGCCAGCCGACTTCGAGTTTCTGGAAAATGAAATCATGCAGTGGAGTTTTCCGACCAAAATCAAACATATCTTCTCCGCTAAGGCACTTCCCAGTGTGGTGGGCATTGTCAACAAGGGCGTTTCCGTTCAAGCGGGCATCGACGAGGCCCGAACTGCCCTGACCCTGGAACGCTACCGCCTCGCCTACGGGAATTTCCCCGATTCGCTGGAGGCTCTCGTTCCCCAATTCCTCCCGGCGGTTCCCTTCGATCGAATGACGAGTAAGCCGCTCAACTACCGCAGGATTTCTTCCGACGATTTTGTCCTGTGGTCCATCGGCTGGGATGCGGTTGATGACAACGGAACGCCGGTGGACCGGAAGACGAAGAAGGGCGACTGGGTGTGGACGCGCCAGCCGGGGAACTAGGGGGTCCTGCGGGTGCCGAGGCAAACTTTGTGGAAGATGACGGGCGGGCGCAAGGAGGGTTCGGTGTGATTACTGGCGGGAGCTCCATTGTGAAGGAGGAAGGTAAAAAATTGATTCTAGGCCGAGGAGTCGGGCAGGACGCGTTTGCCTAGGATTTCGGCCTTGGGGTGAGGAAGGGATTTGCGGTAAAGGGCATTGAGGTAAAGACGGAGCTTGGCGGCGGGACCGGAGCTAAAGTGCAAACTTGACCGTCACAATCTCGAAAGGTTTCAGATCCAACCGGACCGCGCCCTCGCGCAGGGTGAGGGGATGCAAGTCGTTTTCGAGCAGGTCGGCCCGCCAGGCTTTGCGAACGGGCAGCGAGGTGGTGAGCACAAGCGGACCACGGGAGCCTTCGGACTCGTACAGCCGCACGATGACGTCGCCGCCGTCTTCCGCGACTTTAACCGCCTCGATGACGGCACCCGCCCGGCTGACGTTAAAGAAGGAATGGGAGGATGGCAGCGTGCCATTTTGCGATTCCATGTCGCGGACGATGAGCGGAACGTTCAAGGCGTAGGCCTCCTCAATCACGCGGCCCTGCCGGATATCGCCGGCATGAGGCAGGAGGGCGTAGGTGAACTCGTGGCGGCCGCGGTCGGCCAGAGGATCCGGCGAAACCGGCGCGCGCAGCAGGCTTAAACGCAGGACGTTGCCCTGGATGTCGTGGCCGTATTTGCAGTCGTTCAGCAGGGCGACACCGTAGCCGGGTTCGGAAAGGTCGGCCCATTTCTGGGCGCAGACTTCGAAGCGGGCCATGTCCCAACTCGTATTGGTATGAGTGGGGCGTTCGAGGTGGCCGTATTGGATTTCGTAGGTCGCGCTGGCGGCGCGGATGGCAACCGGGAAGGCGACCTTGAGCATCTTCTGGTTTTCCTGCCAGTCCACGGTCGTGGAAAAATCAATGCGGGCCGATCCGGCGCAGAGGATGATGCGTTGTTCGATACGGGATTTTCCGAAAACGCGCACGAGGCGGATGCTGGCGCGCAGGGGGCCGGATTCGAGGAGTTCAAGGGTCTCCAAGCCGCCGAGGGTTTCAAATTTTTCCCGGTAGAAAACATCCACATCCCACGCATCCCATTGATTGGGGATGTCCTCGTGGAGATGGAAAACATTGCCGTCGCCAGCGAGGGCCTCGCGTTTTGCCCGCAGGTCGTAAACGCTGGCAAGATGTCCGGCGGCGTTGAGCTTCACGCGCACCAGGCCGTTCTCGAGCGTGATGCCTTTGCGCGCGGTCGTGACTTTGACCGGTGCGTCCGTGGCGCGAAGGAACGGGTCTTTTTTATCCACGACCACATAGCCGCAGGGTGGAACGTCCACGCTGGCAGGCGTGCCATCGGGCAGGTCAATGATTTCGCGGCGGCGGAAGCTCAGCGTGTTGGCAATCGAGACGGGCTGCTCGAAAGCGCGGGTGTCCACCAGGCCGTCGAGTGACGACAGGGCGGAGTCGCGCACGGATTCGCCCAGCACGCGGACGGTTTCGTAATCGCGGTCGCTGTCGCGATAGACCCAGTGGATTGAGGAGCCGGGGATGATGTCGTGAAATTGATTGAGCAAAACCAACTTCCAAGCGCGGTCGAGGGCGGCGCGGTGGGTTTCCGCATCCGGCTCGTTGAGGCCGGTGACATCATAGACGGCGCGCTCGGGGTCGGCGGCCTGCTCCTTGCGTTTGGGCGCAAGGGCCAGGGTGACGGCATCGAAAAACTCCGCGTCGCGCAGGAGGAATTCCGACTTGCGGTTGCCGCGTTTATTTTTCGCCTGGGTGGTGTAGGTGCCGCGATGGAGTTCGAGGTACAACTCGCCCACCCAGACCGGCAAATCGCGGGCATCGGCCTTCGCCTTCTCGAAAAACGTGATGGCTTTTTCCGAAACCACCTTGGGCAGTCCCTCGAAGTCGCGCAGCCGGCGGGCCTTTTCAAGCATCTCGATGCTCGGTCCGCCGCCGCCGTCGCCATAGCCATAAACCAGGAGCGAGCGGGAGGCGCGGTCGTGATCCTTGAAATTTTTGACATTGTGCAGGAGTTCGGCCGGTGAGACCTCGGAGTTGTAGGTGTCGGCGGGCGGGAAATGGGTGAAAATGCGGGTGCCGTCAATGCCCTCCCAGAGGAACGTGTGGTGGGGAAATTTGTTGAACTGACTCCAGGAAATTTTCTGCGTGAGGAAATATTCGATGCCGGATTGTTCCATGATTTGCGGCAGCGAGGCGGCGTAGCCAAACACATCCGGGATCCAGACATCGCGCGTTTCGTAGCCGAGTTCCTGCTGGAACCAGCGTTTGCCATGGAGAATCTGACGGACGAGGGATTCCCCGGAGGCGAGGTTGCAATCGGTCTCGATCCACATCGAACCGACAGGTTCCCACTGGCCGCGGCGGACGGCTTTTTTGATGCGCTCCCAGATTTCCGGGTAATACGCTTTCATCCAGGCGTATTGCTGGGCCTGGGAGCAGACGAAGACGTATTCCGGGTAGCGATCCATGTAATCGAGCGCGGTGGAGAACGTGCGTGCGCATTTGCGGATAGTCTCGCGCAATGGCCAGAGCCAGGCCGTATCAATGTGGGCATGGCCCACGGCGGAGAGCGTGTGCGCGGTGTCCCCATTGCGGCGGCGCAAGACAGTTCGCAGAGCGGCGCGGGCGGATCGGATTGTGGCGGGGTCTTCCGCATCGAAACGGTTGACGGATTCGTTCAACGCGGCGCGCAATTCGCCACGGCGCTGGGAGTCCTCGGGAAGAACGGCCATGGCTTCGAGGGCGAGTTTGAAGTCGTGATAAAAATCGAAGGCCTCACGATTCACGCAGGCGAGTTCGGCCTGTTCGAGACGATAACGCGGCACCCCATCGTAGTCGGGCATATTCAAACCCATGGTCACTCCGGCTTCGTTGGTGCCTCCGTTCGCGGCGGCCTCGACGAAAAACTCGAAGGTCTCACCGCCCTTAGCCTTCGCGGCGATTTCCACTTCGCGGCGGTTGGCATTGATGGCGCGAATTGGCCGGCCGTTTTGATAAATCAGCCCTTCTGCCGTGAAGCCCTCGCGCCCGATATTGGTCAGCCGGATGCGGGCGACGACTTCGCGACCCTTCCATTCCCGCGGCACCTCGCCGCGAAAACGAAACCACGCCGTGTCCCACAACGGTCCCCACATTTCACCAACCTTGAAGGGGGCGTAGCGGGCCTTGAAGGCTTTTGCGGCGGGAACCGGTTCCCCGTGTACCGGCCAGTGCGCGACCTCTAAAGATGCGGTGGGCGCGTGGATTAGTTTTTCAATTCGATCGAGGGCATTGCGAATGCGGCCCTCGGTGAGGACAGGGTGTTTAAGCATGCGGGAAACGCCAAATTAATGCGTTCCAGTCGCCTGTCGAGCGGCTTTCTTGCAAAGACAAACCGCCCGGCGGCCGGTTGGCCTCGCCCCAGAATTGCGGTGGACTTTTGTCGCGCACAGCTATTGATTAACCCTCCGCAATTTCATGTTCAACTGGATCATCAAAAAAATCGTCGGCTCGAAAAATCAACGCGAGCTGCGCCGCCTCCATCCCCGCGTGCGGCAGATCAACGAGATTGAGCAGTCCCTTTCGGGGCTTTCCGACGACGCCCTGCGCGCCAAGACGCTCGCCTGGAAGACGGAACTCTCCGCCATCACCGACTCCTCTGCCCTATCCGCCCGCCTCGATGAAATCCTGCCCGAGGCTTTCGCGGTGGTCAAAAACGCCGCCCGCCGTCTCACCGATCGCAAACACCCTTTCACCACCTGCGACCAGCCCATGACGTGGGCCATGGTGCATTTCGACGTGCAGCTCATCGGCGGCATGATCCTGCACCAGGGCCGCATCGCGGAAATGGCCACCGGCGAAGGCAAGACCCTTGTCGCCACCGCCCCGGTTTATCTCAATGCCCTTGCCGGACGCGGCGTTCATGTCGTCACGGTCAACGATTATCTCGCCCGGCGCGATGCCGAGTGGATGGGGCAGCTTTATCAATTCCTCGGCCTCACCATCGGCATCATCCAGCACGATCAGAATCCCGAACTCCGCCGCGCCCAATATCAGTGCGACATTTCCTACGGCACGAACAGCGAGTTCGGCTTTGACTACCTGCGCGACAACGGCATGGCCACCAGCCGCGACCAGCAGGTGCAGCGTCCGCATTATTTCGCCATCGTGGATGAAGTTGATTCCATCCTCATTGACGAGGCCCGCACCCCGCTCATCATCAGCGGCCCGTCCACCGTTTCCACCCACCAATACGACCGCTTCAAACCGCTCGTCGAACAGGTCATCCGCAAGCAAACCATGCTTTGCAACCGTCTCGCCACCGAGACGAAGGAACTCTTCGACGCCGGCAAACGCGAAGAGGCCGGCCGCACGCTTTTTAAACTCAAACTCGGCCAGCCCCGCAGCAAACCCCTCGCGCGCATGATGGAGGATACCGAACTGCGCAAGATGATGGACAAGGCGGAACTCGAATTTTACAAGGACAGCGACGGCAAAGCCCGCCTGGTCGAACTCAAGGAGGAGCTTTTCTTCACTATTGAGGAACGCCAGCACGACGCCGATCTTACCCAGCAGGGCCGCGATTTTTTGAATCCCGACGACCCCGACGCCTTCGTTCTGCCCGACCTCCTCACCGAATTCGCCGACATCGAAAACACCAAGGCCCTCAGCGACGCCGAGAAGGCCCAGAAAAAAGCCGACCGCCAGCAACACACCGACGCCCAGGCCGAGCGGATTCACAACATTTCCCAGCTCCTCAAAGCCTACTGCCTCTACGAAAAAGACGTCGAGTACGTCGTCGAGGAAAACAAGGTCATCATTGTGGACACCTTCACCGGCCGCAAAATGCCGGGCCGCCGCTGGAGCGACGGACTCCACCAGGCCGTCGAGGCCAAGGAAGGCGTGCAGATTGACCGCGAGACCCAAACCCTCGCCACCATCACGATCCAGAACTATTTCCGCCTTTACGAAAAACTCGCCGGCATGACCGGCACCGCCGAGACCGAGGCCAACGAGTTTAACGATATCTATCAGCTCGCCGTCAACGTCATCCCGTCGAACCGCATCATCCGCCGCATTGACGAGAACGACCGCATCTACAAAACGCGCCGCGAAAAATACAACGCCGTGGTCGAGGGCATCAAAGGCGCCCATGCCAAGGGTCAGCCCGTGCTCGTCGGCACGGCCAGCGTCGAGGCCTCCGAACTCGTCTCCCGCATGTTGAAGCGTGAGAAAATTCCCCACACCGTCCTCAACGCCAAATACCACATGCAGGAGGCCGAGATCGTCCAGCGCGCCGGCCTCAAGGGCTCCGTCACCATCTCGACCAACATGGCCGGCCGCGGCACCGACATCAAACTCGGCGAAGGCGTCACCCAAGCCGGAGGCCTTTACGTCATGGGCACGGAACGCCACTCTTCCCGCCGCATTGACCGCCAGCTCCGCGGACGTTGCGCCCGTCAGGGTGACCCTGGCATCTCCCGATTCTACGTCAGCTTCGAGGACGAACTCATGCGCAACTTCGGCGCCAGCAACCGCATGACCAAGATCATGGAAACCTTCGGCCTCAAGGAAGGCGAGGAACTCGAACATCCCTGGCTCAACAAAAGCGTCGAAACCGCCCAGAAGCGCGTCGAGCAGCGCGATTACATGATCCGCCGCCGCACCCTTGAGTTCGACGACGTCATGAACCAGCAACGCGAAGTCGTCTATGGCTACCGTCAGGAAGTGATGGATTCCGAGACCCCTCGCACCCTCATCTTTGAAGTCATTGTGGAAATGGTGCCGAAAAAAGTCGCCGAATATCTCGAGACCACCGAGGGCGAGGAACCCGACCACGCCGGGCTTCTCAATTGGGTGAACACCACCTTCCCCCTCGGCCTCTCCGCCGCCAAGGCCGCCATTGAGACCCGCAACGTTCAGGAAAACGGGGCCTGGCTCGTGCAGGTCGTCCGCGACGCCTACGACAAAAAAGCCTCCATGGAGCACGCCGAGGCCCTGCGCGGACTGGAGCGTTACGTCATTCTTAACGCCGTCGACCGCCTCTGGCAGGAACACCTCTACGCCATGGACGGCCTGCGCGAAGCCGTCTATCTCCGCGCCTTCGCCCAAAAAGATCC
>Ga0163144_10030804_pt1 | contig 10251 bp, 5 predicted proteins | sample OliLak19BULKMAT1_FD_123175 | JGI IMG/M metagenome (GOLD analysis project Ga0163144, IMG submission 123175) | Freshwater microbial mat bacterial communities from Lake Vanda, McMurdo Dry Valleys, Antarctica - Oligotrophic Lake LV.19.BULKMAT1 | ecosystem: Environmental > Aquatic > Freshwater > Lake...
GGGTTCAGCTTTTGCCTTGACCTCAGGTATAGCGGCGGTCGTAGCGGTGGCGGGCACCGCGGCTGTGCCAGGCGTGTTCACTACCTCTCCTTTAAGGGCCTGCGCCAGCTCCTTCTGCATTTGTGTTTTTGTGACCGAGGAGCGCGGTAAGCTGTGCGCAACCATCACGCCGCCGCCGGCCATGGCGGCGCGCCCCAGCGGGCTGGTGAACTTACGCTCGACGGGATCTTGATCTCCGACAGGAACCGCGGTGTTGAAACTCTGCATGGCCTTCTGCCCAAGTGCGACTGCTCCGCCCCCGGCTCCGGCCGCCAACAGGGCGTTACGAAGGATTCGAAGTCGACGCCCGCCAGGAGTCTCCCCGGCGCGCCGCCCGGTTCCCATGGTCATACCGCCGCCAATAATCCCAGAGGCAGCAGCTGCGGCGAGTGCGGGGTGCGCGACTGCGGAATCCTGAAGGGTCTTGAGCAGCTCCGGTAGTTTTTCAGACATAGACATTACGAGGTGGTGATGAAGTGCCCAGTGACACCAGGACTTGCCGATACAACGGCGTCACGAGCCGCAACAATGCGAGACTCCATGGTGTTGCGGAATAACGTGGCGCGGGCCGCGGCGTCAGCGAAGTCATCCAGCGAAAATATTTGGTTAACCGGGAACTGTGAAGGGAACCTCGCGGTAGCCGCGGGAAGCGTAAAAGTTAAACCCCCGGCGGTAAAGGTTCCGCCGAGTTGAACCACGGGCTCGCCGAAGCGTTGAATGGCCTGGTATTCAACGGGCGACAGCGGCGTTCCTGGTGCCCCCGTGAGCCCCACTTGAACGCGGTAGGAACGGTTGATAAGATCGATGCGGACTTCGATTTCCATAATTAAGCGGCCCGGCTGGCGCCTCCATAGAGGGTTTCACTGTTTTCTGACTCGGCCTTGTAGGCTTGTGCGTAGTCTTTTCGCATGGTTGTGAGATCCTTCGCGGTGTGATGCGGGATGGCGCCATACTGAGCTCCCTCGCGTAAGGCTTGGCTCAGATAGTTGTAATCCATCGCCCGCTCGGGATTGAGTTGGCGCATCGAGTTGGCCAAAGCCGTCAGGAGTTCCGGGTCGGCCTCGGACAGAATGGGGTCGGTGTGAATAATGCGCTCGACATTGGCTTGGAACTGGGCGTCGTCGGACGCGGTGTCGATGGTCTCTTGTCGCCGGTTACGCCCCCCGCCTCCCGCGAGTTCTGCTAACCGCCCCACGCCTTCGAGTGGATCTTGCATGGGACGAAGTTTCCGACCATGGTCCAAAAATCGATCCCACCCCTTGTTCAGCTCATCGCCCAGGGGTTTGAGATCTTCTTTTAACCCCTCATCCTTGCCGCCAGAAGCTCCGTCATTTTTGGAGGGTTTTTCGTCGCGAGGGGGCTTGCCGCCGCCAGAGCTGTCTCGCTCTTTAAAAGTGGGCGCGTTCAATCCGGCCTCGCCTTCCGCGCGTTCCTTGGATTCGGCAGATTCGGATTTGGATTCAGAATCCGATTCTGTTTTTTTTGATTCGCGCGATTTTAGGGCGTCAAGTACAATTTCGTCTGGTGTCAAACCGCCGGGTAGTAAGGGGTGCCCCGCCGGTTGTTTGGGACCGGCGGGGTCAAAAAAAGATTCTCGAAATTCTCGGGGTAGTTCGGCGACGCCGGCAGCGGCCGATTTCAGCAACTCATTCACACCGGTGACGGTATCCAGCGCCGTCCAGGCTTCCTCGAGACAGGGGACGATGCCAAAACGATCACGGACCACGGCGCGCCGGGCCTGTTTCTCCATGCGTTCCACTGTGATCTGTCGATTGTCGAAGTAGGCAAGCACCGCAGGGATCACCAAATCAGCTTTCTTACCCATGAGGCAGAGGATGTCATCCTCTACTTGAGGGAAGGCAAATTCGTTTTCATGGAGAATCGAGGCAAACTTTTCCAAGGCGGTCCAAGCAGCGACCTTGTTGTCGTCGCGCACCTGTAGCAAGGTTTCATAATTACGTCGCGTGGCTTCAGCGGCCGCCCGCTTTTCATGCCCGGACATCTCAGGAACCTCCGGGGTCTCTTGGGCGGTCGCCGTTTTGAGCGCCATCTGCATTTCCAAAAGCTCAAGGTCCGGAAACCGGCTGGCATTGATCGAGGTAGAGGCTGGCTCGAACCAAGTCATTACGGAAGCTGACTTGTCCTGCTCATCCGGCTGGGTGTATCGAGTCAGGAGGTCCTCGGTCTCAATGATTGAGAAAGAACCTCCTCGGTCCGCTGCCTTGTTCATGAAGGCCAGCGTCTTAGCGGTGTTGTATTGCTGCGCCATTTTCTCCAGAAGGGCGGGCGCAAGATTCTCCTCAGTGGCATACTTCAAAAGAACGCCGCCGGGATCGCCGCTGCGTTTGATCTCAGGAAGTAAGGACTCGAGTTTTTCAATTAGAAGGCTAGGACTCACAGCGCACAAAGTATTTGGATACCGTGAGTCCTGCAAGTGTGAAATCAAGTGGTGATGTCAATAACCTGCGCAGCTCTGGCTTTATTGATTTTGCGGAAGACCTGCTCTTTCTGGAGTTGTCCTTTCACTTGTAGAAGCTCAGAAGCTAAAGTGGCACCCAGCCCGCGCATTGGAGATTTCGCCGTGGTGTCCTGTCCGGCCATCTTGGCCGCAGTAAGTATGGACCGAGCATGGTGGAGTCCCATACTCGTGGTTTGTTGGTTGAGCCAACCATTTCGGGCAATGATCAAACCGTTGAGCGTGATCACGGACTCCAGCTGGTTGATGACTTCGTTCCCCTGCATAGCCTGCAACAGGCCACCGGTGTAACCCGCCATGTAAAGGACGTCCCAGGCACCGCAGGAGCGCGCTGTGCGGCGAAGCAGGGCACCAAAACTGGCCTCGTCCAGGTATGTGCTATACATCTCCACGAGCCGCCCGTTCGGGTAAATAGTGGCGGCAAGATAGGCCTCGTCGGCGCGGCGGTCCCTGACGTTGAAGAACAGTTTCTCGTAAGCCGCAATGACGTCAGGGTCGAGGCCCATCGATTTTGAAATAAAATCTGGCGTGCCCTCGTCTGTCAAAAGAAGGGCGTCAATCGTCGCCCTCACCATCTTCATGTCAGCCGCCGTGAGATAAACTACGTCCCGTATCACGTCGTCTCTGTAGCTCCGCGAGGCGTTGTGTAAAAAAGCCCTGAACACTAAATTATCCTTGCCATCCACGCAGGCCGGGAAGTCCTGGTTATCCCGGGCCAGTGTCTTGGCGGCTTCCCATCCGAAAGCCGGATCCATGTAGGCGGATAAAAATCGACGGCCCCCGTGATCCTGCAGCGGTAAGGCGTCCAGCTGAACCCGCTTCTTTATATCACAATTCTCGAGCTGTGGCAGGTGCCAAGCAAGCTGATGGATTATCGCTGACGTCACGGATTTATGCCGTTGCGCCCGTAAGTGGCACGTTACCGCGATGCTTATTCTTGGTTTTCTGGATGAGATCCAAGACCATGTCTCCCCAAGACTTGAAGTTCGAGAGCAGCTTGTTCTCGAGATTTGTCATGTCGTCGGTGCCATAGAGATCTTGGTAGTCGCCGGGTTTCCAGTAGAAAAGGAACAGGATGCGCCCCGCTCTGTCGAGCGCCTTCTCGAGGTCGGGAAGGTATTTGTCGATCATAGCAGAAGAGTCGTAGGTGTCGACGAGTGAGCCAATAACGCCATGCTCAAACATATGCGGCACGCTATCCTGTTGTGAGAACTGAGCAAGCTCTTGCGGGCTGCCGTTCAAAAGCATTTCGATCGGAGCGGCGTCTTCGGAATTGCGCTCCGGAACCGGTCCCGCCCCTTGACTTGGATCGTAGGCGTCGCCGATGCGGGCTTCCGGCGCCAGCGTTTGTTCGGTGACCGTGGGAATCACGTGCCGCTGCGGGGTCTCTACGTCGATACCAAAGGCGGCATCGGAGCCCGTCTGGAAACGCGGTTCAGCCATGCGGCGGATGACGCCGGCACGCTTGTCCTGAGGAATCTCCATCCAGAACGAAACACTGCCTTTGCTTTTGGCAGTGAAAACCAACTCCTGAGCCGCGGCGCACTTGATGTGCATCTCAGAGGCCAAGGCGGCAATCATGGGAATTAGATCGAGGTGTTCGGAAGACGCCCCACCGTCCGCGCGGAATGAGAAACAACCATCCTCGTCGTGCGAGATCAAAGAGGCCTTCTTCAAGCCGGCATCTGCGATCCACTGGCGGACGTTATCGGAATCCCCGGGGACGCAGTATTTATAACTGAAGTTCCGCGAACACCCGGCGCGTTCACTGTCTTCTGGTTCGTTGTAATCAGTGATGCCCACTTCGATGAAGTAGCCGGGCGTTCCGATGATGCCGTTGGCGATAGAGCAGCCGTCGTAGTCCGGATTGACTTTCAACTCTTTCTCGCTTTCGTATTTGCCCGGAAGCACGGTGTAGATCGTCAAACCATTCTTCTCGGTCTTACCGACACAATAGATGACGTCAGACAACACGCCCTGTTTGGAATCGTATATCCGATAACCCTTGCCGGAGCTCATTTCTTTTTCGAGCATGTCAGGAAGCTTGTCGATGTGTTGGCCATCTTTCGCCACGGGGTGTCCCAGAACCATGCGGGCGCAGCAGGTGCGACCATCTTTAGTGACCAAGATTGTTTGAGCGTGATCTTCTTGCCCGAAGTAACCGCTGCCCGCATACTCCAGACGCTGCACGGGGTAGTTGCTGCACTCGGCGTCCTCAAGGGGACGTTCTTTGGATTCGCGGGCGCAGAACGCTTCGGTCTCCTCGCCGTCCCTCAACAGGACCTTGTAGAGGCCGGGCTCGGATACGGTTTCCAGCGACATGGGATTGCCGTCTGCAAATACCGTCGTGATTTTGTCCTCGGCGCGTTTATCGATGAACGCAAAGCCTGTGGTGAATAAACTCTCGGCGGCGCTTTTATCCAGGCCGTCCACAAGGCCTCCGACGATTATCTCAATATCGGCATCAGGCGCGCTGGCGGACTTGACGGAATCCGCTAACTCCTGAGGCGCGAAGTCTTCAGGAGAACAGTGGACCAAAAGGCGTTCAGCGAACTCAAAGGAATTCTCGATGGCGTAGGCGATCTTGTCCATGGCCGCCCAGCCCCCGTCCTCCAATAGGAACTGCTTCATCAAGGGGCGGAGAGCCTCAAGAGAGGCCATCTTCTCCAGGATCGGTTCCCAGTCTTCGTTGAGGAACTGATCCATCAAGGGGTCCCGACTGGAGGCCGCTTTCCAGAGGTCCTCGGAATCGATGTTTAGGAATTCAGAATCCGGAGAAACCAAGACAAAGCGCTCACTCTGGCTTTTGGTCATGGCGGGAAGGGCGGTAGGAATGGCCTTGTGAATCGTCGAGGCGAGCATACCAGTCAACCCACTCAACCCGTTAGCCTCCCCAGGATTCATTCCCGGGACGCTGTCGATAAACTTTTTCGCGTTTTGTCCCGCCTCGCCGGATCCCACCAAATGCCGCGCCGCGGAGATCCCGGCATCAAGGATGTTAACCTTGGCCATCTTCCCTGTGGAGTGTGTGAACGGCGGCATGGCGAGTCGGCGAAGATGGAGGTCGGCAGGGTATTTCTGGCGCTCCGAACGGTTCACACCGGTCCCCTGTTCCTGCTTGTCCTTTTCCATGAAATGCTTCACCCAATCCTCGGTGAGCGGTTTGAAGGTTTTCTCCGAGTGATTGTAGAACAAATCGGTGCCCTTGATCTCTCCATTGAGGAAGAAGGCTGGAGCGTAGAAGAGTCCCTTGGCGATCCGGAAAGCGAAGATACCCACCATGCGGGAGTTGTCTTCGTTTTTCTGCACGATCTCAAACCCCAAACGGTAGGGGTCACGCATAATTGGGGCCGCCTTGTTGGCGATGAAACTTCCGGCGAGATCAAAGAAAGCTTTCTCCACGTCGTTATCTGCTGCCGCCATCTGTCCCGCGGCTTTTTTCCAGTCGTAATTTTCGAGTGTGTTCATAAGATTTAAGCGGCCTGCTGGGCACGAAGTTGGGCGATCATTCTTTGGATATTTTCTGGAGTCAAATATTGGTTAAAAGCTTGCGGGTTGGCTGCGTAGCCCAGCCGCTGCATGAGTGGCATTTGAGAGAGGACCTCTTGCATCATCTTCGGGGCCTGCTGGGTCACACCCTCCATGGTGCGCCGCGCGCCTTCTTCAGCGCCCGGGTCAAGTATTTTACCCGCCAAGCCCACGGGAATATCGATCGCGGGGTTTATGAGGGTCTGCGCTATGTTGCCGACACCAGGAATTGCGCCGAGGCCCATGTAGGCGGCAGTGGTTGGGACCAGGGTCGCGGCTCCCGCGGCGCGGCTGGTCCACTTGTAACCGGGGGTGCGGGCCATGTTGGCGGCGTGCTGGGCGTCGGAGACACTCCTTCCGCGTAAGTTTTTTACGGCCGGGTTGGTTGCTTCTAAGATGTTCGCTCGGGATTTCGAGAGTTGACCGGCGCCCCAGTCAGCCGCTTGAGTGCCCTTGCGGGTAAACCAATCCGCCGTGGTTTGAGCGACCCCGGGTTTTTTGGTAACGCCTGAGATGGCCCCGCCGATGCCTTTGCCGACGGCTCCCCACTGTCGTCCGACTTGGCTGAGTGCGTCCTGCCCCACAGCTTTTAAAAAGGGCATAGCCCCCCTCGCGACCGCCCCTATAATCGCGTCTTTGTGGAATACTTCTGGGTGGCTAAGCTGCATGACATATCCGGCGGCGGACAGTTTGGTCATGGGGTTCATGGAAAGCGAATCTAGAGTTTCTCGTATGGTCGGAGCTAAAGCGGCTTCTCTAGCCAAATCATTAGGATTCAGCAACTGCCCGCGAGGTCCGAATTGTGCAGAGGTGCCGGTCATCGGCATCCAGTTTTTTTTGCGGAAATCCCGAAGTGATTCTGCTTGCAGGTTTCTGGCGAGCGATGCTTTTGGAGCTGTCATAGCTTCTCGCCCTTCTTGCATAATCATCTTACCCGTGGCAGCAAGAGAGTCCCCGCCTCCCGAGGCGCTCACATGTTGTACAGCCTCGGGATAAATATTACGGACACCTGGAAGAGCGGACCGCATCCCTTTTATAATTTCGGGTATTTGTTTGGACACCATCCGCGCCCCGGCCCCGACAAGGGGCTTGGCAGCCGTCATAATCGCCCCGGCAATAGCCAGTTTGATCATGGAGTTCATGGATTGTTCTTTGACCATGCCCATTCCTTGGTGATCCTCGGCGGCGCCGGGATTGGTTTTGGTTGACGGCACGTTGGCTTTGTCAATCATGCCCTGGGCGCCTGCGGTATTCGCGGCGTTTTGAGCCACAATGGCTTTACGCACCTCGGCAGCTTGATCGGCGATAGGGGTTGGAAATTCTGCAGCTTGTTTCAACAGGACACCAGCTACCGCGAGTTTGGTTACGGAGTTCATTTTGTTCATACCAGATTGCAGAGACGCAAATGAAGGCACTTCAGCCAACTGCCGTGCGAGAGTTTAAGATTCGAATCCATGTGGGGTTTATACGAGGCCACCGGACAAGTCGCAAGGGTAAAAATTGTGGTCAAAAATGTCCGGTGGTTTCGATGTCCTCAGCAAACCCCACCCCATGGGCAAGCGGCGGGGCAAAGTGGACGTTACCGGAAACCAAGGTGTCGGCTCCTCGCACCGCGCTGTCGTTGAGGTTCTTTCGGAGGTAAGAGGTATGAAGCCTAGCCATCCAATCTGGATTGTGCTGAGACGCCGTGCGAAGGTTTGTCATCTCGGGCCGGAAACCCGGCGCGGTGTCGTCAGCCAGAATGGTCCCAAATTTCGCTTTGTCCAGATGCGCCGCGACTCTCGCGGTGATCCGGGTTCCGATGGTGTAATGCAGCGCCGGGGACTGCAGGAACTTTCCCACGGCCTCTGGAGGCGCAAAGGACTTGGCAGTCGCGGGCGGGATATAGGAGGACGCCAGACGGCTGTAGTTGGCGACGTCGTCTGGCAGGTAATCACCGAGCCCGTCAGGATCTTCCACCACCACGTGGTTCAACGCGGCCCGCGCCATCATTTCAACATTCCGGCGATCCGCAGGCATTCCCGAATCCCCGAGAATTTTACTGAGACGCTCGGTGTAATAGAGACGCCCTTCCCCGATCCCGCGAAGCCTTACCACGTCACCGGGATCCATGAGACCGTCGGACAGCGCATCCCCTGCTTCGACGCTATCGCCAGGTTTAACAGTGACGGCGAACCCAGGAAGCACGTAGTGACTTTCATCGCCAACAAAAACGAAGTGCCCGCCCTGAGGAGCTTCTTCTACGCGCGTTACTTTCCCGTCCTGCTCCGCCACGGCCGCGCGGTCCGGAAAGGTCTCTGGTGACGCCGTGAACTGACTGATGGCGTCGAAACCCGAGAACTCTTTCTTGCCTGACGCCATCCCCCCTTGATGTTTGGAGTTCTTGACGATCAAGCCGTTGGCTAAAACAAACAGTTCATCTGGGTGGTCGACGGATATGTCAAAGCAATGTTTAATTCCAAGTTCTGTGATGGAGGAGCGGAGCGCAACGGCTGTGGCGCCTTCGGGTGTGGTTAAGACGATGAGTTGCGCGGCCCCTGCCTCGCCGACAGGTATTTTTTGGTTTTCACCGGTAACAACGGCTAGAACAACATGCGAGGCAGTGCTCTCAAGTAAAATGGGCTTGGGCTGTTCAGGAAGTTCGAAACGGTATTCTTGAACTGGCTGTTCCCCTTGATCCCATTTGGCTGTGACTTTAACTGGAAATATCTTACCGGTAATGTCCGCGCCCATAACCCAGTCGCCGATCTGGATATCACTTAACTTTTTGACGGAGAAATCGGCCATGCGCACCAAGGTATCGTCAACTAAACAATTCAAGGCCATTTGCGTGATGGGTTCGGTCAATGCGTGGGCCGCGGTCACTCCCACAGAGGATCCTATGGATGGGAACTTACCCGCCCACTGCCCGCAACACTTGGCACATACCCCTTCCTTGGCCTGGCAGGTCATGGTGGAGCGTGCCACGACATTGTCGATCTTGTGGTCATGCAGATACGAAAGGGCTTGGCGATCCAAGACGGTTCCAGCTGGGAGGTCGCCGGCTTCTCGCGCCAACACCCGTCCCCGGGAGGACTGGTCGTCCACGGGGAGTTCCACGCCGTTGTAGACTCCACAGTCTTTTGTGGTCACCACCAAAGGAGCGGCGGCTTGCACGGAAATTTTTCCCAGGTCCCCGCCCTTCGCGGTTGAGTTGCTAACAATCAACCCAGAGGCTAAGACAAACAAGTGATCCGGATGATCAACCTCAAGGTCAAAACAAGGCTGCATTCCTTGATACTCTTTTCGTATGCGCCTGGCTTTGCCGTAAGGGTTCTGTTGTTTAACCTCAATTTGTGCCAACAACTCCTGTAGCCGCGCGCGTTTGACCCCTGGAATTACATGGATTCTTTCTGAAAATTTTCTAACCGCTTGCACTTGTGATATTGTGAAAGTGTATATCCTGTGTTTACGTTTTCCTCCGCCAAAGCCCCCGTCGTCTGTCCAGTGGACCCCCGCTGTAGGAATCCCAAATTTAAACAGCAGTAATTTTTTAACCCCTCGCAGTAATTTCTCCGAGGTGGAGGCGTAGCTCAAACTGATCTGGCGTCTGCCTAATTTGTTCTCAACGACGAAAAACGAGCCATCAGTTGCATACAACCCCGCCAAGAAGCTGGACGTAGATTCTATATCCCATGCCCAGATGTTTTTAGGCAGGTCTTTTTCGTGAGCGTATTTACCACTACATCCTGTCTCTTCCATTTTTCTTGTAAGAGGAACGGAGGCTCCAGTTTTTACAAAATCTTGTATTCCTTTACGCGCCCCCCCATGCATGCGCGGGGTGTAATTTAATGTGGTAACGCGCCAAGTGTAATTCTCTCCCTTGTTCTTGGAAATTTTCAAACTCAAGGTTTCAAGGTAGTTCGAGATATCGCAAATCAAAACAGGATCAGCGCAGGAAAACTGTACATTTTTTTGTGTCGTGCACCCATCCCCAGCCAGCAAGCCGAGCAGCAGAGCCCACGGCTCTTTAATGCCAGAACTATCCAGATAGGCATCGGGAAGTACAGCACACAGACGAGCCTGCATGCCTAGAACTTCTACGCTCTTGTGGTGGTATGTTGAGATGTCTTTTTTTGCTTTTCCTCGCCGCGCCGCCGTTGCATTGGCATAAAACTTTCTCGTAGTGTTGGCTAAAATCTTGTGATCGTCCGTCGCATTTTCACTGA
>Ga0163144_10030805_pt1 | contig 10250 bp, 5 predicted proteins | sample OliLak19BULKMAT1_FD_123175 | JGI IMG/M metagenome (GOLD analysis project Ga0163144, IMG submission 123175) | Freshwater microbial mat bacterial communities from Lake Vanda, McMurdo Dry Valleys, Antarctica - Oligotrophic Lake LV.19.BULKMAT1 | ecosystem: Environmental > Aquatic > Freshwater > Lake...
AAAGCAGCAAGGAAAAAAGGAGAAGCCAACATTGCTACTAGAAAGATGATACAAATATAGATTAGAGCGGAATAATAAATGTTGTGTCGAAAATATCCTATGGCCTCTATAGTGGTGCACAACAGTTCAGCACGTTCCTCTCGTGTTACCAACTTGTGACTAGGTTAGCTATGGTTGTAGTACCGTAGTTCGTTATGACACGGCAAGTACGGTGCGGGGTTTCCTTTGAGTTCATCAATTCTTGTGGTAAGAAGACTAGACGCCGTCACACATGGTGGATGCCAAAAACCACTGGTCGTTTGCTCGCCAATCGAACTATGCGGCTCTTCCCGTACAACACATACATATGAGAATATAAGTTTTCTTGATTTGTTTGTTTATGAACCATTGTATTACTACCGGCTGGCGCTGTGGTGCTCTATGTGCTAACGTCTATGGAATGCAGGGATACAACCCCTTCCCTGGCAGTTATTGTTTGCCAGGAAGGGTGTTCCTATTCATTCCCTCCTTTCTTTTTCTTATTGTTACAGTAGGGTGATCATGTCGACCGCAGGTACCCTGATTCTCCTCCTTCTAATGATGTTTGCATTTAAAAGACCGCGTAGTGATTGTCGTCAAAAAAGGAATCTTCAATGGCTTCTTCCAGAATGCCATCGTCGTGGACTTGCTCTAACCGCGCTGCTTGTTCTTGCGACGACAGTTCCAACCAGGATTGGATTTCCCGTTTTAATGGCATGGTATTCTTAATGACACCTTTACCTCCGCCCACAACCGTCGGAGGGTGATCATCATCACATTTCTCGCCGGCTTTGGATGATTCCCACACCTTCACTTTGCCCTTGTAGAGTTGCAATGTAGGTACGGCTTGGATCTGCAATTGTTCTTGAATAAATCGAGCGGTAACATCCGTGTACTCGACCGTCGCAAATCGAACTTGGCCGTCTTGGGCATGTCGATCCACGACAACGTCGCCATAATCAATGGCCAATTTCCGATAATGCAATCCCAAATGACGACAGGTTTTACACCAAGGTGCCACGAATCTATGAAATAGAAAAAAGGAGTAGGAGTGATGAGCGATCAAGTGTGATGGATGTGTGTACTACTTTCACAAAGCGGGCCCGGTGTACTACTTACTGAATGGCGGTGAGCCGCTCGTCGTCTTCTTCCAAGAAATCTTGGAGCTCGAGCAGCGATGAAATGGGGTAAATGGTGGGTTTCTTGAGTTTGGTGCTTTGAGTGGTTGGTGCCGGAGGCGTTGCGGTGGCGGTTGTGGTAAGAGAATCCGATTCTTCGTTCCTGTAAAAGAGAACCGTAGGAGACGACAGGCGGATGGGCACTGGCACTATGGTGAGGGCGGCCGCTGAGGAGGAGATGCCGACGTGGGGTCCACGTGCTGTAAAGGCATCACTGCTGTCCAGCTGGAGAAGGAGCAACGCCATTGCGGCGGCGGCAGACGAAATTCTGTTCATGGTCATCATTTTGGAAGTGCTGGATTCTATGGATTGGATTCTGCTATGGCTGTGGCGGCTGCGGCGGATCTACTCTATTGCAAGACAACTACTTTTATTCTAATTGGAATCTGGTGATACGCGCTACACATCAGCTGATGGTTCAGTATTGGTTGCTAATAGAGAGAGCGATAACTATTGTGACAGATTAGTATATGTAATGAATGCAAAATTAGGTTTGCTAGCTTTGCTTCCGCATGCATGGCTCGGTATGATTGCATGGACACAAGACACAAACTTCTCTGATGTATCGAGGAACTTAACCAATAGGAGGAATTCAAATTTGGGTGCCTTCTCTTCGCATCCGCTTGTTTCATGGGGTTGATGGAGCCATGTCATGTTCCTACGACTGCGTAGAAAATGTACTGAATCTCTGACGTCGATCGTGTGCGTTGTGGCACACGTACGTTCGACTCCGAATTAATAGTCTCACCACTATTCTCAATTGTGATTTAACAGCCATCGGACCGTTTAGCGAAGCGTGCCATCCATCGGAGCAGGGGGAGTTTAGACTAACCATATCTTTTGACACGGTCAATACTGATGTTACGCTTGGAAGCACTTTGCCCCTTAAAGTCACAAGGAGTCAATGTGGGTCTACAGTTCGAGAGCCCCGTCGCACAGTCTCCATCCCAAGTCATTGATTGAAACCTCTCCACAAAATTCAAACTCAACTTGAAACGCATTCATCGTTTTGTGCTGAAAAATAAAGTACAACAAAGAGCTGGACAGACATCCAGGCGCAACTTGAGCCGTTCCAAATAGTCAGCAATGACAAATGTGACTGGCAGTCGCAATCCCACCAAGCATGGTCGAATACAATGATAAATCTTACAAAGTACATCTTCCAACGTGCAATCATCCCCCATGTACAATTGTTGTTGGTGTGACGCAACGTCATCAATGTTGTCGATGGTGGTATCTTCCCGAGCCTTCATTCTGTTGTGATTTGTCTTCTTCTTGAAGTTCTCTCCTCCCCAGGGGGGGTCAATCACGAGACAGGATTGTCGTGGCAAGTATGGAATGGCATCCATGGCATCCATGGTGCGAATATCTATATAGTCGTTGTTGTATTCCCAAACCATGTGGTTTGCCATGTTTTCGCGACAGAGATTAGCACGATGTGGGTCAATCTCAATTCCAATCACCCGAGAGAAAAACCGTGTCTTGGCCAACCCAAGCGTCATGCCACCCACAGAAGCCGTCAAATCTATCGCTGTGATATCATGCTGGAGGCTTGTTGTTGTTGTCTTGTCGTGGTCGCTCTTCTTGTGCTTCCTTGCCCAGCCTACTTGGTAACAGCAGTTGACCATGGCCCTCGCTATCGCCGTGCCCCATTTGCCATTTGCAACAGAGAACAGGCCCTCATTATCGACTCTCATACGACCACTACTAAAATTCTTGTTTTTCAATTGGAGAACAATATCTGGACCATCCTGGAAAATGTCAAGCCTTTCAAAGTATGCTGTCGTGGTGGCGTTGCTGCTGCATTTTCGACTGCGTTGCACAAGATCCCATAAATCTCGTCCTCCCAACAGGCGCTTCATCTTTTGATGTCGGTGCAAGAGGACTTCCAGTCGCACTTGCGTAGCTCCATCCTGGTGGACGAGTTCCGTCAAGGTATCGTCCAAAAGTGAAAGGTATTCCAAATCATTGTGGATCGTTTTCGAATCATCGACCAATAATGGGTCATTCTCCTCTTCTTGAAACCAGATTTTGGTTTGCTCGGCGTCAACCACCAGACAGTCATAATGTGTGACCATTTGCAACAACAAGCACGAAAATTCTCCCAAAACAAGGTCTTCCCATGGTTTTGTTCCGGGAATAAGGACAGGCTCAAACATGTCGCCGTTAGAACATTGTCCATTCGTTGGGTAGATCCGATCCAGGTAGATGCCGGCAGCTCTCAAATATTCATGAAAGTTCCAAGTACATTGCCTCAGTAGCCATCCGATATTCGCGCCACCATCCACTACGTTTGTTGTTGGGGATTCAAAAGTATCACCTTCTTTGGTTTGTTGTTGTTGTTGCTGTCGCTGTCGCTGTCTCGTTCGTCGCCGCTCCATTCTTGAATACCGATGACGAAGTGTGCACAGAATTTTATCCTGCAATTTCGACAATTGGCTCTCTACAGCCGTTTGCTTGTTTGGCTCAAGACTTGCCCAGTCCACGTGCTCTGTACATTTCAATTTCACCCAGTGAGGTTCCACAGTACGGTCTACATCAAAGACAATATCATGCGCTTCCAAAAATGCCATTAGCCTGGGTTTTTGAATGGCTTCGACGAGGAGACTGTTGAGGCGTTTCGGTGAAATACCCTTGGAGGAAGTGTAGTCTTTGAGATTCGTTACCAACGAAGCCCCGCCATCACGAGCTATCTCTGTACTCAACAATTCCAACAGGTAGGAAGTAGCTATCTGTTGACTATTTTTGGGTATCCGACGTGCTGCTGATGAAGTCATCTCCTCATCTCCCATTGATTTCACGGGATCCTGTGAGCTAAGCAACGTCAGGCAAGCCAGCCTCTATAGCTAGTAGCTAGCAAATAACTCCGCCATGGTCTGTAGGAATGGTTCAGGGGATGTAAGAAGGGGGGGTGCTAACTCTACTACGCTATCAGCTAGGGTAGCGCTGTTATTTTTGGTTGGTTGTTGTTGTTGTTGTTCGATTCATAAGGATGGATTTTAGGATCGGGATCAGCGTGTTAGACGACCACCCGGTTGCTCCAAGGGAACCTAGTGTTAGGGCTATAATTTTAGCGGCTAAGTTTTTCAACAACAATTCTACTTGATAGCTCACTTGCGCGAGCGGGGAGAATACTAATAATATCCTTCGGTTATACAAGGCTTATTATATAGATAACGGATTTATTCTTATAAAATATCAGAGTGATTACGGTAATTAGGCTATTGTCGCGAGGCAGCTTCCCAACTTCCGAATTACTTAGTGGAACTCCATTCGTGCGTCTCGCTCATCTCGCGTGGACTCACTTTTTCACGGCAAAGTATCCGTCAGCGAGTCACACCACTACCTCGTAGCGATGCGAAAAGACACGGCTTTTGTAGATGGCGACCCACTTCATGTTTTTTAGATATGCCCACGCACTGCATCCACTGCGACCCTTTTCCATCCAAGCCTCCATCATCAATTGAGAGATAGAGAGAACGGTTATATAGATGTGCCTGCACAGTAAACCAGTGGCTGCTTCCTTCCTTCATCCATCCATCCAACCATCCATCCAAAACATCCATTCCTTCCCTTCCAACCAACAAGCCGTCAACAAAGCCTTGTACTCGCTAAATGATAACCTTTCTGTAGAATTAATTTAAAAAATCCATCCACCATGAGGCCCGCTCGTCTGCAAAAGAGCAACAAGAGCACTAAGCAGCTGCTAAGAGAACTGAGGGACAAACGCGAGCTTATGAGAAAGACTCGAATATCCATTCAATCGAGTCGCGACCTCAGTAGTAGCAAGGGTAGAAGTGTTAGTATGAGCAGGAGTGGTGAAAGCAATGACAAGACCGCCGAGTCAACAACGACGAACACAACTACTTCGGCGTCTGCACCAGCCCCAATGAAAGCTCGCTCACGAGAGGAAGTAATGTCATCTTTCCAGGCCATGCGACAACGACTCATATCCGACCACGAAAATGACGGCACCAAAAAGGCACCCATAAATGATAACGCCGATGGAGATGCCAATGCCACTACAGTAGATGGAGATGCCAAAAGTACCACTGAGGAGATAAAGGAAACGCCTGCCGCTAGTAGTGCGATTCCTGTCAGCGGCAGTACAATTGTCCAGGAAGTGAAACACAGCGTTGTGGTCACGACCGAGGAAGTTATAGAAGAAAACAATGCCTATTGCAGTCAAAGGACCGTGTCCTCCACTGAATCCATGTCCTTTGAAAGTCAAACATCCTTTGACCACCAGAATAACAGGACGACGACGAGCAAAATCACCACCACAACCCAAATGACAATCACAAACGTAGAAAAGAGCCATAGTTGGTCCTACCATCACCCGCAACAACAACAACCCCAGCAACAACAACAACAACAACAACAACAACCGCGGCGACAAGCACCTTCGGTGATACCACGATCACAATCGTCACCACGACAACGTCCTCCGGAGCCTGCTATACAACAAATGGGCATAGTGACAGTCCAGCCGTCCATTTTGAACAGCCAACAACCAAACAATCACTATCACACAACTCCATCCTCCTCATCCTCATGGCGAGCTCCTCCTAAAGCTTCTGCTGTCCAAATAATGGGCATGGTGACCATGACACCGTTCATTTTGAATGATCGTCAGAATAGCAACGCATCCTTTGAAGACAGTGACGCAGGAGACAGCGACAACAATCTTCGGGAACCCATGATGGCGCCTTCCGTATCAGCTAGCAACTCAGAGGAGGATGGCTCTTCCATGCCGCATACCGAGAGCCGACAGTCACTTAGTAGTAATGGCAGTAGCAGCAGTAGCAGTAAAAGTGATGTGGAGGAGGAAGGCGAGGAGACTGACGCTACCCCTAGCAGGGGCAGCTTCAGTAGGGGCAGCTTTAGCTTTAAACAATGGCGCAGAGGAAGCAATCAATTCTTTTGTCAGTCCTTTCCAGCCCCAAACTCGCCGCCGTCATTTCGTTGTGCTACTGATTTTGAGTTGGGAGAAGACGATGACGAAGGAGATATTGTTATTATTGCTTCGGCTGGATCCATGTGTAGTAGTGCGGCAAGAGGCAACAGAATTCCTTTTAATACTTCTGCAGTGAATGCATGGAAGAACAGTCGCAAGATTCCGATTGTTTCGGGGTCCCGTCAGTCGTTGTCGTCGAGTAAGAAGTCATGCTCAAGTAAGGAAGACGAAAATAATTCGGATTCCCAAGATTACCATCCTGCGGAGTCATCTAGTAACTGCATGGATACTCGCCAGAGCCGATCAGCCGAAGAAGAGCCATCATCAAGTACTCACTATCATGATACGGGCTCCATGACCGACGAAACTCGCAATGACGACGGCGCACACAATAATGACAGGGCCGAAGATGATTGTCGTGACAACGATGATGATGATGCTGATACGAGAACAGAACAAAATAAGCTCATGATGCCATCTATTGCTCTGCTGTCTTCGGAAGATGAAACAATCAACTCATCAGACGAAAAGAGCCCTTACAGAAAGAATGACCCAAAGGAGGTTGTGATTGTCGACTTCGCTGCGCCCACAATAGACTTCGTCAGTGCGCGAAAAGCGCAGCATGAAGAATTTGAGAACTCCGACGTCCAACGACAACAAGAGCGACAGCAACAACAGTCAAATTACTACGAATCGCTACAAGGGGCCGGATCGAATGAATACACAACACTGGCCATCAAGAACAGCGGCCACCAAGGTTTTGACGACATTATGCAACGAGCAGCAGAGACATCATCAGGCATTATTCCATTTGCTGGAGATAACGACTTCTACGATGATGATTATAGCGGCATGTTGTTCAAAGGTGTGGGTTGCATGGGCCCCAATGGTGTCATGACCATTCCGATGGCAGAATCTGACATTTATTCATGTGACGATCACCTCGACAATATCGAGGAAGCTGACGAAGAAGAAGAAAAGGATGGTGATGACATCGACGGCGCTGCTACGGCTGATGACAACGATAACGAAACAACCGACGATTCGTGTCTCTCCAAAGTGACAGGGCCTGTGCCTGCTGCTTTTGGTAGCAGCGTTAATCACGCGACGAAAGACGGAAAAACTATCGAGAACTTTGACGAGGTTGTAGTTGTTGATGGTCAAAGCTTCCTGTCGCCCGACGAAGACGAGTTTGCTCGGGCACCGACATACTCGATCGACGACGATGGCATGATCCTTCCCGCGCAATTACAGTTTTGTAATGCTATGGCGGATGCCGTTGTCGGAAGTCGAGATGAGAATAGCGATTGCTCCACCGATCGTTACGTCAACTACCAAGTATCCTTTGAGAGAGACATTGCTGAGGAGTTTGCCAATGCATTTGTTAGTTTTAATAGCAATCGGAACAAAATCGGAACCCCGAACGACGAGGAGGCTGATGATGATGTCAGCGAGAATAGTGGCCACGAGTTTAGAACTTGTGCAGACTCGCGTTCCTACCACCTGGCTTCAACAAGTAGTGATTCGGAAAATGATGCGGACGACGAAAAGGAAGAAGATTATTTCAATGGTGGCGAAGTGGTTACTTCCAAATCGGTAAACTTCCAGAAAAAGTCCTCTTCCGGCCTTTTGCTACCCCGTAGAACGCGGTCCTTCCCTCTTAATATCCCTATTCATTTTTCCAAGCCATCTATTTCAAGGGATGACCTTGTTTCAGTGTATCATTTGGCACAGCAGTCCCAAGATGCCAGTGCCCTCCCAGTGGTTCCGACCAATGAATCTTTTACCTGCCAACTACCTTTGAGATCTCAAGATTCCCAGTCTAGCAATCTCAAAGAGAAGAAAGTAAGGACTAGCGAGGTGCTTCCGAAGAGGGAAACTGAGGTGCGAGCGGGTCCTAAAGCGGCGCGCTCTGCGTCAGAGGATGAAAACTCAAATCCGAAGACAAGGCCTCTCCCAATTCTAGTTACAAACGATGCTGCTGCGGCGCCAGGTGACCAAGATGGAACAGAAACACATTCCCACGATCTGGCTACGCCACAGCATAGTAACCGCTCTTTCTCCCAGCATCTCAAGAACGACGGCCCCAAATGTCACACTCAAGCTCCTCCCAACATGGTGCCTGAAAGAGCTTTCTCTGTTTCTTCCCTCGTGCAAAAATTCAGTGGAAGCAAAGCTACGAACGGTGAAGCGAGTGCAAAGAAATCTGAGACACGCTCCAACGTGAGCGACTGCAGAATGACAAGTGAGACTCAGACAAACTCCCTGGATGGAGGAAACGAAGAGGATGCTGGTATGCTGCGCACTGATAGCGACAACCGGACGGGGCTTCAGGACCTTATTAGTCCTTTAACCTCCCACGAACTACCTGAGTTGGTCGACTCGCTGGAGACTGGAATGGCATCAGCTATTTCAGCAGCCCATGACGAGACAGGGGAAATCGACAGTGAAAGCTATACTGACAGTGCCACGGATCCCGAAGATGGATCTCTGAGTGATAATGAACCCTCCGTGCGGCCATTAAAAGGATCACGCGGCGGCAGTATGAGGTCACCTGAAGAGGTATCCCTCAAAGTTGAGCATGTTTTACACACGATCTTGTCTTCTCCCGCAACTGTTGAAGTCGAGACCGAGCTAGAGAACACCAACCGTTTTGGCGCGTCTACACCTTGTAGCTCTTCGAAGGGCAGTTCTTTGGAAGAAGTAACATCAAATGCCGACCATATCCTGCGCGCTCTATTTGACTATTCCAGCGCTGAAGAAGCAGAAGATGACGAGGGCGCCGATACAAGACCCAGGGGTAACGGCGTATCTGACAGCATTGTGATTGCAGAAAAAGCAATATTCCTGGCATCGCCAAAAGTTAAGAGTATGAAGCGATCAGCAAAAAACGTGTCCAGTTCAGTGGACAGAGTCCTGTACGATCTCTTCGAAGTTCATTCTGAGTCCTCGCATAGTCATTCGTGCTCAGAGACAGGAGATGGCGAAGGCGAAGGCGAATTCCTCGACAAGATGACCAACAACTTCTTTGATCTTTTCAATGTTTCCTCGTCGACTACAAATACAATTGATGAAGAGGAACTCGCACTAGACGAATCGAATTCTGACATTCGCTTAGAAAATTCGACCACGGAAACATGTGGAACTGATGATGGGTCTGATCGAGACGATGCAACGCTGAATCCTTTTGATTTTGGATCTCTACACGTAAAAAATAACTTTACCCCTAGGTTAAGACCAGCCGCTGCCAGAAACGAAGTGGATGTTGCAAATGAGACCGAAATGAAGGCTGCCGGCACACAATCTGGCACAGAAACCTATACATCGCAGGTGCACGACAAAAGCGAGCAAGACGTTGACAGACACGGAAATGACAAAAGGATGAGCTCGGCAATGCTCGTTCCTTACACTCAACAGGGACCAACCGCGGGAACCAGGTTCCCACGTTATCCGCTTTACTATCCGCTTTATCCGACAGTTGAGTTCTGTTTTACAAACCAGCATTGCCTGACCCTCGTGCAACTTGAAGCGAACATCAACAACGCCTCCATAATGTCCTCGCTACTAGATGCAGCCCAGATGTATGGAGGCACTTTGCCCCCCTTTCCAGGAAGCCTCAAGTTGTTGCCAGGGACAGCAAGATTAGAGTTTCCGCGAGAGCCCCGCTTGATTTCGAATCAGCCTCGCGGGGATAACGCCACCGCTTTATTGCCGCGGGTAGAAGACTTCAAGGCATCTGCTGAGCTGCTTTGCATTGATACAAAGATAGATCTCTTAGCAAATGCCAATAGCCCAAGCAATGAGTGTGGGCGCTCGGGGTCGCCACGATCAACCGAAGGAAATACGCCAACACCTTCAAGTGTTGCCAGTAGAAATCCAGACTGGTCATTTCTCGATCTAGAAAAGTCAATCGACGCCGATTTCGATACTTTTATGATCGATATGCTGAGCCCTAAGAGCAGCGGGACAGAGGATGACTACAAGTCGCCCTCGGAGGTGGCTGTTCTTGAGAAACTCTTAAGCTCTGAGTACTGTGAAAAAATTGCAGAGGAAACAGTACATCTTGACCTTCAACCTAGTGGCTCGTCGCTCGACTA
>Ga0163144_10030809_pt1 | contig 10250 bp, 13 predicted proteins | sample OliLak19BULKMAT1_FD_123175 | JGI IMG/M metagenome (GOLD analysis project Ga0163144, IMG submission 123175) | Freshwater microbial mat bacterial communities from Lake Vanda, McMurdo Dry Valleys, Antarctica - Oligotrophic Lake LV.19.BULKMAT1 | ecosystem: Environmental > Aquatic > Freshwater >...
CGAGGGCGCCGCCGATCGAGTCCGGTGTGAAGGGCTTGCCGGTATGGCTGAGAACTTTCGCCCCGGCCTTGAGGGCCCGGTCCGCGAGCGGGATGTCCGCCGTGATCACGATACAGGCGGGCGTCGCCTCGTTGGCGATCCAGTCATCGGCGGCATCGAAACCGTCGCTGACGATCCGGCGCGAAATCAGCGGGTGCTCCGGAATGCGGATATAGGCATTGGCAACGATGACCGCTTCAACGCCGTGGCGCAGGGCGACCTTGTAGATCTCATCCTTCACCGGGCAGGCATCGGCATCGACAAGGATTCGCGGGTTCATGCCTTGGCCTCCTGTCAGGGTGCGGGCGGGGCGCCCTCCGCGCGCCGTGTGGCGACCCAGATCATGAGGAAATCGCGGCCGTGCGACAAGGTCTGACCTTCGATCCGCCCATTAGCATAGCGTCCCGAGTGACTGTAGGGCGCTTCACCATCGGTGGTGACGCTGCCGAAGGCGAGCGTGTCGCCGCGCAGGGAGTATTCGCCTTCAAGGAAATCCGACCCGTAAAAGGATCCGGTGACCTTGTTGTCCGGCGCCGCCGCCAGCACCATCACGGTGGAACTCGGCGGCTCGGTCGGCGACCAGTACATCGTGACGTCCCAGGTGCCGTCGAGAGCGCTGGCCGCGAGGGCGGGAGGAACAGCTTCGGCGACAGGTGCGATCGGCCCAGCCGGCGTTGCGCACGCCGCAAGCAGGAGGGCGGCGAGCGGGTAGAGGAATTTCATGCGGTATGTCTCCGGGCGAAGCAGGCTTGATCGCGAGGCGCAAACTAGAACCGGCACAGGGGCCGGCAAGCCTCAACGCGGCTCCATCTCCGCGATCCAGTCCCGCACAAGGGCCAGCCCCTCCGGGTCCGGAACACTGCGTCCGAGTTCCGGCATTGCGACGCCCGGCTCCACCGAGGCCATGCGAAAGGCGAGGATCGAGCGGTCCGGCGCGCCGGGGACGATAACCTGAAACAGGCTCCCTGCCCCGCGTCCGGCAGCGACGGGGTGCTTGCCGATGCCGATTTTCGCCGGGTCGGTCTCGGTGGCGGAAAGGACGAGGCCGGAATTCGACGCCGAACCATCCGGCTTGTGGCAATGGGCGCAGTTGATATCCAGCCAGGCACGGGCGCGGGCCTCGACGGGAAGCGACACATCATAGACTGCCGGCGCCGCCGGCGCAGAGGACGGCAGCCGGTCCAGTACGCCTTTGGCCACCCAGTCCTCGAGCTGGCCCTTGTGGTTGAGGTTGCGCGCCTTCGGGCCGATGGGCGAGAGCGCGTCGCCCGCCTGATGGCACGTCTTGCACTGGTTCTGGTTGGGCACCGCATAATTGATCGTGAGCGGAGCACCGGCCGGTGTGATCGTCTCGATGGTTCGCTTTCCGCCAACTGGCGAATAGACCGCCTCGGTGCCGTCTTCGTTCCAGATATACGGATAGGCGGCCCAGCCCGCCGCCTTGTGAATCAGAAGTCGGGTCTCGACCCGGTAGGCGCCCTCATCCGGGGTGCGCATATCCGGCGCGAAGGCGAAGGTCTTGACGAGGACCGTGCCGACCGGAAAGGCGAAGACGTCGTTGTCCGTATACGCCGCCATCTCGCCGCCGGGCACAAAGACGAGGCGGTGCTTCGCGGCATGATCCGAGAAGAGCGGATTGACCAGATCGTAGGGGACGACACCGGCAGCCGGCGCGGCAGCGGCAGTATCCGTGAACAATCCGTAGTCGGAGAGTTTTTCAGCCGGAGCCTCCGCCAGGATCACGCCCATGTCCGGGCCACCGCCTTTGGTCATCCCGCAGGCGGTTACCAGCCCCGCGAGCAGCGCGGCGAGCAGGAGGGCGCCGGCACGCAAGGTCTATTCCTTGACGTGCGCCAGCACGATGGCGGCCGGCTCGGCCGGCGGCGTGCTGGCCGGCCGGTCCGGCGACGGCGCCAGCGTGGCCGGATCCAGCTGATAGGACGGAATGCCGAAATTCAGGAAGCCAACTTCCGGCGCCTCGGCGATGGTGAGGTTCACCGTCTGCGCTTCGGTTGCGCCGGGCCAGGTGGAGACGCCGTCCCAGACGATGGGGGGCAGCGTGCCGCCGAGCGCCTCGGCAAGCGGGGTGAGGATGCCCTGCGGATCTTCGCCGCCGCCGGAGTAAGTGTTGTTGCGGATCACGACATCGCGCGGCAGCGGATTGTAGGCTGCGTCGGTGAACGGCAGCGAATAGGCGGTGATCAGGACATGGGCGGAGCGATTGTTCTCGAAGGCATTGTCGAAGACGTGCACGTTGCGGTTCGCCATGATGATGACGCCGGTGCCCGAGGGCACGCCCGCGACGATGTTGCCGGCGGGCGCAAAGTTGCGCGTGTTGTTGGCGAAGATCTGGTTGGCATAGATTCGCGTCCCGTTGCCGCCGGAGACGGGCAGGTCCGGCAGGTCGAACACCAGGATGCCGCCCGTATTGTTGCGGGCGATATTTCCGTACACGTCGGCGCCGGCCGAATTCTCGATTTCGATGCCGGCAACGTTGAACTCGACGACCGAGTTGCGCACGATGATGTTGGAGGACTGGCCGACATAGATGCCGGCGTCCGAGGCGCCGCGGACGGTCACATTCTCGACCAGCACGTCTGTCGATTCGACCGGGTAGAAGCCGTAGGCGCCATTCGTCTCGTCCGGCTCGCCGCTCCATTCGACGGTGAGGTGCTTGTAGGTGATCCGGTCAGCGCCTTTCGACTTGATCCCGTCGCCCTTGGTGTCGCGGACGGTGAAATCCGTCAGCGTGACATCATCGGAGGTGACGAGCAGGCCTTCGCCGGCGCCCGACTGCTGGGCGAAGTCCAGCACGGTGACGCCCTGCCCGGCGCCGCGAAGCGTAACGCCGTCGACATCCAGCGACAGCGAATCGGCGAGGGCGAAGGTGCCTTCCGGCATGACGATCGTGTCGCCGGGCTTGGCGTTGATCAGGGCGCCTTGCAGCGTCGCGCCGAAATCGCCTTCGGCAGACAGGGGTGCGGGCGACGCGGGGTCCGAGGCCGGTGCCGACGTCGTGTTCGGCGTGCAGGCCGCGAGGATCAGTGCAAACGGTATCGCACAGGCAACGCGCGCAAGGTTCATGAAGTCCTCCCCGGATCAGTTGACGCGAGTGTCAACTTCAATCCGGGGAAAAGCAAGACGGCGCAGGAAAGGCGCTAGTGAACGCTGAGCGGGCTCAGATCGTTGGCGAGGGCCGCGGCAAAGGCGGCTTCGCGGCCTTCGACGATGGCCAGGCGCTGACCGTCGGCCGAGGCAACGACGAACAGGTCTTCCGGGTCCGCCACATCATCGAAGGCTTCAGGCGGCAACAGGCTGCGGATTTCGCCATCATAGAGATGGCGGATGTAGACGAAGGAATTGCCTTCGGGGGAGGTCGATTTCAGGCCGGTCGTCATAGGTCCACTCCTTTCCGCGCCCCGGATGGGGTCGCTGGCAGGCGGGTGCTCTGCCATGGGCTGAAGGTGGGCTTCGAATGTGTCCGGTTCAAGCACCGGGATGCGGCAAGACCACGGCGGGCGCTCACAGGCCCGTTTAGAGGGGCTGATTGCTCAATTTTTGACGCGTTTGCCCGGAAAACGGGTCCTGGTGGAGCCAGACGGAGTCGAACCGACGACCTCTTGCATGCCATGCAAGCGCTCTACCAACTGAGCTATGGCCCCTGACCAGGAAGGCGGGAGGATTAGTCTCAGGCTCCCGCCCTTTCAAGTCCTAATTATCACCCTCAATCTTCGTCGTCGTCGAGGGCGAGATCATCATCGCCGTCTTCGTCGTCGTCGATCTCGAATTCTTCTTCCTCATCGTCCGCAATGATCACGTCATCATCATCGACGGCCGCGCCGTCCTCGGTGAAGCCAGCCGGAACCTTGCCCGGTGCCGGCTTCTCTTCCTCGTCTTCCGCGTCTTCCAGAATCACGTCGTCTTCTTCACCGACGAGTTCCTTGGTTTCCTCTTCATCATCCTCCTCGACCTCTTCGGCCTCGGCGGCGTCATCTTCGTCGTCGTCGCGGATGACGGCGTCATCCTCTTCTTCGGCGTCCTCGTCATCATCGGCCACGGCCTTCACGGCTGCGCGGGCGGCCTTCGCCTTGACCTTGGTGATCGTGGTGCGGATCACCTCGTCTTCGGGGTCGAACTCGGCGCCGCATTTGGGGCAGACGGCGGGGCGCTTGTTCAGATCGTAGAATCGCGACTCGCAGGACGGACAGACCTGCTTGGTTCCGAGCTTGTCCTTGGACACGGGCGCGCGCTCCTCTTTGTGGGGAAAATACCTGATGGAAGCTGGCGCGCTTGCCATGAACGCCCGGCGCTGTCAAAGCCCGAATTGAAGTCAGCATTTTATAGAAACAGGGCCTTCTCTCATGGTCTGGACCAGCCGACCCGTCCGGCGCCTCGCCGGTTCCATCCGCGCGCCGGGTGACAAATCCTGCAGCCACCGCGCTCTGATCTTCGGTGGGCTGGCCTCCGGGGTGAGCCGGTTCACCGGCCTGCTCGAAGGAGACGACGTGATCCGCACCGGCCTCGCGATGGCGGCGCTAGGGGCGGAAGTGGCCTGCACCGGGCCTGGCGCCTGGGAGGTCCGGGGGGTCGGGGCCCGGGGCCTGGCCTCGCCGAAGGACGCGCTGGATTTCGGCAATTCAGGCACCGGATCGCGCCTGATGATGGGGGTGATGGCCGGATTTGACCTGACAGCCGCGCTGACTGGGGATGCTTCTCTGAGCTCCCGGCCGATGAACCGGGTGCTGAACCCGCTGCGCCAGATGGGAATGCGGGACACCGCCGGCAAAGAGGGGCGCCTGCCCTTCTCGCTGACCGGATCGAGCGCGCTGAACAAGATCTATTACAAGCCGCCGCAGGCCAGTGCGCAGGTGAAGTCCGCCGTCCTGCTGGCGGGCCTCAATGCGGTGGGCACCACGACGGTGCTGGAGGCCAAAGCGACGCGGGACCATACCGAGCGGATGCTGCTGGGGTTCGGCGTGAAGTTGGGCTTCTCGACCCGGCCAGGCACTGGCGAGACTGAAATCTCGATTGCGGGCAAGCAGCCCCTCTTCGCGCTCGACGCCGCCATTCCGGGCGACCCGTCCTCGGCGGCTTTCCTGATTGCGGCGGGCATCCTGTCGCCGCAAGGGGATGTGATGGTGGAGGGCGTGATGTCGAACCCGACGCGGTCCGGCTTCTACGACGCGGCCAACCTGATGGGCGCGCATCTCGGCGCCGAGGAGCGCGGCGAAGCGGCGGGAGAGCGGCTGATCGACCTGCATTCGGGCTATGCGGGCCTGACGGGAATCGCTGTGCCGGAGCGGCTGGTGGCGTCAATGATCGACGAATTCCCGATCCTCGCCGTGCTGGCGGCCTTTGCCAGCGGCGAAACGCGCGTGACCGGCGCCGACGAGCTGCGGGTGAAAGAGAGCGACCGGATCAAGGCGATCGTCGCCATGCTGCGCGTCAACGGCGTGGGCGTGGAGGAGACCGGCGACGGCTTCACCGTGGAGGGTTGCGGCGGCCCGTTCCCCGGCGGCGGCCTCGTAGCCACGCACCACGATCACCGAATCGCGATGAGCGCGCTGGTCATGGGTACAGCGGCGCAGAAACCGGTGAGCGTCGACGATGTCTCGATGATCGACACGAGCTATCCGGATTTCCTGGGGCACATGGCGCTGCTTGGGGCGGATATTTCGGAGGGGTAGGCACTGCAGCGCCTGCGACGGAGGATGTTGAGACATCTTGACTTCATGTTATGTTTTATTAACATAGGTTTCTGCTATAGGAGACCCTTTACATGCCGTACCGCGAGAAACTTTCGTGGCTTACCCTGATAAGCCTGCTCATTGCCGCCACCGCCTACTTCGGGATTTTTGGACCGGCGGTGGAGTTTGGAAAGACCAGGCTACTGGATATCGTGTGGAGCTATGGGCCGGTCGCTGCCGTGCACGGCCTTGTCGTGCTGGCCGGATATGCCGCGCTCGCGCTGACACCGTCCGGCGAACCGACGGCACCGGCCGATGAGCGGGACAGGGCCATCGAACGGCGCAGCACATCCGCCGCCTACTTTGTGTTGCTGATCGGCATGCTGCTTGTGGGCATGGTCATGCCGTTCACGGAGCCGCCTTACAAGATCATCAACACGGCGCTTTTCGTCATCGTGCTGGCCGAGGTGGCGCGCGACACCGTCATGCTGTTCGGTTACCGCCGGGGGCTGAATGGCCAGGCAGCTTAGGAACGAGATCCGTGTGCTGAGGTTCAACGCGGGCGAAATGACCCAGGCCGACCTTGGCGCGCGGATCGGCGTGACGCGCCAGACCATCGCCGCCATTGAACAGGGAAAGTATTCGCCGTCGCTGGAGACGGCATTCCGGATTGCCGAGGTTCTCAAGGTGCCCCTTGAGCGGGTCTTTCATTGGGAAGAGGCGTAGGATTGTCTCGGTGCCGGAATAACGCTTCGACGCATTGAGGCTGATCGACACGGGCTATCCGGAATTCCTGGGCCACATGGCGGCGCTGGGCGGCGGATATTGGGGAGGGGTGAGCGGAATGATCGAAATCATCTACCTTCGGGACGATCTGATCCTGCCGCACCGACGCGCCGTTGAAGCGGTGGCGGTCGAACGTGTTTACCTCGGCATGGTTACGCTACCACCCTTCGATCCGGAGCGCGCCTTCGCGCGTCGACTGATCGAAAACAACTGGCCGATCTATGCGGCGATGGAGGGCGCCAACCTGGTCGGCTGGGCCGACATCATTCCGATAGATGGTCCGGAGACGGAGCATAGGGGGATACTCGGCATGGGCTTGCTGGCGCCGTTTCGCGGACTCGGCCTCGGAGCCCGGTTGCTCGATGCCTGCCTGAAACACGCACCACTTTGCGGTATCAGCAAGATCGAATTGACCGTCTTCACAACCAATGTGGCTGCCATCGCACTTTATCGAAAGGCCGGGTTTGCCGAGGTGGGCGTGATCGAGGACTATCGCAGGCGCGACAGCGTAAACTACGATGCATTGCTAATGGAACTGTTTGTCGGTTGAATGCGGCAGCTATTGGCGCTTGCCACAATATCTGGCATATTCTTCACATGAGCAAAACGCCCGCCCCCGAAAATCCGTCCATGAGCGTCAATGTCCGTGTCAGCGGGGCGCTGCGCGAGCATGTTGAACGCTCGGCGTCCGAAGGCGACTACGAGAGCGTCAGCGAATATGTCCGCGACCTTATCCGCAAGGACAAGGCAGCAAAGGAAGAAGCGGCGTTCCAGCGTTTGAAGGGCGAATTGCAAGCCGCGTTTGCGGTTCCCGACTCTGAATATCACACCATGACGGCTGAAGAGATCCGCGCTTTCGCCAAACAGCGGCGCAAGTGACCGGTTACTGGCTTTCTCCTTTCGCGAAGTCGGCGATTGCAGACATCCATGACTACACGCTCGATCAATGGGGACCGAAGCAGGCGGCCCACTATATTGATGGGCTGATCGACGTCTTCGAAAAGATCGCCGCAAGGCACGTGCTTTGGCGGCCCGTTCCGCCCGAACTCGGCGTGCAAGGGTTCTGGCACCGATATGAACAGCACTATGTGTACTGGCGCGAGCGCGCCGATGGCACAGTCTCGATTGTCGCGATTCTCCACACTTCGATGCATCAGGCGGACCGCCTTCGCGAAACCTTCGGAAGCTGAGCCCTGCCCCGGCGGCAGAATTGACGGCGGGCGCTGCCTCGCCATTGTGGCGGCATGACAAACCTCCACTCTTCTCTCTTTCTCGCCCGTGGCCCGGACTTGAAGAATCGCTTCATGCTGGCGCCTCTCACCAACCTTCAGAGCCATGCGGACGGCGTGCTCAGCGATGACGAGTTCCGCTGGCTGACTTACCGGGCGCAGGGCGGCTTCGGGCTGACCATGACCTGCGCGGCGCATGTGCAGGCGGCGGGGCAAGGCTTTCCCGGCCAGCTGGGCATCTTCGACGACAAGCACCTGGCGGGCCTGTCGCGGCTGGCCTCGGCGCTGAACGCGGAAGGCACACATTCGGTGGTGCAGCTGCATCATGCGGGGATGCGCAGCCCGAAGGAACTCATCGGCGAGGCGCCGCATTGCCCTTCGGCGAACGCGGAGTTCAGCGCGCGGGCAATGAGCCTCGACGAGGTGCATGCCTCGCGCGACGCGTTCATCGCGGCGGCGGTGCGGGCGGAGAAAGCGGGTTTCCACGGCGTCGAACTGCACGGCGCGCACGGCTATCTGATCTGCCAGTTTCTCAGCGCGGAAGTGAACCTGCGCACGGATGAATATGGCGGCAGTTTCGAGAACCGCGCGCGGTTCCTTTACGAGTGTATCGAGGGCGTGCGCGCCGAATGCGGCAAGGACTTTTCCCTCGGCGTGCGCCTGTCGCCGGAACGGTTCGGCATGGACCTTGGCGAAATCCTCGGGCTGGCCGGCGCGCTGCTGACGGATGACCGGATCGACTATCTCGACATGTCGCTATGGGATTGTTTCAAGCCGCCAGTGGAGGCTGCGGCCGGGAGCCCGACGCTGGTGGAGCTGTTCGGCGCGCTGCCGCGCAGCAAGGGGAAACTGGGCGTGGCGGGCAAGATCCTGACGGGCGCCGATTGCCAACGCGCGATGGACGCGGGACTGGACTTCGTGGTGATCGGGCGCGGGGCGATCCTGCATCATGACTTCCCGAAGAAGGTGTTGGCGAACGCGGCGTTCCAGCCGATCGCCCTGCCGGTTCCGGAAGCACATCTCAAGGCCGAAGGCCTCGGCACGGCGTTTCTGACCTACATGAAAACCTGGAAGGGCTTCGTGGCCGAGCCTGCCTGACATCATCCGCTAACGGACAAAAAATTCAAAGGGAGACAAAGAATGGAAATCACTAAGGATACAGCCGCCATCGTGACCGGCGGCGCCTCGGGCCTCGGCCAGGCGACGGCGCGGGCGCTGGCGAAAGCCGGGGCGAAGGTCGCTATATTCGACATCAATGCCGATGCGGGCGAGGCGACCGCCAAGGAAATCGGCGGCATCTTCTGCAACGTCAACATCATGAGCGAAGAGAGCTGCGTGGCGGGCTTCGAGAAAGCCCGCAAGGCGCATGGCCAGGAGCGGATCACCGTACACTGCGCCATGACGGCGAAGGGCGGCAAGACGCTGAGCTGGGACAAGGAGAATGCGCGCTATAAACGTCTCTCCACGGAGGACTATGCTTTCGGCGCCGAGGGCGTTCTGGTCGCCTCTTACCGGATCGCGTCCCTTTCGGCGCTTGGCATGTCGTCCCTGCCGGAGCTGGAAGACGGCGAGCGCGGCTGTATCACACTGACGGCGTCGGTTGCGGCACAGGACGGCCAGATCGGACAGGTCGTGTACGGATCCTGCAAGGCGGGCGTCAACGGCCTTGTGCTGCCGATGGCGCGCGACCTGATGGATGTGGGCATCCGGATCAACTCGATCATGCCGGGCATCTTCGCCACGCCGCTGATGCTGCGCGCGTCGGACAAGGTGCTGAACAGCCTTGCCGCGTCGGTGCCCTTCCCGAAACGCCTCGGCAAGCCGGAGGAGTATGCCTCGCTGGCGCTGCAACTGGCGACGAATTCCTACTTCAACGGCCAGTGCATCCGTCTCGACGGCGGCATCCGGATGGCGCCGCGCTGACTTTCTTCTCCCCTCGCCTCTCATGTCTTGAGGGGTGAGGGTCTTGAATCCGGCTGTTTTTCATAGATCCGTGGGCGGAGGTGTTGCGCAGGGTTTGGGGGCGAATTTCATAAGGGCTTGACGGGGATGGGTTTTATTTCGTCGCCGCCGGGTTTTGTGCAGGCGCAAGTTCTCTCTTGCGGCCGCCAGATGGCCTCATCCTGTTGCAGGCTTTGCACGCCTGATGTCGATTCTTTCTCATTGATTCTCATTTTTTATCACCTGGTATCGGTTCTTTCTCGCTGGCTCTCGGGGGTGTCGGATTTCGGCCTGCGGCCTCTATCCGACCTTGCTACGGTTTGACGGTGTGCGGGGGTGCAGCGAGTATAACCCCGCGTGGAGGGGTGTGGCGCAAGGTTTGCGGAGAAATCTTTCAGGCGCTTGAGGCGGTTGCAGATTTTGTATCCGGAGGGCGCGGATCTTGTTGCGCAAGCCGGGTGGCAGATGGGGCAACTTGACTTGGAATATCCCCTGCCCCACTCCCCGGCCTCATGATCATAGCGATTGATGGCACTACGGCGTCCGGCAAGGGGACGATTGCGCGGCG
>Ga0163144_10030810_pt1 | contig 10250 bp, 13 predicted proteins | sample OliLak19BULKMAT1_FD_123175 | JGI IMG/M metagenome (GOLD analysis project Ga0163144, IMG submission 123175) | Freshwater microbial mat bacterial communities from Lake Vanda, McMurdo Dry Valleys, Antarctica - Oligotrophic Lake LV.19.BULKMAT1 | ecosystem: Environmental > Aquatic > Freshwater >...
ATCCGGAAGGTGAGGTCTCCGAAGCTCAAGGTGTCCTGCTCGTCAATCAAACGTGTGGCTGCGACAGCTTCAACAGGCGGGAATCCATATCTTTCTTGGACCTGGGGATTAGTAATCATCTTCAGGTCGTCGGGGTGGTGGAGCACTGCGCATTTGTGCTCGCGCGCGATTTGTGCAGCGTCCCAAGTGTGGTCGAAATGGCCATGGGTCAGGATGAGTGTATGCAATTTGCTCCCGCTTTCCTTGAGGCGATCATTGAGCCAGTCAGCAGATCCTTCCGGGGCATCAATGAGAACGGCCCCGACAGAAGTCGGGATGAGATAACAATTTGTCTGGGCGAGTCCGCCTGTATATCGGTCGATTTGCACGGCGGAGTCTTACAAGTCGGGACGGGGTTTGACAATCGAAAAAAATGCTATTTTACCAAAAAATAAATACCGATCACGAGCAGGAGAAAATAAACGGTATTCATAAAAATCTTTTCAGGCACCCGTGCATTGATCCAGACCCCGATCAGGGAGCCGGTAATCATGGCTGGCAGGATCCATAATCCATAGAGCAGGGTTTGCCCGGTGATCAAATGCTGGGTGACGTATGTCGGGACTTTCATGAGGTTGACCAGGGTGAAAAAACAAACGCAGGTCGAGACAAAGGTATGCGGGGAAAGTTTCTGAGGAATCAGGAACATGGTCATGGCCGGCCCACCTGCATGCAGGATCGTCGAGGTATATCCGGCCCCGGTGCCAAAGAAAAAGGCATTGGTCCATCTGGGTTTCATATTTTTTTCAGCCTTGAGGATCCGTTCGCGCAAGATGCGCAGGAGAAAAAAGAGGATACAGATCACCCCGAGCAATTTGCGTAGGAAATCTTCGGAGCAGAAAACAAAGGTGACTGTGCCGATCAATATCCCGAGGATGGTCCCCGGCAGGAGTAACTTGATCAAATGCCATTGGGCACCCTTAAAATAAAACCGAAAAAGGATCAAATCACAGATGATCATGATCGGGAGCAGGACCCCTGCCGCCTTTGCTGGGGGTAGCACAAAAGCCAAGAGCGGGACAGCGATGACGCCCGCGCCTCCTCCAAAACTAATCCGTGAGAGGCCCACGGCTACGATCGCCAGGCTAACCACTAAGAATGATTCTGGACTAGCAAAGGGAAACATTATTTCTTGCGTTTCCTCTTGATCTTGACGCCCACATAACTTGTCCCCGGCAGGATGAATTTATGGATCTCCACCTCCACGGCATCCACGGAGTAAGCATTCAAAATCATCTCGGCGATCTCTTGGGCAAAATGCTCGATTAATTTACGCGGTTTTTTCGCGGCGAGCCCGTGGATTTTTTGGTACACACCGTAGTAGTCAGTAGTTTGCTCGATCTCATCGGTACGCCCGGCTTTTTTAAGGGGCTGGAATAATACCACCGTGACGACGAGGTCTTGGGCAAAACGGCGTTCCTCATCGGGCACACCGATACGTGTGCGCACAGCCATATTTTTAATAATAATTTGATCAGGCATTTTGTCTTTCATATTCTTTAATCAATATTTTTGTCGGCGTGTTTAAATCCAGCTTTTTAGCCTCAGCTAATGGAAGCCAGCGGTAAACCTCGGCTTCTTGATTCAAGACAACAGCCGTTTGGTTTGTCCGACAAATATAATTTAAGAGGAGAAAATGGGCTTTTTTATAAAATTCAGGCGGACGGATGCAGTCTTGAACCATGATGAAACGGATATGCTCCACGTCGAGGGCGGTCTCTTCCTTTATTTCCCGGATGAGTGCATCCTCCGAGGTTTCGTTGGTCTTGATTTTTCCGCCGGGGATTCCCCATTTATGGCTCCATTTATGAGTCTGAATCATCAGGACCTCATCTTTTGAATTAAAGATCAGGGCCCCCACTGTGGCGATGGGGAAATAATCGGGTAGCTCCCGGTGGCGGAGCAGATATTCCTGGAGGCTATGCAAATTGCCAAACATCAAATCCGGACTGGCTTTCTTGAGTTTATCTTCCGAGTCGTAGCCGGTTAATACCGCCACGGCGGTGATCCCCCCGTGGTGGGCTGTGTCGATGTCGTGTTGCATGTCGCCGACGAACATCGTTTCGCGTGGGTTGAGGCCATGGTCTGCGATGATCTGGCTGATCTTGAGTTTCTTGTCGATGATCTGGACATAGGGGAATTCAAAATAGTGTTTGATGCCCAGCCGCACGGACTGCACCGCAAAATGTTCTGCATGGATCGTGCTCAGCAGGAAAAGGCGGATGTTTTCTTTTTTGCAGAATTCGAGGAAATCCAAGGCGTGGGGCAGGAGACTGACATTATCTTGTAAACATTTAAAGGCCTTTTGGTAATGGTGATCCAGCTCGACCATGGTCGCTTCGGGCAGGTACTGGGCATAAAATTTCGGAAAGGGGAGGTAGAATTTTTCTTTGAATTCCTCCTGTGACCAAGGCTGTTTCTGGTAATGGGCAAAGATTTGATTAGTCGCATCGAGAACCGGCCCCAGATCATCGACTAAAGTCCCGGACCAGTCCAAAATGATATTTTTATAATGCATAATCAAACCGATAACCTGAAAACCCCATTCGAGCAATCGGAATTGCTGTCTTTGTCTTCAAAAGTAATTTGGAGTATATCAGCGCATTTTTTCCGGGGGCTGGGGCGGGACAGATTTTAAAAAAAGCCTAATACCTTTTCGACTTCTTCTTCCGTATTATAATAGTGGGGCGAGAAACGAATCAGCGGTGTGCCGTCGCGCAAATTGCGCGCGGAGACGTAGATCTTGTTTTCCTCGAGGGTTTTACCGAGGGCTTTTAAATCCTTGCTGGGATGGGTCACGGAAAGAATGCCCGTGGACAAATGATCCGGGGCTTCACCGGCGACGATTTGGTAACCCTTCGCCCCGAGACGGCTGGCGAATAAATGGCGCAGGCGCAGGATTCGATCATAAATAGAGTCGATACCAGTATCCAAAAGCATTTTCATGGCCGCCTGCATCCCGACGATCCCGAGGAGATTCATCGCGCCGGGCTCGTAACGCCGAGCGGTTTCCTCGAAAACAACTTGCTCCTGGGCGATGAAATTTGGGCTGACGACATTCCACGCGCCAATGAGTGTGGGGTGGACGAGAGGAAAATGTTCTTTACGGATCCAGACGATCCCGGCGGCCATGGGACCGAGCAACCATTTATGGGAATCAGCGGAAAGGAAATCGACATATTTTGTGGAGGTAGGGACCGCCCCGAGGGTTTGGATCGAGTCGAGGCAAAAGAGGATACCCCGGCTTTTGAGGAAGGCGCCGATTTCATCGACGGGGAGCCGGACCCCGCTGAGGTAATTACAGGAAGCCAGGGAGACGAGGCGAGTTTTGGGTGTGACGAGGGCCTCGATATCGGCCACGGAGATCAGGCCCAGTATTTTTGTCTGGAGCCGCTTGACCACGACACCTTTGCGCTGGCAATTTGCCCACGGGTAAACATTGGCCGGGTAATCGTCCTGGTAACAAATGATTTCATCACCAGCATTCCAGTCGATCCCGTTGGCCACGAGGCTGAGTCCCACCGAGGTCGGTCCGAGCAGGGCGATTTCGTCAGGGTGAGCGTCCACGAGTTCCGCAGCGGTTTTTCGGGCGGTGGCGAGGATCTGCCATAACCGCCCCATTTCTTGATTCCCCCCTCCGCCGAAATCAGCCATTTCTTTGATCGCATCCACCGCACAACGGGGCAGTGCGGTCACCCCGGCATGGGCCATAAAAATCGAATCTTTTACCGTGGGGAACTCATGGCGGCGGAGTGATTCATCAGACAGGAGATCAGTGATCGTGTTTTTCATTATTTTTGGATTGGAGTTTGAGTTTTGGAGCGGAGATCGAATTCGTGGCTTCTTTGAGGATGGATTCCGGCATTTTAATCCGGATCAGGGCCTCGGTGGAGCCGTCAGGAGCCTTGATTTCCTCTACCGCACTATTGAGCCAGAGGCGTTCCTGAGTCTCCAGATGGCGTTTTTCGATTTGTTCGGGATATTTGACGCTGAAAACGTACACCAACCTGCCGATCCCCACAAATATCCCCACGTGGATCAAGATCGAAATGATCACCATGAATGTTGTGCCGGTAAATTTCATCACACAAAAACTAACCGGATTCCCGTTGATTGTAAACCTCGGGGAGTGTGTGGATTTTTTTCATGGGTGATACGTGATTTTTCACTCGTTGTCAGGGAGTATTTAATGGTAGGTTATTTTCCACTGTGGAATATCGGAAATTAAAAAAAGAACTGCGCAAATTGCTCGGACAAAGGATCGAGGACATGTGTCCTGCCGAGATGGAGTCGGGTGCGCATCAGATTTGTAAAACCATTACCGGGATGCCCTCCTTTATCCAGAGCCGGAATATCCTCCTTTATGCGAGCCTGCCCGATGAGGTCCGCACGGATGAATTCCTCCTCAAGCTGTGGAAACAAAAGGATAAAAAGGTGATCCTGCCGAAGGTGAATCAAGAAACCGGGGAGATCGAGCTTTATGCAGTCCGGACGGCTAATGAACTTTTGCACGGGGTTTTTGGTGTGAGGGAACCCCTCCCCGAGGTCTGTGAGAAAGTGGATCCGGCAATTGTTGATTGTGCGCTGGTTCCCGGCCGTGGATTTGATGAACGCGGCCACCGGCTTGGGAGGGGGAAAGCTTATTATGACCAGCTCCTGTCCCGGATGCGCAAGGAAACGGAACTCATCGGTGTTTTTTTCGAGTGTCAAAAGGCGGAATTCATCCCGGATGAACCCCATGATTGGAAATTGCATTTTGTCGTGACGGAGACAAAGGTATATGAGTTCACCCGATGAATAACGTGAATATCCAAAAGACATACGTGGCTGTGATCGGTGCCGGGGTCAGTGGTTTAACTCTCGGAGTGGCCCTGAAGCAAAAAGGGGTCGATACACTGGTATTAGAGTCCACAGGGCGCCTCGGGGGCTCGATAGAGTCTGTGAAAGAGAGCGGTTACCTCTGCGAGATGGGGCCAAATACCTTGATGCTGGGTTCGAAAGTCGTGTCGGATTTTCTAGAAAGGAGGGGGTTACTCCAGTCTGCATTGACTGCCGGGGACTCAGCACGGAAACGTTTTATCGTGCATGAGGGCAAATTGCTCGCTTTACCGGGGAGCCCTTTGGAAGCGGTCACGAGTCCATTCCTTTCACTGAAAGGGAAAATCAAGATTTTTGGGGATATCTTTGCCCGGCCCAATATTGATCCAAATGAATCCGTCGCCGGATTTTTTAACCGGCATTTCGGGGATGAGCTCACCACGGAACTTGTCGGGCCGTTCGTATCAGGAGTTTACGCGGGTGATCCGCACCGGTTGGTCATGCGACATGCTTTTCCTTCGTTATGGAAAATAGGACGCGAAAGTGGGAGTATTGTCCGGGGGATATTCCAGAAAAAACGGATTCCGAAAGGTGAAAGAGTTCAGCGACGCCTGATCTCTTGGGAGAATGGATTAGCGGCTTTGATTGGATCCCTCAGCGGGGAATTGGCGGGTTCGGTCCTGACAGGATTCGGCGAGATCACGATTCAAAAAGACGGGGCAAAGGGTTATCTGATCTTATCCCCGCAAGGATCGGTCTCTGCGGAAAAAATCGTTTTTACCACCCCAGTGCCCACGACCCAAAAAATCCTGGCCCCCCTATTGGATTCCCCTGCGAAAAATTTAAGTTCGATCCCTTATGTCCCCATGGTGGCGGTGCATTTGGGTTTTGACCGGGAGCAAATCGCCCATGCCTTGGATGGTTTTGGGGTTCTGATCCGGCGGGGGTTAGGTATCCGGATTCTGGGAACCCTTTTTTCTTCGAGTCTTTTCCCCGGACGCGCGCCCGAAGGCAAAGTCTTACTAACCGTTTTTATCGGAGGGAGACTGGATCAGGATATAATGGATTTGAGTGATGATGAGATAAGGAAAATCGTTCTCAAAGAGCTTTCGGGATTATTGCAAATCAAAGGCAGTGAAGAGTTTGTAAAGATTAAACGCTGGGCAAAGGCGATTCCCCAGTATGAGGATGATTATGACCGTTTTCTCAGCTCGATAGAGGGTTTGGAGAAGTCCTACTCAGGCCTGCATTTCAGCGGGAATGCGGTGGGTGGGATTTCGGTGCCGAACTGTATTGAAAATAATTTACGACTCGCCGAGAAACTTTTTCTTGAAGGTGCTGTTTGAGAATGAGTAACACACAATAATCGATAACAATCGTAAAAAACTCATATGAACTTTATCCAATGGTTAACGCTGAATATCCTCAGTGCAATATTAGCAGTGCTTATCTTAGCCAGCCTATTACTTGCAAATAGTGCCCAGAATATGAGCCGTCAGGTGTCTAATGGGCAGCAGACGGTCCAAATGGCCCGCCAATCCGAGGTGTTATTAAGGCAGATCTCCCTCCGGATCGCCCAAGCCTCCGATAATGATGCCTCGATGAAACAAATTTTGACCAAATACGGCCTGAAAGTCAGTGTCCCCAATGCCGATGGAAGCACAAAAACCTATCCATGATTTATGGGTAAAATAAAACACGGCTAATCCATTAAAATATTTTATCAAAGAGGAATTTTATGAGCGAAGAAAATTTTATCCGCCAAACGGAAAAACAATACACACCTTTTACAGCGATTTTGATTATCTTGGTCGCCCTTCTGATTGTTTACGGGCTTCAATTTCGTACAATCATCACCCAGCGTGGAATGATTAAAAGTGCCAATGTCGAGCTGACCAATGTCATGCCACAAGCAGAGGCCCTAAATAACACCATGATCGCCATCAGCCAGGACCTTTTGAGTATGGCCGCCACAAATACTGCCGCCCGCCAGATCGTGGCCGATTTTAAGATTCAGGCTGTGCAAAATCAAAATGCTCCGCAGGGTGCCCCGGCTCCAAAGCCATAAGAGGATTTTTTTGAGTCAAAACTCAAATCAGTTAGTTGTTGTTGTTAAAGGGTTGGCATGTCAAGTGCCAACCCTTTTTTGTACCCAGAAACGTGCCATGGAGCTGGCACGGGCATTTGCTGGGGAAGAAAATGAATCCGGTAAATTAGCCGAGCGTTATTATGGTACACGCATTGATAAACGCCATTTTGTCGTCCTCAAAGAAGGGCTCGATCCTGATGCCGCGCAATTTGCACTTTACCAGGATGAGGAAGGCCGGCCACTGGGCTCACCCCCATCGACGGCGGAAAGAATGGTTTATTATGCCCGTCACGCTTCGGCCCTAGCTGTTTCGGTCGCGAGGAAGGCTATGGCAGATGCAAATTGCCCGTCGGAGCAGGTCACCCATTTAATCACAGTCTCTTGTACGGGGTTTGATTCGCCGGGGTTTGAATTCGATCTCATTGAGCAATGCGCTTTGCCACGGGATGTCGGGCGGTTGCATGTCGGGTTCATGGGATGCCACGGTTCTTTTAATGCGATGCGTGCCGCCCAAGCGATCGCGAGGGCTGATCGGGAGGCTAATGTCCTTATTGTTTCCGTGGAGCTTTGCAGTGTCCACATGCAGTACGGGTCACGATCCGAGGACATTGTGGCGAATGCCCTATTCTCAGATGGCGCGGGGGCGTGTGTGATCTCCGCCTGTGAGGATGGTAGTGAAGGTAAGCTGGTCTTGGAGGAATTCCTGAGTTATGTCATTCCCGGATCGCAAGGACAAATGGGCTGGCATATCCGCGACCAGGGTTTTGTCATGGACCTCAAGCGAGAGATTCCGAAATCCATTTACCGCCATTTACCCGGGGTGCTCACGGATTGGCTCTCGCAAAAGTGTGGGATGCAAATTCCGCAGGTGGGAGCATGGGGCATCCATCCCGGCGGACCGAGGATCGTGGAGGCCGTGCTCGATTGTTTGGAATTGCCGGAGGGTGCCGCCGATGTTTCATTCCACGTGCTCAAACAATTTGGGAACATGTCTTCGGCCACGGTTTTTTTTATGCTCGATGAGATGGCCCGCCGTAATTTGCCCCGCCCTTGGCTCATGATCGGGTTTGGTCCAGGGCTCTCCGTCGAGGCGGTATTAATCAGGGAATAAAATCTTTTTAATTTCTCCGAGGATTGCGTGGTGAACTCCCCATCTGCGCCGGGTGCTCAGGTTAATTTGAGCTGATGAGGATTTGGTTTTGTTTGGCATCGCGGGCGAGTTTATCATGGTGACCGGCCGTGCCATTGTGCTCGAGGAGGAGCTGGTCGGGGGTGGCGGCGGCCCCGGTGAGGTAGAAACCAGCTTGGTAATTGTACGGGAGGATTAATTGGAGTAGGGCTTCTTTCCAAGTGCCTTCGACCCAATACGGGTCGCGGAGAAATTCACCTTCTTGATTAAATACAGCCCAGAACCAAGTATAACTCTCGGCGTTCGTACCGATGAAGCCCCCCTCTTGTGCGACGACTAGATGCATTTCATCCTGGCCGGCATTGGTTTGGGCTTGGACGATGAGTGTGCCACCTTCTTTGAGATTCCAGCGCAGGTCCCAGAAATTTGTCCCGGCATCATCTTTCCAAGTGGCCCCGTTCCGCTCCACGAGAGCGATGAGTAGGCGCGCAAATTGTTTCCATTCTTGTTCCCCCCAGCCGACCGGCTGCACAATCGTCTTGATGCGCGACCAGCGCAGTTTCCATTCATTGACGAGGCGGCGGAATTCAACAACGGAGATCAAGGGTGGGGATTCTCCTAGCGGGTGCGGTTTTTGATGCCCATGGCGCGTTCGAGCTCGGCGACACGTTCTTTATAGCTTTCGGATTCTTTTTGCGTGGCGCGGAGCTGGGTGCTTGTGGCTGCCAGCTGGGTTTTTAATGTGAGTAATTCATCCCGTTGTGTTTTGATGACGAGCTGGACACCGGAGAGTTCTTCCTGGGTCTTGACCAGATGTTCATCGAGTCCGGAGATGGCTGCCGCATATTTTTCATCGAGGCGGTTAACGGTGACCTGCTGACTTTGGATTTCTTTCCAGAGGACATAACCACCGAACCCAGCTGTCGCCCCGAAAATCAGGACGATGACCAGGAGGAATAGTCCCACACCGGAGAGAATGGTATTCAGCGATTTTTGCTCTTTGGCTTGGCGATCGACATTACGTGTGTAATTGCTGCTGGCAGGAGAGGTGTAGGGTGTGGCCATGGTTTTTTCAGGGGTTGTATGTGTTTTTGATTCGTCGGGTGCAGGCTCTTCGGATATTTTTTTTGCCTGGGTTGATTTGATTTCTTTTTCAACAGGCAGACGGGGAGTTTCAGCTTTCAAAAGGGGAGTCTCCTGAGGGATGATCCCTTCAGGCTCAGTGGCTGGCCGGATATCTATTTGCTCTTCTTCGAGGATTTCTGCATCCACTCGCAGGGGAGGTATATTTTGGTGGATATGCAGTTTTGTTTTTATCGCATCCGAGGCGAATTCATCGGTGCTGGTAATCTGGATGATCGGTGTGGCCGGTTGGGCCTCGGCAGGATTATCTTGTTGAACGATGGCTTTGTCTTCGACACGGGGACTTTGCACGGCCGGATCAGGGGATGGAGCCGTGTGAGTCATCTCCTTTTTCGGTGATGGGACTGGCATCCCCTCTGTGGAAGAGGTGGTTTCAATGACATCTTGGGAAATGATTTTCGGGGGGGGTTGAAGAACCTCGAAATTCAATTCATAATGATCGTCATATTTTCTTTGGATGCCCATAGCCATAGTGTGCGATAAATGCGATTTACACAATATGTGGGGCACCCCATGAATTCAATAGTTTTTATAAATTTTCTTGAAATGATTTTACCTCGAAATGCGTAGTTACTCTACCAACCATTACAGTCATCGGCGTAATATGCCCGTTGGGACCGACGCTGATTTTGATAATAAATCACCCGAGGCTGATAATAGACGGGTTGGGGGGCATTATAATACCCGCGGTACGGGCGGCCATAAGACCGGTTATAATACACGGGTTGCTCACAGCTGTTATAATACCGGACAGGTTGGTAACAATTCTGGTATCCACCACCTGAGACAAAGGTAATTGACATACCAGCTTGTGCCTGAGATCCAATGGCGAGGAGGGCGCCAAGAACAATAAGCGGGAGAATGTATTTTTTCATATACAGTCTCAGACGGGGGGGTGCCACATTTTATTCATTTCATCTTTTAATATCTCGTTTCTGGCTTAATACCACCAGATTTGCTGACGGTTAGATCGATCTCCGGAAACCCGGGACCTCGATCATACTGTCTGTTTTGAAGCCGGATGTGATTTGA
>Ga0163144_10030811_pt1 | contig 10250 bp, 8 predicted proteins | sample OliLak19BULKMAT1_FD_123175 | JGI IMG/M metagenome (GOLD analysis project Ga0163144, IMG submission 123175) | Freshwater microbial mat bacterial communities from Lake Vanda, McMurdo Dry Valleys, Antarctica - Oligotrophic Lake LV.19.BULKMAT1 | ecosystem: Environmental > Aquatic > Freshwater > Lake...
CGACCACCGCACCCTGGTGATGCCGCTGGCCGATCTCGACGGCGTCCGCCGCGGCAGTGCGGTGCGGCTGATTCGAACCGCGCGGACGGTGAAGATCGGCACGGCGCTGTTGGGCCGAGTGATCGACGCCCGCGGACGCTGCATCGACGGCCGACCGCAGCCGATGGTGCGCGAGCGATTCAAACTACAGAACGACGGCGTCACCGCGACCGAACGGCCGCGGATCGACCTGCCGCTCGGCACCGGCGTGCGGTGCATCGACAGCATGTTAATGTGCGGTCGTGGCCAACGGCTGGGGATCTTCGCCGGTTCGGGCGTCGGCAAGAGCGTGCTGATGGGGATGATGGCCCGTTACACCGAAGCCGACGTCACCGTCATCGCGCTCATTGGCGAGCGTGGCCGCGAAGTGAACGAATTCATCCACCGCGAGTTGGGGCCGCAGGGGCTCGCGCGGAGCGTCGTCGTCGTCGCCACCAGCAACGAGCCGGCCCTGCTGCGAGTACAAGCCGCGTACACGGCGACGGCGATCGCCGAGTTCTTTCGCGATCAGGGAAAAAATGTATTGCTGGTGATGGACTCGCTGACGCGGTTCGCCCTCGCCCAACGCGAAATTGGCTTGGCCGCCGGCGAACCGCCGACGACGCGCGGGTTCCCGCCTTCGACGTTTGCCTTGTTGCCACGACTGGTGGAGCGTGCCGGCCGGACCGAACGCGGCAGCGTCACCGCCTTCTACTCAGTGCTGGTCGAAGGTGACGACGAGAACGAACCAATCGCCGACTGCGTCCGCGGCTTGCTCGACGGCCACGTCTGGCTCTCACGGCGGATCGCCGAACGCGGGCATTACCCGGCGATCGACGTGTTGCGCAGCATCAGCCGACTGGCGAACGAACTGTCGACCCCCGATGAAAAGAAAGCCCGCCAAGTCGTCCGCGAACTGCTGGCGGCGCACGCCGAGAATGAAGACCTGATCACGATCGGCGCCTACCGCAAGGGCGCGAATCGAACCCTCGACGCCGCGGTGGAAATGCGCGAGGAGATTCACCGACTGCTCAAGCAACAGGTCGAGGAAAAGGTCGAGATCGCCCAGGTGCGGCAGGCATTGATCGAACTCGCGACGAAGTGCGTGACGCGCATGAACGCGGCGCCGGTGACGATGGGACAACAATCGCAAATGCCGCCCATGCAACCGCAACGGCAAGGACCAGTGATCAAAAAATAAATAGCCCTCCCATCCTGGGAGGCGACAAGGTTTCATGGACAGATTCAGCTTTCGACTTAAGACGCTACGCCGCATCCGCGAGATCCATCGCGACGAGCAGCGCGGGCGGCTGGCGACGGCGTTCGAAGCGGAACGAATTTTGCAACAGCAGCGTGACGCGCTCACCGCCGAAGCGGCCGAACATTTGGAGAACCAACGACGCGCCATGCGTGAAGGGCCGATCGACGTCAACTGGATGCTGACGACGCAGCGATATCAGTTGGGGCTGGAGGCGCAATCGAAAGTGCTAGCGGAACAGGCGGTGCGGTTGTCGGAGGAAGTCGAACGGCGTCGCGCGACGTTAGTGGAGGCTGATCGCGAGGTACGGGTGCTCGACAAGCTGGAGGAACGCCAACGGGCGCAACATCAGGTCGCCGCCATGCGTGCGGAAACGAAGCTGCTCGACGAGGTGGCGTCGGTCCGCTGGGAGGGGGCTGAGTAATGGGATTCCTCATTCGCATGCTCTTCCCGCTGATCGGGTACGCTTGCGTGGCGACGGTGATTTCGGGCGCCATCGCGTACGGCTACCTCGTAAAGAGCGGAAAACTAGACGACGAGAAACTCTTTCGGATCACCGCGATACTGCAAGACGTCGATCTCGAAGAGATCGAGCAGGAGAGCCACGCCGAGGAACCGGGGACGCCGCCCGAAGAACCCTCCTACGAGCAGCAGCGACGACAGTACCAGACGATTTCGCTGCAGTTTGACGTGAAGGAAAAGCAACTAGCCGATTCGCTAGTCGACTTCGACTACCAACTGAAGCGACTGAGCGGCGCCACGGAACAATACTCGCGGCTGCGCGCTGAAGTCGAAGAGTATCTCGTCAAGCAAGGCAATCTGGTGCTCGGCGAAGAGATGCAAAAAGTCCGCAAACAGCTCGAATCGCTTATTCCGAAGAAGCAAGCCAAGCCGATCTTAATCAAGTACATCACCGATGACCGCATCGACGACATGATCATGCTGCTGGGAAGCATGAAGCCGCGAGACCAGGAAGCGATCTTGCGGACCTTCGACGCGCCCGAAGACCTGGAGATGCTGTACCGAATTCAGCGGAAGATGCTCGCCGGCGAACCGGCTAAGCCGTTTATCGACTCGCAGTTGCAAGCGCTCGAGCAACTGAAGGCGCAGCAGAACTAAGCTAGCGCCGGGAGAAGCCAGGATGCCATTCTCGCCACTCGATGCACTGATGCAGGTCGCGACGCCGAAGCGGGCGCTTGAGCCGCCGGTGCGCAACGACGGATCAGGAGCGTTTGCGCCGGCGCTGGAACAGGCGTACCAAGCCGAATCGCCGTGCAAGGCGCCGGCTCCGCAGCCAGTGGAGCAGAAGCCGCAGGCGGAGGATACGTCGGCGTCGGGCGAGAAGCATGAATCAGAACAACCGACGGACGACGCGGCGGTAGCGGCCGAGCGCGTCGACGGGGCGAACGTCGCAGCGGATCAACATGAGGAGAGCGATTCAGCCGACGGCGAAGGCGAGGATGCGGTGGAGATCTCTGCCGCAGGCGCGGCGGCGGTGGGAATCGTGCAGGAAGCGAAGAGCGTCGAGCAACAGGTCGTCCTCAAGTCGGACGATGCGGAAACAGACGCTGGCGACGTGAAGGAAGTCGACGCGAAGGGGGCAGCCGAAGCGGCCAAGAAGCAAGCAGACGCCGCGGCCGATGCGGCGGCGCTTCAGGAAGACGCGACTGAAGAGAGCGAGCCCGCAGGCGAGACAGCGTCTAACGAAGCTGAAGAGATTGTCGTCTCGACGTTGAGTAGCACCTATCGTCGCCAGTCAGGCGACCAGCGGAAACGCGATGACGCGGCGGCTCGCACAACGTCGGCTGGCGACAAGTCGGGCGAGAAGAATACCGCAGAGACGCCTGTCGCCACGAACGCTGCTGGCGAAGAGGCCGCAAACGGCGAAGTTGCAAAAGTCGAGGAAGTCGTCGCCGAGGCGCCGGCGGAAACGAGCGGCGAATCGCGGGAGAGATCTGGCGCCGACGAAACGGCCTCGAAGAGCGAAGAAACCAAACAAGCTGCGTCAAAGGTTGAGGCAGCGTCTTCAAGCGATGCCGCCGCCGCTGCAGCAGCGTCCAATGCATCCGAGACCGCCGAAGCGTCAGCCGCGGAAGTTGCCAGTTCCTCATCAGCGCCCCCAGCCGTCGATTCGTCCGCGCCCGCGAGCGACGCGACGCCGCGCACTTCCAGTGCGCTCGATCGGTTGATGGCGGGTCATTCGCTTAAGTCGAAAGAGACGAGCGAAACGAACGGCATGCCGCCGGTCGATCGCGCCCGCTTCATCCAGCGCGTCGAAGGCGCCATGAAGGCGGCCCAGCAGCGCGACGGCAAGATTCAGGTGCGACTCAGCCCGCCTGACCTGGGTTCGATCAAGATTGAGCTCGCCGTGCAGAATGGCGTGCTGTCGGCGAAGCTCGAAGCCGAAACGCCGGCAGCACGTAACCTGTTGCTCGACAGCTTGCCGGCGCTCCGCGAGCGGTTGGCACAACAAGATATTCGCGTGGATAAGTTCGACGTCGACGTTCGTGATCAAGGCGGCAACGACGGCCGCGGCCAAGCGGACGATCGCACCGCCGATCAATCAGGCGAACGGCAGAGCGGGCGTCCGCGACCAGCGGCGGCGCGAGCCGTCGCCTTGCCGACGACGTCGCCTCGCGGATTAGCTGGCGCGTCGTCCGCCGCGGCAGGACTGGACGTTCGCGTCTAACGGTTTCGAATCAACGCACACTAGTTCCAGAGTTGTACCATGTCAGCTATTGCCGGAACCGGAAACTCAAATAAATCCGCCGCTCTTCCGGGCGGCGACGCGTACAACGACCTCGGGATGGAGGACTTTCTGAAGTTGATGATCGCGGAACTCCAGAACCAAGATCCGCTCAATCCGATGGACAACTCGGAATTGGTCGGCCAGATCAGCCAGATGCGCGAGATCACCGCCACCGACAAGATGACACAGACGCTCGACTCGGTGCTGCTCGGGCAGAATATCTCCAGCGCGACCAACTTGATCGGCGCCGAGATCGACGCGATCTCCGACGATCAGCAGAAGGTCACCGGCATCGTCGAACGCGTCAGCGTCGCCGACGGGCAGCCGAAGTTGCATCTCGATCTGAACCCGAAGGCGACGGTCGACGACGAAGCCGGCGAAATCGAAGCCGGCGAGTACGAGTACCGCATCGTCTGGCAGAACGACAATAAAGATACTTTTGCCGTCGATCCGCTCGCGACGACGGAGTCGAAGAAGCTCAAAATCGAGGAAGAGGGCAGCTCGGTGTTGCTGAGCAACTTGCCGGAGACAACCACGACCAAGCAGATCTACCGCCGCCCTGCCGGGACCGGAGATTTTCATCTCGTGGGACAGATCACCGATACGAAGAAATCGACGTTCGTCGACAACACGGCGACTGAAGATCTCTCAAATCTGGTCCTGTCGGGAACGCCGCAAGAGATCAAGCCGCAACGGACGTTTACCGTGAGTCTCAAGAACGTCGGCGAGATTCGACCGCAGGGCCTGTAACCCAAACCAATTCGCCGCAGCGAGTCGCACGCAACCTGCGTCATGACTCGATGGCGTACTACCACCAATAAATCAAGCGTCCGAACCAGGGGAGAGTGAATCATGGGTCTTCAATCAGCGCTTAGCACGGCACTAACCGGCATGACGGCGGCCGAAACGTCGATCGACGTCGCGGGCAACAACGTCGCGAACGCCAATACGGTCGGCTTCAAGGAATCGTCGGTCAACTTCGCGACGCAGTTCCTGCAGACGCAAAGCATTGGCTCGGCGCCGACGAGTAGCCGCGGCGGTACCAATCCCCGCCAGATCGGCCTCGGCGCCAAGGTGGCGGAAATCACGCCGAAGTTCACGCAAGGGACGATCGAGATCAGCTCGAACCCGCTCGACCTGGCGATTCAGGGCGACGGCTTCTTCATCGTGCAGGGTCCGCAAGGCGAACAGCTCTACACCCGCAACGGGCAGTTCAAGACGAACGCCAACAACGAGATCGTGACGCTCACCGGTCACCGCGTGTTGGGCTACAGCGTCGACGCGAATTTCGATATCCAGCCGACCGGTTTGTCGCCGATTCAGATCCCGCTTGGCGCCGCGGCGGTCGCTCAGGCGACGGAGAACGTCACGCTCAAGGGCGCCCTTAATCCGAACAGCACCGTCGGTACGATTTCGGAGATTATCCAGTCGGGCGTCTTGAGTGACGGTTCGCGCGAGATTCCGGTTGGCGTGCCGGATGCATCGCCGTTGGCGCGGCCCAGCGACGTGCTGACCTTTGGCTCGACGCCGGGCGCCGCCATTCCAGCGGGGACTTACAACTATCGCATCGTCTACGTCGACAGTTCGGGGAACGAAGGTCCCGCCTCGAATATTGCCGACACTGCCCTCGGCGCCGGCGCGACGTCGATCGACCTCAGTGTGATCCCGCAGCCGACGGATCCAGACTTCACGCAGATTCGCATCTACCGCAACAATCCGGCGGACAACACCGACTATCGCCTCGCTGGGACGATTCCATCTGGTACGACGACGTTCAGCGACACGAACACCGCCGTGGCGATCGCCGGCCAACCGTTATTGAACGAGAATACGCTCGGCAATAATAGTTACAGTTATTATGTGACATTCGTCAACTCCTCAACCGGCGATGAAAGTCGGCCGACGGCCAGATTTGGTCCGATTACGGCCGACTCGATCAACCAACCGCGCATTCGGCTCGACGACATTCCACAGCCTTCGCCGAGCGGCGAGTTCGATCAGGTTAGGATCTACCGCAACGTAGCGAACAACCCGACGCAGTTTTACGAAGTCGCAACGATTGGCACTGGGGTGTCGTTCATCGATTCGACCCCTGACGCCGCCATCACCGTCATAGGCAATCCTACAATTAACCTAGAAGGCCCGGAGATCAACTTCGGTATGCGACTCGTCGACGTCGTCTCACGCAGCGGAGCCGACTACAACCACCTATTCGGCCTGGGCGAGCTAGCATTCGCGGGCGACAAGGGAGGTCGGCAACTCGGCGAGCGAACGCTGACGATCACAAATAGCACGACAGTCCAGGATTTGCTCACGTTCATGGACGAGTCGATGGGCGTGTTGAAGTCGGCGCCAGAAGCGACGTTTCCAGACACTGGGATCAGCTACGGCGGGACGCTCACCATCGACAGCCGACTACAGTTCACCTCCAACAAGGGCATCGAGAATGCCCTCGGCATCGACCTCTCGGCATTCCGCTTCACGCCGACAGGCGGCGTGACGGAAGTCGTGCAGTTGCCTTTCTCCACGACTCAAGAGGCGAACGGCGAAGGCGCCACGGCAGATTTCATCGTCTACGACAGCTTGGGGACGCCAATTAACGTCCGGGTGACGACAGTGTTGGAGTCGGTCGACGCCACCGGCGCGCGGTTCCGCTGGATTGCCACTTCGCCGCAGAATGCGGAGATTACGGGCGTCAACATCGAGGTCGGCACTGGCGTCATCACGACCGACGGCGACGGTAAGTTTGTCTCGGCCACCGATGACCGCATCGCGATCGGTCGCGGACAATCGCCGGCGAACTCGCCGTTGGAGTTCCAGCTTGACTTCAACCAGGTGACCGGACTCGCGTCAACGGAGAACACGCTGGCTGCCGCGTCGCAAGACGGCTTCCCCGCTGGTACGCTCACCAGCTTTATCATCACCGAGTCGGGCCGAATCCAAGGCGTCTTCAGCAACGGCAGTTCGCGCGATTTGGGGCAGTTGCGGATGGCGCGGTTCGCCAACAACGGCGGTCTCGCCCAGGTCGGCGACAATATGTTCAGCACCGGCGTCAACTCCGGCTTGCCGATCGAAGGCAACCCCGGCAGCGGCGGCATGGGCGCCGTGACGACCGGCGCCGTAGAATTGTCGAACACCGACATCGGCCAAAACCTGATCGAATTAATCCTCGCGTCGACGCAGTACCGCGGTGGCGCCCGCGTGATCACGGCGGTGCAGTCCTTACTCGATGAACTCATGGCGCTGCGGAGATAATAGTCCGGGCCCGTATGGTTCAACGAAGTAGCGATCGCGCCGGTTATGACTCCCGTGCGGCCGGGAATTCAAAGCTAGACTTGTGCGCCCTCTCCGCCGCGCGGTGCGGTTTGCCGAGGGGGTTCTGCGCAAGGAATTCCCGACATGTCCGCCTCCGCCTCCGCCTCCGCCCACGCCACTGCTCCCCCCGCCGAAGCCCCCGTTAAACGCGGTCCCGGCATCATGACTTTGGTGAAGGCGTTGGCGTTTGTCTCAGTGATCGTGCTGATCGAAGTCGCCGCGGCGACGGCGTTCTTGCCGTCGGCGGAAGAAACGCGAGAGACCGGCAAGCGGCTGGTAGCGGCCGCTCAGGGAACTGACGCGGAAGTGACCGCAGCCGCCACCGAGGCCGCTGAAGCCGTAGGGCATGAGGAACACGCCACTACTACCAGCGAACATGCCGAGCATGCCAACCAGCCAACCGTCGAGCTCAGCCTGGGACCCTACCACGTCATCGCCTTCAACCCGTCGACCGGCGCCAGCATGAGCATCGACTTTGAGCTCTTCGGCGTCGTGCTAGCGGCCGACGAAGCGGAGTTCACCGAACGGTTCGGCCTGCATGCCAAGCGGCTGAACGAGCAGGTGACCATCGCCATTCGGGGAATGGAGTCGGCCGACTTCACCGATCCGGGGTTGGGCTTGATCAAACGGGTCGTTTTGGAGAAAGTCAACCGCGCTTTGGGCAAGCCGCTGGTCCGCGAGGCGGTCTTCAGCGAGTTTGCCTTTATCGAACGTTAGGCCCGATCGCGTTGAAGCGCGGCTCGGCCGAGGTTCGATGAATAGATAGCGGCGTCGCGGACTCAAACGACTGCGACGCTTTGCGAGTTACGCCGGCGGTAGGAACTGCCCGCGTCGCCGAACTTTTCGAAGGGAACGGATTCCATGGCTGACGAATCTCATCAAGTCGAACAGGATGAGATCGAGCAACTGTTGCGGCAGGCCCAAGAGGGCGCCGCGGCGGCCGCTCCGAAGCCGGCAGCGGCTCCCGCTCCGGCGGCGTCTGCCCCTGCGATGGCTCCTCCCAAGCCGAAGCCCGCGTCCGCCGCGGGCGACGGATCCGTCTCGCAAAACGACATCGAACTCTTGCTGCAGAAGGCCGAGATGGCCCTCGCCTCGGTCGACGAGCCAGTCGTCTCGATGCCGAGCGGCGTGCAGTCCTTCAAGTTCAACGAATTCGCCGGCGCCCCGCCGACCACCGAAGCGGCAACCCTCGAACTTATGCGGGACGTGCAGCTCGATCTCACGATCGAACTCGGCCGCACGCACATGCACCTGGAAGAGATCCTCAAGCTCCGCCAGGGCACGGTGGTGCCGCTCGACAAGTTGGCGGGCGACCCGGCCGACATCTACGTCAACGGGCGACTGATCGCGCGCGGCGAAGTGTTGGTGCTGAACGACAATTTCTGCGTCCGCGTGGCTGAACTCATCGTGGGCGAGAGTGCCGTCGCTTAATGAAACAAATTCCTCGACCGTTCGAGCAGGTTTGCCTCCAGACGACCCGTTGGGCGGCCATCGGCTGCGTCGGGTGGGGGCTCGTCGCTTCGTCGGTCGGATGCTCGACGTGGCCCAAGCAGAAGATTGTCTCCGACTCGGTCGCCACCTGCCGGCAACTGTCGTGCGATGCGGTCGCTGCTGCCGAACGGGGCGAAACCGACGAAGCCTGCAAACTGCTCGAACATGCCGTCGCTTCTAGCCCGCGCGACATCGACGCCCGCCGGCAATACTCCGAAGCGCTCTGGAAACAAGGGGAACGCGAGGAAGCGGCGATCCAAATGCAGGCGGCGGTGCAACTCGATGCACAGCACGCCCCCACGGTCGTTCGTTGCGGCGAAATGTTGCTCGGGCTGGGATTCGCCGATCGCGCGCTGGCGAAGGCCGAGGAAGCGATCGCGCTCGACCCGACGCTCGCCGGAGCGTGGGAACTGCGGGGTCGCGTTTACCGGCATCGCGGGGAACTCGATCAGGCTTTGGCCGACATGCATCAAGCGCTGCGTTACAGCCCCAATAACGGCAACGTCCTGCAGCTGACCGCCGAACTTCAGTTCCAAACGGGACACGCCCAGCGCTGTCTCACGACGCTTCATCACTTGTTCGAAGCCGCCCCGCCCGGCGAAGAGCCGCGCGAAGCGCTCTGGCTCGCCGGGATGGCCTACGGCGCCGTCGGCCGGCCAGAAGAAGCGGTGACGAACCTCTATGCCGCGAGCCAGAAAAGGGATCCGCCGCCGGAACTGCTTTATCAACTCGCCCTCGCGCAGAACAACGCGGGACAGCCGGGGGAAGCGGCGACAACCGTCCGGCAGGCGCTCGCCTTGAACGGCGAACATCAGGCGAGCCAAACGCTGCTCGCCCAACTCGAAGGCGCCGGCGTCCCTGGAGTAGATACGCTAATTCGGCGGTAGGACGTGGCGCTCGGCGCAGCTAAAGCTTGACTCTTCTGGTCCCCTCCCCTTGAGGGGGAGGGTTAGGGAGGGGTGATTGAAGCCGTGTACCAGGATTCCACCCCCTCCCCAGCCCTCCCCTCAAGGGGGAGGGAGCCGCAAGATATTAGCGATTCATTCAATCTGCCAATCTGCGTTTATCTGCGTTCACCGGCGGTTTCATCTTCTTGCTTTCCGTTGTGTCCGTCGTGCCGTTCTGGTGAAAACCTGAATGGCCGGCACAACCGTTACGACCGATTCGCACCTCGGCGACGGCCGCTCGGAAGAGGCGTGCGAGTTCACGCATTCCCGGTCGGCGGCTTGCGCATGAGGTAAGTTTTCTCGGAAGTTCGCTGCGGCGGCTTCCTCCCGCCTGGGCCGTTGCGACGGCCCGCCACCCCCTCTCCCTGCTTGGAGTTCCTGCCATGTCGAGCACGCTGGTCACCGAAGAAGTGGCTTTCATCGACCGTCGTAACACGCTCGGCGAGACTGACGGCCCGGGTCGCGAGCGTCG
>Ga0163144_10030814_pt1 | contig 10249 bp, 9 predicted proteins | sample OliLak19BULKMAT1_FD_123175 | JGI IMG/M metagenome (GOLD analysis project Ga0163144, IMG submission 123175) | Freshwater microbial mat bacterial communities from Lake Vanda, McMurdo Dry Valleys, Antarctica - Oligotrophic Lake LV.19.BULKMAT1 | ecosystem: Environmental > Aquatic > Freshwater > Lake...
CCCGCCCTAACACGCTATTGAATTGCAATGAGACGACAAACCTTTTTGATGGCGCAGGCCCATCAGCACATGCCCCAGGGTGTGGCCGAGAACTATCGTTACTGGGGCGATGAGCGCACCGTGTTCGTACACAGCGCACAGGGCTGCGAATTGACCGACTGCGACGGCAAGGTTTACGTCGATTTTCGTTTGGGGTATGGCCCGATTATTCTGGGCTATCGAGATCGCCGGGTTGACCAAGCGGTGGTTGAACAGATCACTCAGCGCGGTGTGCTGTCGGGTTTTGCCACGGAACTCGACACGCGAGTGGCCCAGCAGATAAAGGCCCTGTGTCCGCAGATCGACAAGCTGCGATTTGCCAACTCAGGGACCGAGGCGGTAATGGGGGCGGTTCGCACCGCGCGGGGCTTCACGGGGCGCCACCGCATCGCCATTGTCGAGGGTGGCTTCCATGGCCTGTTCGATGAAGTGATGTGGAAGTCGGATGTCGAAACTTGGGATTCCAAAACCCAGCGCGATCCTCCCGTTATTCCCTTCAGCGCCGGCACCCCTGCGCGCAGCCGGGAACTGTTGGACATCATTGGACTGAATGATTTCGAGGCGCTGGAGCAGTTGTTTGTGCAGCGTCAGGACACTCTGGCTTGCGTCATACTGGAGCCGATCATCGGCAATGCGGGCAGCATTTGCGCCACTCCAGCCTGGATGCAGCGGCTTCGCGAACTGTGCACCGGCAACGGCACACTGCTGATAGTCGACGAAGTGAAGACCGGGTTCCGTGTCGCCAAAGGGGGCGCGCAGAGTCTGTATGGAATTCATGCTGACCTGACGACCTTTGCCAAGGCGATGGGCAATGGCTATCCGGTGGCTGCCTTTGGCGGACGCGCGGACATCATGGATGCGGTGGGATCGCATGCGGGTGGCGTGGTCCACGGCGGCACTTACACCGCCAACCTGGTCGCCCTGAGCGCTGCGCACGCAACGCTGGATATTCTTGCAAATACAGACGCATTGCTGACCGTTGAGCGTGTAGGCAGCCGTGTTCGTGACCTGCTGGCACGCGTGTTCAACGGTGTCGGACTGGTTCACGCATTTGCCGGCCCACCGGCTATGCTGGGCATTCATTTCAGCGCCGACGTACCGCAAAGCTACCGAGACTGGCGACTGACCAACAGCGATCTATATCGCCGTTTCGCCTGGGAATTGATCGACCGAGGGGTAATGCTCGAACCAGATTCTCGTGAACCGTGGTTCATGTGCGAATCTCACCAACAGATAGATTTTGGCTGGCTGGAAGACATGGCGACCCGGTCCATCCAAGCCGCGCTTGATTACTAGAACTCCAACATAGCGAATTCACGCAGCGCTTGGATACCAAACGATGCCGCGCTCCCGCAGCAGAGAATGGGAATGGGAATGTCCGCCATTGCGTCGCGCCTGCCAAATGGCATGCAGACTGGAAGATAGGGCTGATGCAATACAGGGCTGATCAGGGCAACACCACAACCGGACAAAAGCCACCACCGGGCGTGCGCATATTGGTGGTTTGACCGCTGTAGGTGCGCGCCGCCAGCAGCTGCACTTGGCCGCCATAGGTATAGGCGCGCACATCCAGCTTAAGCTGGGTGGGCACACCGTCAACTGCAACCAAACGCTCGCTGGGCGGCACCCAGTCTTGGGCAACAAACCCACCCGCCACTATGTCGCCCCACACCCGCTTGGTCAGCTTTTCACCGCGATACGCCGCTTTGCCACCATATCCCGCAACGGGTTTGAAGAACAACTGGCGGCGGTTGGCCCACAGCGTATCGGCATTGTCAGCCGTGACAGCGGTCGTGCGGGGAATGGCGGCCTGCAGCAAGGCGCGGTCTTCCACGCTCACGCCCCAGGCGGCCAATTGTGCATCGTCACCCAGTGTGATGAGGTTGCGTTTGTGGGCGTACAGCGCATGGGCCCGCGGGTGGGGTGTGACGACCGTGGCACCGGCCACATAGGCATCGTGCAGGGCGGCATGTGCGGGCTCGGACAGGTCAAAGTCGGTCAAACGGTTGTAGACCAGGTCGACGGGTACGCCCGCCGGCAGGGCTGGGTGCCACAGCGCGCCGTCGCGGTACTGCAGATCTGTTGCATCGGCCACCACGGCGTGCAGGGCGTGGCTTTGGAATAGCTGGCGTGCCAGCTCAAACTCGGGTGCCATGTATTGGGTGGCGGGCGCGTCGTCCACGATCAGCACCGTGCGCAGGGCTTGGCTTGCGCGCTGGCTTTGCCATTCGCGCTGGAACATCGCCAAAAAGACCGTGTCCAAGTGGGCCAAATCGGAGGCGGCATCCATCCCCTCTTCCATGGCACGGCAACAGGCGCGGTGGGCACGCGCCAACGCCGCGTTTAAGAAAGCGCCACCGGCGTTGGTGTTGATTTCAATCAGACGCGGACCCTGTGCGCTGATGTGAAAGTCATAGCCCATAAACGCGCCCAAGGGCCCAAAATCATGCCGGGCAATGGGGCTGGACAAGGCCAGCGTGTGCTGCTGGTAAGCCGGCAGGGCCATGACCCGATCGATGGCGGCCACGGTGCGCGCCAGTGTGGCGTGCACTTTCGCATCCAAGAAAACCGCCGATTGCGAAAACAGGTGCGGGTGGGAGTTGGTCAACGCAGCGGCCATGCCGTGCAGGCTGGGGTCGGTTTCCAACTGCTCGCGCAGTCGCTGCGGGCTCAGGGTGCGGCACAGGCAACCTTGGTTCATGGCGTCGGCGAGGTTCATCGTATTCATGGTGGAATGGTTCGTGTGTGCAAGTCCGTGCGTACAAGATTGTGTGGGCACCCAGCTTGTCGCGGCGACGCTATCGGGGCCTGTTTAGTCGGGTTGCACTCCAGTTGGGTACTCCTGTCGGTTTTCTCAAGGGCACCCCCACATTTCGATGGCGGGTGGTGGGATTTGATTCATTGATCGCATCAATCGAGCCAAGTCCCTTTGCTCGGTCATTCCGGCGGGCCTTTCTCCAACTGCGCCGGAAACCGGGGTCAGAGCCGAATTTCGTTCAACACCCTTGCACTCCGACCAGGTTGCTGTCCTGAATTCGGATCTGACCCCGTTTTCCTTACCCGTCTCATCCGGTCTGACCCCAGCTTCTTTCCCCGCCCCATCCGGTCTGACCCCCGTTTCCTTTTCGGCATCGAATCAGGCTGTAGCCAGCGTAGAACATGCGCAAGCAGCTATCAAAAACGTAGCGGCTAGCGCATCCCGTGCCGCTACCTTTGACCCCACAGCGCTGGAGCACCCACCATTGGAGGCGGCAGCGGGCTTGGGGTTGGGGGCGATTTTAAAAAGCGAAGCGTATGAGCCCCCGGCCCCAAGCCCGCTGCCGCTGGGGGATTACACGCCCATGACTGAAGACCAAATCCTCAAGCGACTGCTGGCGCTGAATCTAGAGCGGGCGACGCCATGAGCGGCCATGGGAGTGGTGGCGCATTGTGCACACAGCGCCCACCAATCTGCTCTGCTATTAATAGCTGCCTTCGCATATTACACGCGGGCTGCGGGCCTATTTGATGCGAAACCTGGCTGCGAAACCTGGCTTTGGATGCAGGTTTGCCCGGCTGTTCAACGGGGGCGCGAATCGGCCGCTTGCGGCGGCAAAGCGACACCGATGTGGCGTTTCAACTCCGCAATCAAATTCACATCCCGCTTGACAACGGCGTGCAATGCAAGACGCTTGGGCACCGGCGCAGGGTTGCTGCTGATCAAAATAACGGGGATGTCGCTGTTGCGGCAACGCGCTTCGCGCAAAGCAGCCATCACGGCAATGGCATTGAGGTCGGGCAACTCGCGTGAAATGATCAGCACATCAAACGGCTCGCGCAGCAGGCGATCAAGCGCCTCAAGGCCGTTTTTCAAAATTTGAACCTGGGTCGAAGCAGAGGCAAATTCCTTCTGGAACAGCATGCGAACGGTTTGCGAGGGCTCGACAAGCAAAATGGACGCGCGTCCCGATAGGCTTGCCACCCTCATCTGCTCCAAGGCTTGCTCAATAGCCGCAATGCCAGTGGGTTCACGTCCGCTCGGCGCAATGGTTCTGCGTATCAGGTCGACATAGGCCAGCGCCACGCTTGCAGCCTTGCGGTCAAAGCGCTGCTTTGATTCGCCAATGTAAGTCTCGAACTGGTGACAAACGGGCGTGATAATCGCGATGCCGACCCCGCCGCCGGTGCCCTTGAGACTGTGCACTTGTCGGAACAATTCATCAAATGCCCCCGGCTGCTTGGTTTCAAGGGACAGCACGGCAGTCTCAAGATCGTCGCAACGACCCGGCAACTCATCAAGGAACTCGGCCTGCAATTCGGCCAACAGACTTTCAAGATCAAAGCTCATGATGAAGTATTCGTTATGGAATGCGGTCAGTATCGCATGCTGTGGAACGAACCCCAGCCGTTCAAACGCAGTGGTGATTTCTTCGATTGTTGAAATTTGCGGATGATGACGTTTTTCGGAAATTCAACCGCACTCATCGTGCAGTTCCAGCAACGGCGGGCGCACTTTGCAGTCAATTAACCAATCGCGGCGGTCGCGGCGTCATCCGCACGCCGAAATTTTGCCCTGTTCATCAGCACCGCTACCAATATCATGGCAGCCGCAGAACCTGACAGCAGTGGCTGCGCCGATATGACATGCACCAAGCTGTTGACCGCCTGCTTGCTTACGTTTTGCACATAGTCCACCAAGACAGACACGTCAGTGGCCTGTACCTCCTTGGCGTCGTCCATAGCCACCTGCAGATTGGTGAGACCGCTGCGAAAAAGAATATCCGCAAAAATTCCATTGGCCACCGTAACCAAGGACAACACGCCCAAGGGCTTGAGCAAATGCCGCAGCAGATGGCAACGCACACCCAAGGGAGCCTCTCGGTATACATCGGCCACCAGTACCGCCACGATGTGGTCTTTCTCGCTCTCTGGTGCGGCGTCATAGTTCTCGCACGCCAATTTTTTGATATCGGTGTCGGTGAGCGCCGACGGGGCGAGGTCTTCAACGGACCCATTCACCGCCCGAGTATTTTCGGTATTCACTTGGCATTGCCCCCTGTTCTTATGTCACCCAGCCCACATGATTATGAGCAAGCACCAATATAGGCCGCTTTAGGGAAAAAACAAGGCGGTTTTGCTGCGCATGGTCGCCAGCAGCTAGCTATCCAGAGGGATGCGCTCGTATTCTGAAATGACCTGTGCGCCGATTAGGAGTAGCGTGGCTACGAATTCCAGGCTCAACAGCACGACGATCGACGTGGTCAACGAGCCATAAACGACACTGGCTTGCGACAAGTTCGTAAAGTACCAGACCAAACCGTGACGAATCAGCTCCCAGAGCAATGCCGCCGTCGTTCCTCCGATCAAAGCGTGGCGCGCCGATACACCCCCTACCGGCACGATCCAATAGACCGAACTAAATATCAAAATTTCGGCACCAAGACCCAAGCAATACAGCAGCAAGCCGGATAGGCCACCGAGATCCCATTGATACCCCCAAACATGAATGCTCTCGTGTCCCATCGTTTGCAAAGCATTCGCTAGCAAGGTCACGACCAACAGGCCGAAACCCAGCGCCGGGATCGCACAATACGGCATGAATGCCGACACGAGAAAATGGCGCGTACGCACCGCCGCACGGTGCTCAAAAATCACCGCCATCGCTTTACTTAAGACCGCAAAGCCCAGTGAACTGAAAAACAGCATGGTCACTAGCATCATCCAGCCAAGCTGTGCCCGATCAATGAGAAAGGTGGTCAGCTCGGCAATGATGGCTTTGGACTGGCTAGGAACGAGCCATTCCAAATATTGGCCCAAGGTATTCAGTAACTCTGGCCGGTCGACAAAATGAGACAGTGCAATAACGATCAAAATGAGCAAAGGCACTATGGACAAGAGCGCATAGTACGCAACGGCCCCCGCCAACAATAGCCCATTGTTGCCATTGAACCCGTTGAGCGTTCTAAGGGCAAACGCCCCCGGGTGCTTAAAAACATAAGTGGTCCGCGGATCAAGAATTGGCATGTTGGTGTGCTATGGCCGGGATGCCTGGCCAACCTTAGCCCTCCTGAGGTCGGATTGCAAGGGTTTTGAAAATCATCTTTGCGTCATCGCCGCCGGTCAGCAGCAAACCGACCCTGGGGTTTTCGAAGCTGCTATAGCCATGGCAATGGCTAAAAAAACTCGATCTCGGGTTTGGATTCTTTTATTTTCAAGGCCCCGCTGGCGATCAGATCTTCAAAGTTGCTTGCCTGGTTGCGCCCATTGGCTTTTACCCAGTACAGCGCTTGATCCGCACGGTCAAAAATCAGGCTGGGCTGGTCGCCTTGGCGAATGCGGGCAAAACCGGTGCTGACGGTGACCCGCCCAACCAGCGGAAAGTCGCGGCTTTCAACCGATAGGCGAAACCGCTCAAATGCGCCTAGGGCTTCTTTCTCAGAAGTGGGTTTGAGCAAAACGACGAACTCCTCGCCCCCAAAACGAAACAATTTGTCGTAGCCTCGAAAGGATTGCCGCATCATGTTTGCAATGAGCAACAGCACCTCGTCGCCAATAGAGTGACCGAACGTGTCATTGACCGTCTTGAAGTGGTCAATATCCACCACACCCAGCCAGTGCCCTTGATCAGCCGGCGGAGCACGCCTGCGCCGTGGTTTGTTCATTGCCGGTTTTTTGGTCTCGTCGCCTTTAAATAGACTGGACAAGATGCGGCTGAGGTATTCGTCAAAGGTTTTGCGATTGAGCAGCCCGGTCAGGGTGTCAATTTCGCTGTAATCCAGCAGCGCCAATACGTTGGTAAAAATGGCCAGCACCGATGCGACACTGGGGCTGGAGGCTGAATCGGGCGCTGCTCCAGCAACTTCTACAAACCCGTACAGACGGCTGCTGTGCAAGATGATGGGCAACACCAATAAGTCAGCCTCTGCATGCGGCAAGCCACTATTGCGGCTGATGCAAAAAGCTGGAAAGTCCGTTATGGGGAAAAAATCTTCGGGTGCACTGATGCCGTCGTCGTGCAGCTGCGCGCCTTTACTGGTGATTTGCGATGAAATCCAGACCCGGGGAATGCCTTCACGTTCTTCAAATTTATAAATACTCACCTGATTTGCATTGGTCAGTCCCAACAGCGAATTCGCCATGGCAATTTCCAACATGGGCCGCTCACGCCCATTGGTCATTTTTTGAACCGTATCAAGAAGTTTATGCATGAAAAAGGTGCGCGCGGGTTCTGGCAGCGGTGCTGACGAATGTTAGCAGGGTTGTCGGTAAAAAGGTGCGTTGCGGCACTTCACAGGCCTAGACGGTCGAACTGCTCGTAGGCGTGGTTCACCCAGAACTTAACGCGCTGGCGCTCCAGCACGCCGAAGCCGCCAGATTCTTTGTTGGTATTCTGGGTCGCCGCCCAAAAGCTGGCGCCGTGCGCGTCAATGCGGTTGACAATTGGCTCGGGCAGCTGGCGTATCGTGATGAACCGCGCGCTCAGCGATGCCGCACGCTCCTTTTCGCCAGAGCGCTCCAAGATGCCGAAGTCTTCGCCACGAACCTGGTTCAAAACGATCACGTAGTCCATCTTCGCGCCGAAGCGGTCGAGCAGTCGGCCGAGCAGGTCGGTCGAATCGTGGCCCGAGTCCATCACGTGCCAGTAGCGCAGTTTCAGGCCAAGGCCGGTTTCCGGTTCGAGCAGTCCGCAGGCTTCGATCCAGCGCGACAGCGGCTCCTGGGTCTGGGCGGCGAGGTCAACCAGCACCCGCTTGCCGGGATTTTCCATCGCGGCCTCGGCCACGGGGTCGAGGCTGTCGTAGCGCTCGATGACCACGGGCGAGGCGTAGCCTGCGTAAAAGCGCAGCAACGCGCCGTGTGAGCGGTCTGAATCAAAGCCGATAAAGGGCATTTCGCGGTCGATCAGGTACTGCGCGACGAGGCGCGAGACCAGCGACTTGCCGACGCCGCCTTTTTCGCCGCCAATCAAGTGGATGTTTGACATGGATGCCTGCTTGTTGTGAGGAGCAAAGTTTACTTGATCAAGGTGCGCTGGGCGCCAGCAAGCGATGGCATCAACGCAACGGCGCGATCAACGACCTCTTGCATTGAATGGCTAAAGTGAATCCCCTCGATGGCGGTGGGTAGCTGTAGGGCACCGGCACCACCCACCCACATGGCGATGCCTTTTGGCAATAGGCGACGCAGTTCGGACAGTTCGCCAGATAACAACTTTTTGGGGCACACCTCACTGCACGACAGTGCGACGGCCCGAGCGCCAAACGTTTGTGCAGCCTTGGCAAGCTGCGATGCGGGCAGGCCGGACTTGAACAATATCGTGGGCACTCCGGCTTCTTGCAGCATGACGCCCAGAAGCATCAGCGCGAGGTAATGGGACTCCCCTGCGGGCAGCCCGAGGAGTACCGGCCTGGCATCCTTGCTAGGACGAAGGCTTGGCCTTTGCTCAACCAGCTTTTGAGATAGCGCCTCCATCAGTGCGCTGAGATGGCTGGCAAACGCTTTCTCACGAAAGAGCGCAAGGGTTCCTGCCTGCCACTGCATACCGACTTCTGACAACAAAGGAATGGCAATTTCTTCTATGAATTGGACGGTTCCCAGTGCGTCCAAGCTGGCTGCCACATGCTCCTGATAGTTTGATAGGTCATTGGCTTTCAGCAGTTTGATAGCTTTAGTTAAGCTTTCCCCCTGATTGACTCGGGGGCTCTTAGCGGGTGGTTTGGTCGGCACCGCAGACATAGCCGCTCGGATGGCATTCCCAGGCCTTTGGCCTTGCGCAATGGCCCTGACCACGGCGTGAATCTTCTCGGCGTCTTCGTCTTGAAACATCCGATGCCCACCTTCGGTGCGCAGTGGCACCGGAAACCCATAGCGCAACTCCCACTTGCGCAGAGTTTCCGCATTTATTCCTGTTTGTCTCGAAATTGCACCGATGGAGAGCATTGTCAATAACCACTATTAAGGGCAGGGGTGCAGAGAAAATTATTGTCGAACGTAATCTTGGACATTAAGCTTCAACCAATCAGATTTGTCTAGCGCTTGAGAGGCTCCAGAAAACTGTCAGCACGCAATATTTTTACTAAGGGACATGTGGAACCTTCAAACATACCAGTTATCGTCATTGCGAGCGCAGCGCGGCAATCTATGCACCCGAAAGTAATAGATTGCCGCCCCGGATGCTAACTTGACCAAATTTAGCCCACTCGATGCCGAAATTAGCGGTTCGTACCCATCTCAGACCGGCATAAAAAATGTGCGGTGGCTTGCCAATGGCGGGTTTGGAGTAACATTCATCGCGCTCTGGTTTCGGCCAGAAATTGAAATTGCCCAGCTGGAGAACGGGTGTCGTGGATGGCCATTAAATTGATAGCGACCCGCAGCCGCGCAGTCCTGACCAGCCTGTTTCTGTGCGGTCTGTATGTGTGTGGTCTATGTCTGCTGACCTTCGGCACGGCCATTGCCGCCGACAAGGCCGTTGATGCGGCCCGGCTGGACCAGCAGCCGGTCTCCCTTACCGAATACTTCGACGTGCTAGAGGACCCCAGCCTCGCGCTGACGCTGGCCGATATGCAAAAGCCGGATGTGGCGGCGCGCTTCAAAACGGATACCCCTGCAGACGAAGCGCTGAGTTTTGGGTACACCCGCTCCGCCTACTGGCTGCGCGTGACGCTCAGCAACCCCAGTGATCAGCCGATTGAGCGAATGTTCGAAATTGGCTATGCCCGCCTTTCACACGTTGAACTGCACCACCCCATTGCGAACGGGCAATATCAATCGTGGATCACGGGTAGTGTGATGCCGTTCGCCAGCCGGCCATACAAAAACCGCGGCTTTGTGTTCCCGCTGACCCTGCCGGCGCAATCTAGCCAGGTGGTTTACGTGAAGCTGCAGTCCGCCCCTTCGATGCTGGTTCCCGCTCGGCTGTGGGCGCCAGCGGCTTTTCACGAATATGAGCGCGACGACTACCTTGGCCAAGCTTTGTATTTCGGCATGGTGATCGCGATGCTATTGTTCAACCTGCTGCTGTTTATTGGCTTGCGCGATGTGATCTATCTGCTGTACATCAACTTGGTCATCTGGACCATGTTAATCATCGGCGGACAAAACGGACTGACCAAGGAGTTTGTTTGGTTTGATGCACCCTTGTGGTCGGACATTGGGACCACGGTTGCCTCGTGTATTGGGTCAGCGGCCCTGTTGATGTTCATGCGACAGATGCTGAACACGCGGCAGG
>Ga0163144_10030815_pt1 | contig 10249 bp, 5 predicted proteins | sample OliLak19BULKMAT1_FD_123175 | JGI IMG/M metagenome (GOLD analysis project Ga0163144, IMG submission 123175) | Freshwater microbial mat bacterial communities from Lake Vanda, McMurdo Dry Valleys, Antarctica - Oligotrophic Lake LV.19.BULKMAT1 | ecosystem: Environmental > Aquatic > Freshwater > Lake...
CATGCCGCAGCCATATGAGGCTGAATCGCAAAAAGTTGGGCGCGTCGTATGTCGGCGTCGCGGTCTGGATTGTTCTTGCCGGCGTGGTGTTGGGAGCCGGTTACTACTTGGTGCAAAAACAACGGGCGCAGAAACCGCCCGAGCCGGTGATTGCGGTCGCGACGCCCGAACCCGCGACCCCGATTCCTGCGACGCCCCCGCCGGTCGTGAAGGCCACGCCCGTTCCGGCGCCCGTGGTCATGGCGACCCCGCCACCCACGCCCATGCCGGTAGCGACTCCGCCTCCGCTCGATCTGGCGATGGTGGCGCGGACCCCGGCGCTCTGGCCCGCGCAGGTGCTCTTGGTTCAGGCGAAATCGTTTCCCGTTTCCTTCAATGGACGGGTGGTGGGTGAGGCCAAGGTGCCCGCCGGAACCGCGCTGCGGCTTTTGCGGGTCGGTGGCGAGCAGGTGGAAGTGGAATACCAAAACCAGCGACACCTCATTCCGGTGGCCATGACCGATTTGATGCCCCGGGCTCTGGCCGCTTTTCGTCAGGCAGGATCGGTGCTGCCGGAGGCTCCACCGACGATGGCCGCAGCCGCGCCGGAGGCTGCGCCCGCGTCCACTCCGCGGGCCGGGGTGGTTGGCGGAGTGAAGATCGGTGAGCGGATCGCGGTCGAAGTGGTGCGGCAGAAAAGGAGTCGGATCGAAGGGGGCGACTTCGATGACAAAAAGGACCGCATCATCCTGAAGGTGAAACTGAGCAATACCGACACGACGATCTCCGGGGAGAATCTGAAAGGTGAGATCTGCGTGCTCGGCGAGAGCATTCTCGATCGCAACGCGGTCAAGATGCTGGGCAAGCAGGAGTTCACATTCTCGCTGCCGCCCCGCGGAGCGCATGAGCTTTTGACGGAGGAAGTGGAGACCGCTTACGACACCACAGGGGCGAGGTTTGGGCATCGTTACGAGGGCTGGGTGCTGCGCGTTCGCGACGGCGCGGGGAATCTGATCCTCGAAAAATCCAACTCGCCATCCCTGATCAAGATTGCCGCGAAAATCTCGGAGGTGGCGGTCAATAGCGAGTTCGACCGCAACACCGGAGCCGCGAACGCATCGAGCCGTTCCCTCAAATCACGATGAAAAAGCACCTCCTCCTATCCCTGCTTCTCGCACCTCTGCTCGCCGTTGCCGCGGACGAACCCGTGGAACACATCAGCGCCCTCGCCCAGCCGCGGAGCGGAACGCCTGTCGTTTTGAAAAAGACCGACACCGTTAGCACCAAGGCCACCTTCCAGCCGCCGGTCGAAATCACCATCGAAGCGAAAACGGATTCCACCGACCTCCGGCTCGGCTACGCGGCTGATCAGGTCATCTTCAACTGGCGGGACATGAAGCATCAGCTCCGGGTCGATGGCGGACCTGCGAGCGGCAAACACAAGACGGGCGCCGGCATCATTCCGACGAACAAGTATGTGACGATCCGGTGGGTCGTGACGCCGAAGAAGCAGGCCATCTACGTCGATGACCAGCTCCGCTTTGAGCACGAGGGGGACTATTCCAAGATTAACAATCCGGTGAGCGTCTTCTGCAACCAGTCGAAGGTTTCGGTGAAGTCGATCAAGGTGAAGAAGCTGCCACCGGAGGCGCAGTAGGCGCCTGCCCTTCGGCGCTTCTGCCCGCTGCTCAGCTCACCTGCGGCGGCTCGAAGCCGGTCCGGTAATGGCGGGAGATGATTTCGGCGTTCGCTTTGTCGTGATTGGTGAAGCGGCTGGTCGCGCCGTTCCAGCGCAGTTCTTCGCCGGGAAAGCGCGTGGCTTTCACCGAGAGGAGGGCGGGCTCGGTGATGCGCCAGCCGATCTGGAAGGGCGTCCACAGCGGCTTGTTCGCGCCGAGGCAATTGTCGGCCCAGTCTTTCCAATGATCGCGCGGCTCGACGGTCGGGAGCGGCTCGTTGTCCACGACTTTGCCTTTGCGGAAAATGGTGAACTTGCCATCGGCCTGGAGGAGCAGCGTGCCTTCTTCGCAAACGACCATGGTGTGATTCGGTCCGACTTTCGTCTCGGGCAGGCCGAGCGCGGCGAAGGAGGGGAGCAGGCCGGAGTCGTTGTAGTGGAGCACGAATTTCTCGCGGGCAAATTTGCCGCCACCGGGGAAGGTGAGGGTGCTTTGGTTGTGGGCGGAGTGGCCGACGCCTGCGGCCTTGTGGGTGTGGGTGAGCACAGCCTCGGGGGAGGGGAGATCGTAGGCAAAGTAGAGGAGGTCGAGCAGGTGGCAGCCCCAGTCCGCGAGCTGACCGCCGCCGGTTTCCCAAAAAGCGCGCCAACGCCGGGGCGCGAGATCTTCGCTGAAGGGCAATTCGCTCGCGAGCGGGCCGCGCCAGAGATCCCAGTTCAGTCCTTCGGGGATCGGTGTGGCCGCGGTGTATTCACTCCACGGATCGGCGAAATGCACGCCGCGTGCGACGGCTCCGGTCCAGACGTAAGCCTCGACGGGGCGCCCGAGCTGATTCTTCCGCAGGATCTCCACGGCCTGCATGCGGCCTTCCTTGCAGGCGCGCTGGTTGCCCATTTGCGTGACGAGCTTGGGTCGCGCGGCGAGGGCGTCGCGCATGAGGCGCAATTCATCGAGCTGATGCACGAGCGGCTTTTGGCCGTAGATGTGTTTGTGATGCTTCAGCGCCGTGAGCATCATCGGCGTGTGGTGAAAGTCCGGCGTATCGACGATCACGGCGTCGAATTGATCCACGCGTTTGGCGAAGGCCTCGCGGTAATCGGCGAGCGTCCACGCGCTGGGAAATTCCTTGGTGATCTTGTCCCGCTCGCGTTGATCCACGTCGCAGAAGCCGGCCCACTCGACCATGGGGTGATCCTTCAGCCCCTTGCGCTGCATATTGCCGATGCCGCCGACGCCGATCTGGAAGATGCGCAGCTTGCTGTTCTTGTTCGTCTGCGCGCGCGCGGTGAGGCCGAGCGAGGCAATGCCGGTGGTGAGGATGGCGCCGGTCCGGAGGAAGGTGCGGCGCGTGACGGGGGAGATCGGGTGGGAGGTTTTCATGGTGGGATGCGGCGATGATGCACGGCCCGCGCGCGGGCTCAATGCCGGGATGGGAAAAAATTTACGCGTGGCGCATGGGAGCGCGTGCGCGGGGCTACGGCTGATTGACGAAAACGCGCAGGAAACGCTGCCCGGACGAGTCGATCGGTGAGTTATCCCGGACGCGCAGCGTGGTGATGTCGTTGAGCTCGATGATCAAGCCACTCGCCGACCAACTGAGCGGCAGCGCAAGATCACCGTTGGCCTGCACTTCGTAGAGGACCCCGGCGGCCGCGGGATTTTTCGGCACCGTGAGGCGCAGGAAACGATCGGGGCCGATGGTCACGGTGTCGGAGATGACGGGTGAGGCATTGCCGACCATCGGCGAAGTCCCGAAGGCGAATTCGAGAAGGTTGTTCAGCGCGTCGCCATCGGGGTTGGCGGTGAGGTCGGCAAAGAGCGGGTTGTTCGCCTCCGCGCCGAACTGCTGGAAGCGCCAGGCGTCGAGGGGTAGATCGGCGAGCGTCATCGCCGCCACGGCGGGCGCGCCGAGCGTGTAAGTGCTGTTCGGCGTGAGGTTGAGCGCGATGGTTTCGGATCCCTCGGCGATCGTGTCGGCGAAAGGAGTGGCCGAGACCGTGGCGCTCGCGCTGCCGATGGGAATGACCACGCTTGTGACCAGTGGCGCGAAATCCGAGCCGCTCGTCGCAGTGCCGGAAGTGCTGAGCGCGATGGCTAGAGCGAAGGTCGTTGTGCCTGTGCGAGTGACGGTGAAGGTGCCGGCCAGGCTGGGCTCCGCGGCGGAACTGGTCGCAGCGACGGTAATGACCGGGCGGTCGTCCGTGATCGTGACCGTCGCGCTCGCCGGCGTGCCGATCGTGTAGATACCGGGCGTGAGCGTCGCGAGGACGGTCTCGGACGATTCGACCAGCACGTCATTCAAAGCCGTGACCAGCATCGCGGCCGAAGACGAGCCCGCAGGGATGACTGCGGTGCTGCTCAGGTTCACAAAATCCATGCCGCTGATCGCGGTGCCGGATACCGCGAGATTGACGGTCAGCGCGGCGGCCGTCGAACCGGTGCGGGTGAAGGTGAAGGCGCCGGTGTTCATGCCGCCTTCGCTGGCCGCAGAGTCGCTCGCGGTGATCGTGACTGTCGCCGCATCGTCGTCGGTGATCGTGTAAGTCAGCGCGGCATTCGGGCTGAGCGCAGCGCCGACGGGATTGCTGAGTGTGACGACGATGGTTTCGCCGGCATCCACGATGGCGTCGTTGGTGATCGTGTTCGGAATCACTTTCACGGTCTCACCGATGGCGAAAGTGAGCGTGCCATCGGCGATCGTGTAGTCGGTGCCATTGGCTGCGGTGCCGCCGGTGACGGTGTAATCGACGGTGACGTCGGTGGCCTGCGCTGTGCCGAGCGCGACCGTGAGCGGGGCCGGTGATTGCGATTCCAGCCCGCTACCCGTCGTGGCGGCAAAGCCCACGGTGACACCGGGGGGCAGGTCGTCATCGGTGATCGTGAGCGTGTGCGAGCTCGTGCCGAGCCGTGCGTTGATTGGATTGAGCAGCAGGATCGTGACGGTCTGGTTGCTCTCGTCGAGGGTGTCGTTGCTGATGAGCACCGGGATGTTTTGCGTCGTCTCGCCGGGCGCGAAAGTGAGCACTCCGGCCGTGAGCGAAAAGTCGATGCCGGCGGCGAGCGCGGTGCCGCCGTTGAGCGCGTATTGGACGGCGACGGTGTCCGCCGAAGCGGCGTCCAGTGTGACGGGAATATTCACCGGGCCAGCGCTCTCCGCCGCGGTCGAAGTACCGGCCGCGAAACGCACCTGAGTCGCGACTGAGGCGGTCTCGGCGTCGATGATGAAACGCGTCACGGAGCCAATGCCGACACTGTAGGCTGCATCCGGAGAGACGTTCAGGATCAACGTTTCGGTACCCTCGGCAAGGGTGTCGTCGAGCATCGAGACGTCGACGTACGTGCCGGTCGCCGCGGCGGCGATGGTCACGCTGCCGCTCGGGAGGGTGTAGTCGTCGCTTGCGGTTGCGGTGCCGCCGAGCGTGTAGTTCACGGTGAGCGCATTGGTTGTCGCGCCAGTACGGGAGATGAAAAATTTGGCGAGACTGCCATTGGTTTCGCTGAAGGCGTCGTCCGTACCGGAGACATTGATCTGCGGAGCCTCGTCGTCCTGGAGGTTCAGCGTGGCGGCGGCATCGATGGCCAGTGAATAAGCGGGATCCGGCGTGAGCGTGATCGTGACCGTCTCGTAGCCCTCGAGCACCGTGTCCTGAATCGGCGTGAGTGTGATGTTCGCCGTCGTGTTCTTCGCCATCGTCAGCGTGCCGCTCAGCGCGGTGAAGTCGGTGCCGTTCGTCGCCGTGCCGGAGACGGTGTATTTCACGGTGATGTTGCCCGTGCCGGTGCCGGTGGTGGTCACGCGGAAGGTGCCCGCGGCGCCGCCTTCGATCGCGGCTCCAGTGGTCGCAGCGATTGAGGCGTACGGCAGATCACCGTCGTCAGCGATCGTCACGGTCGCGCTCGCGCTCGCGCCGATCGAGTAGCCGAGGCCGCCGCGGATTTCGAGCACGGCGGTTTGCGCGGGTTCGCCGATCGTGTCTTCGATCGGTGTGATGACGACCGTCGCGACCGCGCTGCCCGTGGGAATCGTGAGGACGCCGGGCAACGCCACGTAATCCGCGCCGTGCAGTGCGCTCCCGGTGAGGCCGTAGTTCACGGTGAGCGCCTGCGTGAGATCGCCGGTGCGCGTGAACGTGAAGACGCCGGGATTGCTCGCGCCTTCGGAAGCGGCGGCGTCGGTGGCGGTCACGGTCACGACCGGCGCGTCGTCGTCGTGAATGTTGACCGTGCCCGTGTAGTCCGCGCTCGATGCCGGGCGCACGTAGCCGGTGCCGGTGTTGATGGTGAGCGTCATCGTCTCCATCGTCTCGACCGTCGTGTCCTGCAGCGGCATGACGTTCACCAAGACCGAGGCCACTCCGATGCCGAGATTCACGGTCGTCGGGATGTTCGCGTAGTCGGTGGCGTTGGTTGCGGTCCCGCTGCGGGCGACGCTGACGTTGATCGAGGTGGTAGTCTGGCCGATGCGCTCGATGATGAACTGCCCGGCATCGCCGCCTTCGCGCGCGTCGCGATCGAGCACGCGCAAGCGCACGAGCGGATTTGCAGTGTCGCTATCGGTGATCCAGATCGTCGCGCTGGCGGTGCCGAGCACGTAGTTCGCCGAGGGCGCGATCTCCACCGTCACGCGCTCGAAGCTTTCCACGGAGGTGTCGTCTGCCGCCGTGACCACGACCTCGAGAAACGCCTGGCCGGAGGGAATCGTGAGCGTTTGGTAAGGAGTCACGGTCACGACATCGGGCGCCAGCGTGTAGTCGGTGCCTTTGCTCGCGGAGCCGGTCGGTGAGTAGAGTTGCACGGTCAGCGCGGCCGTCGTCGTGCCGGTGCGCGAGATGCGGAAGACGCCGGTATTCGCGCCCTCGGTGCAGTCGCCATCCTGCGCGGCGATGCTCACCCTGGTCAGGTCGCTCGCGGTGAAATCGATGCCGGTTTTGCTCGGGCCCACGACGACGATCGCGCTGCCGGTCGGGGTGAGCGTGGAGCCGTAAAGCTGCGCGCCGACCGTGTAGGTCGCCGCGGTGAGTCCGGTGATCGTGTAGCCACCATTGCTGTCGGTGAAGGCGCCGCGATAGCTCGTGCCGGTGAGGCCATTGTGGACGCGCACGCCGGCCAGCGGCTGGCCGCCCGCGGTCACGGTGCCCGAGATGCGGAAGGTCGTCGGCGAACCCACGGTGACGACGACCGCCGCGATGGCCGTGCCGCCTTTCATGTCCGAGACGGTGCAAGTCACCCGATACTCACCCGCGGTGGCCCATGATTTGGAAACGGTCGGCGAATTCGTGGTGCTGAAGCTCTTGTCGCCGAACTCCCAGGCGTAGCTCAGGATGTCGCCGTCGGCGTCCAATCCGGTGGCCGTGAAATTCACGACCGCGGCGGTGACTACGTTCGTCGCGCTCGCGTTGATCGTCAGCGTGGGCGTTTGATTCCCGGCGAAGGTGCCGAGATTCACCACCACATCCACGCTGGTCGGCGAGGTCGTCGTGTTTTTCGCGATCGGGGTGATGTGAACGCCGGATTCCAAGTCGCTGAAAGTCTGCCCGATCGGCACGGGCGCGTCATTTTTCCCGTCGGGCGAGCCGGCGGTGAAATCGAGCAGGTGCGAACCGTTGGCGCTGGGTAGCCAGGCGCTCCAATGCAGGGAGACGCCGCCTTGCACCCAGGCGTTGGTCGCGAATTTCTGCCGCAGCTCGACCCAGTAGTCGCGGTCGCTGTCTTTGCGCGTCTTCAGCGCGTAGCGCAGGCTCGGGTCCTGCCGCGGCTGGTCCATCTGGTAGATGCGATAGGTGCCGCTGGTCGTGACGTCGTGGACGAGCGCCGTCGGGATCCAATTGAGGATATTCTTGTGGTTGGCGTTGAACTGCAGGTCGCCCGCGCTCGCGCTGCCCATGGTGTCAAAGTTGTCGCCGTATTCCACGTGGGTGCCGCCGCCGATCGGCGAGCCGTTGGTCGTGCTCCAAAAGTTGGCATGCCACAGGCCGAAGTTGTGGCCGTACTCGTGGCAGGCCACGCCGGTGCCCGTGCCGGATTTCAGCCAGCAGCCTTTCCCGCCGACATACGCCTGACCGCCAAAGCCACCCGGCAATCCGGTGTAGATGACGGTGTCGAAGTTGAAATTCGCCGGATCGAAGCCCGCGGCTTTCGCGGCCACCCGGGCGTCGTTCAGTACTTCGTAGGCGCTGCCCGTGTCCTGATCTTTGTACCAGGCTTCCGTGCGCGGGAGGATGAGCAGTGGCGTGACTGTCGTGGCAAAGGTCATCGCGCCGTAGCTCGAATCGAGGAACCAATCCTGGACGTTCTTGCCGAGATCGTGACCTTCCTTTTCGGTGACGCTGCCGCGGAGCGCCTCGGGGAAAGCGATGCGCATGAGCAGGTGCGACTTGTAACCCGTGCTTTGCGTCGCAGCGGGCGGGTTCGTCGGGAGCGTTGGGCCACCGTTGCCTCCTTCACGCGCCGTCAGCGAATCCTCAAACGCCTGGATGTGGCCACCCGTGCACAGGAAATGAAATTGCCCGCTCGCCTCGACGACGACTTGCTCGCCAGTTACCGGCGCCGCATCACCGGTTTCGGATTTCGGCGTGGCGGTGCTGTTTCCGGAAATGGGGCAGGTCTCGACCAGGGCGCGCGCATCGGCCGGCGTCGTGCGCAATTCACGGCCGCTGGAAAAGCCCTGTTCATCCACATTCGAGACGGTGCGCCGCCGGGTGAGATTGTTGCGATGGTTGGGAATCTCGCCGTTCGCGACCGTGCGCAGCAGGCGTTCATCGATCGCCATCACATCGTCCACTGCGATGCCGACGATCGAGGTTTTCTCTGTCGTCTGCTGGCTCAAGCGGCGGCCATAAACGTAGGCTTGATAGCGTCCGCCATCGCTCGTCCGGACCTCGCGGCGGTAGGCCGGGCTGCCTGGATTTTCCGTCGAAGGCAGCGCGCCCAGCACCCCAAAAAAGGCGGTCTCGTTCACGCGTTCTTCGAGTAATTCCGCCAAGGCCAGCGGCAGCTCCTGCCGCGCCACCGGGGGCACCGCTTCCTCCAGCGCCCGACGAGGATCGGTGGCGAGGAGTTGCTTGTATTCCACGCGCCGTGCCGCGGCGAGGCGCTGGCCTTCCACGAGCAGCGCGGGACGATCTGCGGGAGCGGCGACGAGGTACTCTCGGAGCCAGAGAAAAAACTGCGCGCTGAAGGTGCCGGGCAGCGGCTGCGGGAGGACTTGGAGAGCGAGTTGCGCAGGTGTGGGATTTTGCGGGGAGGCGGCTGGCTTCGGCGCGGCCGCCTCTGGAGCGTCGTCGGGCATCCGGGGTGCCGTGGCGGCCCCACGGGCTGGAGCGTTCTGAACTGGCAGATTCGCGGTTTTGTCCGCCGGTTGATCGGTCGTCCAAAACCAAACGGCAGCGGTGATGCCGCTGAGCAACGAGACGAGAAGGGGGCGCGAGAAACGGGCGGGGAAGTTCACTGGAGGGGGAACGATGGGGAAGCGTCGTTCGTGCCTTTACCGGAAAAAAGATCGGCTGGAAATGGAAAAGCCTGAGCCGCTGAGCGTCGCCGCTTGAGGTTATGGGCGGCGTTTGCCATCGTCCGCGCCGTGAATCCCTTCCGCCTCCTTCCGCTGCTCGCTGCTGCCCTCTTTCTCACGGGCTGCCAGAACACCTTTACTCGGCTCCGGGCGACGAATCATCGGGACGAACTGATCGCCGAGTGGACGGCCCGCGGGCGCATCATTCCGCTGGAGCGCGGCGGCTATCGCATCAAAGCCGTGGAGCGGCTCAGCGGGGAACCGAACGCCATTTATACCCGCTACCCGGACGGCTGGAAGACCACCGTGCAAGGCCCGCACATCTGGCACTGGCACTGCCCGAAACCCGCGTGGCTGGCCGAACTCGAAGGCGACCCACTTCCTCCGACGCCGAAACCAGTGAAGCCGAAGCCGACTCCGAAGCCTTAGCGCTTCAACGTCGTCCGCCAAAAATCGGGCATGATCGATGTCGGCACACCGGTCAGCGCTTTGCGCAACTGCACCACTTCCTCGTCACTCGGCACATCGCTGCGGCTCAAGTCCTCCTTCACCTGCCACTGCTTGCCCGACTGCTGCAGGACGAAATTGTAGTCGATGTCCGGGAGGTATTCCGAGACTTCGCCGCCGTTTTTGAACTTGGGAAATCCCTCGAACCAAGCGTAACTGCCATCGATGCGGAGGTGGTCGATTTGAAAGACGACGGGCTGGGGCAGGGGACGCGTCGCCACTTTCTTGCTGAGGTAAGCGCGCAAGGCATCGCAGATCGCGACGCGTTCGGGAGAGCCCACGGCGGGGGTCCGCGGTGCGGCGAGCAGACTGAAATTCCACGAGATCAGGAGCGCCGTGAACGTAAGGAAGGATTGGATCGTTTTCATGCGAAGCGGGTGCGTTGCGGGGGTGGGAATTGGAACACCGCGATCATGGCTGAACGCTGGCGCGAAGTCACGCTGACCCGAGGGTGATGGCCGCGTGTTCCATGAAAGTCGGTCATTGCGACTAAGAAAGTGTATTGGTTAAGGTGTTCACTCGCGTGGGCAAAACCGATGGAGCCTGAAAACTCACGCGCCAGCCCCCCGAAGCCACG
>Ga0163144_10030816_pt1 | contig 10248 bp, 6 predicted proteins | sample OliLak19BULKMAT1_FD_123175 | JGI IMG/M metagenome (GOLD analysis project Ga0163144, IMG submission 123175) | Freshwater microbial mat bacterial communities from Lake Vanda, McMurdo Dry Valleys, Antarctica - Oligotrophic Lake LV.19.BULKMAT1 | ecosystem: Environmental > Aquatic > Freshwater > Lake...
CAAGCGGGCTGCGGCCACAAACGCCGGTGCGGTTCTAATGACATTTAGGGTTAATCGGGGGGACATGCGTTAGGTATCGTAAGGCCGTGGAAACCAGATTCAACCCCCAGCCCTAAGCTTTACTGAGAGCCGCGTCGAGTCACCTCAGCCGGTCCTACTTGAAACCTCGCTCGGGGTCGAGCGTATCAGTGTGGAAGAACCGCGACCGCCGGTTGAACGTTCAGGATGCTAGGTTGAGGCCTAAGAACTTAAGGATGGTGGGATGGGGTGGCGGGGTGTGGGTGTGGCGTAGGGACTAGAAGGTTGGTCTACCGGGAGCCTTTGGTTATGTCAACATCCATGCTGCTTCGTCGTGCTTCGCTCACCTGCTTATTGACGGGCACGCTCGTGGGATTCACGAGTGCCGCCTACCTCGTGGCACAACATAACATCCGGCTGACCCTTGTGAAGGCCGCCCCGCAGCTCACGCTCCCCTCCTCTCTGCTCAACGGCGTTGCCTTCTCGCCGCACGCTCAGCCGAGCAACGCTTTTGATCCCTTCTCGCAACAAACCTTACAGTCCGGTGCAGGCGAGCGACCCACGCCGCCGCTCGTCCCCCAGTCACCGCCATCGACGCTTACATCACCGAACGCGCTTACCCCGCAAGGTCCTCCCACTGAGTCGTTAATCGAGGAAGAGCAGGAGGCGCCCGAAGAGGCCACGCGGCTTATCTCGCTGGTCGGCGTTCTCGGCGAGCCGATGCCCACGCCCAACGGCTTTCGCGCTATGACCGGCGAAGATGTCGTTCAAGCAGTTGCGCAAGCATTCGCACCTTCGCCCCCGGCGGGATTGAGCGTGAACGAACCGCAGCTTCTGCTCACCTTCACCGGCGATGATGCCACGCTAAAAGCCGCAGAGGGGATCGTAACCTTACTTCGTGAAGCGCGGGCTGATTATCGCCGCCGCACCAACTACGCGGCACAGGCGGCCGAGGCGCTCGCCGCCGCGCAGCGTGTTCAAGCCCAGTTTCAGGAGCGCGAACGCGCAGCGCGAAGTTTAGTGGCGCAGGCTAATACCGAGAGTCGTAAGCGAACCACAGGCGGGCTGCCCCTCCCCGAGATAATTCTCACCTGGCTCACGTCGCAAGCCAGCGACGCGGCGATGGCCGTACGCGACAGCGCGGCAAGCGTGCGGGCCGCCCGCGCCGCTGTCGAAGATGCTACCGGCACGCTGCCCATCCCCGCGCCACTTACAGTACCAGCCTTGGCGGGAATGCCCGATTGGCCCGCCCCCGTCATCGTCAACGATCAGAACCCGCGCCTGGAGGCCCGCATTCGAGAGCTCACCAATGATTACAATCAGGTGGTGCAGCGCACGAGCCTTGAGGACCGCCGCCACCACGGCGAAATTAGGCTCTTGCGAGTCCGCGTCGATGACCTCTGCCGCGATCTAGACCGTAGCAAACGCCAAGCCGACGCGTCGAGGCGCGACTACGACCACCACGAGCGCGAAAAGCGCGACCTCGAACGAACGATCCAACAACTGCGGAGCGAACTGGACCGCACCAGAGTGAATACTTTTTCGGGCCGCCCCGAACCGATAGGCCCGCGCCCGAAGTAATGTTCGTCCTCACCACGCGGCGATTGGATGGCGCTCTAGCGGTGCCGGTGCAGACGAAGCAGCCCGCCGGTGGCCGACTCTAAGAACTTTAGAGCACGCCTAGGCATCCGAGGTAACCCTTGTGTAACCATAGATGCATCAAAGAAAACTGGACCCGCGCGGGCAACGCGCGAGTCCAGGATAAGTCGATCACTCACACAGTTACGTTGAGCCGCCGCGAGCTACGTGCATTGCGTACGGTGCAGTGCAAGCAGTGCGTGCGGTGCGCTCGCTTCTTCGTCAACTAACTTCAATTAACATCCGCCCGCGGACCAGTAGAGGAAGAACGCATCCACGTCCGCGCCATCCACACCGCCGCTGAGGTCGATGTCCGCAGCGCTGTCCGCTGCGGTCCAGGCCTCGAAGAAGACATCGACATCGGTCCCATCGACTCCGCCATCTTGATTAAAGTCGGCGGGGCAGGGCTGGACTATAAGTATGGCTACGTTGGAGGTCAGCGTTCCACAGCCCCCGTACACCAGGCAGTAATACCCGCCCGCCTCGGCGTAACTCGCCGAGGCAATGCTCAGCGTGTCGCTCTGCGTGCCTGATATGTTACCATCTTCAGTCAGGTACAGGCCATCGCGGAACCACTGGAAGCCCCCGAAGCCGACGATGCTAATTGAGAACTGCGCGGGCGCGTTCACGAACACCGTAAGATCGGTAGGGTGCTCGGAGATGTACAGAGCTTCGTTGGTGGACCCCGTCTCCGGGCCGAATGGCGGTGATCGGCCGCAATCCAGGTTGCCGTAGACCCAGTAATAATAAGTTACATTACCAGCGACGGCGGTATCGCGGTGAGCAGGCGAGGCAAAGTTGCCGATGTAACTGGCAGTGGAGACGTCGCTCTGCTCGCTGCGATAGAGATCGTAAGAATAAGCGCCGGTGGATGTATCCCAATCAACGATGATTTCCGCGCAACCCTCAGCGTCGGAGGCCGTCAGCCACGCCGGGGCATAGCAGGGCCGCTGCGTAACATATAGGTGCGCGCTGGAGGAAGTCTGCGACCCACACCCGCCGTAGACCTCGCAGTAGTAATCCGCCTCGTCGGAGAAATACACCGGGCTTATCGATAACCCCGAAGAGGTCGCGCCGGAAATCGCGCCGCCATCATACAGCGCCTCACCATTGCGGAACCACTGATAAGCGCCAAACCCGGAGACACTGACCGAGAATCCGGCGGAAGACCCTTCCTCAACGTAAGCATCCGAAGGATTGCCGGTGATGTAAAGCCCAAAGTTTGAATACCCCACATCCGGTCCGCCCGGCTGGCTCGCGCCGCAGTCGGTATTCGCCACAACCCAGTAATAATAACCCACGTTGCCCGCAACAGCGTTATCATAATATGGTGGGCTTGTAAAGCTCGTGAGCAGGTTGGCCGCGAAGAAATCGGGGGACTCACTCCGATATAAGTCGTAAGACCCCCCGCTGTTGGTGTCCCACTCCACCACGATCAGATCACAATACTGGTTGTCAGTAGCCGACACCCAGCCCGGAGCAAGTATACCACCAAACCCGCGGCCCCCGTTATCCGTCGGGCTCGGATCGCTCTCCCCGCACTCCGCAATCGCGACCACCCAATAGACATACTCAACGCCAACGGACCCGTTGTAATCATAAAAGGGCGAGGTGCCTTGCCCCGCTTCCTCCACGCCACCTGGCACCTCAATAGGAAACCTCATCACCCGGAAGTTGTCCCCACCGTTGGAGTCCCAAATGACCTCAACCGGGCCACAATCCTGGGTCTGACTCGCAAACACATTACTCGGTGCCTCCACGCACCCCTCTATTGACATCGCATGGGCCACCGCGTGAGCTGGCGCAAGGCCCAGCAGAGCAGTCAACGCAAGCACGGCCGACCCGCCAACTCGGGCCAGCATGCGACCACGTTCTGAGTTGGTGAGCCCACTATTGAGTCTGCTATTCGACCTGCCATTCAGTTTGCTATTCATTTCTCTTCCCTTTTCTCCGCGTGAGCGGCCAAGCATTGAACCACAACCGCATTCTCCCAGTCAAGGCACTGAGCCCCAACCCCCTCGCAACCCCCCCCCGCAGCCCCCCGCACCCCGCTCCAACTCCTCTCCCTGAACACTTAGCATACCCGCACTCTCTCAATCTTCCAAACCTATTCGGACGCATTTACGCCTCCCGCCACGGTTATTCTGCCGCGACCTCCGGCCCTCACCCATGCTTGCTTCGATCCAGCGCTCCTAACCTCTCTGCCTGCGCTCTTCTACCCATTCGCGGCGTGGCCAAAGTTGACAACAGCGACGCAAGCCCGCCCGAAATAACTTACTACCGACGCTTAACAAAATCTTAGCATTTCACCCCTCGCACTTCCTGCTCTCCTACGCGCTGTTATAACCTTAGGCGACGCCACTCGCCTTCCCCGCAGCCTCCCGCGCCGCACCTCACCGGATACGCTTTCCTATGAGCCAGCCACTCAACCCGCAACCCAACTCCCCCCTTCCCCACCTCACAGAACCACGCCCTCATCCGACGCTCACCACCGCCAGCCTCAGCCGACGCGGCTTGCTCGCGCTCGGGGCGGCCGCCGCGGCGAGCCTCGCGGTTGCCCGCAATACCTTCTCCGCCCAGCCCGCGGCGGAAGCCCCCGGTGCCATCGCACCTCCCCCGCCCGCTCCCCCTTCACGCCAGCCCGAGCGCGTGCTGCGCCTGGCTCACCTCACCGACTTTCACATTCAGCCTCAACTGCGGGGCGATCAGGGCGTGACCGCGTGTCTGGCCCACATGATGCAACATAAGCCAGAGTTAATCCTGACCGGCGGCGATCACGTGATGGATGTCTTCGCGCGCGATGCAGGCCGGGCCACCGAGTTATCCACTCTGTATCACAAGACGATGAAAGATAACACCGGACTCCGCGCCGAGGCCTGCATCGGCAACCACGATATCTGGGGCTGGCACAAATCCAAGAGTAAAACCACCGGCGAGGAATCTAACTGGGGCAAAAACTGGTCACTTGAGAACCTCCGAATTGATAAGCGCTACCGCACCTTTGATCTAGCGGGGTGGCGCTTTGTAATCCTCGATACTGTCCAGATCAACCCCACCGATGCCAATGGTTATGTTGGTGGCCTGGACGATGAACAGTTCAACTGGCTTGCTGGCCTGCTTAAAGAGACTCCCGCAACGATGCCCGTCTTGGTAATGAGCCACATACCCATCATCCACGCCGGCAGCATCGTCTTTAGCGGCACCGCGAAACCCGCGGAGCTCTCCATCAGCGGCGGCGTAATGTGCCTCGATAACAAACGCATTATCCACCTTTTCAGCAAGCACCCCAACGTCAAAGTAAGCCTCTCCGGCCACTTACATTCGCTCGAACGCCTGGACATGCAGGGCGTGAGTTATATCTGTAGCGGCGCGGTTAGCGGCCACTGGTGGGAAGGCCGCCCCAAGAAGGAAAACCTCAACCCCCACATGGCCCGCTGCGATGAGGGGTACGCCGTTATGGACCTCTTCGCCGATGGCACCTTCTCGCACAGCTACCACACCTACGGCTGGAAGGCGTAAGCCCTCGCTCTCCCTTCCTTCGCGTATCCACTTTCAGCCCCACCCACTCGTACACTCCTCCACCTTATGCCCAACCTCTCGCGCGAGGAGTTTGTCGCCTTTGCAACTGCCTCCTTCGCCTCCCGCGGCGTTGATGTTACATTAGCCATTCCCCTTTCGCTTCGCGTATTAAGCGATCAGCTCACGCCTGTGCTCGCCTACCGAAGGCTGGTTACCCCGGACCATCGCGAAGCCCCCTCCTTCCTCCTTGAATCGGTGGAAGGCGGCGACCGCCAGGGCCGCTATTCCATTCTGGGCGCACACCCCTTTGAAGAGGTAATTGCCAAAGGCGGGAAGGGTGGGGGTGGGGGTGGGAGTGGGGGTGGGGGCTCGGGTTCGATTCAGATCCGAACTCGCCGCGATGGCGCACCCACGCTTGATTCCGATGCATACTCCGGTGACGATCCGCTCGCACTTCTTCGTGTTCGCTCGCACCATATCGCTCTTTGCCGCCCCGTTGCGCAAGAGATGAAAGATCCTCTCCCCTCGTGCGTGCTGGGCGGCTGGTTTGGTTACGCCGCGTACGACTCGGTTCGATACAGCGCCAACGCCAAGGAGAAACTCTCATTTGATCACGCCCCCACCGACGACCGGGGCCTGAGCGATGTTCAGTTTAGTTTCTATGACGGTGTGGTTGTCTTTGATCACGCCGACAAAGTGGTGTTCATCGTTCAGCTTGCTTTTGTTCGCATCGGCGATGATCTTGGTGAGATCTATGACAACACACTCGCCGACCTTCACACGCGGCTAGCCCAGATTGAGCGGCACAGCAAACCGCTCGCGAGCGGTTTATTACATTCTTCAACTTTGACGCCCGCGCCGCTGGCGAGCAACTTAACCCGCGAGGCTCACGCGGCGATGATCGCCGCGGCCAAGGAATACATCAAGGCTGGCGACATCTTTCAAGTGGTGCTGGGCCAGCGCTTCGAGCGTCGCAGCCATGCCGACCCCTTCGATGTCTACCGTGCTCTGCGTGCGGTCAACCCCAGCCCCTACATGGTGTACATGCAGGCCCAAGGCTGCATCCTCGTCGCGAGCAGCCCCGAGATCCTCTGCCGCGTGAAGCAGGAGCAGGGCGGAACTGAGCCCGTCCGCATCGTAACAAATCGCCCGCTGGCGGGCACCCGCCGACGCGGCGTGAACCCCCAGGAGGACCTGGCCCTGGAGCGCGAGCTGCTGGCCGATGAGAAGGAACGGGCCGAGCATATTATGTTAGTGGACCTTGGCCGCAACGATGTCGGCATCGTCGCCGAGCCCGGTTCGATGGCACTGCCAGCGATCATGGAAGTCGAACGTTACAGCCACGTGATGCACATCTCCAGCACCGTCACGGGCCGCCTGCGCGCTGGGCTTGACTGCTGGGATGCGCTTCGCGCCGCCCTGCCGGTGGGAACCATCTCGGGCGCACCCAAGATCCGCGCGATGCAGATCATCGATGAGCTTGAGCCTGTTCGGCGCGGCCCTTACGGCGGGGGCATCGGTTATGTTTCGTTGGATGGTGACATGGATATCGCGCTGGCCCTGCGCACCCTGGTTGTCCCCACCGCCATGCACAGCCCGGAAGGGTGGATGTACCACTTACAATCCTCCGGCGGCATCGTGGCCGACAGCATCGCCAACGATGAGTTCAACGAGACGGTGAACAAAGCCGCCGCGCTCAACCGCGCCATCGAGGTCGCGGAGCAGGCATTCCGGGATTTTCCGGGAACGTAAGCCCTAGTCTCGCCAACATTTTATTCCGTTCTTGTCACTCTCTAGCCGTTGCCTCGGTCCGTCATACTAAAATAGGCGATACAGGCCCGCTGCATCACCCTTATATATTACAACTCAAGAACCCGCTCATGGGATGCGGCGCGGTTACTGCGCACACCCACCCCTTGCCCACTGCGTAAAGAAGGTCTCAATATCGGCCCCATCTACGCCCCCATCAATATTAACATCCGCACGCTCTTCACTCGCCTGCCATGCGAGGAAGAAGGCCTCAGAATACATCGGTGGCATTTGCCGCCACATGGGCTCCCCGCTCTCGGCGATGAGCGGCGTTACCGACCATGTCCACATGCTGGTGAGCCTTGCAAAGACTGTAGCGCTGTCGTATGTCATGTTGAACATCAAGCGGGATTCGTCAAAGTGGATTAAAGCAACGGACTTCGCGCTCGGCGCGTTCGGCCAGCAGGACGGGTATGTCGGATTCTCGATTGGCGAGCAAGGCGTGGATGCACGCCGGACATACATCGCCGAGCAGAAGGTGTACCACAAGACCATCGACTTCAAGAACGAGTTAAGTGTGTTCCTCTACAAGTGTTGCATCGAGTGAGATGAGCGATATATGTGGGATTGACACCATCGTGAAAAAAACTGGCTTGAGCAACTCATGTTCGATGCTGGGAGAAAACTTCTTCACATCGCAGGGCGTGGGAACTTCTCACAATGCTGATTCATCCACAACATGAAGTCGTAGAAGTCCGAAATCACTTTAAGTTCGCGAGTTGCGGCCATAAAAAAAAATTCTTAAACCCGGCTTTGTTTCACTGTCCTTCTCGACCATTTCCCAGAGCAGCAACAAGATAGGACCGGAGCAAGAAAAAGAAAAGAAAAAAGGAGAAAAGAAAAAAAGAGAAAAAGAACAAACTACAAACAATCAATCAGAGTCCAGGGAAACGCGGAACCCGACGTTGTTGTTACGACTGCCCGGCGTGAAGAAGCCGCGTGAGGCCGACCGGCAGCGCCAAGCGCCGTTGAACCACGACCCGCCGCGGAGAACGCGCCAAAAGCGGAACACGCCTTTTGCCGGTCCCACCGGATCCGTCGCATTGCCTTTAGGATACGCCGCGTACCAGTCCCGGCACCACTCCCACACATTCCCGTGCATGTCGTACAGTCCCCACGGATTGGCATCAAAAATCCCCACCGGAGTGGTCTTCTGTCGATACTCCTCTTTCGCCCCGCCGTTATACGGATAGTTCCCATTCCAGTTCGCCTGCGCGGTCGTGATGGTCTTGCCGAAGTGAAAGGGCGTTTCCGTGCCCGCCCGGCATGCGTACTCCCACTGCGCTTCCGTGGGCACGCGATACGTCCGCCCATCCCGCCAGCTCAGTTGCTCGCAGAACCCCACAGCATCTTCGTACGACACCGATTCCACCGGCAACTTGTCTTCGCCAGTGAACTTGCTGGGATTGCCCCCCATGATCGCCTTCCACTGATCCTGTGTCACCTGCGTGGCCCCCATGTAAAACGGCTTGCTGATCGTCACGCGATGCTGCGTTTCATTATCAATGCGATCCACTTCCGAGGTCGGGCTGCCCATCAGAAACGAACCTTTGGGAATCAGCATCAGTTTCATCCCGATGCTGTTCGTCAGCGACTTGGCCAATTCAGTGCCCGCCTGCTTCTCACCTGCCGGTGCCTTGACTGCATAAGTGTCCCCTTCTAACTCCTTCGTCATCGCCACCGCCGCAGAGCGTGGCGCAGTGCTTGCAGACTTACTCGCCTCCTCACCCGTTGCCACCGGCGGCATCAGCGCCTCTTCCATCCGCCGTCTCAGTACATCGACATCGGCGATCCGCTCCGCAGGATCATTCTCCATCGCATCCGCGATTACATTACTGATGGCCGCAGGCAGGTCCGAACGCAGTTTGGCAACAGGCTTCGACCCTCCCGATGCCACTTTCCGCGTAAGAATCTGATAGAACGTCATGCCCAGCGCATACACATCCGCCCGCTCATCCACTTTCAAGCCATCCCGCTGCTCCGGGGCCATGTAATAGTTCGTCCCACCCTGAACCGAAACCAGCGCTGCGCCCGCGGTTCGCGCTTTTCCCAAGCCGAAATCCAGCACAACTATCGTACTCAAATCCTCAGACACCATGATGTTGCCCGGCTTGAGATCAAGGTGCAGCATCCCCTTCTTCTCGCCGCGCTGGGGCCGGTGTGCGTACGACATCGCACGGCACAACGCCCGCATGAGGTTTGTAAACTCTTCGAGTGTCACAGCCTGTGAGCGTTTCCCCAGCCACGTATGAAGCGTAATTCCTGGCACATACTCCATCGTGATGTACGGCATCTTGCGTGAGAGATCGAAACCCGCATCGTGCGTGCGAACGATGTGATGGTGCGAGAGTCCCCGCGAGTACTTGCACTCATCAAAAAGCCTTTGCGTAAACTGCGGCATCGCCGCCAGATGCGGCAGCACCGTCTTGAGCACCATCTCCTCGTTCATCCGCTTGTCAAACGCAATGTACACCGCCCCCATCCCGCCCGCGCCGATCTTTCCCCGGATGATGTACCGCCCATCAATTTCATCCCCCGGTGCCACATTCCCCGGCCTGGTCACCAGTTTCCGCACATCCTCCACCGTCCTGAGTTCAAAGTCCGGCCGGATCACCGTCTTGCCCTGATTGTTCTCTGGCTCCAATTCCTTCTGTGCATTCTCACGCAGGTTGGCGATGGTCGCCTTGAGTTGCTCGCGCACTTCCAGGCCCGCGCCCGGCATCTCATCACCAATCGCCCGCTCCGCCTCCGCCTCCACCTCGCGCGGGTCCGCCACCGCGATCTCTTCAATGGCCTTCGAGACCTGTTCCTTTGGCGTTTTCGCAAGCCAACGATGCAGCGCATCCACAAACTCACCCACGCACTCCCCCCCCACATCAATCGCCAGCGAAGGGATTGGCTTCCCCGCCGCTTCATTCGCGCCCCTCATCACGACCTTCGCACCCACCTTCACTACCTGCTTAATAAGAAACACCGCCGCCGCTCCCAGTTTGTTGTTCATGCCAGTTTGCTCCAAGTGAAGAAGGACGCCCGAATCGAACTCGCCGTTCCGATATCTCGTGATAATACTCTTCGGAACCGCCAGCGTAGGGTTTTACTCCTTCTCGCGGCACATGCTTCCAACCTCTTTGCAATCCCTCTAGCTACAGGGGCTCGCCGGCGATCACCACGCCACACCTGAAGTCCAGCACCCGCGACGCGATCCTTCCCTCCCTCCACACCATCTCACACCAGCTCCGCCCCCAGCGTCAACGCATTCGCGGA
>Ga0163144_10030817_pt1 | contig 10248 bp, 8 predicted proteins | sample OliLak19BULKMAT1_FD_123175 | JGI IMG/M metagenome (GOLD analysis project Ga0163144, IMG submission 123175) | Freshwater microbial mat bacterial communities from Lake Vanda, McMurdo Dry Valleys, Antarctica - Oligotrophic Lake LV.19.BULKMAT1 | ecosystem: Environmental > Aquatic > Freshwater > Lake...
CTACTCTAATATTAATTGTATCATAAATCAGGTTTGATATTTGGTCAGTGATTGTTAGAATATAAAATATATTTTGGTTTGGTTTTGATGTCGGTTTTGCTATTAAATTATTATCTAAGTTTAGATTAGGAAACCAAGAATAAGTATAGGTATTATTAACAGTATCCAAAGTTGTCAATAGATTACTTATTATTTGTACACTATTCCCTTCACAAACATTATAATCGTAATTTATAATTGGATTATCTTGAAGTTTTAATAATGATACAAAAGAATCTGTTTTGGAAGTATCATTATATTCTTTATCAAATCCAAACTCTGAAACAACAAAGTTTGTAGAAGTAGTAGAACCAATTAATCCAATTATATCTTTATTGTTAGAATTAGATGTATCAGTTCCGAAGTAAACTATACTTTTACAAATGTCATTTTCTTCACCACCATAAAAAGATGAAAATAATATATCACTGCCAGTATTATTGATTTTATATATAAATCCATCAGTTTTTGCTTGATTAACAATTTGTTTGTCAAAGGCAAAATCTGTATTAGGAAAGTCTAAAGAAATAGTATATCCAACAATTATAATATCATTATTATTATTTAATTTTAAATCATAAGCTCTATCTTGGAATTCTCCACCAACAATAGTCGAAAATACAACATTACGCCCACTATTTTCTAATTTAGTAATAAAACTATCGCTATTGTCTCTACTTGCTGGATTTTTATTATTCAAATCAGCATATGAGCCAATCGTTACAGGAAAATTAGAAGATTCGGTAAATCCAGTTATATATATATTTTCCGACAAATCTGTTTCGATAGAATAAGCACCATCTCTACCAACTCCGCCAAAATAAGATGAATATAACAATATATCAAAATTTGAAGATAATTTTAGTACAAAAGCATCACTCATACTACTATCTTCAATAGTATCATTATATCTAAATTGAAAGGCATCTCCGGTAACTGGTAAATTATCTGATTTCGTAAATCCAGTTATTAAAATACTACCAGATTGAGTTATTTTTATATCTAGAGCAAAATCATCTTTATTTCCACCAAATAAAGTGGACAAACTCAAAGTGGACAAGTCTTTACTCAATTTACTAACAAATACATCATATTTACCTCTATAAACTTTCTCATATACATTCGTTGTAACAGGATAGGGTAAAGAGTCATTTATTCTATTTTCTAATTCAGTGGTATAACCGGTTATGTAAATATTATCATCTACATCAATTTCCAATGACATTGGATAGTCATCTTTACGACCACCAATCAATGTTGAATATATTAAAGTAGTTAAATTATTATCAAAGACAGAAACAAAACAATCATAAAATCCATTTGCAGTTGTATCATAAGAAGAAGAAGTAACTGGAAAAGTAGAAGTTTGATAAACATAACCAGTAATAACGATTTGATTTAAAGAATTGACTTTTATATCAGTGGCTCTGTCATCAACAAAACTTCCAAAATAAGTACAAACTAACAAATTTCCAGATTTATCAAATTTCGAAATGAAAACATCTGATTCACCAAATTTGGAAATTCTTGAGTCTTTTTTATAACTACCAGTAGAAGTTGGGAAGTTTTTTGAAGAGGTATATCCGGTTACGATGTTATTACTATCTTTATCTATTGTTATTCCAGTAGGATAATCATAATCACCACCACCAAGATAAGTTGAGAACAGAACATTTTTGTAATCTATTGGTTCAGAGTTTTGAATTCTATTTGATTTCGAATTTGTATTGTTTAGCAAATACTCTTGAAGATTAGATTTATTTATATAATCTTTAAAACTTTTCGTAGGATTATCATTAATTTCATCATCCAAATTATCGTTGAAATTATTGTCTATAATTACTTTATTTGCAAATAATTGTAAATTTTGAGAAGGTAGATAACAATTATCAAAATTAATTTGATGTAATTTATCATTTGAAACATAACTGATAGAATGAACTAAAGTTAAGTTATTCCTACAATTATGTTTATTACCGATAACAAAATTGAATTTAGTATCTGAAACTGATATTTCTGTTATTGATTCAAGGGAAATATTAGGAAATACATCTGCATCAAGATCAAATAAATTTTGATAAACGTTTGCATTCTTTTCATTGGAATTAACAATCAATACTTTAGAACTATTTGAGATTTCTAAAATATCATAAAAATATATCTTTTGATTATCTGGAGAATTTGCAAATGAACTATAATTTATAGTAAAACAAAAAATTACAAATAATATAATTTGTAATATATAATATCTTGATTTAATTATATATCTCTTGTTTTCTAACATTTTCTAATATTTAGATTATAGATTTTATTTGTTGTTAATAAATTTATGCAAATATAACAAAGAAATTACTAATTTTAAATTATCGGTAAATTACTTTTTTTATTTAGTTTTTGATTTTTATTTGATTAAATTTCAATTCGTATATATAATTAATCGTCCTTTGCATTTATACTTTCTTTATTATCTTTTATAGTTTCACTAATGATATCTTGAATAACAAATTCAAAATCTTTTTGGCTTGTAATTATTGGTTTCATTTTAAATTGCTCAATACTATCCCAAGCATTTGCACACATTCCTCTTGCGACAACAAAAGTACAATCACTTATTGTTTTTGCTAATTTTAGATGTTTTTCTTTTGACTTATCCATTACTCCAAGTGAAAATACAGGTTTGTTATTTGGACTATCAGAACTTACTTTATTCATTAGTGTTGGTAATTCATTGCCACCAATTGGTTTGTAGGCTTCTCTTGTTTCGCGGGATGTTATTTCTCCATTATCTAATGTAAATACTTCAAAAAACTTTGTAGAGCCAAAAGCACCAACTATATTTTTGTTGTTATTTGAGACAAATGCAATTTTGCCATTTTTCATATCTAATCCTTTTTAAAATTCAAATTGTTGTTTAACTTTAAATAAAATATATCTAAATTTATTTAAAATCTATAAAAATATAAAGACGCTAAAATTAGTCAATATTATAAATTTATATTTACTATTCTTATATTTTATATTTTTTAATTTCAATTTATGAAAAAACTTAATAATAATCAACGAAAAGCTTTAATAATATTTATATTAACTGTTGTCAATATAACATTATTTCAATTTGAACTTGGCAGACAAATCCTTTACCCATTCACAATTTTGGGTACTTGGTTTCACGAAATGTCTCACGGATTAATGGCAATCATTATGGGTGGAACATTCGAAAAGCTCGAAATATTCTCTGATGGTTCAGGAGTTGCAACCCACAGTGGTGAATTGTACTTAGGTGGCGTAGGTAGGGCATTAATTGCATTTGCGGGTCCATTGGGACCAACTTTATTTGGATTTATTTTTATAGTAATTGCCAAAAACGAAAAATATACCAACTATGGATTATGGTTAATAACAGTAATAATGATAGTTTCTTTAATTTTATGGGTCAGAAATATATTTGGATTAGTTGTTATTGGTTCTTTTGCTACTATTTTAATTTTTATATTACTAAAAAGTAAAAATACATTACATAAAGAATTTATTACTTTATTTTTGGGACTTCAAGCGATTATAAGTGTTTACTTGAGTTTGGGATATATATTTACAAAAGAAATTGTATTAGGCAACCAACTAATGAAATCTGATACTGGGGTTGTAGAAGAAATATTATTTTTACCATATTATTTTTGGGGAATATTGATAATATTTATTTCAATCTTTATTTTAACTCAAAGTCTAATTAAATTATTTAAAAGTTAATTTGTATTTTTGTTAGATAAATTAAATTGTAAAATAAAAAAAATAAAACTTAAAGAGATAAAATTTGAAAATCATAAATCAAAAATCAACTAAAATAAATAGTATAAAAAATATTATCACAAAAATCTACTTCTATTCTTTAATAATTTCTACATTCTTTATTAACTATTCACTAGATTCAAAACCGAATAACAAAGAAAATAAAGATAAAAACGAACAAAAGAAAAAATTTACTTTTGAAGATGCAATGAAATTTAAAAGTATCAAAAAAACAGTACTAAGTGAAGATGGTAAATGGCTTGTTTATAATGTGTCACCTGATAGAGGAGATGGCTATTTAGTTATAAAAAATTTATTAGATACATCATCAAAAGAAATCAAAATTGAAAGAGGGGACAATCAACAAATATCACTTTATAATAATCAGTTAGCATTCAATAAACTACCCAAATTCATTGATATAGAAAATAGTAAAAGCGATAAAGATAAGCCTAAAAATGACCTAATTTTAATGGATTTAGAAAATGGTAAATCTGAAGAAATAATACAATCCAATAATTTTTCATTATCAAATGATGGAAAATGGTTAGTTTATAAAACATACCCTGAAAAAAAACCTGACGATAAATCTAATGATAAATCTAAAAGAATAATTGGCGAAAATCTTTATCTAAGAAATATTAAATCAAAGTCTGAAATATTAATCAGAGATGTCTCTGATTATTTAATTGACTCTACTTCTCAATTTATTATTTATGCAGTTGCCACAAATAACGGAAAAAATAATGGTGTTTTCTTTAGAGAATTACTAAAAGATTATGCACCTGAAACTATTATAAAACAAGATTCTAATTTCTATTTTGGGAACTTAAATTGGAATATTCAATCACAAAAATTAGTATTTTTAACAGGAAAATTGGACTCTGCTTCATCAAAGCCCAAAAATCAGTCTATTTCAATGACTGATTTCAAAAATAATTTAGAAACTTCTGTTTTAGTTAATAATAATATCATTAATAATTGGTTTATACCTAATGTAAATAAAATTGAATTCACCAAAAATGGTAATTTGTTGTATTTTGGAATCAAACCTGAAAGCGATAATGTTCCTGAAAAAGATGACAAAGCAGATAAAAAGAAAATTAAAGAAGAAGACTTATATAATATGGATAAAATCGCTGATGATGCCCAAATGTTTACTTGGCACTACAATGACCCAAAAATTGTTACTCAACAGAAAATTGATTGGAAACAAAAAAAAGATAGAACATTTTTTGCAGTTATTAATACAAATGATAAAAAGCTGAATTACGATACTTTGATTGAGTCAACAAATATAATTAATAATGAAAATGAAGATTTTATTATATTAACTGATGACAAACCTTATTTAAAAGAAATATCTTATAAAGGTTGGTATTTTGATGCATATAGCTATAATCTCAAAAATGGAAATAAAAACTTAATAAAAAAATATCTTAATCATAACCCAAATCTTTCACCAAACGGGGATTATGTTTCTTTTTATGATATGAAAAATTGGTATTTTTATGACAATAAAAGTAATACAACAAATGAATTAAGTTCAAAGTTAAATTTGCCATTTTATGATTTGGATAATGATGTTCCAAAAGAACCAGATCCTTATGGATTTGCGGGTTGGTATAAAGACAATAGTTTAGTTTATGGTTTATTTTATGATGAATTTGATATATGGAAAATCAACACAAATACATTTGAAACTGAAAACTTAACAAATCAAATTGGTAGAAGTAATAAAATAAAATTGAGAATTACTTATAAAGATAAAAAGAAAGAATATCTTACAAATAAGGATACTTTGTTACTTTCTGGATTTAATAAACTTAACAAAGCAAATAATTTGTTATCTTTGGATTTGAAATCAAAAATGATAATTAATGAATTTAAAGACGACAAAAATTTCGCTTTTAGGCAAAAACCAGATTTTAGTGATAAGTTTTTATATACCAAACAAAGTTTTGAAGAATTTCCAGATTATTGGATTACAGATTTTTCATTAAGTAATCCCCAAAAAGTATCAGATGTAAACCCTGAAATGAAAGATTACATTTGGGGTAAATCTCACTTGTTGAAATGGGCTAATTCAAAGGGTGATTCATTGGATGGATATTATATTTTGCCAGATAATTATAATCCAAACAAAAAATACCCAGTAGTAATTTACTTTTATGAGCAAATGTCTCAAGATAAAAATAGATTTATCCAACCAAGTAACTTACATAGACCTTGTTTTCAGGTATATTTGGGTGATGAATATGTAATATTTTTGCCAGATGTAAAATATTATAATCCATACCCAGGACAATCTTCACTTGATGCATTGGTATCAGGTTCTCGAAAATTGGCAGAAATTGGTGTTGCAGATAGTAATAAAATAGGAATTTGGGGACATAGCTGGAGTGGATATCAAGGCGCTTATATCGTTACACAAACTAATTTTTTCAAAGCTTGCGTTTCGGGTGCGCCAGTCGGGAATATGACCTCCGCTTATTCTGGAATTAGATTAAGTAGTGGTTTGGCAAGACAATTCCAATATGAGCAGCAACAGAGCCGTATTGGAGGTAATTTAATTGATTCCTTGGATAGATACATAGAAAATTCGCCTGTATTTTATGCTGATAAGATGAATACCCCAACTTTGATAATGTTTGGTGATGAAGATGATGCAGTGCCTTATCCTCAAGGAATAGAGCTTTATATGGCATTTAGAAGGTATAATAAACCTGCTATAATGTTACAATACGAAGGTGAGCCGCATCATCTGAAAAAATATCCAAATAAAGTAGATTATACAATCAAAATGAAAGAGTTTTATGATCATTATCTATTAGGCAAACCAGCACCAGATTGGTTAACCAAAGGTGTAGAATACAAAGGCACTTATACGAGGTAAGAGGTTTGTGGGATTTGTATTTATTTAAGAAATTAATAAATAAAATAAAATTAAAATATGACATTAAAAGAAGCAATTTTAAAAAGTTTAGAAGAGATAAATAATATCACTAATTATACTTTTGTGCTAAATCATATAATTGATAATAAATATTATGATTTTGGAGAAGGCAAAACTCCAGGTTCTACAATCTCTGCAGTATTGGGGGACTTCATTCGTAACGGAGACACGAGAGTAAAGAGAATCAAACAAAAAGGAGGTAGTTATTCATATTACCTTACAAAAAACGAACAAAACATTGGAATTGAAATATTAAGTGGTGAAATAGAAACTGAAATTTTAAAACCATCAAAAAATCAAAAAATTAAAACTTATGAAGAGAGAGACCTACATAAACTTTTAAGTAGTTATCTAAAAAATACCGATACTTATTCAAAGACGATTTTTCACGAACAATCAAACGGCAAAGATAACAATCAAATTTGGACACATCCAGATATGGTTGGTATTAAATTCTTAAATTTGCAAACTAGAACAAGCCAAAATTTTTTAAAATCTATAAATAGAGTTGATACTTTTAAATTAAGTTCTTACGAACTAAAACGAGAAATTAATAGCGACAGCGAACTTAAAAAGCATTTTTTCAAGCTGTTTCCAACTCAAGTTGGGCAAATTATGGATATTTAGTAGCATTTGAATTTAGTGATAGTTTGTATGAAGAAATGGCAAGACTAAACCAGTCTTTTGGTATTGGGATAATTGAACTTAATGCAAATCCTTATCAAAGTAAAGTACTTTTTCCAGCTGTTTTTAGACATTTAGACTTTAAAACAATAGATAAACTATGTGTGATGAATAAACTTTTTGAAGGGTTCATTGAACAAATAGAAAAACTTATGACTGCAGATGAAAAATATATTTCCGGTGCAGAAAAAGAATTAGTACATTTCTGCGATAATTACTTTTCAAATGATACAGAAATTGAAAGTTATTGTTCAGAAAAACGTATACCAATGTATGTGAGTGAGGAGATATAATTTATTATTTTACTTCAAGGCAAACCAGCCCCAGATTAGTTAATTAAAGGCAAAGAAAACTTAAACTTTGAAATTAAAATAAATAAAAAGCAGTGTCGTTAATTTTTAAAACAAATAAGTGGAAAATTATGACTATACTTGAAGAAAAAAGAAAAAAAGTAATAAATAAAATTAGAAATACTAATGATGAAAGCCTTTTAAATTTTATTGATATTTTGACTAATACTGTTATTGATGAAGAAAATCAAATAGATTTAGAGTTTTCTGATTTTAAATTCAGACTTGATAATAGTATTGATGATTATCATAATGATAGGCTGACTGACAGTGAAGATTTAAAGAAAGAGATTACAAAATGGGTATAGCTCTAAAGTGGTCAGATCAAGCTAAAAAAGATTTAAAATCAGTGTTTGATTACTACAAATCTAATGCAAATATTAAGGTTGCTCAAAATATTATACTAAGTATATTTGACAATATTGAAAAACTTAAGAACTATCCAAATTTAGGTAAAGCAGATTTAAATATAATATATAGAAGTTTTGATTTAAAATATTTAATTATTAATAACCATAAGATATTTTATAGTAATACTCAAAAAGGGATTATAATTCATTTAATATTTGATACTCGCCAAAATCCCGAAATTCTTTTAGATAAGCTTAGAAATTTGAAATAAGTTAAATTATGCAGTTAATAATTAGATAATTTACTTTTTAGGCAAACCAGCACCAGATTGGCTAACAAAAGGCGTAGAATGCAAAGGCACTTATACAAGGTAAAATTGAAACTTAACTATAATCATAAAAAATTCGTAAAAAAAACAAAATAATAATACAAAACAACTTAACTAATAAAAGAAAATGGAATATAAATTTATTAAATCAGAAGTCAAAAATTCTATTGCAATGCTAACTATGAATAGGGAAGAAGTATTGAATAGTTTTAATTATGAAATGGCAATGGAATTTCAAAATGCACTTGATAATTATGAAAATGATACTGATGTAAGAGTAATTATAATTACAGGGGCTGGTAGGGCATTCTGTGCTGGACAAGATTTGCAGGCATCTTTGAATGGTAATAAATCAATTAGAGAGATAGTAGCCGAACAATATAATCCTATTATTATCAAAATACGTGATATAGAAAAGCCAATAATCGCTGCTGTAAATGGAGTTGCTGCTGGTGCTGGTGCAAATATTGCACTTGCTTGTGATTTTGTAATTGCAAAAGAAAACGCATCTTTTGTGCAGTCATTTGTAAATATTGGCTTGGTGCCTGACTCTGCCGGTAGTTGGTTTTTGCCGAGATTAGTCGGAATGGCGAAAGCAACTGCAATGGTGATGCTGGGAGATAAAGTAAAAGGTAAAGAAGCTGAGGAAATCGGACTAATCTATAAGTCTGTCGAAGTTAGCAAATTTGAGACTTTTGTGAATGAATTTGCTACAATGTTATCTCAAAAGCCAACTTTTGCAATCGGTTTGACCAAAAGAGCTTTGAATTATTCTTTGATAAATAATTTGTACGAACAATTAGAACTTGAAGAAAATTTGCAAGAGCAGGCATCGGAATCTTATGATTTTAAAGAAGGTGTGAACGCATTTTTGGAAAAAAGAAAACCAGTTTACAAAGGCAAATAGTTATTTATTTGACTAATGTGTTATTAATTATGATTTACAAAAAACAGAATTAATTCTAAAAAAGGCACAATATTGTGCCTTTTTTTATGATATATTTCGAAAATCAATTATAGAAAATTGTGTGTAGAAAATTATTAGTCAAAAATCATTTCTTACAATTTAATGCCCATACACATACCGTCACCCATTGTAACTAAGGTAGTAAATAAACCTTTGTGATTTTTCATATTTTGATTAAAAGCTTGAATTGCCTTTACATTACCAGGTTCACTTTTTGGATCTTTTTCTGCAATATGACCAAATCCCAAAGCATTATCTCCACAAATTACTCCACCTTTTCGCAACATTGGGTAAGTCATTTCCATATAATTTGAGTAATTTTTCTTATCTGCATCAATAAAAACGAAGTCAAATTCAAAATCTGGTTTATAGTTTTTCAAAAATTTAGCAGCATCTTCATTTATTACTTCAATTTTATCTTCTAATCCAGCTTCTTTTACTTTGTTCCTAATAAAATCTGCATTCTTTTTGAAAATTTCTAATGCGATTACTTTTCCACCTTCTGGCAATGCTCTTGCCATAGTTATAGCAGAATATCCAGCCAAAGAACCGATTTCTAATACATATTTTGCATTAATTGATTTTAGATAAAATTCTAAAAATCTACCTTGTTCAGCAGATATACAAATTTCTGGGATTTTTTCTAAGCTTGCATCAACTTTTAATTTAGCTAAAAATTCATCTTCTGCAGAAAAATTATGAAGTAAATAATCAAATATTTCTTCGGTAACAAGAGTTGGTCTTGATGACATTTTTACCTTTATATTAATTCTAAAATAATTTAATA
>Ga0163144_10030819_pt1 | contig 10248 bp, 10 predicted proteins | sample OliLak19BULKMAT1_FD_123175 | JGI IMG/M metagenome (GOLD analysis project Ga0163144, IMG submission 123175) | Freshwater microbial mat bacterial communities from Lake Vanda, McMurdo Dry Valleys, Antarctica - Oligotrophic Lake LV.19.BULKMAT1 | ecosystem: Environmental > Aquatic > Freshwater >...
ATCCATAGTTACCTCCAGCCACAACTTTATTGACTTCTTCATATGTACTCCATCCGACATCTCCTCCATAGAATGAACCGTTAGAAGGTCTAAAGTTAAATCGGAACATATTTCTGAAACCATAAGCGTAAACTTTTGATCTATTTGAATTTATATTTCCATCATAAAAAGGATTATCTGCAGGAGCAGTTCCATCTTTGTTTATTCTTAGTATTTTTCCAGCAAGACTATCTACGTTTTGAGCTCGAAGACCTCTTGAGTCTGCGTAGTCGAAGTGTGCACCGTCTCCAGTTGCAATGTATAGTTTTCCATCTGGTCCAAATCTTAGTCCACCAATAGTGTGACTAGGTGCGTCTGAAGCGATACAATCAACAGTTACAGCAAAGTTGTCGCAAGAAGGTGTAGACGCGTTTCCGCCGATACTACCCAATAGAACTACTTTTGTAGATTCGTCAGACACGTCTCCAGTTACAGTGATTCGAACTACTCGAGCAGTTTTAATGCCTGAATAACCCAACCCAGGGGTGTTCTCGTATGTATATGCAAGATACATGTATCCATTTTGAGAAAAGTTCGGGTCGATAGTCATTCCAATAAGACCTCGGTCTCCGTAGGCATTGACGTCAGAAAGAGTTATTAGAGGAGTTGGAAGTAATGTGCCATTTTTTATAACTCTTACAGTTCCACCTTTTTCAGCAACGAATATTCTACCATCATTTGTAAAAGAAATAGTAGTTGGGAGAATTAAGCCAGTTGCAATAGTCTGAAATTCAAATCCTGAAGGCAGAGCAAGAGCAACATTTGGTCCAAGTGTATATGCAAAAACTATTACTAGAACGAATGTTATATTAAGAAGTACTTTATTAATATTTTTCATATTTTTTAATTTATATATACCAAATCGTGCTCTTGGATATATGTATTCAATTCGTCTTTTAATTTATAAATTATTTCACTATTTTGTTTAGGTAAACCCCCGTACTCATCTATATTTTGAGTAACACCAAGTTCCTTAGCAAGCTTAGCGCGAGCTTCAAAAGATATATCTACAATACCTAAATTATGCATAAAATCAACCAAAGAAGAATTAGACCCGCTTTCAAGTTTTCTAGTTATAATTTTACTGCTAGGTACCTTAAAAATAAGTATACTTGAAGTGGCATTTACAGTTCCACTAACAACACTTACAGCTTCTAGTGGAGTAAAATTTTGGACATTTGAAAGTACTTGGGTCTTATTTGAAATTGAATTCGTAAGACTAATTTTGTAAAATGTATAAACCACTAATATAGAGTTTACGGTCATAAACACAAACACAAACATAATCATGCTGTATGAAATAAATTTTCTACCTGTACTTTCTCCACCCTTACTTACTAATTTTGTAAAGCTATTTGAAAATACATTGTCATTAGATACACCAAAAAATTTAATAAACTTTCTATAAATAAATAGTGTCACATTTATTATTATGTGAATGAATAGCGATAATCCTCCGATTGGTGTTGCTTGGGGCATAGTATTTTAAATTATTGTGTTAATTCCTGCTTACTTCTTTCTGGCTTAAACCATGTATCCAGTTTTCTTCCAAGTAAAATTTCACTAGTAAATTGCTCCAAGAATATAAGTGCATTTACGAATATGAGAATCATATAAAGTGGGGAATACAAGAATAGGTCGATTCTTTTTCTCTTGTATGAAACATAGGCACTTAGTATGATGATAAATAATAGGTTGAAAGATATGTAATAGATAAATAATTCAAAATTTATTATTGGCAATATAAATAATAGCAACGAAAACAATAATCCCTCAATGTATATCAGTGAAAGTTCTAATGCAATCAGTGGTCTGCTTATTACGTTCGGCAAATGTTTTTTAAGATTCTGCCATCCTCCACTGTACCATCTCCTTATCTGGTTTACATAGGCATAAAGAGTGAAGGGGTCTTGAGTGTAAACAAAAGCTCTATTTTCAAATCTTATATTCGTGTACTCAGTATGCATTTTGTAAGTAAAATCTAAATCTTCAGTAAGTGTGTCATGCTCAAATTTTATTTGGTTTCTAAAACTTTTAGTTCTAAAGCCCCCCGCACACCCAGGTATAACAAACAGAAAGTTAATATTAGCTTGAGCAACTTTATGTAAATCTTGCCCTATACAATAGTCGATTTCTCTACAAGCTGTAAGCCAATTATTTTTTAAACTTTTAACATACCCCGCAACTGCACCTACATTATTGTCTAAAAAGTGCGGTTCAATTCTTTCAACAAAGTGAGGATCCAGTATAGTATCTCCATCTGTAGCAATAAAAATATCCCCAGTAATAAATTTTAGTCCATACTCCTGTGCATAACTTTTGTTACCAGTTGCTATTGAGATTGTTATAACTTCTATTCTGTCACCAAAAGTAGCCAAGATTTCTCCTGTTTTATCTGTTGAGCCATCATCTACAACCAAAATCTGATCAGCTGGTCTGGTCTGGTTTAGACATGATAAAACAGTAGCTCGAATTGAGCGCTCTTCGTTATGTGCTGGTATTAGTATGCTGATCTTCATAGAATTATATTTTATCATAAATTATTTGAATTGTCAAGAAATCAATCTTAACTCTATATTTCAGAAATTTGCACGTTTATTAAGCTTATATTTGCTACACCAAGTCCATTGACCCAACTCTGAAGGCCTACACCTCCTTTTAATAGAGCCGAGTCAACATTGGAAAAAGTTACATTGTCATCACTTCCAAGTAGTGAACAACCAACGTTATTGCCATTTACTCTCATTGATACATTTATATCGTTGTAGAAAAACGAAGTATATGGAGCATCATGAACCACTGTATATGCTACGATTTTAGACTGTCCGTTTACTTTTTGTAGGATTTCTACATATTTACCTGAGAAAGTACATGCTAGAAAATTGTTTTCATCTACGTATCTTGCAATTAATGTAACTGTTGACTGCTTAACAAAAACATTAGCTGTGAACTTATAGTCTTTCCATTCACTTGTTTCTGAAAGAATGGCTTGCGCACCATTTGTTGTTTCGGATGCTTTTATTTCTAATACATTTTCAGTAGTAGTAGATATTTTACCCCATAATGCTCTCCAATCAGAAAAGTCGCTAGAAGTGTATGGTAATTTTTTTATTGAAACAACGGGTACAACTGGAGTAGTGGGTGCATTAACTGGAGTTGTAATTGCAGGAGTTTCTGGAGTTACAAGAGCTTTTGTTTTACATGAGATGTCTGACACTTTTGAACGAGTCTGATTTAAAACTAAACCACTAGACGCAAGTCCTTCCTTTGTTTGAAACTCTTTCACAGCTTTTTCAGTAACTCCACCGAAGTATCCGGTAGCCTTTATTTTCATATAACCATGTGCGTTCAAGAAGTTCTGAAGTTTGGTAACATCAAGGCCACGTGATTTTACTCTCAAGTTAGAAGCAATGTTTGTACAAGATAGGGAAGCAGAGTCCACTCTTCCTATAGGAAATATGAGAACAGTGATAACTGCTAGAACCAATATTTTGTATATATATCTTTTATTCATATCCGAAATAACCTACACTAAAACTTTATATTTGTCAAGTACACCAAAGAATCTAAGTAAGAACGAATTACTTTAGTTTAGACGAAGAAGTATTAGATTATTACAGTTACTTGACTATTCTTTTAATAAATGGTAGTACTATGTGAGACAAAAAAACCGTTCTATTAGTCGTTTTATTAAAAAAATTTTATTCACATATTCATATATTCTTGAGAGTATAAGAATACAACTAAATTAATTGTTAATTCTATGAAAAAAACATTATCAGTATTATTTATTTTTTCTTTCGTGTTTGTTTTTGGCGTGCAAAACGTTTCTGCTGATGTATTAACTGCTCCCGTTGTCTCTATTGGCACCGGAAATGGAAACACTCCGGTAAACAATTCTCCAGTTTCTGGAGAAACATACAATGGACAGATTTCTGTTTACGCCACAATAACAGACGATGATTTGGACAACTATCACTTTAGAATTGTAAAAGTTGGAGGATTGGATGGTTACACTTGTACAGCTATGGGGGCATTGTTTGCTGGTGCAAATCAAGGATATGCATCAACAACTCTTTTAATAGACGCTTGTGGTTTTGTATTTAACCAATCAATTTACACAGCGCCTTCAGGGTTTACGAACTCATTAATTACGACTGTTAACACAGAAGATATTATTGCTTTTGGTGGGGAAGGTGATTATTGGTTTATTTTAGGTGCTGTTGATATAGCAGGTAACAGAACAAACTCAAATTACCTCAACGATGCAAGAGTTAGAGTTACTGTTTCGAGTACATCACCTGTAGTTGCTCCGGCACCCGTTGCACCTATTGCTTCTACTCTTGGTGGTGGTGGAAATGGCCCTATTGCTAACAGTTACGGTAGTGTTTCTACTTCAGTTTCAACAAACAATTCAGGAAACAATACAAGAACATCAAACACTTTTGCAGTTGTACCTGAATCCAAAACTATAACAACTAATCAAGTTTATACTTCTGCTAAAATTATTGAAAATGGGAATTTAGCTGACGGTGGTCTAATAAATAATGATACGTCTGCATCAGCTGAGCAAGCTGTTACAACTACAGAAGTTTCTGTATCTACAACTTCAAATGACAATCTAGCTCAGGCTGTATCATCAGGCTTCAATTTCAATTGGTTATGGATAATTCTAGCCATTCTTGGTTTGGGAGGAATAGTATACTATTTTTCTAGAGAAACTAAATAATATTTATTTCAGATAGATTTAACACAAAAACAAGCTCAAGGGCTTGTTTTTGTGTTATTATATGAAAATAAATTTATATGATTGACCTGTAATAGGCATAATATTCAATCGTCTATGGATAAGGAAAGAATACAAAACCAGTTTTTAAGAGCTTACGATGAAAATTCTGACGCTATGTTCAGGCAGTGTTTTTTTAAAGTACATGACACAGAAATAGCTAAAGATATTTTGCAGGAGACCTTTGTAAGAACATGGGATTATATTGCTCAAGGAAAAACTATTTTAAATATGAGGGCATTTTTATACAGAACTTTAAATAATTTAGTGGTAGATCATTATAGAAAAAAGAAAGCAGTATCTCTGGATGCATTGTCTGAGGATGGTTTTGATCCTGTGGCAGTAGAAGGAATAGATGCTAACGACAGAATGGAGGGGGAAAAAGCTATGAAACTCCTAGATGAGCTTCCAGAGCCATACAAAGAAGCAGTTTTTCTAAGATATGTTAACGGGTTAGAACTTTCAGAAATAGCGGAGATAACAGGTGAGTCGTTAAACACAGTTTCGGTACACGTTCACAGGGGTATCGGAAAGTTAAAAGAACTATTCAACCATGAATGAAGATAAAATAGAAAAAATAATAGAAGATGCAAAAAGTGTGAAGCTTATTTCACAAGATAAAGATTCTATAAGAGCATTTTTGTTGAACCACACAAACAGTATTCCATTTAAACCTACAAAACCAGTTGTAAGTTCATTTGGTTTACTGCATCAGTTTACACATAGATCTGTTTATATGATTCCATTTGTAGTAGTTTTAATGTTTTCTCTTGGAGCTGGAACAACTTCATATTTAGCTTTAAATACCCTTCCAGGAGACACACTTTATCCTGTTAAACTAAATTTTAATGAGAATATAGAGTATATGCTGGCTGTTTCCCCTGAAGCGAAAGCCGAGGTTGATTTGAAGCAGGTTTCAACTAGGTTGGACGAAGCAGAAGTTCTAAGTATTACAGGAAATTTAACTGAAGTGAAAAGTCAGACTATTCAGAATAATGTTTCGAAAAAAATTATTTCATTGAATAAAAATGTAGAGCAGGCAAGGAAAAGGGGTAATAATGAAATCGTAACAAAGACAGATGATGATTTAGACAACGAAGTAGTTGAACACTATGGAGTTTTTGTTTCTATCACTAATTCAGCATCAAATAGTCCAGCTTTTTCCAAACTTTTAAATTCTGAACAAAAAATAAAATCTAAAAAAATCAAAACTTTATCTATACTAAATTCTGCACCTATATTAGCTGACGAAAATGTTTCTGAAATGGCAATGTCTGCAAGTGCCCCTGCAAAAACTTTTACTATTGATACTTTGGCACAGGTGAAAATAGTGACTTATAATATGAAAGAGGTTAGGAAACACAAAAAAGCGGATGATTGCTGGACGGTAGTTTCTAAAAGTATTTATGACATAACTCCACTTATAGAAAGATTTCCAGGAGCTTCTTCATTCCTGAAATCTATGTGTGGTGTTAACTCTACTAGAAAATTTAATAAAGAGAACAGTAGCTTTAGAATAACTGATCAACTAGAAGAATATAAGATTGGTGAGATAGATAATACCAGATGATTGATTTAATATTGTGATATAATTACCATATGAAAAATGAAACAGCTGTTTTTGGTGGGGGTTGTTTTTGGTGCACAGAGGCAGTTTTCAAAATGCTAAAAGGTATAGAGAGTGTAACTCCTGGATATTCTGGGGGTAAAACTGCAAACCCAACATATGCAGAAGTAAGTATGGGGGATACTGATCATGCAGAATGCACAAAAATAGAGTTTGACCCAAATTTAATTGACTATAAGGACTTGCTGACAGTGTTTTTTGGAAGTCACGATTCAACCACTGTAAATAAGCAAGGTGCGGATGTTGGCACTCAATATAGATCAGTAATTTTCTATACAACTGACAAACAGAAAGAAATTGCAGAGAAATTTATAAAAGATTTGAATAGTTCAAATAGAGAGGGAAAGCCGATTGTTACAGAAGTTGTGCCCTTAGACGTTTTCTATAATGCAGAAAATTATCACAAAGACTATTTTGAAAGAAATCAGGAACAGGCGTATTGCCAGATTGTAATAAACCCAAAACTGGAAAAAGTGGTTCAAAAGTTTGGAGAACTTTTGAAAAATAAAATAGTAAAACTATAAAAAAATAAACATTCTTATATTCTTGAGAATATAAGAATGTTTTAAAAAAATGAATAACACACCAATGCAAATAGACGAAGAAGAGTTAAAAAATAAATTAACTTCGGAAGAATATGAAGTATTGAGACAAAAGGGAACAGAAGCACCTTTTTCTGGTAAATTGCTACACGACGACAGGGATGGGATGTATAAATGTAAAGTTTGCGGACAAGATTTGTTCTCATCTGATGCAAAATTTGATTCTGGTACAGGATGGCCAAGCTTTGATCAGGCTTTGGATGGAAGTGTTATAGAAACAGATGACTCGGATGCAGGGATGCTTCGTACAGAAATAACATGCTCAAAGTGTGGTTCACATTTAGGTCATGTTTTTCCTGATGGACCAACTAAGACTGGAAAAAGATACTGCTTAAATTCCGTCTGTTTGGATCTGGAAGAAGAGAAAAAATAGTCACATATGCTATAATAAATTTATGAATAGAAATTCTTTGCAAATGTATTTTTTTGTAGGTTTGTTACTCATGTCAACATTACTAGTGTTTTTTTTGTTTTTACCATTTCTTGAGGTTTTGGTTTTATCGTCTATATTTGGTGTTGTACTGACTCCATTACATAGAAAAATATCAGGTTTTCTTGGTGGATACACCGGGTTGTCTGCTTTTATTGTGGTTATTCTTTTTTCAATTGTTGTTATAACTCCGGCAGCTTTTCTCACTACAGAAGTTTTTAATGAATCAAGGGGTCTATATGAACAATTAACTTCAAATTCAGAAATAGACTATATTCAAAAAATAACAAATAATATTGAACAACCTATTAAAAAAATCTACCCTGATTTTTCAGTAAACATAGGACAATATGCAAGTGTTTCTGCTAATTGGATTACTGGGCATCTAAGCTCAATACTCTCTAGTGTGTTTGGGATTGTAACAGGAGTAGTACTTATTTTTATCTCTTTATATTTCTTTTTGAAAGACGGAAAGAAATTTAAAAGTATCCTAATTGGACTTAGTCCATTAAGCGATAAATATGACGAGGAAATATTTATAAAAATAAAACATACAGTCAACAACACAGTAAGAGGTGTTCTTCTAATTTCCGTTGTGCAAGGTATTTTAACTGGTATCGGTTTGTGGGTTTTTGGAATTCCTAATCCGACGCTTTGGGGTAGCGTTTCTGCCATTGCTTCTCTTGTCCCAGGACTCGGAACTGCCATTATTTTTATTCCCGCCATTGTATATATGTACATAGCTGGGAACATTGCTTTTGCTATCGGACTAGCCTTGTGGGGAGGTATCCTAGTTGGTTTGGTAGATAATTTCCTTGGACCATATCTATATTCCAGAGGCACAGAAGTTCATTCACTTATAATGCTTTTTGCGGTTTTGGGAGGAATTTCAGTTTTCGGACCAATCGGTTTTCTTTTCGGACCACTTATTATTTCACTATTTTTCGCGATAATAGATATTTACCAAAATATCATTTTAGATAATAAAGCACTTTAGCTGTTCATCGTTCTGTCTTTCATTTTGTTGAAAAATATTGTAGAATAGGAACTTATGGTAAAAAACGAGGTTATAATTAATTTTGATACTGTCTCCTTTAATTTTGGCATTAAAAAACCTATTTTAGACGAGGTTTCTTTTACTGTACGAAAAGGCTCCAAAATCACAATAATGGGTCAAAACGGTGCTGGTAAAAGCACCTTATTTGGCCTAATAACGGGTCTATATAAGCCTGAGGAGGGTCAGATACACCTTGGACAGGATTTGAGCATTGCTATCGCAAGACAGGTAATACCACGTCCAGAGCTAGAAATGACTGTGCAGGATTTCTTTCAAAATGTTTTTTCAAAAAAAATTTACGATATTGAACCAAGAATAAAAAAAGTTCTAGCTGTTGTAAATTTGACAGCACCATTAGATAGAATTGTAAAATCTTTTTCTGGAGGTCAACAAGCGAGACTACTACTGGCTTCTGCTCTTATACAAGATCCAGACATTTTGCTTTTAGATGAGCCAACAAACAACTTAGACAAAGATGGTATCGAACATCTAACAAAATTTCTTGTTGATTACAAAAAAACAGTACTAGTTATTTCTCACGATGCAGAATTTTTAAATGCTTTTACACAAGGAGTTCTTTACTTGGATGTAAATACACACAAGATTGAACAATACGTTGGTAACTATTTTGACGTAGTCACAGAAATATCTGCAAGAATTGAAAAAGAAAATAGAAAAAATGCACAACTAGCAAAAGAAATTCAGGAAAACAAAGACAAAGCAAACTTTTTCGCAAACAAAGGAGGTCAAATGCGTTTGGTGGCAAGAAGAATGAGAGATAAGGCAGAAGAACTTGAAGATGAGATGGTTGATGTGCGAAAAGAAGACAAAGCTATAAGATCTTTTATTATTCCAGCACAACCAGATATAAATGGCGACATAATAAACATTACTTCTTTCTCTATGATTAAAAACCACAAACCTGTAAGTAGAAAATGCGAAGTAGTTCTCCGAAAGAAACAACACTTACTTTTGACTGGACCAAATGGAATAGGTAAAAGTACTCTTCTCGAAGCATTGGCATCAGGAACTGCAAAGGGGGCAACAATAACAGAAGGCATCAGAGTTGGGTACTACAGACAAGATTTTTCTACACTAAATTTTGAAGACACAGTTCGAGAAGCGCTTTTCTCTGTAATGGACCAACATGTTGAAGAAACAATGCGCTCAGTCGCTGCAGGATTTCTTCTTTCGGGGGAAATAATAAACACTAAAATAGGTTCACTTTCTGAAGGACAAAAAGGCTTGGTTGCCTTTGCGCAACTTGCTTTGCTGAAACCAGGATTGCTTATTTTAGACGAACCTACAAACCACATAAACTTTAGACACCTTCCAGTTATTGCAAAAGCACTTGATGAATACGAGGGTGCAATGATTCTAGTTTCTCACGTTCCAGAATTTGTTAAACAAATCAGAATTGATGATAAATTGGCCCTTGATAAATAGGCATTTTAAAATAGTATTTTCAGAGCGAGCTTTAAAAATTCCTGCGAATTTTTAAAGCCTGGTCCTCAACCCAAATCCGTCAAGAACGGGGTGCCTTGACGGAACCATGCTTTGGGTCTGCGGAGTCTCTGAAAAAACTTTTTAAATGCCTTGATGTGTTGTTGATTAAGTATTTATACCTGCAACAAATCCTGTAGTCCAACATAGTTGTAAGCTGTAGCCACCTGAGGGTCTATCGATATTTAAAATATCACCGGTGAG
>Ga0163144_10030820_pt1 | contig 10248 bp, 10 predicted proteins | sample OliLak19BULKMAT1_FD_123175 | JGI IMG/M metagenome (GOLD analysis project Ga0163144, IMG submission 123175) | Freshwater microbial mat bacterial communities from Lake Vanda, McMurdo Dry Valleys, Antarctica - Oligotrophic Lake LV.19.BULKMAT1 | ecosystem: Environmental > Aquatic > Freshwater >...
ATGCGCAGCGCGGCACCGTCACCATCCGGTCGGCGGTGGCGGACGGGAAACTGCGCTTCGAGGTCGAAGATCAGGGCGTTGGCATCTCGCACGAAGAACTGCGCGGTCTCTTCGAATACTTCGTACAGGCCGGGCCGCACCAGCCCAGCGGCACCGGCCTGGGTCTTGCCATTTGCAAGCAGTTGGTGGGCGCGATGGGCGGCGTAATCGGCGCGCAGAGCGAACCCGGGCAAGGCAGTCGCTTCAGCTTCGACCTGCCACTGTGTGTCGCGGCACCACCGCCGGCGAAATCCTGCTCGAACCCGCCGCGGTCCGGTGCTCATGTGCCATTGCGGGTAGGCATCGTCGACGACGATCCGTTGAACCGGACGGTCGCCCAGGCGCTGGTGCTTCGGCTGGGGCACGAAGCGCTGGTGTTCGACGGCGGCCTGCAGATCGTGGACAGCGTCAGACAGGGCAGGCTCGACGTTCTGCTGCTCGATCTGATGATGCCACGGGTATCAGGCTTCGACATCGCGGCCGGGCTGCGCCGGCAGCAGGGGGCCGCATTCGAGAACCTAGTGCTCATCGCGCTGACCGGCAACGTGATGCCTGACAGCTTGGCGGCGTGCAAGGCAGCCGGCATCGACGCCATCCTGCAAAAGCCGCTGTTCCTGGACCGCTTGCAGCACGTGCTGAACTGGGCGGCTGCCGCTGAACGGCCGTTGTCGGCCGACTGGCCCGAGGTGTTCGACGCGTCGCCAGTAGCCGACATCGGCGACTCAACCGTGGTGGATGCGCATTCCGCGCTGACCCGGCTGGCCGAAGACATCGGCAGCGTGCGCTTCATGCAGAGCGTGCGAGCCGCGCGCAAGTTGTTCGAGCAGGCCATGCACGTGTCGCCGGACGCGCCAGGCCCGCTGCGCCGCATTGCCCATCGGGTCGCCGGCAGCGCGGCGCAGATGGGCCTGCATTCCCTGAGCGATTGCGCGCGTCAGGTCGACACGTTGCTGGGCCGTGCCGGTGCCCTGCCCCCCGCCGCTGCTGGGCTCGAAGCGCTGCTAACGGACCTGCGTCGCACGGCGGCCGAGAGCCTGCCGCTGCTGGACGCGCAACTGCGCCGGCTGAAAGCTCGTCCCTCAGGCGGCGGACGCTGATGCCGTCGATGCATGCGGCGCGGGCCGTCGTTCGACGCGGTAGCCGACGCCCCGCACCGTGACGATGGCGGCGCCGGCGTGAGCCTCGGCGTCCAGCTTGCGCCGCAGGCGGCTGACCAGGATGTCGACGGCACGGTCCGAGTCGGGACCTCCGGCGACCGTCACCGCGTCGAGAATCTGCGCCCGCGAATAAGCCCGGCCGTTGCCACGCAGCAGGAACACGAGCGCGTCGAACTCGGCCCGCGTCAATGGACAGCCTTGCCCGGTAGCGGTCGATTCGACCGTGCGACAGGCGATGTCTATGCGCCAAGGGCCGAGTTCGATAGAGCTCGGGACGGGCGCGGACGGGCGGCGCTGCAGCATGTTGAGCACACGGTAACGCAGCTCCTGCGGGTTCAACGGCTTGGTCAGGATGTCGGCCGCGCCCATCTCGAAGGCGGCGAGCCGTGCCTCCATGCTGCAGCGCCCGCTGACCACCATGACCGGGACTTCGGAGCGGCCCACCAGCTTGCGCAGCAGCACCAGCCCGTCTTCGTCAGGCAACCCCAGGTCCAGCAGGACGGCACCGTAGCTGCGCGTTGCCACGCGCCGCAACAGTTCGTGGCCCGTCGACACCACCTCGACCACCAACCCGGCGGATTCGAGATAGCCCGATGCGATGGCGCTGAAGGTTTCATCGTCTTCGACAAGCAAGATTGGTAGGCTCATCGGGGGTGGCCCGTGCGGAGTTGTGAAACATTTCAGACATGATACAGAACAACAACAGAAGGATCGGACCTGCAAAGTGCACTCACCTCGAACGGCCCTTCGTCAACCCAGGAGCACTTCATGACCCGTAGAACCCCTTCCTCTCCGGACCGGCGCCACTTCATACAGGCGGCAGCGGGCGCAAGTGCCGGCTTGCTGGCCGCCGCGACGCCGCTGCGTGCGCTGGCGCAGGCGAAGGGTGAACTGGTCGTTTCGAACTGGGGCGGCGACTGGAACAGCAACGTCATGAAGGCACTAGAAACGCCGGCCTTAGAGAGCAACGGCGTGACCGTTCGCCGCGACTTGGCCTCGGCGCCGGCCCGCAAGTCCAAGCTCCTGGCCGAGCGCAATCTGCCGCGCGGCAAGATCGACATCGCCCACTTCACCGACGCCGATGCCTTCGAACTGCAGGCGCAGGGCGCCCTCAGTGAAATCGACTACAGCAAGATCCCGAACGCGGCGAACATGCTGCCCGGGATGCGCAACCCCTTCTTCGTGCCCTGGGTCTACAGTGGGGTGGTGCTGATCTACAACCCGAACAAGATCACGACGCCGCCGAAGTCCTTCGCCGACTTGCTGAACCCCGCGTACGCCGGCCGCGTCGGCCTGATCGACCAGATCTACTTTAACTACCTGTACGCCTTCTCGCTGAGTTCGGGCGGCACGATGAAGGACATCTCCAAGGCATTCCCCACGCTGCTTTCGCTCAAGAGCAAGGTGCAGCCGCGCATCTACCCGTCGCACCAGCAACTCGCCGCCGCGATGCAGGCGGAGGAAGTGTGGATCTCCGCGAACTACAAGGCCCGCGTGGCGCAGTGGGAAGCGGACGGGCTGCCGGTTCGCGGCGCCTACCCTGCAGAAGGCGGCATCGCCATCCAGTTCGGCGTGGTAATCCCGAAGCGCGCGCCCAACAAGGAGCTAGCCTACCGCTACATCAACGAGATGCTGGCGCCGAACGCCTGCCGCAGCCTGGCCGCGCTGACGTACTACGCACCGGCCACGAAGAACGCCGATCTGCCGCCCGAGCTGCGCGCACAGGTGGAGTTCAGCGAGGACGAACAGAAGCGCCTGCACCTGGTGGACTACGAGTACGCAGCCCGCAATCAGCCGGAATGGCTGGAGTGGTGGAACAAGAACATCAAGGTCTGAGCGCGCGATGACGCAAGCGGCTCACGCCTCACTGCTCAGACCCCGCGGCGGCACCACAGGGACGCTGCTAGCACCCGCCACGATCGTGGCGGTGGTGCTGCTGGTGGCGCCGCTGTTCCTGCTGCTGCGGTACAGCCTGAACCGCTTCGATCCCGGTTCGCTCATGATCGAGGCGTTGACGTTGGAGAACTACGTCAAGTTCTTCACCGACCCCTTTTATCGAGACGTTCTCGGCCGCACCATCCACATCGGCGTGGTCAGCACGGCGGTGTGCGTGGTGCTCGGCTTCCTTCCCGCGTACTTCATCGCACGCACGCAGTCCGTGAAGATGAAGAGCTTGCTCATCATCGCGGTGATCTTGCCGCTGCTCATGGGCAATGCCGTGCGCGTCGCCGGATGGATGGTGCTGATGGGCGACAGCGGCGTCATCAACGCGGCGGTCATGAAGCTCGGTCTGCGCTCCGAGCCCTACCGGCTGCTCTACACCGATCTTGCGGTCCTGATCGGCACCATCTCCGTGCAGCTTCCCTTCATGATCATCACGCTGCAGAGCGTCATCGAATCGATCCATCCCTCGCTGGAGGAAGCCGCGCTCGGCATGGGGGCGAACCACTGGCAAGTGTTCAGTCGGGTGCTGCTGCCGCTGTCGATGCCAGGCGTGGTGGTGGGCACGGTGCTGTGTTTCATCATGGGCATGAACGCCTACGCGACCCCGGTGCTGATCGGCGGACCGACCTTCCACATGATGGCGCCGAAGGTCTACGAGCAGATCACCAAAGCCAACAACTGGCCCTTCGGTGCGGCGATGGCCATCGTGCTGATGGTCACCACGCTGGTATTGACGATGCTGTCTTCCTGGCTAATGGCGCGCATGTCGGGCCACGGCTCCGTGGAAGCCAAGGCGTGAAGCTGCCGCGTCTGGGCACCTGGGCCTACTACGGGATCGTCGGCGCGACGCTGGCGTTCGTGGTGGCCCCACTCCTGGCGGTCATCTGGGTCAGCGTGTTCGTGAACAAGATTATCGGCTTCCCGCCGACAGGTTACACGCTGAAGTGGTACGCCAACGCTTGGGCGCTTGTCGATTTTCGCGAAGGCTTCCTGCTCAGCCTGCAGCTCGCGCTGCTGGCCACCGCCATCGGGCTGGCCATCGGAGTTCCCGCGGCGCTGGCGCTCGCCCGGGCCCGGTTTCGCGGGAAGGCCTTCATCAGCACGCTGCTGCTGTCCCCGATGATGGTCCCGGGCGTCGTGGCCGGCAGCGGCGTTTACCTCTACTTTATCCAGATCGAGTTGCTGTCGGGCGTGCAGCTCGCGGCGACGCTCCCCGGGTTGATCGCCGCGCACGTCGTGATCGTGATTCCGTGGGTGGTCCGGCTGGTCACCACGGCCTTGCTGTCGGTGAGCGAGAACGTGGAAGAAGCAGCGCAGAACCTTGGCGCCACGCCGCTCCAGACCTTCTGGCGCGTCACGCTGCCGATAGCTCGGCCGGGTCTCGTGGCGGGGGCGCTGTTCAGCTTCATCGTGTCTTTCACGGACCTGGAAAAGTCGCTGTTCCTGGTCGGCCCCGGCCGCACGACGCTGCCCATCGCGATCATCAATTACCTGGAGTGGAACCTGGACCCGACGATCGCCGCCGTGGCGACGGTCCAGATTTTCATCATCGGGCTGGCATTGGTCATCTCCGACCGCTACGTCAAGCTGAGCCGCGCCTTCTAAGTCACGCCATGTCCTACATCGAGTTTCACCGGATCGAGAAGCGCTACGGCTCGTTCCACGCCGTGTCCGACTTCGCGCTATCGCTCGACAAGGGCGAGTTGGTCGCGCTGCTGGGACCGAGCGGCTGCGGCAAGACCACCACGCTGCGCATGCTGGCCGGCTTCGTGCCGGTGAGCGGGGGCCGCATCACGCTGGGCGGGAAAGACATCACCGAGCTGCCCGCGCACCGGCGCAACATCGGCATGGTGTTCCAGGGCTACGCCCTCTTTCCGCACATGACCGTGGCGAAGAACGTCGCCTTCGGTCTGGAGATGCGGCGCCTGAACCGCGAAGAGATCGAACTGCGAGTGAAGGAAGCCTTGTCGCGCGTGCGGCTGGAGGCCTTCGCCGACAGGCTGCCGAAGCAGCTGTCTGGCGGCCAGCAGCAACGCGTGGCGCTGGCGCGCGCGATGGCGATCAACCCGGACGTGCTCCTGCTCGACGAGCCGCTGTCTGCGCTCGACGCCCGGTTGCGCCATGAAGTGCGAGCCGAGATCCGGCAGCTCCAGCGCGAACTCGGCCTTACCACCCTCATCGTCACGCACGACCAAGACGAGGCGTTGAGCATGGCCGACCGTCTGGTCGTCATGAACAAGGGCCGCATCGAGCAGGTCGGCTCGCCAGCCCAGCTGTACGAAGAGCCGTCGAACCGCTTCGTCGCGGAGTTCATGGGCAAGACGAACTTCCTCGAAGGTCGTCGCGAAGGCCCGGCCGACTTCAGGACCACGCACGGGTCGTTGTTGAAGAGCAGCGGCGACGGGCCCGCCGCCGCTAGCTGCCTGAGCTTCAGGCCCGAACGCGCCCGGATGGTGCCTGTCGACGCGTCAGACGAGCCGAATCTCAACACGCTGGAAGCCCGGGTCCAGCTCTTCACCTACCTCGGTTCGGTCGTGGAATGTCGGCTGGAGTCGAGCACCGGCCAGCCGCTGCTGGTCACGCGGGCCAACACTTCCGGCGTTCAGCGTGCGGGGTTAACGGAGGGCGCTCGCGTGAAGGTGCGCTGGTCGCCCGAGGATTCGAGGCTGCTGGCATGAAGGTGCACTGCGACGCAGAAGCCGCAACGCCCGTATGGCTGAAGGCCGCGCGAGAGGCGCGCACCTTCACCGAGGACATCCATCCCGAGGGGTGCCTGCATGCGGCCTTCGTGCGCTCGCCGCACGCGCATGCGGAGATCGTGTCGATCGACTGCAGCACGCGCAACCTGCCCGGGGTGGTGACCGTCTGGTCGGCCGCCGACCTGCCGACGCATCGGCCCATCCCCTGCATCGTGCCGCTGCGCAACGGTGACGGCAGCGATCGCGCCGATCCGCCGCGCACGCTGCTCGCCATTAACAGGGTTCGACATCAGGGTGAAGCCGTGGCCATGGTGGTGGCGCGCACGGCAGCCCTCGCAAGGCTTGCGGCGCGCGAGGTGGTGGTCGCTTACCGCGCGTTGCCGGCGGTCAGCGATGCGGGACAGGCGGTGATGGCGCAAGCGCCCGCGGTCTGGGACGGAATCGCGGGAAATCTCTGCTTCGACTGGGAGACGGGCGACGAAGCCGAGGTCGAGGCGGCGCTGGCGGCCGCGGCCACGGTCGTGGACATCCGGCTCGTCAACAACCGCGTCGTCGTGGCCCCGCTCGAGACGCGCAGCGCGATCGGCTGGGTGCATCCTTCGAACGGCCGCCGCGTGCTCGTCACGGCCACGCAAGGCGTGCACTGGACGCGCGACGTCATCGCGGGCGACGTGCTCGGCTGGGACCCCGCCACGCTGGAGGTGGTGACGCCTCGCGTGGGCGGCAGCTTCGGCTCGAAGATTTTCGTCTACCCGGAGCAGGTGCTGGTCCTGCTGGCGGCGGAACGATTCAGCACGGCCGTGCGCTGGGTGGGCTCGCGCAAGGAGGCTTTCCTGAGCGACACGCAGGGCCGCGACCAGCGCACCCGGGTGCGCCTCGCACTCGACGCCGACGGCCACTTCCTGGCCTTGCGGGCCGACACCGACGCGAACCTCGGCGCCTTCCTGTCCAACTACGCACCCTTCAATCCAACGACCTGCGGCGTTCCGGTGCTTGCCGGCGCCTACCGGATCGGCTGTCTCTACGCGCGCGTACGCGGCGTCTTCACTCACACGCCTCCGGTAGATTCATACCGCGGCGCCGGCCGGCCCGAGGCCAACTACGTGCTGGAGCGCGTGATCGACGCAGCCGCATTGAAGCTCTGCATCGACAAGGCCGAACTGCGTCGGCGCAACCTGGTCCGCGCCCAGGACCTGCCCTACACCACCGCCACCGGCGTGCATCTCGGCACGGGGCTCTTCAGCGACAACCTCGAGCGCGCGTTGCACGCCATCGACTACACCGGCTTTACCGAACGACGCAGGCTCAGCGAAGCGCGCCATCGCTTGCGCGGCATCGGACTGGCGAACTTTCTGGAAGCCAATGGCGGCATGGCACTCGCCCGCATCATGGAACCTGGCGGCCTGCCGCTCGAGTCGGCGCGAATCGAATTCGGACGGGGCGGACGGCTGCGCGTCGACATCGGCACGCAAAGCAGCGGCCAGGGCCACCGCGCCTCTTACGCGCAGGTTCTCGCGGCGCACCTGAGCTGGGATGCCCATGCCATCTCGGTCCATCAGGGTCGGACCGACCGCCTGGCCCACGGCACGGGCACGGGCGGCTCGAAGTCCTTGTTGTCCGGCTCGACGGCCTTGCTGGAAGCGGCCGATGCGGTGGTCGCGAAGGCACGCGCCTGGGTGGCACGGGCGTGGGGCGTGCCGCTCGACGGCGTGGTCTGGCAAGGAGGCGAGTTGTCGGCGGGGCCGCGGCGCGCGAGCCTGCAGTCCTTGTCTGACCAGGCGGCCGAATCCGTGACGGGCGATGTACCGCACCCGTTTTCAGTGGAAATCTGCACCCCCGTTCGTGCCGGCACCTACGGCAACGGATGCCATGCCTGCGAAGTGGAAGTAGATCCTCGAACAGGTGTCACGTCAGTGATTCGTTATGTGTGCGTCAACGATTTCGGTGAAATGATCTCGCAACACAATGTCGAAGCGCAGGTGCGCGGCGGCGTGGCGCAGGGCATCGGGCAGGCGCTGTTCGAGGACTGCCGGTTCGAACCTGGCAGCGGCTTGCTCCAGACCGCCGACTTCGGCAGCTACCACTTGCCGCAGGCGACGCAGCTGCCCCCCATGGAAGTCTTGTTCAATCGCGGCAGCCGCGGCTCGAACCGCCTGGGCATCAAAGGGTGCGGCGAATCGGGCGCCAGCGCCGCACCGCCTGCCGTCATCAACGCCCTGCAGGACGCACTGGTCGGCGTGATCGGCGAGCGGGCGATCGGCATCCAGATGCCGGCCACGCCGCCGACCGTCTGGTCGCTGCTGCAGTCACAAAGTGCTCCGTCATGAAAGCCACGGCATTGTCTTCATGTCATGCAATCTCGTCAGGCGCGCCTTGCCGCGTCAATGCGGTGGTGCACCCGCCGTCGAGCGGCGCCGAAACCCTGCTCGAGTGGCTGCGCGGCAGCGCAGGCTGCACGGACGTGCGCCAGGCTTGCGACACCGGCCATTGCGGTGCCTGCGCGGTGCTCGTCGACGGTCGCGCCGTGAAGTCCTGCAGCGTGCTCGCCGGCGAAGTGGAAGGACGCGAAGTCCTCACGCTCGCCGGGCTCGAAAGCGCATCGCGCCCCGCGGCCCGGGCCGTGCTCGATGCCGTCGCGACGATGCGGCCATTCCAGTGCGGCTACTGCCAGCCAGCGTTCGTCATCGCAGCCATCGATCTGCTGGGGAGCGAAGCGGCGCCATCCGAATGCGCGGTCCGCGAAGCCTTCACCGGCTTGCTCTGCCGGTGCACCGGCTACCAGTCCATCGTCGGGGCCGTGTTACTGGCGACGCGGACGCTGCAGGCATCGACACCGGGAGGCATCGAATGACCGGCCTCGAAGGTTCGCCGGTTCTGCTTTACCGGCCGCTCACGCTGGCGGACGCGCAGGCCCGATTGCGGGACGTGAGCGACGCCGTGCCGCTGGCTGGAGGTCAGCACTTGGTGCCGCGCTGGCGTGACACCGCAATGCCGCCGGCGATCGTGAGCCTGGGCAGCATTGCGGCGCTGCGCCGTATCACGGTCGACGACAATGGGCTCAGCATCGGCTCGGGCACAAGCCTGCAGGATGTCGCCACGTCTGCCCTGGTGCAGCATCGACTCCCGGCGCTCGCTGGCCTCGCCGCGCGCATGGGCGATCGCCTGATGCGCAACCGGGCGACGATCGGTGGCGCGCTGTGCACGACGCATGAAGCCGGCTGCCTGCCGGCGGCGTTGCTCGGCACTGGCGCGCTGCTGCACACGACGGCGCGGGAGATCCCAGCGTCGGACTGGTTCTGCGCGACGGGCGGCGCGCCATCGCTCGCGCCCGGCGAGCTGATCACCCGCATCACGCTCCCGCAGCCGGTCGCCGCCAGCCACCAGTGTCTGCGCCTGACCCCGGGCCGGTTCGCGCTGGTTACGGTCTTCGCGTCGAAAGGTACGCGGGGCCTCAACGTCGGAGTGTCCGGCCTTCAGGCGTGGCCGTTTCGCGCTCTGGCGGCCGAGTCGTGGCTGGCGCAGGGCGATCTCGGCGCTGGGCCGGCCCTGGACCGTGTATTCGCCGACTGCTCCCCCCGCAGCGACGTGCAGGCGAGCGGCCAATACCGGCTGGCACAAGCACAAGCACTACTTCAAGCCGCGGGGCTGGCATTGTCGGCCCCGACGGGCGCCTGAGCGCGCTCACATCGACCCCCTTCACGAGACTTCCCCGAGCATGTCCTCTGCACCGACTTCCCGCTGGCAGTTCTGGATCGACCGCGGCGGTACCTTCACGGACATCGTGGCGCGGCGGCCAGACGGCACGCTGACCACGCACAAGCTGCTGTCGGAGAATCCCGAGCAGTACCCGGACGCGGCGGTGGCGGGCATCCGCCATCTGCTCGGGTTGAAGGCCGGCGAGCCGGTCACACCCGAACATGTGGACTGCGTGAAGATGGGCACCACGGTGGCCACCAACGCGCTGCTGGAACGCAAGGGCGAGCGCACGCTGCTCGTGACCACACGCGGCTTTCGCGATGCCCTGCGCATTGCGTACCAGAACCGGCCGCGACTGTTCGACCGCCACGTGGTGCTGCCCGAGCTGCTCTAAAGCGAGGTCATCGAAGCGCATGAACGCGTCGCGGCGCATGGCGACGTGATCGAAGCGCTGGACGAGGCGGCGCTGCGCGCCGCCCACGGCCGCGGTCTGCGCAGCGTGGCGGTGGTCTTCATGCACGGCTACCGGTTCACGGCGCACGAGCGGGCAGCCGCCCGCATCGCCCGGGAGGTGGGCTTCACGCAGGTGAGCCGTTGAGTGTAGTAAACATAGCTTCAAAAACGTAGTAATCGTGCCACGCAGGTCCCCCGGGGGCTCTTTTCGAGGTCAAGCGCAAACGCAAGTCCTTGATTCTTCGTGTAAACAAGTAGTA
>Ga0163144_10030823_pt1 | contig 10247 bp, 2 predicted proteins | sample OliLak19BULKMAT1_FD_123175 | JGI IMG/M metagenome (GOLD analysis project Ga0163144, IMG submission 123175) | Freshwater microbial mat bacterial communities from Lake Vanda, McMurdo Dry Valleys, Antarctica - Oligotrophic Lake LV.19.BULKMAT1 | ecosystem: Environmental > Aquatic > Freshwater > Lake...
ACTCCTTTGCTGTCCTTCATGGTCAGGTTGGCTGGCATTTCTGCTTTGGTGCGGTAATCCCATTGGGTGCATGTCCATTTGTAATCGACTAGGCACCAGAATGACTTTTTTGGGGGGGGAGCTCCAGCGGTGGCCGCTAGGCATCCTTACCAGGCGTCTGCCGCTTTTTGCATTTGCGGCACTATGTCTTCTCCTGTCTCTGTTGTTGATTTGGCTGACTGCCAGAGGTCGCAGTCGTCCACGAACATGGAGCATATGCCCATGGTCAAGAACAGCAGCATCCCAGAGCTGCAGCTGAAGAAGAAGAGCAATTCAATTGCCTATCATTATGTTTGTGAACGAGCAGCAGCAGGCATAGTCATTATTAATTATGAGCCTACTGGTTCAAATGTCGCCGACATGTTGACCAAAACCCAGTCGGGCGCTGTACGGACGCGCCTGGCTAGGATTGTTTTGTACTAACATTTTTTGAGATTGTTATGTTTTATGTTTTTATGCAGGATAACCCATGAGGGATAGGAGAATCTTGACCTCTGCAAGCAGGGGAGGTCGAGCCAGCCTAGCTGGGAAGACCTTAAACCAGAAATTTATATAGGAATGTGATAGAGGGCATTGCCGCGAAGTCGCGGTGGGTAACAAAAGGTTCCACAGAGCAGGGAATCAAACTCAAGACTTCTTGGCCAAACTGACCACTAAGCTGTCGACGTGATTTCGTTTCTAGCTCCAGTGCAAGTCCAGAGCATGACGTATACTAAGGACTTGAGGGGACCGTAAAGATCTGTCGCTGTATGGGCAAATGTGCTACTCCGAGTGAGAGGTGTACACTCTTACTATAGATCTCATAATCTAGAAATAAGCTCTATTCAACGGTAGATTATTACGCTGTTCCACATAGATCTTCTAGGAGTGTATGAAGCCCTAGATGTTTCGGTATGCTGATACTAATGTAATAATCAACTATCACGCCCTTAAGGACTTTGTAATAATTGTGTTTTTTGAATAAATGAAAATAAACAGTTTCTCTCCCAGTGAATATTGGCCGCCCAGCAAACCTTCACGACCAAGACAAATTTTGCTGTAAATGCATGGCAATCTGATTCAAGTTATCTTCTAGTTGGTCATGAACAGATAGAGAACTGGGAAGATCGCCTACACGCCGATCGCGTGCATCCTCTAGTAGCTAATCGTCGCGCAGAGGATTTGATAGCATGAGACTTCACTGAAATATACAGTGATGATAAACTCAATGAAAAAGACGTCAACAAAAAGGGAAACTCACCTTCGCTCGCATCTGCACATCGCCTGTAAATTCTGCATATTTGTGGGTAAGCGCTTTCTCCTTCGTTTTTTCACGCTGTGCGTGCAGGGACCCCAGCAATTTATTTTGCTGGGCATAACAGGTCTCCCATTCCTCACATTTTGAGGTCAATTTGCGCATGTACTCCCTGAGCTTTAGGCAACGTTTCTCTGCACTATTTTTCTGCCATTTTAGTTCCACCAAAGCTTGCTCCTTAGTCTTGAGCTCGTTTTCACAGTTGACAAGCTTAGACTCTTGACAAGCTGCCTCGCTCCAAATTGCTTTTCGGCGCTCGTTCGCTTCCCTTGATCGGGCTTCATCGAGGGCCGTTAGCAGCTTGTTCATCTTAGATGACGAAAACTCGGCCTGGGATCTTGCGTGCTGCAGCTGGGATGTAAGTTCTTCCGACGCGACCTTTTCATCTTGCAGGCTGCCACGAAGGTCCGTTTCGATCGTTTGAAAGTGTGCAACTTCCTTTCTCAACCGTTGTGTCTGCTGCCCCGAGATCTCTACTTTGTTTACCAATGTGACTACAGACTGACAAAAGGAAGAAATATCAACCTTCAATTGCTGAATCTCTTCCATGGCGTTGCCAACATCTGCTACATGTGTAGCGGCAGCAGATCTGCTGTTCACATTCAACAACGAAAGGGACTTTTCGAGTTCTCCACGCTGCGAGCGCAGATCAGCAGCCAATGCACTGAGCTCCACAGTCGATGACACTGCGATCTTTTCCTTTTCTTCCCTGAGTTGATCCACCCGCACAAGGTGCTCGTTCGCTTCGTCGATCTCGCGCAGTAGTTGGTCCCGCTCTTTTTGTGTTTTCTCTAGCTCATTCTGGCACTCAAGAAGTCGTTCCTCGGTGCCTTCCTTCGAGCTTTCTGCAGCCTCGCAAGCTGCCTCTAATTGCTCAAGCAATGCCTGGTTACTAGCATTGCAGTTCTGAACTTCGGCGAGCCTGTCGTTGCAGGAAGCATACAAGTCTTTCAGCTTCTCCATATTTCCTTCCAGCTGCAAACGACTAAAACAGAGGAAATCGATCTCCGTTTCACATGTATCTTTCTGCTGCGTCATTTCCGTCAACTCATTACGCAAATGTTGGATTTCTTCAATCGACCGCATCAGCTTTGCCTGTGTATTCTGTAAGTCGCTGCCAAGTTGGCATAAGATCTCTTCTAATTGAAGTCTCGTTGCTTCGATGCTCTCTCGCATAGCTGCTTTCTCTGTCGCCAATTGCTCGAGAGACGAAACTGCCTTGCGACCATCTTCAACTTCCTTCTTGGCATCACGAAGCTTGCCCATCAAGATTTCTTGCTCTTCCTTGATGCTCGCAATTTTTTCGCGGAGAGGACGCTCTGCTTCTTGTGAGATACGAAGCATGTCGGCTATCTCATCTCTATCACTGGCCTTTTCCTGGGCTGCCGAAAGCTTGTCATTGCACTCGGCGTAGGACACCTTAACATCTTCCAGAGCTGTTTCAGATGTTTTTAAAGCTTCTCCAAGGCGATCAATCTCCGCAATGCAACTCTGCTTGATTTTTGTCAGATCTGCGTTTTCTGAACGCACTGCCATGGACTCCTGGCGGACTTCTTTCAAGGCGTTCTCCTTCTCCGTGAGCAGGGCAACAGTGCCGCCCTTGACTTTCCTGATGGCTTCATGTGCCAAATTGAGCTGAGTAAGCATTTCATCAAGATTACACTCCAGCTCCTCTTGAGTAGTTTGCAATTCGGCATTGAGACATTCTCGTTCTTTTGCAACGGCCTCAAGTTGATTCAATCGTTCAAAGGCATTCGCAAGCTTTTCGTTGGTATGGGTGTAGGTCATCTTTAGCGTTGCGTGAGAATCTTCTCTGGAGTGCAATACACTCTTGAGATATATGATTTCGTTTGCGCCTCTTTCCTTTTCTTCTGCATCGACACGAAGCTGTTCGAGGGCAGTGGCAAGTTTCTCGCTCGTAGTAGTGTAGTTCATCATGAGCGTTTCGTAAGAAGCGTCTCTCGCCTGCATTTCACTTTCAAGACACTCAAACTCTTCTGCGCCGCTTTCTTTGATGGACAGCTCTGCAGCAATCTCGTCTTGCAGTTCTTGAATTCTTTGTCCGGCGTCCCTCAGTGAATTTTCTTTGTCACGCAATTCCTTCGTCAACGTTGTCATCTCTTCATTTTCTTCTACGAACTCAGCATTCAAGTGTTCCAACTCCTCCGCGGGGAAATCTCTCGCTAGGTTAGATGCTTGTTTCAAGTCCGTTGACCCTGCGATGTGTACTTTGGCGGTCTGCAATTGAGACTCTAGGCTATTCTTCTGGCTACCAATGGCATCGTAGCTTGCGACACGCTCATGAGCCTCCACAAGTTTGTTGTTGCAATCACCATACATCTCTTTCAAATTACCCTTCTGGCGAGCCTCCTCCCACCTGATGTTTCTTTTGCTGTTTTCGATCTCCTTCAAAGCATTCGACAAGTTGTCTTTCAATGACTTCGACTGTTGCAAGAACATACGTTTACTCGCTTCTTTCGTTTCGGATTCCTTCTTATACTCGCCCTTTACACGCCCCATTTCGAGTTGAGCGACCTTGTATTTGTCTTGCAATACGACCTGCTCCTTGGCGGTATCGTCAAAGGTATTTTGCGCTGTTCCGTATTTGTCTTCAAGAATAGTGTACTCTTTTTCCAATCGCTTCAAACGTTGGCTCAAAGCGTCTTTCATCAGGTGATGCCTACATTGCAGATCTGGCAACTCAAAGTTTGCTCGCTCCAAACGCTGGCTTAATGTCTCCTTGTCCTTGACAATCGATGCTTGGCTGCGTTGGATAGCAATTAGCTGTCGAGCTTGCTTCTCCACTTCCTGACCCGAGTGGGCTTCTCGTTGCTGAGAGGCCTGTAATTCCTTGATGGCTTGATCGTGACTTTCAGCCACTTCATGGGCTGCGGCAAGTCTTTCATTGCTCTCCGCAAACAATTCCTTGAGAGTGCTGTGTGCCTCTTCAGCCTCCAGGAGCTTTTTCTTGAGGTCCCTTACATCAATTTCGCGCATCTGTCTGGATCGAATCGCCTCGTCGAGCTCCCAGCGAAGCTGCTTGTACTCCTGCGACTGATGTGCCTCGCTCGGCGATTGTTCACTGAGAGAAGCCTCAAGCCGCTCTTGGAAGGAATTTGTCCTGCCACTAGTAGAGGTCATAATATCCGAACTACTGCCTATAAGACGATACTCCAAATCAACGATATCTTGTTGCAGTGTGGAAATGCGCTGTCGTTGAACTTCGTTTTCAGCGCTCATCGTATTTTCTGATCGCCTCGACGCATGCAAGTCAATCGAATACTTCCGAATCTTTTCATAGCACTCCAAGAGAGACTGTTTCGCTTTTGCTAGATCTGAGAGGACTGCTGATCGTTCTCGCACAAGTCGGGATTCCCTAGCAGACGAAGAATATATTTTGTCTTTGACTTGCTGCATCGCCTCCTTCTGTGTTTCAACAAAAGTACCCATTCGATCGTGATGAAGAACAAAGTCTTTCTGGAGTGATAACAACACCTTGCGAAGAATCTCGAGTTGCTGTTTCCCAGAGTCCGATGGTTCTCGAAAGACGTTTCTCTGAGCAACTTGTAGTCGTTCTTTTTTTGTGCCAATTTGCCAGACTGTTGGTCTACTAGGGGGCGCTGCTGCATCGTCGCCTCCATCTATAGAAATCGCACTGTTGATTTGGCAAATAGGAGAATTCGTAGACTCGATTTTTGAGAGGTCCAGAATCGCAACACGTGCTGGAGAGTGAGGAACCGTACTGTGTTCAAATTTTCTAGCCATCCTGTCCTCGGATCTAGCCTCTTCCATAAGGTTGAGCTTTTGATCAGGGATGGAAGTGACAGCAGCAAACGTCGCATCCAACATCCGATTGTTTTCATCGGTATCTACCTTGCTTCCAACCAAGGATTCTTCGTCGAACTCCGATTCAAACACGAGCGAGGATCGAATGTGTGTGACAAGCTTCTGAAGTTTCACAAGTCGCTCGCCGTACAGAGATGTCAGATTGGCAATCTTGTGATCAACGAAATCCCAGTGTTGTTGTGTAAACATGTGGATCAGCTGGAGAACCTGAATGACTTTTGGCGAGAGCAATCCACCTCCATTTGCGAATTTGGTGGACAATAAATGCGAAAGAAACGAGGGATTGATCTTCTTCGTTTCTAGCTCTGCCGCGTCTGGCGTACCCTGACATTCCACGCTCTTGCTATTTTCAGTGCGAGAAAAAATGGCCATATTCAGTTCAATCGTGTCACTTTCAACCTTTTTGGAACAGTCAAACTCTGTCTGGCGAAATTTCTCCTCCGTCTCATCTACTTGTACCATGTCTCCTCCCACGTTGTTAGAGTGGTGCTGCTGGGGCGGATAAAATTTGCCTGCGCTTTGTAGCGCGTGTGCTTTAGATCTCCATTGCGCAGCTTGCTCTTTGAGATGGCCATACTTGGCCACAATGAGATCATTCTTGTTCTTCAGCTGAGGAAGCACCTGTTTGTTTTCTTCCGTCATCCAAGAATATGACTTCCTCTCCTTTCGTGCTGCTAAAAGTTCAAGTCGTGATCGCTCAAGATCCTGATGTGTCGACCCGAGATCAAGATTTGCAGTCGCAAGAGCAGCGAGCTGGGTCACCTTGTCATTCAGCTTGTCCCTGTCGCTGAATACGGTCCTACAGCTCGTTTTGTAGGCAGATGATTCGTCGACTTGTAAGCTTAGATCATCACGCTCCTTACCTTCTAGAGCTTGCTTATGCTGCTTGTTGAGATCAGAGGCGAACCTCAAATCGTCTATTTTTCTGGTATTTTGGTTTGCGCCGGATCGAAATGCTGCCTTCAGCTCGATGGCATGCTCGTCCCGCAACACTTTCAAACGCTTTGCTTGGCAATCTAGCTTGGCGTAAGCAGCATGCAATTGCCTCTCTACTAGTGCACGTTTGTCTTTGTTAGCTTTTTCCAGCTCCTTCGACAATATTTCTGCTGTAGCACTCATTCTTTTTGAATCTAGATATTTCTGAGTTAGCTCTTGTTGCTCCTGACGCATCTCCTCCAATTTCTTTTCTCGGAGTTGCAGTTTACCTTTCAAGGCGGCATTTTGTTGCGAAAGCTCCACACAGGTCTGGTCGGCAAACCTTATTTCTTTCAAAAGTGTTTGATTACGTTCCAACAATCGTACTTTTTGCGTGCTTGGACTGTGCTTCTTGTGCTTTTCGGAGTCAAACGGAGAATATGGCTGGAAAGGTATCGTGAATTCGTGTTGCTTTGCCATCTGTTGTTCGTACCACGATTTCTGCTCTTCTATGGAATCTTCTGCCATTTTCAACTTTGCTTCAAGTTCGCCAATTCGTGCAACATAGACAGTGCTTTCTTCCAAGGAAATGTGCATGGAATTTTTTCCGGGTGCCGTGTTTGGCGAGTCAAAGTCTTTCGGATCCAAGTGTAGATCAGATTTGGGGGGGGTCAAAACAGCTTCCTTCGGTTTTTCTGTCTCCGACGGTTGTTCTGGTGATTGCAAGGAAGGGACTGAAATAATGCTATTTTCCACCCCGCTACTTTTCAATCTGGCATTCTTACTGCCGCCTTCAGCATGCACTAAGGGTGAATCGGCCTCCGAACTAGACATCTTGGTCCGTTTCAATACATCGATGCGAGATAAAAAAGTGTTGTCCTCCTCTTCACGTGGTTCGGGCTTGGAAGTGGCATCTCCCACAGAGAGGGATTCGCACGAAGACGACAGAAAATGCCCAAGACTCGGATTGAGGCTGCCAATGTGGTCAGCGCTGCAATGAGATGCCTCTGGTGGGGGCAATGGCATGCTGTAACCGCTCGTACCGGTTGCCGTGTTTTCTTGCCGGGGCGAAAAGATTGCATCCTGCTGTCCTGATTCCCGCGTCTGTGTGGTCGTGGTTGAGTGTCGTTGCAGCTGGTACAAAGGGTCCGAATCTTGAGAATTAGTTTTTTTGATAGCATGCGGGAGCAACGATTTCCTAACCAAGGGAGTATAGTTATCTTTGTTTGTCGCAGCTGAGGGGTTGCCAGATGCCAGGGGCTCTTTTGACGGCTGCGATCTAGTCTCTATCTTGGTGCAGCTTTTGGTTGCGCTTGTGGTATCTGCCTGTCCATCCTTATCAGTACTACTGCTCGATTCGTTTACGTCTTCTTTCGAATCCAAAATGCTGTTGACCCTCCATGAAGAAAATTTCTGTTGGACCGAGGATAACTGACCGTACGAATGTGACCTTTGCAACATAGCACTTCCCTTGCTGTCGCTAGAACTGTTAGTGGTTTTAATACCTTGGAGAACCAGAGAACTCGCATGTTCTGGAGGTAACGAGGATTGAGAAGTTGTTTGACGCGTCCACATAAATTCTCCACCCTCGCCTGTACTTTGCGTCTCATCTTTACTTTGAGTGGACGCAGATTGTCCATCTTCCCCGGGCAACAACGATGATGGCTCTTGTGGAAGAGCAATTGCTTTTGTGCTTGTTGCAAAATGGTTGCCCCGCAAAAAAAAGACATGCTGATGGCCGTTATTGGCAGTTTGAGAATCATTCGAATAGACAGGGTTCTCCTGGTATTTGTTGTGGAAATGGTGTTGACTGGACAGATGAGACGTGCTGGTGATGGTTTCCTGAATGGTGGAGGAATCTAATTGTATGGTGGACGATTGCTGCAGTGAAGGTGAGGACGATTGCAACGATTGAGTATTGGTTCTTTCCCTCTGAAAGAGTGAAGATGACGAAACCAGTGAGGATTGCTTGACAGGTGGTTGCTTCAAACTGAACGCAGTACGCCTCGTGGTTGCCAATCCTTCGGCAATAGTAATCAAGTTCCTGTAGGATTCATCATGTTTTGGAATGATATTGTTGTTACTGCTTTTGCTCACTGTAGTGGTATTGATCGTGCTATTGCTGTCCTGGGTGCAGTGCTGGTATTGTCGCTCGGGTGTTAAACTGGTTGTCTCGTAGATATCTCCCACGCTATTCGTATTACCATTGATGTGACTGTCACGTGGACGTCGCATGGGAGATTGTGATGAGCTAATGGCCGTTGAAGTGTCTATAGTGAAAAGTGGCTGAGGTGGTTTGTTTTGGCCGAGGTCGAAACTGTTATGGGCGGGAGAATATTGCTGCCGTTGCTCCACAGCCGCTAAAGCAGCAACACTGTAATAGGCCGTGCCATCGTCATCCAACTCTTCAATCTCATCACCACCATGCTCCTGAATGGGGTGTGCAACCGTGTACCTTCCCATGTTCGAAAATGGATGGTTCATTAGGACCACACTGCTATCCATGGTGGACGAGGAACGAATTGTCAAGGCTGACAAATCGTTCATCGTCACTGTAGCATATCTTTGTAAATGTTGTTGCTGTTCCATACCACTGCCGGTGGGCAATACTTTCTCATCTCGAACACATGTTGTCATGGACGACGACAAATGATCGGTGAAAGTACAGTTGTCGTTATGACTCGTGCTGCAACTACTAGAAGGGTCATGGTTTCCACTAACGGTGGTATCCATGTCATCGCTTTGATCATGACTCACCGCGCGTGGAAAAGTCATGACACCTTTCCAAGCACCCTCTTCAATCGAAACTTGGTGAAACCCCATTGTAGTTGTTTGTGACGGTGGCAGTCTTGATATCTTGGTAGCTGTTGGCGGAGGCATCTTGTAGGAATGGTCGTGATCAAACGATTTTGGCGAAGGAGGGATCTTCGTCCTACGACTGTTGACATTTGTAAGAACGTGTGTGAGATACTCAATGCTCATGTTGTCGTCTTGATTACCACTCTGCAAAGAACTGATGCTGTCCGTCCCGTAATTGGCATTATTGCCTGTAAAGGAAAAGGACCCCGAGGTTTGCTGCTGATGAACCATGATTACAACAGCCACCTGCACGGCTGTTGTCTTCTGAAGATGAATGTGCGTCTGCAACGGGCTCCGTTTGCTGCTAATATACAAGGGGCCGTCCCGCTCTCTAGCTAGCAATCTCTATCGTCCTGTCTGTCTATCTCATCCAAGTCTCACGACAGGTCTCAATTAAAGCAATTCTTTCGTCCGGTCCAGGGGCGAGTTGCTCGTGCAACAATCAGCACTTCTAACCAAGGCTTCCAGCCCAGTCTGCGCTTTAGTCTCGTATACTACCAGTCCGGTAGATAAATAGAAATTATTATTAGAATTGTACCTACGTACTATTACTATCTACTACTAATACTATTACCGTCAAAGCTAGCTAGCTACTAGCTAGCTAGCAGTAGTATTCTACGGTACTACTAGCTAGCTAGCTAGCTACTCTAGCTAGTAGTAGTAGTAGTAGTTCATACTGTCCAATACATAACACAAGTAAAATAATATTAAATTTTATTCCCTCCTCGATCTCGTTCAAAATTTGGCGCGGACGAGCCGTCGCGAAGATCCACGTGTGGCAGTGATGTCATCACCCTTGATACAGGTGATCTGCAGGGACGACACGAATATCAAAGATAATCAATGTTAAACCATGTCGATGACTATGAACAACTTCGAATGGCTTTGTGCAGCTTTGACAGGGCTTCGAACGACTTCCACGACTTTGATTGACTTCGATAAACTTCATTTAACAGTGCTAATTCATGCACTAAATGTCGACTTCGATCGACTTTGATGGACGTGACCCAAATGCCGGGTCCTGTGTGCGACTGTAGGTAGCCTTTGACACGCATTAGCACCACTATTCCCTGCAGTAGCTGCTTTTGTGTCAATTTGAATTCAAAGACATTAACAGCGAAAGCAAGCAGCTAAAGACTAGTCTGCTGTAAGATAAAAAGAAGCAACAGAGAGAACGCATGCAGTTGATGCGACGAGTAGCTAACAGCTATTAGGAGAGACGAGACGAATCGAGTAGCAGCAGAAGCACTCGAATTCGGATAAAAGAAGTGATTGCAAAGGAGGTGCCGCGTAG
>Ga0163144_10030825_pt1 | contig 10247 bp, 9 predicted proteins | sample OliLak19BULKMAT1_FD_123175 | JGI IMG/M metagenome (GOLD analysis project Ga0163144, IMG submission 123175) | Freshwater microbial mat bacterial communities from Lake Vanda, McMurdo Dry Valleys, Antarctica - Oligotrophic Lake LV.19.BULKMAT1 | ecosystem: Environmental > Aquatic > Freshwater > Lake...
ATGTGAGGCACCCCCAACCCCCTTGGAAAGGGGGCTTTGGGAGGGAATTGAGGGGAGGTCGGGTCAAGCGCGGTACACCCGCGCCCCCCTCTGGGTCCGAGAAACCCTGACCTCTTAAGGGACCCAGACAGCCCGCAGGCCTTCGCTCACCGCCCTTGCGATGTGCAGCCCAACTACACAACGCCGCTCGACCATCCTCCCCCGTGAGGACTTACTTACAAGAAAACTCCTCCCCCAGCGGGGGAGGCAGGGAGGGGGTGAAAGCCCGCCCCTGCCAAGGGGCAACTTCGCACGGCGACGGCGGCTTCTCGCGAAATGTGATGAATCTGGATGGGGGAGGTTCCCCGCGCGGGAGCGCAACAAACGAGGGCCGTCCCAACTCAGTCCTTGCCACCCTGGCCGCGGAAGCGATCGTCGTCGTCGCGGAACAGCACGTTGAACGTCGTCAGCGAGCCGTAACAGGCGGTGACGTAGCTCTGCAGCTGCAGCTTCTCGTCGGCGGCGAGCGCGCTGCCGTTGACCTTCTGCTCGAGCACGCGGAGCTTGTCGCGGATCATCACGATCTTGTTGAACAGCGCGTCGATCGGGACGCGCTTCTCTTGCGTGTCTTTCTTGCCTGGGACGAGCACGACCTCGCCGCCGCGCCAGCGCTCGCCCATGGCCGAGTCACCGACGCCGAGCTCTTCGCGCAACACCTGAGTGAGCACTCTGCGGAATTCATCTTGGTCCATGTCGATGTCGATCTCCTGAGGCAGCGGCCGCTTCAGCGGTGCCTCGTCTTGCTCGCGCAGACGTCGCGGCGTGCCCGCTGCCGCCGGCTTCTTCTTCGCCCAGCCGTCCCAGCTCGCGCCGAGCGCCTTGTAGCTCGGGCACGTCGCGGTCTCGAGCTTGCGCGCCTTCCAGATGCGGCAATCGCCTGACTGCACCTCCGCGCCCTCGACGAAATACCGTCCGAAGAAAGCGCAGGTGCCGCAGCGCCCGGTGAGGTCGCGTTCCATGAGCGCCGCGAGGATAACCCGAGGCGCGCCCGCGAGTCAGCAGCAACGCAACGCGTATGTACGTCAGTCAGCTGCGACGCACGGCGCGTACATCGTCACCGACGCGAAGGCGCCCGGGCGAATCGTGCAGCGCGTTCCAAGCGAAATAGGTCTTGCCCGCGTCCGCGCCGCCATAGCCGAGATCCGCGCCGCGTCGAAAGCGCGCGAGCGTGCGCAGCGGCTCGACGCCGACGTTGCCAGTGCGCGGATCGACGAGCGTGATCGCGCAGCGCGCACACGGCTTCACCAGTCGCAGCGTGATGTCGCCGACCTGCAGCGCGTCCCACGTGTCCTCTTCCCAGGGGGCGGCGCCGCTGAGTACGACGTTCGGTCGAAAGCGCTCCATCTCGAGCGGCGTGCGCGCACGCTCCGCCAGGTCGGCGAGCGAGGCGTCGGTCGCGACCAGCAGCGGGAAGCCGTCCGAGAGCGCAGTCCGCGCGTCGTGCGGTGCGAAGCGCGGATCGACGGGACGCACGCTGTCGTTGCCCATGTGTACGAGTCGTACGCCGAGGCCGAGCACCGCGGAGAGCCACGCTGCGGCCGTTTCACCGCAATCGCGCACGCTGACGGTGTCGTCCCAGATCGTCACCAGACGCGGCGCGAGCGATGTCTCCGGCACTGCGACATCGAGCGGCGCGCGCCCTTGCACGGTGAGTACGACGCCGGAGTCCGCGGCGCGCGCGACCGACACGAGCGCGAGCTGCGGATGGCGTCGCTGCGACACGAAGTTGCCCGCGGCGTCGACCAACATGAAGCGGCGATCATCGACGGCGCCGAGCGCGTCGAGCATGAGCTCAGAGGCGCGCACGCCCGCGCAGCTCTTCACAGGATGTACGTAGAGCGCCGAGACCCGCAGCCGCGGTGCAGTCAGCGGCGGTGCAGTCATCGGCGGCTCACGGGTTCAGCACGCAGCCCGGCGCGTCGCGCCAGTTGTAGCGCATGCCGCCCTCGATCATCGCGAAGTCGCTTGGCTGGATCATGTCGAGATCGCGCGGTCCGAGGCCGGTCGCGTCGGCGCGAACGTCGGTGTCGAAGTCCCACTTCGCCGTCGTGTTCTCGTCGTCTTCCGCGGTGAGCGCGACGTTGCCGCCGTCCGAGAGCACGATGCCGTAGCGCTGCATCGCACGCGCGACGGCGCGGGCGTAGTCGTTCGGCAGCGAGGCGAGCGGGTAGTCGCCGCGCAGCCGCAGCCGCGCGCCGTAGGGCGGCGAGTCGGCGCCTCCAGACGCGCCGCGACCTGACCCGCCGCCAGTGCCGTGGGTCGCTGGGTGTACGTAGATCGCCGCGCGGATCCGGTCGTTCGGCAAGATGAAGCGGATCGCGTGGCGGATGTCGTCGGCTGCGACTTCGTCAGCGTCGAACAGCAGCGCGGCGATCGGCAGGCCAGCCGCGTCCGCGCTGGTGCAGCGCTCGCCGCGATTCGATGCAGGCGGCGTGCGCGAGAGGTCCCACACCGCGAGGCAGCCGCCCTCGTAGACGTCGCCGACGATGTTCACGCGCCACTGTTCATAGAGCCGCTGCGTGCCTGGATCGATGACGATGAGGTGGCAGTCGCCGTCGCTCGCGCAGGCATAGCCGCTCTCGCCTTCGAGGTGCCCGCCGACGGGCACTGGCACTGGTGCGACGTCGCATTCGCCGTCGTAGAAGTCGTCGGTCGGCGTGAACGTGCGCATTGGCGCGCCGGTCGCGCACTGCACGTGAAACGAGAAGTCGATCTGCATGCGGCCAAGGCCCCAGCCGACCGCGTCGAGGTGCGCGATGACAGCGGCGGACTCGGCGTCGACCGCTGCGCCCGTGATCTCTTGGTTCCACGGCGCGTCCGCGGGAAACAGCGGCCGCGCGCAGGCGCCAGCGGGCACGCCGCTATCGGGACGCGGACCCGCGTCGAAGTCAGGCCCGAGATCGGGGCGCGGACCGGCGTCGAAGTCGGGTCCGAGATCGGCGGGCCCGCCGCCGAGATCGCGCGGGCCGCCGCCGTCGGGAACCGTCGCGACGTCGTCACCACCGCAGGCGCTCAGCGCGAGCAGCGCGACGACTGGCACAGCGAGCAGACCGAGCTTCGTCACAGCGGCAGCGCGAGTTCGCATGGGCTGAGCGTACGCGGGCGCACGCTCTTTGCGAAAGGTCGATTCGCTGCGCCGCCGGTCGCACTGCTGACGGTGACCGCCATCACCGCGACCCGGCCACGTCAGCGGCCGCGCGCCCTCAGCCCTCTTTGCGGGTGAACGGCGATGGAAACGAGCCAAAGCGCGCGGTGGTCTTCGGCTCGTTCTCGTGCTTGCGCGGCGCGGTCTTCGTGTCGGTGGCGTGCACCGGCGGCGGCGCTGGCAGCGTCGTCGCGACCGCTGGCTCACTCACGCGCTCTTGCACGAGATAGATGTCGTCGAGCCGCAGCGACAGCGTCTGCGCGAGCTTCCACAGGAACTTCGACGCGATCACCGGCTCTTGGTGCACGAGCGCGAAGAACGCGGTGCGATCGAGCACCAACATCCGGCTGCCGAGCCGCGCGACGACGGTCGCCGTACGCGGCCGCTGATTGAGCAGCGCCATCTCGCCGAAGTGGCTTCCAGCGCCGAGGTCGGCGACGGTCTGTCCTTGGCGCTGCACGCGCACCGCGCCATCGACGATCACATACAGCGTCTCGGTGGTGTCGCCCTCGCGCAGCACGATTTGACCGGCGGGCACATCGACCGTCTGCGCGACATGCAGAACGCGCGCGAGCTCCGGCATCGTCATCTCGCGGAACAGCTCGACGTTGCGCATCGCATCGAACTGCGCCTGCACTTCGGTCGCGCGCTTCGAGTCCGCCATCGAGGTCTCACGCTGCGACGACGCGCGCAAAAGGATCGCGGTGATGTTGTCGACGCCGCCGCGCGAGTTCGCGAGCTGCACCAGCTTGTTGGCCATCGCCGCAGACGGCTCGCCGGTGAGCAGCTGCACCAGCTCGAGCGCGTTCGGCGTGTATTGGTGCAGGCCGTCCGAGCAGAGCAGCAGCGTGTCGCTCGGCAGCACGTCGAAGACCAGCACGTCGACGTTGACGTTCGGCTGCGGGCCGACGGCGCGCGTCACCATGTTGCCGTGCGTGCTGCCTGCGGCCTGCGCCTCGGTGAGCACGCCGTGCTTGATCGCCTCGGCAAGGAACGTGTGGTCGTCGCTCATCTGAAAGAGCTGACCCTCGCGCAGCAGATAGAGGCGCGAGTCGCCGACGTGCGCCATCACCGCCTTGCCGCCTAGGATCTGCAGCGCGCTGCAGGTCGTGCCCATGCCGCGCTTGGTCTTGTCCTGCGTGCTCATCTCGAAGATGTGCGCGGAGGCCGCCATCACCGCGTTGCGCAGCAGGCTGGCTGCGACGTCGATCGTCTGCTCGCCGCGGAGTACGGCGTCGAGCCGCGCGCGCTCCTTGTCGAGCTCGCGCCGCACCGTCTCGCACGCCTGCTGCGAGGCCACTTCGCCGGCGGCGTGGCCTCCCATGCCGTCGCAGACCATGTAGAGACCGAGCTTCGCGTCGACGAGGTAGCTGTCTTCGTTCGACGTGCGTGAGCGACCGACATCCGTGGCGGCGAAAGCAGAGATTTGCACGCGCCGACGGTGCCACACGTGCCCGGGCGGTGGAAGAGGGGAGAGCGCTCGTCCGCGCCAACGGGCGGCGGGCCTTGCAGTCGCCCCAGCGCTTGCCTTATGACCAGCGGGTGACTGCGGCCCAACACGAGACCAATCCGTTCCTGCAGATTCAGCTCCCTATTCAGTGGGGCGAGCTCCACCCCGAGCGGATCGAGCCGGCGGTGACGGCGTTGCTCGCCGAGGCGCGCGCGGCGCTCGAGGGCATCGGCGCGGGCGGCGCAGCGCACTCCTACGACGCCGTGCTCGGCGTGCTCGACGAGGCGACGGCGCGGCTCGAGGTCGTGATGTCGCTCGTCTCGCACCTCGAGTCGACCTGCACGGGCCCGGCGATCCGCGCGGCGTACGATGCCGTGCGACCGGCCGTCAGCGATTTCTACGCGGGCATCCCGCTCGACCCGAAGCTGTGGAGCGCGCTCAAGACGTACGCGGAGACGCCGGATGCGAAGCGGCTCAGCGGCGCGCGTCGGCGTTTTCTCGAAAAGACGCTCGACGAATTCCGCCGCAGCGGCGCCGATCTCGACGACGCCGGAAAAGCACGGCTTCGAGCGCTGAGCGTGGAGCTCGCCGAGGTCACCTCGAAGTTCTCGCAGAACGTCGTCGATGCGACGGCCGCCTTCGAGATCGTGATCGATGACGCGCAGCGCCTCGCCGGTCTCTCGCAGCGCGCACGGGACGCTGCGCTCGCCGCCGCAGAGTCACGGGGACGCAGCGGCTGGCGCTTCGGGCTCGACGCGCCGAGCTATCTCGCGGTGCTCACGTACTGCGAAGATCGGGCGCTGCGCGAGGCGCTGTGGCGTGCGTTCGCGACGCGCGCGACCGCAGGCGCGCACGACAACCGCGCGCTCGTCGCAAAGATCGTCGCGCTGCGCCACGAGCAAGCGACGCTGCTCGGCTTCGTGGACTTTGCCGACTACGTACTCGCCGATCGTATGGCGAAGAACGGCGCGACCGCCGACGCATTTCTCGCGCGCCTCGCCGACAAGACGCGCCCCGCGTTCGAGCGCGAGACCCGTGAGCTCGTCGCGTTTGCGGCGGCGGAGAGCGCAGGCGCTGCGCCGCCTCTCGCTCCGTGGGACGTCGCGTTTTACGCCGAGAAACAGCGGCGCGCGCTGTTCGACTTCGATGAAGAGGCGCTGCGTCCGTATCTCACGGCGGACCAAGCGATCGAGGGCGTCTTCGAGGTCGCGCACCGGCTCTACGGCGTGCGCATCGAGTCGCTGCCCGATGCGCCCGTCTGGGACGAGCGCGTGCGCGCCTACGCGATGCGCGACGACGGCGGCGCGCTGCTCGGCTACTTTTATCTCGATCTGTTCCCGCGCGAGACCAAGCGCGACGGCGCGTGGATGGGCCCGTTCGTCACCAGCCTGCCAGGCGCAGCGCATGCCGCGACGATCTGCGCGAACCTCACGCCGCCGACCGAGACTGGCCCCTCGCTGCTCACCCACCGCGAGCTCGAGACGGTGTTCCACGAGTTTGGCCATCTGCTGCATCACCTGCTCTCCGGCGTCGAAGTGCGCTCGCTCGCCGGCACGCGCGTCGCGTGGGACTTCGTCGAGCTGCCCTCGCAGATCATGGAGAACTGGTGCTGGGAGCGTGAAGGGCTCGACCTCGTCGCGCGCCACGTCGACACCGCCGAGCGCGTGCCCGAGGCGCTGTTCGACAAGATGTTGCGCGCGAAGAATTTCCGCGCGGCGACCGATCAGATGCGTCAGCTCGGCTTTGGCGCGGTGGATCTCGGCCTGCATCGCCGCTATCAGCCGGCGCGCGACGGCGACATCATCGACTACGCGCGCACCATCATCGCCGCGCACAGCGTCACTGCGCTGCCCGACGACTACGCGATGATCGCGAGCTTCGGCCATCTGTTCGGCAGCCCGGTTGGCTACGCGGCCGCGTATTACTCGTACAAGTGGGCCGAGGTGCTCGACGCCGATGCGTTCACGCGCTTCCGCGCCGAGGGCATCTTCAGTCGCGAGGTCGGCGCCTCGTTCCGCAGCGAGCTGCTCGCGCGCGGCGACGGCGAAGATCCGCTGGTGCTCTACCGCAGCTTCATGGGCCGCGATCCGGATCCGGACGCGATGCTGCTGCGCTCCGGGCTACTCTGATCCGAATCGTCGAGAATATTCGGCGGCGCAGCGTCGTGGCGTCGCGAATGCCTTGACGTCGAACGATCGGGCGCGATACCCATGGCCTGTGGGTACGCATCACCAAGGCACGCCGGATGAGGTTCGCGCGCTCGACGCCTACATCAAGCTCTCTCGCGCGCACGACACGGTCGGCCAGGCGGTGAACCGCAAGCTCGCTGACGCTGGTCTCACGGTGAGCCAGTTCGGCACGCTCGAGGCGCTGTTTCATCTCGGTCCGCTCTCGCAGCGCGAGGTCGGCGGCAAGATCCTGAAGAGCAGCGGCAACATCACGCTGGTCATCGACAACCTCGAGAAGCGCGGCCTGGTGCGTCGCGTGGCGTGCCCGAGCGACCGCCGCGTCACCAAGCTCAACCTCACCGACGCGGGTCGCACGCTCATCGCGCGCATCTTCCCCGCGCATCTACGCGAGATCGTCGTCACGATGGCGGTGCTGACCAGCGCCGAACAAATCGAGCTCGCGCGCCTGACCAAGAAGCTCGGCCGCGCGTCAGCCGAGCGCGCGACGCTCGATCGCTCAGTCCCCGATCGCGCCGCCGCCGATCGCGCCGCACCAGCCGAAGACGCAGCACTGCTGCCGCCGCGCAGGCGCCGCGCCAAGGCCACCCGATGATCGCGTCAACTCTGCTGGCCCTCGTCGCCCCCGCCCCGCGCTGAAGGACACTTTGGGAACTCTCGTGCTCGTTCGTCATGGCCAGGCGTCGTCGCTCACCGTCGGCGACTACGATCAACTCTCGCCGCTCGGCACGCGCCAGTCGCGCCTGCTCGGCGACTACTGGGCGGCGCGCGGTCGACAGTTCGATCACGTCTACGTCGGTCCGCGCAAGCGCCACGCGCAGACCCACGCGGAGGTCGCGGCGGCGTATGCCGCGCGCGCGCTGACGCTGCCCACTGCGCAGCCGCTCGACGCGCTCGACGAGCACCACGGCATGTTGGTCGTGCGCGAGGCGATCCCGGAGCTCGCGCGCAAAGACGCGGAGCTCGCCCAGATGGTCGAGAGCATCGCCCGCGCTGACGCCAGCGGCGCGGAGTTCTTGCGCGTGTTTCGCCGTGTGATGCGCGCCTGGGCCGAGGGCGCCGTGCCGCAGCGCGACGATGGGCCGGAGGGCTTTCCGGCATTTCGCGCGCGCGTTCGCGCAGGTGTGCGCGAGATGATCAGCAGAGCGCAGCACGGCCAGCGCATCGCTGCGTTCACCTCGGGCGGCGCGATGGCGGCGGCGGTGTGCGACGCGCTCGGCATCGACGACGCGCGCGCGATGGACCTGAGCTTCGCGATCCGCAATGCGTCCGTGTGCGAGCTGCGCTACTCCGGCGAGCGTGCATCGCTCAGCGTGTTCAACGCGACGCCGCACCTCGACGACGACGACGCGCTGCTGACGATGGTCTGATTCGCGGCCGCTCTCACGGAGCGTCAGCGGACCAAACCCGCGCTGCTATCCGCCCGTTTCACCGCTGCCGAGCGCGAGGAACGCGCTGAGCACTGGCGCTAGTGAGCGCAGCCCCTCGATGACCGCGCCACCCGCTCCGTACGTCGCGTTGATCGCCGCGACGAGCGTCTCGGGCGCGGGCGCGTGACCGACGAGCGCGCTGTGCAGCCGCGCGGCTCCATCGGCGTCGGCGAAAAAATCGCCGGCGAGCTGCGCGTCGCGGATCGCGCCGTCGCGAACCGCGAGGCCGGCGCTGACGAAGCCAATCGGCACCTCGTGCGGCTGACTCCAGCGCATTGCGTCGTCGTCCTGGTCGTCCTCGTCGTTGCGCGTCGCGAGGTCGGTGCGTGGAGAGACGTCCGGCGCCGCGACCGGCTCGAGCGCGAGCTGGTACTGCTGCGCATAGCCGCGCACCAGCGCGAGCTGCACCAGCGGCTCGGCGTCGGGCGCGACGCCGCGCGCCGTCGTGGCGTACGCGTCGGCGAAGGTGATCGGCGCCTTGCCGTTCATCGCCGGCTCGACGCGCGATGGATAGGCGACGAGCGCGTCGTCGGGCAGATGGGACACGCTCACACCGAGAAAAAATTCGAGCAGTACATGACCAGCGGCGTCACGCGTCCAGTGGCAGCCGACCGCTGGGCGCCGCGCGAGGCTGACGAACTCGCGGCCGAAGTAGTGCGCCGCGACGCCGCCCGCGCTGAGCCCCGCGAGCAGACCGCGCACGTTGCGATTGAGCACGCGATCGCGTGGACACTCGAGCAGCGTCGACGCCGTGCGCAGCCCGAGCGCGAGATAGACGACGCCATCACCCGCGTGCATCGTCGGCCCGCCGCTCGCGCGCCGCAGCACGCTCACGCCGGACTCGCGGGCGCGTGAGAGATGCACCGCCTGCACGGCGCGCTGATGCGCACCGAGCGCGATTCCCGCGCCCGTCAGCGCGGCGCCGTAAAGCGTGACTGGCGGTGCGTCGAGGTCGGCGACGCGCGCCGCGAGCGCAGCGCCCTCCGCGAGCGCGCGCGCCGCATCGCGAGGCGCGGCGTGACAGAAGAGAGCTCGGTTCATCGCGCCCACGTCATAGCCGGCGTCATAGTCCGCGCGGGCTGTCTCGGGAAGTCGTCATGGTCAATGCACGCACTGCGCAGCGATGGCGTGGCGCGCTCGATGAACGTCGCGGTGCGAGATCGACTCGCACCCACCGCGCGACGGGCTAACTTGCTGCGCGATGACGTACCGCGAAGAGCGCAGCTACAAGATCGAGATCGCCGTCTCGGCGGAGTTCGCCGAGGATTATGCCGGCGAGCAAGACGGCTACGAGTGGCACGAGCGCTTCGAGCGGGTCGTGCGTCCGCGCCTGGTGCGTGCGGTGCTCGAGGCGCTCGCGAGCGACCCCGGCTGGCGCATCACGCCAGTCTCGCGCGGCATCAGCGCGAGCGATGTGCTCGAGGTGAACGTCGAGCGCATCATCGGCGAAGACTGAGACGCGATGCCTCTGCGGCAGAATCGTCGCGCGCACACTCGACGCAATAGCCCGTCTGCTCCTACACCCCGTCACACATGCTGGCGATCGACGATCCAACGCGCCCTCTCGACCCGAAGCTGCTCACGAGTCCCGGCGGATTCGCGTGGTGGTACGCGGACTTACGCGACCATCACGGATCCGGCGTCGTGGCCATCTGGTCGTTCGGCCTGCCGTTCCTGCCGGGCTACGCGTCGGCCGATCGCGCCGGGCACGCGGAGCTCCCAGCCGCGCGGCCGAGCCTGAACGTCGCCGTCTACGATCGCGCGCAGCTCGTCTACTACCAGCTGACCGAGCACGCCGCGGAGGACGCGTCGTGGGACCCCGAGGCGTCGCGCTGGACGTTCGGCCGAACGCAGATCGTCACGACGGAGCTCGGCGGCGGGCAGCGTGCGCTGCACCTCGCGCTCGACTGCGACGTCCCCGCCTCGCACGAGCGACTCGTCGGCACCGTGGAGCTGCGCGGAACCGCTGCGCGCGGGCTCACCTCGCGCGTCGCGCC
>Ga0163144_10030826_pt1 | contig 10247 bp, 9 predicted proteins | sample OliLak19BULKMAT1_FD_123175 | JGI IMG/M metagenome (GOLD analysis project Ga0163144, IMG submission 123175) | Freshwater microbial mat bacterial communities from Lake Vanda, McMurdo Dry Valleys, Antarctica - Oligotrophic Lake LV.19.BULKMAT1 | ecosystem: Environmental > Aquatic > Freshwater > Lake...
CCCAAACTTGGCCGCCAGCACGCTGGTGATCGCCGCCGTCAGCGTGGTCTTGCCATGGTCGACGTGCCCAATCGTGCCCACGTTGACGTGCGGCTTGGTCCGTTCAAATTTGCCTTTTGCCATATTTCTCTCCAACAAGACGGCGGGCCCGCTGCGCGGCCCTTCAAGGTTGCTGACTCAATAACTCGCTGCTCTTGGTGCCCATGGCGCGGATCGAACGCGCGACCTCCCCCTTACCAAGGGGGTGCTCTACCACTGAGCCACATGGGCATCGACACAGGCTTGACAGCAGTGAACACAACCAAGCCTCTGGCAACGTCAAACAATCCGACCCACTTCGACCTTGGAGCGGGAGACGGGAATCGAACCCGCGTCATCAGCTTGGAAGGCTGGGGTTCTACCATTGAACTACTCCCGCCCGGGAGTCCTGGCTGCAGCAGGGTCGCGCCGCAGCCCGGTCGTAAACACGCATCAAAAAACTTCGCCTGGTGGAGGAGGCTGGATTCGAACCAGCGTAGGCGTAAGCCAACAGATTTACAGTCTGCCCCCTTTAGCCACTCGGGCACCCCTCCGAACCGAACCCGAGATTATAGCGGCATATGTCGGCTGCCACGGGCCGCCACGATGCATGCGCCCTACGGCTCTGAGGCGATCTGCCCGACCATGTCTTCAAGCCAACGCTGCTGCAAGTCGGCCCGCTGCGGTAAGGGATGCCGATAACCCACGCCTCCGTCAGTAAGCCCTAACACCTTGCATTGGCGAGTCGCTGCAACCGCCTTGCCAGCCATCGATGCCAGTTGTGGCGCTAATCCCCAGGCTCGCAGGACAGGCGACGGGCGCTCGCCGCCGAGTGCCTTGTGCAGTTCGGCGCCGCGGCGAGCACTGAACAGGCTGTGCCGGTCATCGCCCAAGTTTGCAAGAAGGGCAAACAGCTCGGCACTCTTGGGGGTTCGCAGGTCTGACAGGTTGATGACCCGGATGTGTCGCACCGCGCGCCCGGCGGCCTGGGCGCGCAGGGCCAGTTTCATCAGTTGGTATTGCGTCCGGTCGGGCAAGGTCATCGACCAACCATCGAGATCGGGCTCGTCGAGCGGACGCGAACCCCCCGGGTTCATCATCACTGCCACCAGGTCAGCGCGCGCATCGGCCGCCTGCGGCCAAGCGACGCTGCGCTCGAAAATCTCGAGGTGGCTGCGCAGGCCGCGGCTCTGTCCGCCGAGGTCAGCCTCGTAGAAGCGGCCGTAGACCGAGAAACGCTCGCGCAAGCCTTCAGCGTTGAGACTCACGCAAACAACCCAGCCAATGCGGCGCCCGGGTCCGGCGCGCGCATGAAGGCTTCACCGACCAAAAAGGCCTGGACGCCTGCAGCGCGCATGCGCTGCACATCGGCCGGCGCAAGGATGCCGGACTCCGTCACCAGCAGTCGATCCGGCGGCACCTCCGGCATCAGCCCCAGTGTGGTCTCGAGCGACACCTCGAAGCTGCGCAGGTTGCGGTTGTTGATGCCGACCAGCGCTGTCTTCAGGCGCAGGGCGCGGTCGAGCTCGGCGCCGTCGTGCACTTCGACCAACACCGCCATGCCCAAGGCGTGGGCCTGCGCTTCAAGGTCCGCCATCAAGGCGTCGTCGAGGCAGGCTGCGATCAACAAGATGCAGTCGGCAGCCATCGTGCGGGCCTCGTACACCTGGTAGGCGTCGACCATGAAATCCTTGCGCAGCACCGGCAGCTCGCAGGCGGCCCGCGCTTGCTGCAGGGCGGCGGCTGAGCCCTGGAAGAATGGCGTGTCGGTCAAGACCGACAGGCAGGCCGCGCCGCCGCGCTCGTAACTCGCGGCGATCTCGGCAGGCACGAAGTGTTCGCGCAGGACCCCCTTGCTCGGGCTGGCCTTCTTGACCTCGGCGATGACCGCCGCCCTGCCCCGGGCCACCTGGGCGCGCAAGGCCGCCTCGAACCCGCGCAGATCGCGCTGCGCTTCTGCCTCGGCGCGCAAGGACGGCAGGCTGCGCTGCTTGCGTGCCACAGCGATCTCATCCCGCTTGACCGCGACGATGCGCCCCAGGATGTCGCTCACGGTGCAGCGAGCCGCTGCGTCGCTTCGACGAACTGGCTCATCTTGGCCTGGGCTCTGCCTGACGCGATCGCCTCGCGCGCCAGCGTCACCCCGTCAGCCATGGTCTTGGCGACATTGGCCGCGTACAACGCCACCCCGGCGTTGAGGATGACGATGTCGCGCGCCGGCCCGGGCGCGTTGTCAAGCACGGCGCGCACGAGCGCCAGCGACTGGGCCGGGGTCTCGACCTTGAGCGCGCGGCTCGAGGCCATCGTCAGGCCGAAGTCCTCGGGATGGACTTCGTACTCGGTGATCACGCCGTCCTTGAACTCTCCCACCATCGTGGCCGCGCCGAGCGACACCTCGTCCAGGCCATCACGACCATGAACGACCACGGCGTGCTCGGCTCCCAAGCGTTGCAAGGCGCGAACCTGGATACCCACCAGATCGGGGTGGAACACACCCATCAGGATGTTCGGCGCGTCGGCTGGGTTCGTCAGCGGCCCGAGGATGTTGAAGATGGTGCGCACGCCGAGTTCGCGGCGCACTGGGCCGACGTTTTTCATCGCTGGGTGATGGTTCGGCGCAAACATGAAGCCGATGCCAGTCTCGGCGATGCACTGCGCGATGGCCTGCGGGGGTAGCGCGAGCGTCACGCCCATGGCTTCCAGCACGTCGGCACTGCCGGACTTGCTCGACACGCCGCGGTTGCCGTGCTTGGAGACGCGAGCACCGCAGGCCGCGGCGACGAACATGCTGCAGGTCGAGATGTTGAAAGTATGCGAGCCGTCGCCGCCGGTGCCCACGATGTCGACCAGGTGGCTGCGGTCGGCCACCACCACCTTGGTCGAGAACTCGCGCATCACCTGGGCCGCTGCCGTGATCTCGCCGATGGTTTCTTTCTTCACGCGCAAGCCGACCAGCATCGCGGCCATCATCACGGGCGACATCTCGCCGCTCATGATGCGGCGCACCAGGGCCAGCATCTCGTCGTGAAAGATCTCGCGGTGCTCGATGGTCCGCGTCAGGGCTTCGTTGTCGGTGATCGGCATGGGTGGTCCTACAAGGTTTCGCGCAAGACAAGGATTGCACGCTCGACGTCGCTGGCGGTCACGTCCAGGTGGGTGACCAGACGCAGTTTGTACAGCCCCGTCGCCAGCACACCGCAGGCCCTCAAGCGCTCGGTGGCGCCCTCGGCCTGGGCGGGCGCCAGGTCGACAAAAACGATATTGGTCTGCGGCGGCGCGACGCTGACACCGGACAGGCCCTGCAAGCCTTCGGCGAGGCGGCGCGCATTGGCATGGTCGTCGGCCAGGCGCGCCACATGGTGGTCGAGCGCGTACAGCGCCGCCGCCGCCAGCACGCCGCTCTGGCGCATTGCGCCGCCGGCCATCTTGCGCCAGCGGTGGGCGCGGGCGATCAGCTCGCGGCTGCCGCAGAGGGCCGAACCGGCCGGCGTGCCAAGGCCCTTGCTGAAGCAGACCGAGACGCTGTCGAAGTGGCGGGCGATCTCGCGGGCCGCCACGCCAGAAGCCACGGCGGCATTGAACAGGCGCGCGCCGTCCAGGTGCGCCGACAACCCGCGGGCATGCGCCAGCGTCGTCGCGGCCGCGATGTAGTCCAGCGGCAGCACCTTGCCGCCCCAGGTGTTTTCCAACGCCAGCAGCCGCGTGCGCGCGTAGTGCGCATCATCGGGCTTGATCGCGGCTTCGATATCGGCCAGCGCCAGCGAGCCATCGGGCTGATGGCTCAGCGGCTGCGGCTGGATGCTGCCGAGCACGGCCGCCCCGCCGCCTTCCCAACGGTAGGTGTGCGCCATCTGGCCGACGATGTACTCGTCGCCACGCTGGCAATGGCTCATCAAGCCGCACAGGTTGCTCTGCGTGCCGGTGGGCATGAGCAGCGCCGCTTCGAAACCCAGTTCGGCAGCGATGCGCTCCTGAAGGGCATTGACGGTAGGGTCGTCGCCGAAGACGTCATCGCCCAACTCGGCGGCGCGCATTGCGTCCCACATCGCGGCCGTCGGGCGGGTGACGGTGTCGCTGCGCAAGTCGATCGGCTTCATGCGGGATAGGCCTCGAGGAAGTTGCGCAGCATCGCGTGGCCGTGCTCCGAGAGGATCGATTCGGGATGGAACTGCACCCCCTCGATCGGCAGCGCCTTGTGGCGCACGCCCATGATCTCACCGTCTTCGGTGGTCGCAGTGACCATCAGGTCCGCCGGCAGCGTGGCGCGCTCGATTGCCAGCGAGTGGTAGCGGATCACGGAGAACTGCGCCGGCAGCCCGCGAAACACGCCCTGCCCGTCGGTCGAGATCGTGCTGGCCTTGCCGTGCATCTGCACCCTGGCGCGCACGATGTCACCCCCCAGCGCCGCACCGATGGCCTGATGGCCCAGGCAGACGCCCAGGATCGGCAGCTTGCCGGCGAAATGCCGGATCGCGGCGACGCACACCCCCGCCTCGGCCGGCGTACACGGCCCCGGCGACAGCACCAGCCGCGCCGGCTGCAGCGCCGCGATGCCGGCGACATCGATCTCGTCGTTGCGCAGCACGCGCACGTCTTGCCCCAACTCGCCAAAGTACTGCACCAAGTTGAAGGTGAAGCTGTCGTAGTTGTCGATCATCAGCAGCATTTGCGCTCTATCCTGTTGATTCAACTGGGTGTTTGGTTCGCCACCCACGTTTCATACCCGATTTGATACCCACTTTTTTAGTCGCTGGCGGGGCCGGCGCGACGAGCTGGGTTCGGGACTGAGGCGCCCTTGCGGGCGCAATAGGTTGGTCAGGCTGATGGCTTGCGCCAACGCTGCCAAGAGAGTGCCGCTGAGGAAGAGTTCATCGCGAGCATGACGCGCATTATCGTCGGCATTCGTGTGGATGAAAGACGGCGCCCTACGCCCACGCCTCGCCCAACGCCTTCGCCTGCTGCAGCACCAGCTCCACCGCCGCATCCTGCTGATCCGGTGGGTACTTGTACTTGCGCAGGATGCGCTTGACCATCAGCCGAAGTTTCGCTTGCACGCTCTCGCGCGCCGACCAATCCACCGTGAGGTTCTTGCGCAGGTTCTCGGCCAATTCGTGCGCGATCTTCTTCAGCGTCTCGTCGGTCAGCTGGCGCACCGCCGATTCGTTGTTGGCCAGCGCGTCGTAGAAGCGCACCTCGTCCTCGCTCAGGCCGAGCTGCTCGCCGCGTCCCGCGGCCTCGCGGAATTTCTTCGCCATTTGCACCAGTTCTTCCATCACCTGAGCGGCTTCGATGGAGCGGTTCTGGTAGCGCTGCACCACGTCGGTCAGCATGTCAGAGAACTTCTTGTTCTGCACTACGTTGCCGGCAAAGCGTGACTTGATCTCGCCTTCGAGCAGACGCTCCAGCAACTCCACGGCCAGGTTGCGCTCGGGCAAGTTGCGCACCTCGGCGAGGAAGGCGTCGTCGAGGATGCCGATGTCCGGTTTGTCCAGGCCCACGGCGTCGAAGATGTCGACCACCTCTTCCGACACAACGGCCGAGCTGATGATCTGGCGGATCGCCAGCTCGCGCACCTCGTCGGTCTTCTTCTGCTGGCTGATCTCACGCTTGGTCAGGATGACCTTCACCGCCTGGAAGAACGCCACCTCTTCACGCACCGCCTTGGCCTCGTCGAGCGTGCAGCACAGCGTGAAGGCCTTGCTCATGGCCAGCGCCAGGTCGGCGAAGCGCTTCTTGCCATCCTTGATGCCCAGAACGAAGTTGGCGGCGCCGGCCAGCGTCTTGTGGCCGCCGGTGAGGAAGCCGCTGTAGTCGAAGCCGTGCCCCGATGTTGTGTGATTCGTTCCGGCCAGCATGCCGCGCAGTGCGTCGAGCTTCTCGGCCAACACGCTGTAGGCCTCGCGCGCATCCACCGTGGGCCGGCCGCGGCCCTTGCTGGCGGTGTACTCCTTCAGTGCCGACTTCAGCTCGTTGGCGATGCCGATGTAGTCCACCACCAGGCCGCCCTGCTTGTCCTTGAACACCCGGTTCACGCGGGCGATGGCCTGCATCAAGTTGTGGCCCTTCATCGGCTTGTCGATGTAGAGCGTGTGCACGCACGGCGCGTCGAAGCCGGTCAGCCACATGTCGCGCACGATCACCATGCGCAGCGGATCGCTCGGGTTCTTGAAGCGCTTCTCCAGCCGCTTCTTCACCTGCGCGCTGTAGATGTGCGGGCGCAGCATTGCCTTGTCGCTGGCCGAGCCGGTCATCACGATCTTGATGGCGCCTTGCTCCGGGTCGGCGCTGTGCCACTCAGGCCGCAGCGCGATGATCTCGTTGTAGAGGTGCACGCAGATGTCGCGGCTCATGCCGACCACCATGGCCTTGCCGGTCTGGGCCTTGCCGCGTTCCTCGAAGTGCGCCACCAAGTCAGCCGCCACGCTGGCGATGCGCGGCTCGGCGCCGACCACCTTCTCCAGCGCGGCCCAGCGGCTCTTGAGCTTGGCCTGTTGGCTCTCTTCTTCGTCTTCGGCCAGCTCGTCCACCTCGTCGTCGATGGTGGCCAGTTGATCCGCCTTCAAGCCCAACTTGGCCAGCCGGCTCTCGTAGTAGATGGCCACCGTGGCGCCATCTTCCTTGGCCTGCTGCATGTCGTAGACGCTGATGTAGTCGCCGAACACAGCCCGCGTATCGCGGTCCTCGCCTGACACGGGCGTGCCCGTAAAAGCGATGAACGTGGCGTGGGGCAACGCATCGCGCAGGTGCTGGGCGTAGCCGACCTGGTAGCGGTTCACTGTGGGCGCGAACTCGACGCGATGAACGGGCGGCTCGCCACTGCCAGTGGTGAGCACCGTAGTCATCGGACGCTGCTTCAGGGTCTTCAGCTTGGCCTCGAAGCCATATTGGGTGCGATGCGCCTCGTCGGCAATCACGACAATGTTGCTGCGGTTGGACAGCAGCGGGAACGCGTCCTCGTCTTCGCCCGGCATGAACTTCTGGATGGTCGCGAACACGATGCCGCCGCTGGGGCGGTTGCCGAGCAGGGTGCGAAGCTCCTGCCGCGTACCGGCCTGCACCGGCAGTTCGCGCAGCAGGTCTTGCGCCAGCGAGAACACGCCGAACAACTGGCCGTCCAGGTCGTTGCGGTCGGTGATGACGACGATGGTCGGGTTCTGCATCAGCGGCTCTTGCATCACGCGCGCCGCAAAGCACGTCATCGTGATGCTCTTGCCGCTGCCCTGCGTATGCCACACCACGCCACCCTTGCCGCGCACGCTGGGCAGCCCATCGGTTCGAGATGCCGCGATCACCCGCGCGATGGCCGCTCGAACCGCATGGAACTGGTGGTAGCCGGCGATCTTCTTGACCAGGCCACCGTCGTCCTCGAAGAGCACGAAGAAGCGCAGGTAGTCCAGCAGGTAGCTTGGTGCCAGCACCCTGCGTACCAGCGTCTGCAGTTCGTTGAAAGGCCCCAGCGGGTCGAGCGCGACGCCGTCGATCGTGCGCCAGGCCATGAAGCGCTCACTGTCGGCCGAGAGCGAGCCCAGCAATGCATCGGTGCCATCCGAAATCACCAGCACCTCGTTGTACTGGAAGGCGTCTGCTATCTGCTCCTTGTAGGTCTGGATCTGGTGGAAGGCCTTCCACACGTCGGCGTTCGGGTCGGCGGGGTTCTTCAGCTCGATCAGCACCAACGGCAGGCCGTTGACGAACAGGATGATGTCGGGCCGGCGCGTGTGGTGCGGGCCGGTGATGGAAAACTGGTTGACCGCCAGCCACTCGTTGCGCACCGGGTCGGCCCAATCGACCAGTCTGACGAAGTCGCCGCGGGTCTCGCCGTCGCGCTGGTACTGCACCGGCACGCCGGTCACCAGCAGCCGGTGCAACTGACGGTTCGCCGCCAACAACACTGGCGTGCCCAGGTCCATCACCTGCTTGACGGCATCGTCACGCGCCTCCTGCGGCACATCGGGGTTCAGTGCCGCCACAGCTTGGCGCAGGCGCCTGATCAGCAGGACTTGCCGGTAGTTGTCGCGCTCAGGCGCGATGCCGTCTGGCGCCAGGTCGGGCCCGTAGCGGTGCTGCCAGCCCACGTCGGCGAGCCAGCCCAGGGCTTCCTGTTCAAGCTGGTCTTCGGTCATGGTCATCCACTCAGCAGCTCGATGTAAGCCTGGTAGCTGAAGCTGCGGTTTTTCTTCTGCCCGGTCAGCTCGCTCACGATGCCCAGATCTTCCAGCAGCTTGACCGCAGCCGTGGCCGTGGGGAAGCTCGTGCTCAGCTTCTGGCGCACCTGCTCGATGGTGAAGCGCGGCATCATCGGCAGCAGCTCGAACAGGCGCAGGCTCACTGCACCCGCCTTGGGTGCGGCAAGCAGCCGGCGACGGTCGGCCGCCACCAGGCTGGCAATGGCCACGATGCCGCGCTCCGCGTCGGTGGCTGCGGTCTCCACGCCTTCCAGGAAGAAGGCCACCCAGCCTTCCCAATCGCCTTCCGTGCGCACCGCCGACAAGCGGCGGTAGTACTCGGCCTGGTGCTGCTTCAAGTACCCGCTGAGGTACATCAAGGGCTCGGGCAGCAGGCCCCAGTGCTCCAGCAACGCAGCGATCAGCAGGCGACCGATGCGGCCGTTGCCGTCCAGAAACGGGTGGATGGTCTCGAACTGCACATGCACCAGGGCCACCCGCACGAGTGGTGGCAGAGACGGCGCGAGCTTGGGCGACTTCTGGTGAACAAAGCGCTCCAACTCGGCCAACAGCGCTGGCACGCGCCCGGGCGGCGGTGGCACGAACACCGCATTGCCGGGCCGCGTGCCGCCGATCCAGTTCTGCGAGCGGCGCAACTCGCCCGGCTGCTTGCCGGCCCCGCGCGCCCCGTCCAGCAGCAGCCGGTGGGCATCACACAGCAAGCGCACGCTGATGGGCAGGCCGCCAGGAGCGCGCAGGTTGTCGCGCACCAGCCGAAAGGCGCGCAGGTAGTTGGTGACCTCGGCCACGTCGTCGGTGTTGCTGACGGCCAGGCCCGCTTCCTGGTCGAACAGGTCCGTCAGCGTGGCCTGCGTGCCTTCGATCTGCGAGGTGAGCAGGGCTTCTTTGCGGATGGCGCTGTAGAGCAGCCAATCCACCGAAGGCACCAGCCCCGACACGCCCGACAAACGGGCCAGGGCCAGCTCGGCACCGCGGTTGCGTGCGACGAAGGCTTCGGGCGCCAAGGCCGGGTCGGCCGGCGGCAAGCGGCGCGGCACGAAGGCCTGAACCGATTCACCCAGCGTGGTGGACGTGGCGTAAGTGCCGGTGCTGCGCATCGTATGAAAGCGTTCTTGAATGGCTGGGCGCGATATTAAAGCATTCTTTAATTTGCGCCACGGCTTTGAAAGAGCGCTGCTGCCGGATCACGCCCTGATCGTCAGCAACCGGGCGCCGTCCACCTTCGCGGCCGCCTTGTCGAAGGTCCACAGCGGCTGCTGGTTCGCCCGCTGGGCCAGGGCGGCATGCAGGCAATCTGCAAACGCGGCGCTGCTGCGTTCGTACATGGCCAAAGCAGCTTCCACGGCGCCCTCAGATTCGAAGCCGAGTTCGAACGAACCCAGCAGGCGAGACAGCCCCCGCACCACCTCGGCCTTGGCGAAACCGAAGGCCGAACGCAGCACCCATTCCAGTTCCAGCAGCACCGTGACGGGCACGAACAACGGCGTGCCCGCCTGCACACTGCGGCCGATCAGCCGCGCTGCCGCCGCGCCTTGCGCCGCGTCGTCCTGCACGACATAGCGGACGAGAACGTTGGTATCGACGGCGGCCAAGACGCGGGCGCTCCGTGAATGTGGAAGTCAGCGCCAGGGGTTCATGTCCTCGACCGCCACCGGCTTCTTCCTCGGCGACTTCAGCATGCCTTTCAACGCCAGGATCGAGTGCGTTTTCGCCCTGACGATCAGGCTGCCGTCGGGCATGACATGCCAGACGAGCCGCGTGCCTGGCCCGGCGCCAATCTGCTCGCGCACCTGCCGCGGCACGGTGGTCTGGCCCTTGGCGGTGATGGTGGATTCGGACATCGCGGCTCCTTACGATTCGCTCAATGGTAAGGCTGGCGTTGGGTGACTGCAACTTGCTCGTTGATAACGATCCCCAGGTCGGCAATGCCCCCGGCTCCCGCAAGGCCCGTCAAGGTCGACGTGTCAAGCAGCGCTGCAATTCTGGGCACGTTGATCGCCAGGTGCAAAGAAGACGCGATCTCTTATGCAGGTTGAGCCCGGC
>Ga0163144_10030828_pt1 | contig 10246 bp, 6 predicted proteins | sample OliLak19BULKMAT1_FD_123175 | JGI IMG/M metagenome (GOLD analysis project Ga0163144, IMG submission 123175) | Freshwater microbial mat bacterial communities from Lake Vanda, McMurdo Dry Valleys, Antarctica - Oligotrophic Lake LV.19.BULKMAT1 | ecosystem: Environmental > Aquatic > Freshwater > Lake...
AGCCGTGATCGAATTCCTCACCGAACAGCGAGACCTGATGACCATGGGCAGCCCCCGCGCCTCTACCTTCGTCGCCTCGCTTGCCCTCGTGGCGAGCGCTGTCGGCCCAGCACATGCGCAGCCGACGCGATCGTCTGCCGCACCCTTGGCCAGCGTGCAGCCCGCGCTGCTCGACGGCATGCGTTACCGTCACGTTGGGCACTCCATTGGCGGACGCGTCAACGCCGTCACTGGCGTGCCGTCGGAGCGACGCACGTTTTACATGGGCGTCGCATCAGGCGGTGTTTTCCGCACGCGCGACGGCGGCGAGAGCTGGCAGCCGATCAGTGACGGCCAGATCCCGCTGGGCTCGATCGGCGATATCAAAGTGGCCGACTCCGATCCGAAGATTGTCTATGCGGGCACGGGGGCTGACGGCGTGCGCAGCAATGTGTCCACCGGCCGCGGGGTGTATCGCAGCAACGACGCGGGCGATACCTGGTCGTTCGCCGGCTTGTACAATGTGGGACAGATTGGCGCCCTGCGCATTCACCCCAGCAATCCCGATATCGTGTGGGTGGCCGCGAACGGCGACGTCTTCAAGCGCAACACCGATCGTGGCGTGTTCAAGACGGTCGACGGCGGCAAGACCTGGAAGAAAACCTTGTTCCTGAACGACAGTACTGGCGCGTCTGACGTGGAACTGATGCCCGGCAATCCGGATGTGGTATACGCCTGGATCGCGCGTATCGAGCGCAAGCCGTGGACGATCATCAGCGGCTCGCGCGAGGGCGGGTTCTACAAGAGCACCGACGGTGGCACCACGTGGAAAAAGGGCGGCGTCGGTTTGCCGGGTGCGCTCACGGGCAAGGGCAACATCGGCGTCACGGCCGCGAATCCCAATCGTTTGTATCTGCTCGTGGAAGCGCTGCCGGGCGGCGGGCTCTATCGCTCCGACGACGCGGGCGCGACCTGGCAGCTCATGAACAGCACCGCCGGACTCATCACGCGTCCGTTCTACTACACCACCCTCGGCACCGATCCGTCCAATGCCGATGTGGTGTGGGCCGGTGCAGAAACACTCTACAAGTCGACGGACGGTGGCAAGACAGTGGTGCCGTTCCGCACGCCGCACGGCGACAATCACGACATCTGGGTGAACCCGAACGATTCGCAGGCGATGGTGCAGGCCAACGATGGCGGCGCCAACGTGAGTTACGACGGCGGACGGACGTGGAGCACACAAAGCAATCAGCCCACCGCTGAGTTCTACGGTGTGGTGCCCGACAACAACTTCCCGTACAACCTCTACTCGGCGCAGCAGGACAACAGCACGTACATCATGTCGAGCGTGGGCAATCCGTTCGACGTGGCCTCGGTGCGCACGGGCCCCGGTTGTGAGACGGGCCCCATCATGCCGCATCCGACTGAGCAGAACGTCATTTACGGGTCGTGCAAAGGACAGTTTGCGGTGATGAACACCGACACGCGTCAGTCGCGCAACTACTGGATTGGCGGTCAGTCCCTGTATGGCAACGCCGGCCAGGATTTGATCTATCGCATTCAGCGCGTCGCGCCGATGGCGTATTCTCCGCACGATCCGAGTGTGCTCTACTACGGCACGCAGTACTTGCATCGTACGCGCGACAAGGGCGTCACGTGGGAGAAGATGTCGCCCGACCTCACCGCGTTCCCGCCGTGCTGTCAGGGCGCCAGCGGTGAACCGATCACGCGCGATGTCACCGGCGAAGAGTTTTACAGCACGCTGTACGCGATTGCGGAGTCAACGCTCGAGAAGGGTGTCATCTGGACCGGCTCGAACGACGGCCCGTTCTACATCACGCGCGACGACGGCAAGTCGTGGACCAACATCACGCCCAAAGATTTGCCAACGGGCGGACGCGTGGCGTGGATCGATGCGTCGCCGCATCGCGCCGGTTCGGCCTACTACGCGGTGTATCGCTACCTGCTTGGTGACTACGCGCCGTACCTCTATCGTACTGATGACTACGGCAAAACGTGGACCAAGCTCACTGACGGCAAGAACGGGATTCCCGCCGATCACCCCACGCGCGTGGTGCGTGAAGATCCGGATCGCGAGGGGCTGCTGTACGCCGGCACCGAGTTCGGCATGCACATCTCGTTCGACAACGGCAAAAACTGGCAGCCGTTCCAGCTCAATCTTCCGAACGTGCCCGTCCAGCAGATTCTGGTGCACAAGAAAGATCTCATTGTCGCCACGCAGGGGCGCGGCAACTGGATCATCGACAACGTGTCGGCGCTGCATCAGGTTGGGGCTGGTACCGCTGCGTCGTCGCTGCACGTGTACACGCCGCGCGGTGGCTACCGCACCAATACAGGCGGCCTCTACCTCGGCCCGCAGATTGACTATCACCTCGGTGCGGCAACCTCCGATACGGTGCGTATTGAGATTCGCGACGCGAAGGGTACCGTTGTCAACACGTACAAGAGTGGTGTGCGTCCGGCCGCGCCGGCTCGTCAACGCCGCGCCGATCCGGAAGATCCGGATGCCGCGATGAACGAAGGACGTGATGGCGCGACACCCACGGCGTTCTCGCCAGTGCTCAACCTCGTCACCGCGACCAAGGGTTTCAATCGCTTCACGTGGGGCGTGCAGCACCAGAACGGATTCGGTGCGCCGCCTGGCGCATACACGGTGACGGTCTCGCTTGGCGCGGAGAAGCAGACGGTCCCGCTCACCGTGCTCATTGATCCACGTCTGGCGGCCGAAGGATTTACAGCCGAAGATCTACAGGAGCAGTTCGCGCACAATACGCGCCTGCGCGATATGGTGGCGGAAGTGAATGCCGTCGTCGCGCGCGCGCGTGCCGCGGAAACGCGCCTCAAGGTGGCAGGTGGTGCCGCCGCCGATACGCTGGCGAAAGTGGTCGCGGTGAATCAGCAGCTGCTCACGGCGCCGGTGCGCTACGGCAAGCCGGGACTGCAGGCGCACATTTCCTATCTGGCCGGCATGACCACGCGCGTAGACCAAAAGGTCGGCCGTGATGCCATCGACCGTCTCGCCGTGCTTCGCAAGGAACTCGATGCCGCGAAGACGGAACTGGATCGTGCGATCGGACCGGCGCCGCGCATGTAGCGGAGTCGTCAGCGGCTTTTTGCGGGAAACAGGGCCGTGTGTCTTTCGACGCACGGCCCTGTTTCGTAACAATGAGGCCGAAGCGTTACGGGAAGGGACGAGAAGACAAAGCGCGCTATACGGGGCCCACCGTCATCGCAGTTCGACGCCGCGCAATACATGCTGCCGCACTTCGAAATTGCATTAAACCGGCCGAGCACGCGCATATCATACCGGCACCACTCCTGATTGGCGCCACGCCGCTCAATCCGGATCGTGCCGTGCGCGCACCACGCATCGATGGGCGCGATGACGACGACACGTGGCGCATGGCTGCGCCCATCACCGGCTTCCGGCAGTTCGAGCCGACCGAAGATGGCGATCCGTCATTCCGCACCTACTCGCGCAACATCGATGATCAGCAGTGGAACGGAAACTTCGTGGACAACGGCGTGAGCTCGTACACATTCGCGCGCCTGTATCAGCGCACGAGTGCGATCACCACGCGACCCAACTACACCATTACGCCGACGCTCAGCGTGGAGAGTTACCTCCAACCGTTCGTGAGCACCGGCGAGTTTACCGACTGGCGTGCGCTCGACAACGGCCGTGCGTCACAGCGCGATGAACGCTTCCGTCAGTACAGTGAACGCGGTGAGCCCCAGGGGTTCCGGTTTGGCCAGCTGCGCACCAATAACGTGGTGCGCTGGGAGTACCGCCCGGGTTCGGTACTCTTCTTCGTGTGGACGCAGGGGCGCGATGCGAGCAACACCGATCCCGACACCTACGGCGCCACACAGGGGTTCTCTCGCATCTTCGCGCGCCGTCCCGAGAACGTGTTCCTGATCAAAGCGAGTTACTGGCTGTGGCGGTAAGGGAGGCGCAAGGCGAGCCTCTTGCGGACGTCGCCGGCGCATGGTTTGATCCGGAGGCCAAGCCATGACCACACCCACCCTCGCCCACCTGCGCCACTACGCCGTATCGCGCAGCCTCTTCACGCCAACCACGCTGTTGCGCGCAATTGTCAGACTGGGCTTCGTACAGGCCGATCCCATTCGCGCGCCGGCGCGTGCGCAGGACCTGACGCTGCGCCATCGAGTGCGCGACTACCGCGCCGGCGACCTGGAGCGACGCTACGCGACATTGGCGGTCGAGGAGGACATATTCGTCAACTACGGCTTCGTGCCGCGCAATCTGCACGCGCTCATGCACCCGCGCGAGGCACGCACCGCATGGACCAAGTCGCGCTGGGCGCAGGCGCACGAGGTTCAGGCGTTCGTGCGCGAGCACGGTGCGGTGCACCCGCGCGACGTCGACCAGGCCTTCGCGTTCGGCAAAACCACGAACTGGTTCGGCGGTACCAGCAATGCCAGCACGCATCTATTGGACGGCATGCACTACCGCGGCCTGCTGCGTGTGGCGCGACGCGAACGCGGCGTGCGACTCTACGCCGCGCACGACGCGCACGATCGCGAGGCCGCCGATCCAGCAGCGGCGCTCGACGCGCTGATCGATGTGGTTGTTGCCAAGTACGCACCACTGCCGGCGCCCACGTTGGGCCGCTTCGTGATGTGGATCGGCCAAACGGCGACGCCGCAGTGGCACGCGCTGCGTGGCGCGGCGCTCGCGCGCGCGAAACTGAGACTGCCGTCGGCGGAGATCGATGGCCAGCGGTGGTTCTGGCCCGCCGGCGAGAACCCCGCGAGCCGCCGGCATGTGATTCCCGACAAGGTGCGACTGCTCGCGCCCTTCGACCCGGTTGTCTGGGACCGCCGGCGCTTCGAAGCGTTCTGGGGCTGGGCCTACCGATTCGAGGCCTACACGCCGGCCGTGAAACGTCTGCTCGGCTACTACGCACTGCCATTGCTCTGGCGCGAGCAGGTGATCGGCTGGGCCAATGCTGCGGTGTCCGACGGGCGGTTGGAAGTGCAGACCGGTTTCGTGACCGGCCGAGCGCCGCGCGACGCCCAGTTCCGCGCCGCGCTGGATGACGAGATCGAGCGACTGGCGGGTTTTCTTGGTGTTGACCGATGACGCGTCACGCGATGTGCAGTGCCGGCCGGTCGGTGCGACGCGCCCCCACGTATTGTGTGAGGAACGGCACACTTACGTCCGGGTAGTTTAAGAATCGCCTTTCCTCAAACCTCAGCGACCGGCGTATGACACTTCTCGCCTCGAGGGCTGGCCGTGAGTTACTCGTGGCTGCGGTCTTGGCCTGCCTGATTTGCGCCTCCGATGCACACGCGCAAGGCGGCGCCGTGATCGGTCAGGTGCGCGATGGCGCGGGCGCGCCGCTTGGTGATGTCACGGTGCGCGTCACGCGTGATGCAACGACGCAGCTCTTCACCAACGGCGCCAACGGTCGCTACCGCTTCAGCGGACTGTCCGATGGCGTTTGGACACTCTCGGCGCAGCGCATCGGGTACACACCCTTCGTGACCGAAATCACCATCGCGGTCGACGGGGTAGCGCGTGACCTCGTGCTCGAAGCGCGCACACACACGATCGATTCAGTGCTCGTCTCCGCGCGTTGGACCGGTGTGCGCGGTATCACGTACGACGCGCGCAACTTCTCCCCGCTGCGCGACGCACGTGTGACCGTCATGGGCTCCAAGCTGGTGGACTCTACAGACACAGACGGCACCTTCGCCATTGAACTGCCGCGCGGCCAGACCGCGCTTGTTCGTGTGGTACGGCCGGGATTTCTTCCGGTGCTGCGCAGCGTTGCGACAGACGACGGTCGGTATGTCGAGCTGGACATTCCGCTCGACACGGCCAATCCGGCACCCAAGGATTACATGGAAGTCAAGGATCTTGAGCTGCGCCTTGGCTGGGCGGGCGCCTTTGCCGTCATGGTGGGACGCGAGGAGTTGCAGAAGACCGGTGCACGCAGCGCGGCCAGACCGCCAAGGGACGCGTGCGATATGTGTCGGTCTGGTTGAAAGATCGCTGATCAGCCCACGCGTGCGGAGTCGGCCACTCCGCGTTGTTGTGGTTGACGACTGCGTGGATTCGGCGCAAAGCGGCTTTGCAATACTCCCACCCAGGCGGATCGCAATCGATCGGCATCGCCACTAGCTTGAACACGGGTACGGCGCGCGCTCGCAAGACCGTCGCATCACAACATTCAAGTACGGAGCAGTTTCGGTGGCGTTGGTTGAAACGGGTTCAGGATCGCGGCGCCGAGGCCGCACAGCAGGACTTCTCAGCGTGATGACGGCGCTCCTCATCACGGGTTGCGGTGGAACGCGTGAGGCACAGAACTCCGATGCCCGCGGCACCGACTCCACCAGCATCGCGCTGGCGGATGCATCAAACGGACAGGGCTCGAGCACCGATACGTTGGCGGCCGACACTATCGGCTCGGCGGACACCATGTCGGCCGCGCGAGACACATCGCGCAGCGCACGTCTCGCACGGCGTGTACCCAAGCCGGATTCCGTTCGCGCGCTGTACGTGAACGCGTGGGCGTCCGGATCGCGATCGCGCATGGAAAACCTGATTCGCATTGCTGATGAAACGGAAATCAACGCGTTTATCATCGACATCAAGGAGTCAGACACCTTTCTCGCCTACGACAAAACTGAAATCCCGCTGGCGCTCGAGATCGGTGCGGACAAACGACCCGCCACCAAGTGGCTGCCCGCGCTGATCGATACGCTGATCGCACACCGCATCTATCCCATCGCACGCATCGTGGTCTTCAAGGACCGCATGCTTGCCGAGAAAAAGCCGGAGCTGGCGATCCGTCATGCGAATGGCAGCGTCTGGAAGGACAACAAGGGCGGACCGTGGGTGAATCCCTACGACAAGCGCGTGTGGGATTACAACATTGCGATCGCCGCCGAAGCGCTGGAGATGGGTTTCTCCGAACTGCAGTGGGACTACGTGCGCTTTCCGGATGTCACCAACTCCGCGCGCGCTGTGATGCGCTATCCGGGCAATGACAGCGTGTCGCGGGCTGATAACATCCGCAACTTCATTGTGTACACCAAGCAGCAGTTGGCGGCGTACAAGGTGCCCGTTACCGCCGATGTATTTGGTCTCGTCACGCACCTTGAAGGCGACGTGGAGATCGGGCAGAACTGGGAGAAGATCATCTCGGTGGCCGACGCCGTGCTGCCGATGACGTATCCGTCCCATTACGCGCCCGGCTTGTATGGTTTGGCCAAGCCGATTGCCACTCCGTATCAGATCATTCGCTTCTCCATGGCCGATGCGGTGGAGCGCACGCAGTGGGTGAAGGATTCCGCGAAGGTGCCGGTGGGCGAAATCATGCCGTGGCTTGAAGCCATGAGCATCCGTGGTGCCGAGTACGGCGCCGCCGAGATTCGCCAGCAGATTCAAGGCACCTACGACGCCGGGCTCAAGAGCTGGGCACTCTGGAATCCGGGCTCAAAGTACGCCGAGTTCGAGGGCGCGTTCCGCCCGGCAACCGGTGGCCTCTCACCGCTCGAAAAGAGTGGCTGGAAAAAGCCGGAGTGGACGCTGCCTCGTCAGCGACTGAGCACCGTGATTCGCAAGCGTGAGGCGGCGGCAGCGCGCCTCGTCTCAGACTCTGCAGGCAGGGGTGACAGTGCGCTTGTGCCTCCTGCTTCGCGCGGCACCGGCTCATCGACATCGAAGCCGAACTGATGCACTGACGGAGCAGAGCGTCCGGCACGTATGTTCGAGGAGTGTTCTTCCCCGCGCTTGACGCGCGACCGCAGAGCCGCTCCTCCCGCCCCGCCCTCCATGCCAACTTCACGACGCGATTTCATCCGCGCGACCGCCGCTGGCCTCGCCTTTGGCGCCCCTCTGGAGACCCTCGCGGCGATCGCGCCGCCGAAGGCGACAGTCCCCTGGCACGGGCCGGAGGTACTGATCCGCCGTGCCGTGAAGCCGGTCGTGATCTCGGACTTCTCCGGCTATCAGTTCCGAAACGGCGGCACGGAGAATGCCGTGGAACACGCCTTCCGACGCATCGTCGCTGGCGATGACGTCCTCGATGCGCTCATCGGCGGCGTGAATATTCCCGAACTGGATCCCGCCGAGAACGGCATCGGATACGGCGCACTTCCCAATGCGAACGGCGTGGTGCAACTCGATGCGAGCTGCATGCATGGACCCAAACGTCGCGCGGGCGCCGTCGCGTGCCTGGAAGGCGTGCGCACACCATCGCTCGTGGCGCAAGCTGTGATGGACTTCACCGATCATCACCTGCTCGTGGGCGAGGGCGCACAGGAGTTTGCGCGCGCCATGGGTTTCACCATCGAAGCGGATCTCAACACTGCCTCCAGTCGCAAGCTTTGGCGGGAGTGGAAGCGACGCGTGGATCCCGAGCACTGGCTTGATCCCAACGGCAGCGACCGCAAGCTGCCGCCCAAACATGAGCGTGACCCCGGACGCGACCATGGGCTCGAGGCGGGACTGAGCATGGTGCGCGACGGTCTCATTCGCGAGGGCTCGTTCTGGGGCACGATCAACTGCAATGGCATCTCACCCAGTGGAGCGATCTGCGGCGTGACAACCACCAGCGGCCTGGCGTGGAAAATCCCGGGGCGCGCTGGCGATTCACCGATCCTTGGCGCCGGTCTCTACGTGGACAACGATGTCGGCGCGGCTGGCAGCACCGGGCGTGGCGAGGCGAATCTGTACAATCTGTCGTCGTATCTGATCGTGGAAAACCTGCGACGCGGCTTGCATCCCAAGGATGCCGGACTCGAAGCGCTCAAGCGAATTCGCGCCAACACGGTGGAAGCGCGGCTGCTCAACTCGCGTGGAGAACCCAACTTCAACGTGCGCTTTTTTGTAGTTGACAAGCAGGGTCGCTACGCCGGCGTGGCGATGTATCACGCGGGCGAAACACAATTCGCCGTCTGTACGGAAAACGGCGCCAGCGCACCGGAACTCGAGCCGCTCCTGGCGGGAGGGCCACAGGGGTGATCACCACGGCACGCCACAGGCGCTACATGTTCGGCGCCGCGCTGCTTTTGAGCGCGTGCAACAGCTCCGCTGACAACGCGTCAACCGACCTCGCGATGTGGACCGTGAACGCCACACCATCACTTGACATCTCCGGCAATGATAGCGCGGGCGATCCGCGTATCGGCATCGCTGAAGGGGTCGCACGACTGGCGAATGGCGAGCTCGTGATCGCCGACCGCGGACTTACATCACTTCGGTTTTTCTCGAGTAACGGCGAGCTGCTGCGCACCGTCGGGCGCGAGGGCGAAGGCCCCGGAGAGTTCCGGTACATTGCCGGCCTGCTGCAGTGCAGCGATTCACTCTTCGTGCACGACATTACTCGTGGCGATCCGTATCAGGTCTTCGCGTTCGACGGGAGCCTCGCGCGATCACTCACCTTCGAGTACGTGCAGGAGAACACTCCGTATCGCACCGCGTGCAACCGTGACGGACTCTTCCTGCACATGGGATGGGAGCGCCACGAGACGATGGCACTGGGTCGCGCACGTGGAACAACGCTGTATTGGCTCGCCGATGCCAACGGCAAACATCGGGCTTCGCTCGGAGAGTTTCCGGGGTCAGAGCGGTTGGTGGTCAAGGGTGGCACCGGTCCCCATCCGCTCGGCCGCGAACCAGTGCTCGCGCTCTCGCGTCAACGCGCCTACATCGGCACGGCCGACAGCTTCGCGGTGCTGTCCTTCGCCACTGACGGGACGCCAGCCGCCATGCTGCGCTATCTCGACACCGATCTGCGCACCACACCCGACGATATCGAACGCTTCAAGTTCCTCGACACGGCAGGCCAGAACACGGCGATGCAGCAGTCGCTCGTGCGCATGTGGGCGGGCGTCGAGTATCCGCCCACGATTCCCGCCTACGACCAGATGATCGTTGACGCGCGGGATCAACTGTGGGTGCGTCGCACGCCTCGTCGTATCGGTGGCGACGCCGAGTGGATCGTCTTCGCGGCCGACGGAACGCCGCTGGCCCGTACCACCATGTCGGGCGAGCTCCGCGTGTACGAAATCGGTGACGACTACGTGCTCGGCATCGCCGTGGATCCGTCAGATGGCACGCAGTCAGTTCGTCTGCACGAGTTGGTACGCGGGCGCTGAGCCATTGGCCTCGTCTGCAAGACTCCGCTATCTTTAATTGAATGCAGCCTGCGACGCCGCAGCGTGAGAACCAGTCCGATCAACCGCGGGAATTTCCGCAGGCGCGTCC
>Ga0163144_10030829_pt1 | contig 10246 bp, 10 predicted proteins | sample OliLak19BULKMAT1_FD_123175 | JGI IMG/M metagenome (GOLD analysis project Ga0163144, IMG submission 123175) | Freshwater microbial mat bacterial communities from Lake Vanda, McMurdo Dry Valleys, Antarctica - Oligotrophic Lake LV.19.BULKMAT1 | ecosystem: Environmental > Aquatic > Freshwater >...
ATATAGTATCGAATGGTGTATGATTCTCTATGAAGATTTTTGAGTAAGTGAGCTATTAAAAATGCTAGAAATAACGCCACCAAGAGAATATAGAATTTATACAGAGGAAATTGCCCGATTAAACGTTGGTGATACCTGTTATTCGAGCGGGTTCGTTGGTTGTGCAATGCTATTAGGTATACCTAGCGCAATTGCACATGCTAAGATAGATCCAGGACTGGCAACAGCTAATCCAATCTTAGTGGCACATTCCGCTCCAAGAATGCCAAACGGTCATTTTCCTAATATATTAGTACAAGTTATTAGAGAACTAAACCAGGGCTTTGATGGCAAGCATCGTCCCCAGCTAGTTGCCCATTATTTTGTAAAGGATTACGATGAAAGCTTTAAAAGACCAGCACATTTTGAACGATATTTGCGAGCGACTTGGCGAGAATGGGCTCTGTTACAAGGACTCGAGAAAGATAAAGACGGAGAGCTATTCCCAGATGAGGCCAACGTAGCCCAAGATATACTTAGAGGAGAATATGGTGAAATAGTAGCTCTAATGGCTAATATAGACTTTATCCACATCCTTCTTCCACCTGAAGTAGGTGATCCATCTTTTGGGATAGTAGTGACCAGAACTGCAGCTAATACTGTAAATTTAAGAATCACGAACAGCCAAAGACCAGAAAATGGATTGGCTAATCCTAATCTTGGTTTTCCCTTAAAAATTGGCAACTAGAAATTAGGAACTAGATTTTAATACCCCAGCACCCGCTCGTCATAGCCGCTGCGATAAAGAGCGGAGATAGTTGGTATGATTGCCATGGTGTCTTGCAGCAGCTCTAACTTGCCACGGCGCTCCGCCATTTCAGTGAGACGATCTTGCAGAGGTTTGAGGAAAATCACGTCATTCATAGCATATTCAGCCATTTTGTCTTCCCAAGCGCTAGGATGCAGATCCCATTGCGAGGAAGTGACCCTGCGATCCTTGGTAAACATGGGGTTGACCAGAGAAGTGATCAAATCGTCCATACCATGATAGTCAGTATTAGTCATCACGATTTTTGCGGCAACTTTAGTGTCAAAAGCCTGACACTTTGCAGCCACTCCAGCTAATAATTCCAAACGCGTCAGGTCAGCGGTGAAAACATGTGTAAGTATTGTCAAATTCTTATTCTTCAGGATACTTTTCAAGAAGTCCTTCAATTCTTTAGTGTCGCCAGATAACAATTTCTCCCACACCCAAATGATCTCTACCCTTTGCAGTTGAGGATTGCCCGGTAATGGTGAAGCAATCTGGATAGTGCAGAGCCTGTCGTAGGGCACTTTAAGAGTCAGAAACTCAGTATCAATCGCCACCCACGTGCTATCAGTGTAGTCATATTGAGGCGAATCGCTGATCAGCACTTCTTGAGCGTAGTGCTCGTCAGGATTGAAAGGATTACGAATACGAAATTTTCTAGTTAATGTTTGCATATTGCATTATCTCATAAAATTAGTCTATAAACATTGTTAATGCTTCCGCGTCACTGTCAGTTAGGTGACTCAAAGTGTCCTTATCAGGCTCAACCCAAATAGCCTCAGTTTGCTTGAATCTCAGTTTGTCGAAACCTAGCAATTCAAAAATGTAAGTCAGTTCAAATTGATTGGTTACACCCTCGCCTTGCTTGGGCCTGAAGTTCTTAGTCCATGAGTCAGGCAGTATTTTGCGGAACCTTAGTTTGATGGCAAACTCAGCCTCCAATTCAGATTTCAACTCACCCTTGGCATTTGCCCCCAACTCTAGCTGCAAGAATGGCAGACGATAGTGCTGGCTTGAGCCCACTTTTTCAAGTAAAATAAGACCAGTATCCTCGGCAAAAACAATGGCCCGGACAAGTTGCGATTTTCTGGAGGCTCTATACATAATTCAGTATAACCAAATTTAATTAATGTTACTAAATCAGATGCAGTGGCAAATTAAACCGGGCTGGTGGCACTTTACAGGAGTAGGCGGGGTTACTACCGGACAACTGGCCGTGGCACTAGCCGCGCAAGGCAAGACGGTGACTGGCAGTGATGAAAACATATTTGAGCCGATGAAATCATACCTGAGTGAGCATGCAGGTGTGAAACTAAGAATTAGCTATAATTTTCGCAATCTTATATACAGTACATACTCGTTGGACTCCGCAGATGAATTCCTCATTCCCGAAGTAATTGTGGCACAGGGGGCTTTGGCTGAAAATCATAAAGAGCTATTATTTGCACATAAGCGTGGCATTTCCATCCTGAATTTTGCGCAAGTTTTAGAGCAGCAATTGATTGTGAAGAACAAGTCAATTGTGGTCGCAGGTAGCTTTGGCAAAACCACTACTACTGCCCTTTTGGTCAAAATTTTGCAGGCGGCTGGAAAGCCGCTAAGCTATATGATTGGCGCAATTGTCCCGGATTTTGACACAGGAATTCAGCTCAAAACTGAGACTACTGAGTACTCAGTGATTGAAGGCGACGAGTACATTAGCTCGCGTAGTGATTATCAGTCTAAATTTTTTCATTATCATCCGCAATACTTACTCCTGAGCGGGTACGCCTACGACCACACCGATGTGTTTGCCACTACTGAGGAGTATTATGCCAACTTTCAAAAGCTTATTATGCAATTGCCCACAACTGCAGTAGTAGTCTATAACGCCAAATATCCCGAACTAGAGAAACTGGCGGGGCAAGCATCTGGCAAGATTATTGCCTACAAATTAGATTCAGAATTGGGGGATGCAGTAGGCCAAATGCCTGCGCAACTGCTTGGCAGTTTCAATCGGGAAAACATTTTAGGGGCAGTAACTATGGCATTGGAGTTGGGAGTAAGTATGGCTGTCTGTCAACAGACAGTAGCAGAATTCAAAGGACCTAAACGTAGGTTGGAAAAAGTCTGGGAAGGATTCCTCCCTAAAACTGGCGCGCTGTTGCAGATAATTGACGACTTTGGGGCTTCCCCCGCCAAGGCCAAAGCTAGCCTTGAGGCACTGAGAGCTGAGTTCCCTGAGGCAAATATTGTGGCTGTGTTTGAACCTAACATTGGCAATCGTACAATGGCCGCTTTAGGTGAATACAACCAGGCATTTGCAAATGCTAATTCTCTGCTATTACCAAAGTTTAGCCATATTACCCAGCAAGGAGTGATTTCTGAGCAAGAAATCTATGATTACTTGAGCAAAGCGACTAATGTGAATGTAATTATTGAGAATGGGACCAAAGCCGAATTGGCCAAGCACTGTCTACACCTAGTAGACGCCGGCAAGCAGAATATTCTAATATTCCTCTCTAGCCATAGCATCGACGAAGTATTAACTGAAATTAAAGTGCAATTGAGCTGATGGCAATGATAATCTACCCAGCTGGGCAGGCTCCAAAAAAAAAAGTGCAGTCTCTAAAAGGAATGTCCAGTATCTTGGAGTCCAAGCTGAGTGAATACATCGACAATACTGAAAAAACAAATATTAACCACGAGTTTCAAGATTATGGCTATCGCCTAGCCATGCGACTGCAGGACAATACCCGTAAAGCTCTTTACATCAAGCTCAGTCAAGCGGTTCCCCGAGCATTTATGGAAGACGCCGCTGCCTTTGCTACTGATTATCCTCACGCCAAAAATAAAGGCAAGCTATTCATGTGGAAACTGCATGAATTGGTAAGTGAATATAAACTGACTCACCCAGAGTTCAAGCTGGAACTAGGCATGAAGCGCAAGCCTAAAAAGGCAAAACCAGTTAAGTCTAAGCTGCCTGGTAAGTCAAAACCGTCTAGTAAATCTAGCTTACAGAGTGACCAGCAGTTTAGTATATTTAGTTAATGACAAATAGATTTTATAAATTTATCCTTGCACTGAGCCTAGTTGGTTTTGGCTTATTTAGCCTGCAAGTTGCTGAGACCAGAGCCTTAACTACTAGCCCCTCAAGTGGCATGTACGTTGTTGATACTGAGTTGGACTTACAATTAAAATATACTGGTACGCAGGACAATATTTACGCCGTGCAAGTGAGGTTATCAGCAGATAATCTTGCAATTCTGGACTTTAGCATAGCTGACAATGCTTGGGTGGTTGGCAGGGGCGAGTGTGCCGGGGAATTATCTTTTACTGAAACGGATGTCTGTTTTAGTGTAGCTCAGTCTAATGCTTTTGCTGACCAAACACTCTTAGGTACCTTGCGTGTTAAGCTAGATAAGTTAGGTACGGCTAGACTAGTTCAGTCATCTGGGAATGGAGTGGCTAGCACTGACTCATTTTTCCCTAGCAGCGGTAATATTACCAATTTAACTATAGAAGTGCTAGTCCCAGAAAGCTCAGAAACTTTGGCTGCCCCCACTAGCTCTCCGACTGCTTCCCCACCTACAATTATCCCTATAGCAGATCCTACTTCGGAGCCAGTCAGTTTACCAGTAATTTTCGAGGTAGTAAGTCCAGCCTCACTGCCTACATTACTCCCAAATAGTGTCCTAACTGGGGGAAGTTTGCTCAACAATAACGCAAGCAATATTCAGCTTCCCAACATAGGTCAAATAGCAATAATCATTGTTGGATTTGCTTTATTGGGAATGACTATCTATTTGGCAATAAGCTTATACAAGATAATTAGAAACCCCCAGAAAACTTAATCAACCTGGTTTTTGTACTGCTCAAATGCGGCTTTTACTTCAGCAGCAGTCAAAGATTGATTATGATAGATTTTGACATCATCAATATTTCCTTTGAAGTAACTACTGTCAGCATAATTGCCAAGTCTGCCGAAGCTCAATACATTGCCTGAGCCAGCTTGATAGCCTGGATTCGCAGAACTCGCTTTCAGTGTGGCATTGCAGTACAATTTCAGGCTGTTTTGGTCAAAGGTAGCTGTGTAGAAATTCCAGCTGAATACATTTTGACACCCTTCCGTATTGGCTGCCAATATCGGCCCGGCACTGGTGCCTAGCAGAAAAGACATACTACTAACTCCACTGTTATTTAGATACGATACTATATAATTTGTGGTACTCCATTGGCTGCCACCGTTGCCAATAATTGTTCCGCTTGGAGCGCCCTCATCGACTTTCGCCATAAAAGATACAGAAAATTTATTGGTAGAATTATATACTCCACTAAACCCTACATAATTCTTAATTGGAGAACCAGAAAAGTTGATTGCATTGCCATTTGGACCGGGCAACCTACTGACTGGCCCCATAACCAACCCACTTGGCAGTATTCCACCTACAACAGAATTATTCACAGTAGCTGAATCCACTTGTTCTGCAAATTCATATGAGCCCACCAGATTGCTCTGTAGGTCAAGTTTGTTCACTGCAAACCTTAGCTTAGGTCCATCTATGTAGCCAGTTTTTTTTGCAAATGTTTTCACAATAGTATCTTGAGTTATGAGAATGTTGCCTGTGGCTACTGGGCTACTAGCAGTTGGCTCTGAATCATCAAGCGTGTAGTGAATTGTCGCTTCTGGAGTTGTGGTGGTTAATTGCATATTCGCATTTGATCCCGTAAAACTCAAACCAGCTGATGCAATTTTGACAGCCTCAACTTGCGGCGCTGCATCCGCATCAACCCGCTCGATAACATAATTTAATAACTCTGGCGCAGTATGCCTGTGATTCACTGGATTATTCCCAATTAGCGGCTGAAATTTGTATAAACTAGTTGGCAAGACCACTGGCTGGCCAGTGAAAACCCCGCTGGCAATAGGATTGCTGTAGTCAAACACATCACGGACAATATATTTATCACCGTTTCCCAATACTCCATTTAGATTTAGCGAGACTTCAGTCCTTAGGTCATAATTGTAGACAGTCGCAAATGCTTTACCAAACTCATATTTGTTTGGTCTAATAATTACCTTATGGAATGTAGGTTGGTTTTTAGTGTAAGTCGCGCCTGAGTCGCCTAAAAAGTTTAAAAAGCTAGTTCTGTCTTTGTATTTGGTGGCACCATTAATCAGTAAATCTGCCCCTCCCCCATAATACGTATTATTTTCATAGGTAATATTTTCCGCACCATTCAATTCAAGCAGCGAATCCTTACTGATAATCGTATTATTCGCAAATTGCAAGCTCTGCCAATTCTTCATATACACGTGACTTGGAAATATGTTGTTAGTAATTACAGCAGAATTATTAGTACCGAAGTAGCCAATATTAACCCTTCCTGCATTTGTATCTGGATATTCGTAAAAACTATTGCTGTCTAGAACATAGTTATCGACTCCATGATTAATGCTATAGAGCATCGAATCTGCCTGGCCATTGTTGAATACTGTATTATTACTAATTCTAAAGCCATTTACGTAGCCAGCCTCGCCATGAATACTCAACCCAGTACTAAAGTTAGAAAACATGATGTTATTTTCAATCTTACGTGTGCCAATTTGATTTTGGGCATATATGGCCGCGCCTCTGATTCCCCCAGCCCACTGAGGTGACATATCATATATCCCTGAACCCCAGACTACATTGCCATAAACTTCTCCCCCGTTTTCAACTTGCTGCCAGAAGCCAATAGCAGGATGTCCTACATCGTGAATATACATGTTAATCACTCTAAATCCCCTACTGTACATATTGATACCCTGGGTGCGTTTTATGTTTACATAGTCAACATTGCGATTTGTAGTAGTGTTTGTGATTTCAAATCCCCAGAACCAAAGCCAAGAGGCAGCTGCATTAGTATCAAATCCTCCATCGACTACCGCCCATTCCCCAGGGTAGCTTTTGATCACGATTGGTTGCGCCTCTGTGCCATTTAGCGTGGAATTATAGACGGTTCCACCCCCACTTCCGTAGTTCCCCCCCCCGCAACCATAAGGTGGAACCTGAAATTACCTGCGCGCTCTTGTTCAAAGCAGTCTGCAAGTCCCAAGGATTCGCAATAGTTCCGTCGCCAGCTGCGCTGCCATTATCTGCGACAAAGAATTCTGCTCCAATATGGCAGCTATTGTTGTATTTACTCAATAAATAGTTCAGATCAGTTGTATCTACGGCGCCGTTGGCATTCGTATCGAGGCTACCACAGCCCCAGACATATTCAGGGGTAGCGCAGTTTGAATTGAATCTGGCAGCAAGATTGGCTAGGTCGATAATTGTTAACTTATTATCAGAATTGCTATCAAGCCTGCCGCAGTCGCCCCCAGCGACCGATAGCACTTTGCTTGAGTTGAAGATTCTGGCTAAAACTTCAGTGAAGCTAGCACTACCATTACCACTAATTGGTAACTGGTTGATAACTATAATCAATAGAATTGGAATGACAAGATGTACAATCATACTAGTGAGAGGCTACATTGTGGCACTACCTAATTTAGACCAATGACACTATAATATAGCATTATAAAATAATATTTGGCTTACTATGCTTTCAATAATTGTCACTGCTTACAGAGAGGAAAAAACTATTGCCAAAGTGGTACGGCATCTTTTGGATAGTCAATTCTCAGGCTTGGGCAAACACAAACTAGACTCAGCTTGGGAACTTATCTTGGTAGCTCCTGATGTGCAGACTCGTTCAGCGGCAAAACAGGAATTGAAAAAGCTGGCAATTCCAGAAACTGATTGGCAAATTCTGATTGATCAACAAAAAGGTAAGCCGGTAGCTTTGAATATGTGTCTAGCCGTGGCTAAAGGCGACTGGCTGTTGCTTACTGATGGGGATGTGACTTTTGGGAAGAATGCTGTCTGGGAGATTGTAGAGCTGGCTGAAGCTGGCCAAAAATCGCATATAGCTGGAGCACAATTACTTGGGGGAGTTAGCTCTAGGCCAGTGGGTAAACTGGCAAAAACCACTATGTTGAATTATTGGGGCAAATTACTCGCTGACGCAGCACATCATAAACGCACTCTAGATCTTACAGAGCATAGTGAAGGCTTTTCTAGGCGTATCGTACCTAAACGTAAATTTTTCCCTTTAACTGGTTATGGCATGCTAATCCGCAACCTAAACTGGGTGCTGCCTGAGGACATTTTGGCTGATGATGCCTATATCTCCTATGGACTACATAATCAGGGATTTAGATTGGGATATGCCCCTGAAGCGCGGGTATTAGTCAAATATCCGACTAAACTAAGCGATTACTTCAAGCAAAAAAAGCGCTCCACTGGCGGTTATTTGCAGCTCTGGCAATATGGAGTGGTTAGGCCTGAGACCAAATCCCGCAGCTTCTGGCGCGAATTAGAATACTTTTGGTTCCCTATTAGATATGCGCAAAATCTGCGCGAGGTAATCTGGTCACTGCTGCTCTACCCAACGCGGGCTTGGCTGTGGTTGCTAATCTTCTGGGAGCGCAAGGTCCAAAAGAAATCCTTCAAAAAGACTTGGGTGCGGGTGGAAAGTACTAAGTAGCAATTCTGATGCGTAAGTTTAAGTTTAGTTTGCCAATAATATTTAGCATCGCTTTTGGAGCCATCCCTTTAGCCGTTCTCACATTTGATAGAATCTTCTTATTCGGCACTGGTGGTTTATTTTCTATTGCAATAATTCCTTACAACCCCTTTAGCATTTTGGTACCAGAACTAGTAAAAGTATTAAATTATGACCAGTACTTTCTGTTTGCAGTTTGTGCAATAGTATTAGAATATGCTTTCATAGGACTAATTATTGGCTTCATTGCGAACTTTTTGACACGCCACTTCAAATCTGGTAAAACTGAAAAGGTCTTAAAATAGAAGGCACCAGGTGTTTACCAGAGTTTATTTGACAAGATCTAAAGGAACTTGCCATCCAGGTGAATGTATACAAACCGCAGCCAGCCATTCTAATTGAGCGTTTAGCGGCTAAAAATGACCTCAATGTCGAAATATCTACTTGATGGCTGGCGTAGATGAGGCAATTCAGAGCAAATGGTCTATGTGCGCGAGGTAATCTCTAACTTCAGTCTAGTGTTGTGCTAACCTGGAATCGCCTTCCTAATGGCAAGAAAGAGTTTTCTCAGTTGCTGCTTCAGCATTAATCTATTATAATACTCACAGATTCCTTGACAACAAGCGGCGGTAGTTCAGTTGGTAGAACGTCTCGTTGCCAACGAGAAGGTCACCGGTTCGAGCCCGGTTCGCCGCTCCAAACAATTTATAAATTATTAGGTGTTCATTGGGATTGCTTGTTTAAACCTGCTCGTTAGCTTTTTATCCAATAAATAACACCAATAAATTGTTTGAGGTACACAACTCTCTTTCAGGCTGACACCCTTTGAGCTAATATCCTCTTTACTCAGTTTAGTCCTAAACTCTTCACAATATTAGGTCAATTTGAATTTCGAGAGAAATATAGCCAAGTCCTTAGATATATAATATAATCGAGCTTAAATGATAAAACTATGAGCACAGAACGCCACACAGTGATCCTCAGGACTTTATCTTTCATTTTCAATGCACAGGGCGAAGTTCTATTATTAGAACGAGCCAGCGATAAGTTCGATGCTGGCATGTTCAATGGTTTAGGTGGTCATATTGAAGAAGGCGAAGATATTATCGCTGCTGCCAATCGCGAAATCCTAGAAGAATCAGGAATTGTCCCAGATAAAACCCAATTAGCAGGCATAATGCATGTGACTAATTTATTTGGCAAGAATATTCTAATGTTTGCCACCAAAAGCACCAGCATTAACCCTGAGTTAAAAGAATCAATGGAAGGTAAGTTGCAGTGGGTAAAAATCGTTGATCTAGCTAACTACAAAGTTTACGCAGACATAAAGCCATTTTTAGAGAGAATTGCCGTCACCGACCAAAAGTTTATTGGCACTAGTGTCTTCGACGGTAAAGGTGAGCTTTTGAGTTTAAATATTAACGATATGGAATAATAATGAAGAAATCTCTGCAAGAGCTTGATGACATTTTGATAGAGTTTGAGAAAGATAATTGGATCGCTCCTACATCGCTGGAAGGATAAGAAACAAGTCAAGGAACTACCCAAGTTTTAGCTCCCAAAAGCCGGTTGGTTGACCACAATTACCTCAAAAGTTCCGGACATTTTATCCAATTTGCTGCATAATTTCTGCAGGGAAATTTCCTAAAGTCCCCCGACCAGAATTATCGTAAGTACGAACAATATTAGCTTCACGATCTTGTGAAGTTTTGCCGGTTTCAGGGGTGATGCGCCATTCGCGAATTATTACATAGTCCATATTACTCGGCATAGCATACGCATGCCATTGGCCAGGCAAAATTACGAATGTTTCTCCTGCTGCCATTTTCTTGACATGCAGGTTTTGCATTTCCGCCTGGATTTCAGATTCATGCCAACCGAATG
>Ga0163144_10030832_pt1 | contig 10245 bp, 8 predicted proteins | sample OliLak19BULKMAT1_FD_123175 | JGI IMG/M metagenome (GOLD analysis project Ga0163144, IMG submission 123175) | Freshwater microbial mat bacterial communities from Lake Vanda, McMurdo Dry Valleys, Antarctica - Oligotrophic Lake LV.19.BULKMAT1 | ecosystem: Environmental > Aquatic > Freshwater > Lake...
CAGTGCATGAGTTGGATCGCTGTGGTAATCAATCTTGTGCATGAGCCTCACATGGACGTGGATCGGTGCAGTGTTGGTGCCGTCACCTGTGTCGGCCCCTGTTCCCGTGTCGGTGCCTGTGCGCGGCTCACTGCCCGTGGTGCCAGTTGCGAGAAACATGCTGTTCCACAGTGATGGCACGCCCATACCAGCATATCATCCCACCTTTGCTGCTCCGCCTGCTTTCATACCGGCGGATGGGAATTATAAGTTCTATGATTTCTACGGTGGATCAGGTATACGATCGATTCAGATCTCATGAAGGATGCATATGACATCTTTCGAATTGATATTCCGCGTGCATGAATTATCATTCGCCTAGGGTCGTCAAGCAGCAGTGGCAGCGCAGCCGTTTCGTCAAATGCAGCCGCTGCATCGCCTCCCCCACCTGCACCCGCAGCGGCTGGTTCGTCGGCTTTGGGCTAATGGACTTGTCGCTTGCAGAGAACCTGGAGCTAACGTTTCAGCACCGTCTGTGACAGGCTCATGAGCCGTGATGTACAACTGCAAGCGCTGATCAACCGTTTGGTGCATCAGCTGCCGGAACTTGAAACGCATGCGCTCGTGCGTTTGTTTGAGGGTCATGGTGTTTGCCGATCGAATATGACTTCGCTAGTTCTAACATCATCGGAGGTCTCACTTTCGATCGATGATACATATTCAATCACTGGTGCTCCGCGGCAGCCTCGCGGCCCGGCAAGGTGACAGTGTTGGAATTGAATCATGAGCGTTGCCGGTTCGGGTCACCGTGCCAGCCTGAGGGCAGTCACAAGCCTGCAGCCCAGTCCGAGGGCGCAACTCAGAGTCAATAGTAGCCACGGCGCGGACGGGGGCCCGCGTCTACATCACGATCAGAGTACAACTTCGGGCTCTGTCAATTGGGGCTGTTGATGAGATCTGAATCATGGCGTAAACCAATTGCGATTGCTCCAGTCCGGAAGCCATGTCCCGTGCAGCGACAGACTCTCTGGGTTCAGATGTGTGGAAGTTGTTCGATCCCGCATCGAGTAGTGCTTGGCCCGAATTTTTCGACAAAGCGCATGAGTTTTTGCGTCAGCGGCATCATTGGTGCTGCCAATATGGAGATGTGCTTCAAACATTCTTTGAGCTGTATCAGTTTCACACCGAGGAAACCATGATTCGGCTTTTGAGTACCCTGGCCCGTCAACTTAATGTTTGTGCAAAATGCGTCAGATGCTATCGCGAACTGCAGCAACGCTGGATTTGTCAAGCGCAATTGGAAGCGGACTGCAACATCGCAGATGACATCGTTAACCGATCAGATCTGATACGAAAACGGGAACACATCTTAAGAGAAGTGAATGGACGAATGATTGTTCAGAGCTTGAACGTATTAGCGGTAGAAAATCCAGACACGGCGTGCACTGCCATTTACCAAGCGTTGATAGAGCCGTCGTTGTTACTGCTCGATCCAGTAATGTCTGCTCTCGAGCGTGCTTTTGTAGTGCGGTCCTCGTCTCGCGATCAGCGCCAATCTGCTTGGCTTGCATTGGACATGCCCTCGATCGGTCTTGAGGCACTGTACGAGACTGTTGGGATGTTCCTGATATCGGGCTTTCAGGTTTCTCCGTTGCAGCAATGGGCATATAATCAGGTACGTATTGGCGTCGTTTATATATTTGAGCTATTTGCCTTGTAACTCTCGCTGTCCGTGCTAGCTGTTGGGCACCGATTTCAAGATTACGATGGACAAAGCCTCGTTTCAGCCATTGGTCGATGCGATAGAGATATGCACAGATTTATTGAACTTCCAGGTGGCCGGTGACACAAGTGTGGATGCAGATCTTGCGATAGAAGCGTCACTGGATTGCGATGCTACGATTGGGGTGTCCGCATGGCCTTGCGTGCGGGCCAATTCATTTCAGGTATCGGCGCTCAATATTCTACCGCATTCGTTTCTTCTCTCACTCCACAGTGCGTGATGTCTCGGACAGTTGTGGACCGGCTTATCCGGGCTTGTTCAATTACTGGATCCGCTTGCCCGCGCCGCGCTGGTGGATCATGCACCAGACTTCGTGAGACTAGGTGCTCGCTTCGCGCTGCGCTGGGCTGACATACGCGGCCATTGCATTTATGTGCCTTCTTTCTGCTCGTATCTATTCAGTGTTGACATCCTCTGCGGATTCAACGTTGCAGCTGCCTGCAGTTCTGCGGTGCTTCCTGGCACTGCTCGCTGCCAGCAATGCTGACGATAGCGTATGGCGAGTCAGCACAGACTCTCCGCAGGCCGTCTTGAATTCACTGCTGGCCCATATCCCGAGGTAGACTGTATTGTTTGTCGGTGTTGGAGTTTGTGCCAGTACTTGCACAATATTCGTTGAATCGTTGCTACTGTTCCAGGCTGGGTCTGAACGGCAGCTGGAACTCTGCGAACGCCGATTTGCTGCAGCTGGTGCTGCATGCCTCAGTGGCATGTGCGTCAAGCTCACACCAAGAGATCACATCGCATTTGGGTGCGTTCCATTGATCTTGAAGCACACTTTTTAAATCTGATTGAATCAGTGGCCTGATATGCAGGTGCATCATGCATGGAAGAACATGTACTCGACCACTTCCCAGTTTGCGTAGAGGTTGGTAGCATGCGACTTCTGGATGCTACTCGTTGTAACCAGTCGACTGCCCTGATGCGACACCCAGAGAATCCTGAAGTTCCTGTTCGAAGACGTGCTTGGTTCATCTCCCGCATTGTATGCAGTGCCGGCTCTTCGCGCGGTTTGCAACTCCGCAATTTCGTTCGTGCAGGATTTGGTAGGTGATTGCATTGCAATGAGTTGTCCTCATCTGACACGAGATCTTCGTGTCATACATGTCATACATGTCATACATGCATTTTCCGTGCAGTATTCGAATGGCAGAGCACCACAAGCTGTTCGTAGTCAGTCGCTGTGGGCGAGCAAACTTGTAGACTTATCGTGCTGGACGTTACGTCCAAGCCTACACCGAGACTCTACTGGAGTGTTCGGTCAGTGAGCTTCGATTGCTCAGTGTTCCAAATTAGTAGACTATCACGAACGCTTTGCGATGCATTCATGCTGTCAGAGTTGCGAACAGACAGCGGACCCCCGATGTCATTTGTTACGCGACTTCTCGCTTCGGGAAGTGAGGAGGTTTGCAAGCTAGCAGAGATCGCTCTCAAGGTATTTTCGCACTGCTAGTTGGATTTCAGCCACGACTCCCGCATTTCTACGCAATCTCGCCCTTGTACAGGCTCTTTTCGACGTGCTGGCCCGAGATGCGACAGTTCTTCAAACATCGGTTTACGCCTCCGTCGGCGGTCGAGCTTTGGCTGGCGCCCTTCGTCACTCGGCACGAGCGGCGGCTTCAACTCAATCGGTTGGTTAAGGCTCACTTTGAGTTATGCTGCTCGACTATGACACCGGTTTGGCGCGGCAGGTTTCCGACTTCAGCTGGACGGATGCCGTGTGGTGCCGACTGCTCACAGCCGACATTCCATTGCTGCCAGAGCACCATCTTGCGCTCTTTGAAACGCACACTCTGGTAGCGTTGATAGATCCCGGACAATTGATGAACGGTAGGAGCCGTATTCGGTGGATAATCGCCCCGTCTCATCAAGCTGATGGTGTCGCACAATCAGGCATTCGGGCAGGCTCCTGTGGTGCAACGCTGGCGAGGTATCAGAAGTGGTTCGGCCTGTATCTGAATCGCATTTCGGTAAACATCGCGCCTTTGGCACTCTTTCTGGTGTTTCTATGGTCCAATCCGCCCTCTTCTCGTTTCGTATCTCGCTGTTGCAGTCCGGTAGAATCATCCGGTTGCCGCCTCTACCTGCTCCATCCATCGGTCTGATCTTCCAGCACATATTCATGTATGCTTCTTCAGCTTGTTCTGCACGGGCTTCCGGCGATGATTAGTGACGTTTATTTGTTCAGATGCTACGTGTCATTCTGTGCCGACACACGAGACGGTGTGCGCAAAGTGGTCGGTCAAGCCCGGACGTCTGGAGACACAGCCACGCCCGATGAAGTCCTCACCCGTCTCATCGCAGGTAAGAGTATCAGGCATTGTGCGCGGTCACGCGATGTGAGACCAAGTAGTGCACTTGGTGACATGATCAGCCTATCCCGTCGAAGCCGCCAACGGTGTCACGGAGATGCTCGTGCAGTCACCCGAGCTTGCCCTGCTTGGTTCTCGTGTAGTCCATCTGTTTCGACTGCTGTCTAACGTGCTCCCGGCTCAAGTGACCGCGAGCAACACGGTGCTTGCCGCTTGCTCGAGTTCCTGCTTGGCCCGCAGCGTGAGCCCGCGCGGCACAGGCGGATTGCACGTGCCGTTGCTTGCATTGTTATCTCGAGACTGGATATGTGCTCTTTGGCGAGACATATGCACCCTTTGGCGCAACGGCCCATCCAACCTACTTGGATTACCCTTAGAATCCAGGGACGAGCTTGGTGAGATCGGTTTGGTTCGATATCTGGACTACGCATTGCAGTTCTGGAAGCTTCTGCAGCAGCATGGTTTGGAAGGTATTAAAGCTGCCGACTTGGTCCACCATGACACCGCCCTGCACGAACATGCAGCTAGCGTACGTGTGTGCAAATCAACCTGGGAAATCGAAATGGCCTTGAATCTCAATCGTGACACTGTGCAGACTTTGGACCTGTCGCTGATTGGTGACATTCTCAAGCATTCGGAGCTATGGCTGGACGAACATCAAGCCGGTTCCGTCCGGCGCCGAGCAGTCGAATGGGTAGCGATGCTGGTATCTTGCCCGGAGGTGCAACAAACATTGATGTCCTTGGACCTAGTCCGAAATTTCAATTGGCCGCAACTTCTAAGTAAGTGCAGCTGTCCCGCACGTTATTTGACGCTAGTGCAACTCAGCTGGGTACGCTCTCAGGCGCTGGATCGATACAAAAGGACAAGCATGCGTTGCTTCTGTCCGCGATGCGTGCTATGAACGTCGGCAACATGGCGGAACCATGGAGTTCTGGCTTTGGTTCGTACGGTGTGAGCCTTGATCGTAAACTGCGGTTCTATCGTCGCTGAGCATCTCTGAAGACAAGCCATCCCCTTCTAAACCTGTCGCTTTCCACAGGGCTGGTGAATTTCAAGACCCGCGAAACCATCGACCTGATAGATGTGGAAGACGGTGATTCCGGCTCGGCTCCGTGTGGTAATCGAACGTTCACCTGATGCCGCACCAAGCGTTTTCGTTCTCTGATCGCTGAACTTTTTGCAGAACCAAGCCTGTCACGCCGCAGTACTTTTGCTTGGAGGCCAAGCGTAAATGATGGAAGCACTCCCACTTGCACGACACCGAGCCAAGGACTCCCCTCCAGCATCAAGCATTCTGGGCCTGCATTGCCCTGTTCCTTCCCGCTGCATCCTCCAGCTGAGACACCCAGCGGGCTGCCCAGCATGATCAGACCCGGGCTTTCGAGCTCTGTTGGCTTCGATGACGCTGCCGCTCTGATACCTCCGAGCGGCTTGACAACCAACGTGGATACGGCAGGCCCAGAAGTCATTCACCCTGCAGCTCGCTCCAAGGTCGACGTACGCAACCGCGCAACTCCAACCAATTCCTTGTTTGTTCGCCCGACGGGCATCCTCGCCCACTCAAGTCAGCGAGCTCAGACCAAACGGAGCGCTCCAACTGCGTCGCTTCCGTCAAAGAGCAGGGATCTGGATGAATCTCTCATCGGACTTGCATGGGGTCAGTTAGACGACATGAGCGAGGCAGCTCGCCCAACTTTGCGATCAGAACCGACTACAAATAGCCGTCATCGTCGCCTTCCTGCACTAACGTCTACATTGACACGTCCCAGAAAATCATCCGACTCTGGGATTTCAAAGATCCGCAAAGAAGTCCGTCAAGCCGTTCTTTCGCGCTCCGTCCAAATTCGTCAGCATCAGCACGAGCACGATGTAAGAACCCGTCCAGACTCGTCACTACGGTCGCATCTGTCAACTCAGTCACAGCCAGTCGGGGTGCACCATCAGCTCCATGGCACTGCGGCTGCAGCTGCTGTGTTAGCAAAAGGGAACGACAGCAACCGGACCGGAAGACACCAGACACAGCGCATCGAGCAATCTCACGTGCGACCAGTTGGTTTGCCAGCCATATCTGACCATGTCGAGCAGCTTAGACGCCAGGAGCTTCGCTTGAATGCTTCGTTGGACCCTTTTCATCGTGCTGTGCTGGATTTGGATCCTGTACGCGAAATGAAAGTACGGGATGATGATTCTCTGGCTCTACGTATGAAAAATCTTGCCAAGATTCCATTGCGTTTTCAAAGTTCAGAGGAATATCGGACAGTTTTCGAGCCTCTGTTGATTGAGGAGGCACGTGCCATGCTGGTCACTGCGTTGGACGAAATCGACTCGCGGTTGACGGCCTCGACGCGTTACCAAGCGGATTCAGAACCACCATTTGTACCAACTACTGTCGCCAAAATCAAGAAGGTGGACGATTTTCACTTGGTTCATTTCAACTGTACCGATACCGACACGAGTGCAACTCGCGTGTCCGAAGACGACATGGTTTTGGTGTGGATACCTACACGACGCGATTCTGAGCACAAATACGCTCGCTCAGACGCGGGTGGATTTGTGTCTAAAGATCGCATGATCGCGTGCAGTTTTGCGCGGGTGAATCCAGATTCCAGTACCTCTAACTCAAGACATCCCACGTATTTGAAATCACAGGCGCATTTTGAGGCCAAGCTGTTGCTCCGAGGTGCGTCATCCGACAATCCTGGGCTGGCATCACTGCTCAAAGTTGGTTTGCGGTGCCGTGTCACAATCTTGACAAACTTCAAGACTTTGCATCGTGAGTTCCGAGCGCTACAGGCGGTTGACACGCTGCCGATGGTTCGATACCTGCTGAACCCATCATTCATTACCCGTGCTAAGCCTGCATCTGTGATACCGTCCGACGCTCCGCTGTCACGTACCTTTGAAAGTGCTCTCAAGTTGAATGAGTCGCAAGCAGCTGCAGTACGCGCATGCTTGCAGAAAGACCATGACACCAACCCATTCTCGTTGATCCACGGACCTCCGGGCACAGGGAAAACGCGCACCATCATAGCGTTGCTGAACGCCTTGCTCGTCCAGAAGCCGCCTGGGCGTGTGGCGCCCCAAATGAAGCCTGCCGCTGACCTATCGGACGGTACTGTCGTGCGAACCGAGCTTCGTCACGGACCTTCCTTCTCGTCATTTTTGCTGGCACGGCCGGCTCATACCGCTGTGGCCTCCACCAGCTCTGCGCCCGATGATCCATCCTCGATTCATCCGCAGGTCCGCATATTGGTTTGCGCACCGTCGAACGCCGCGGTCGACGAAATACTCCGTCGATTGGAATTGCATCAGATGGTGGATCAGCATGGAAACGTGACCAAGCTACCGCCACAGTCTATCGTGCGAGTTGGAGCTGGCAGCAAAGGTACTGACATCGCGCTCGTTTTCATTCAGAATTTGTTCTCGGTAACTTTCGGAATTTGCGCTCGTCACGTCTCGTTTCCAGATTTCAACATCTACGACCCGCACCGAGGCGATTCATCCCTCCATAAACGTGAAATCAGCAAAGCACCCTTAAGCTCCGCAGGACATGATGCGGGTCGTTCGAGCCCCCCATCCGGTGCCATGGTTCACGATGATCAAGCAGGCGGCGGTCCTGGGCTCCTTGCGGCCAACACCATCCTCGTAGATCTGGAAGAAGCTGCCAACGCCACTCTCGGAGATCATTGTGAGACTGCGCGACGACGTGATGCCCTGAACGCTCGAAATGGTGGACCTACCACCTCGGCTGCTGCAGCTGCTGTTCCTGGTCAAAGTGATCTTGAACAACTGTTGAGTCTTCGAGCAGCGTCGCGCAAAAAACTCAAAGATATCCGTCAGGAGTTGGACGCTGCGTCTGCAGCGGACCCAAACCCCGCACCACATCAGGCTGTTCCTCGGTTGATCGCACAGAAAAGGCAACTGCAGTCAGACTTGGATCGGTTGGGTAATCGGATCGAGGCTGCGAGAGCAGCGCAAACTGCCTCTCGGGACATGGCGCGACTGGAGGTGCTGTCAAAAGCAAGTATCGTCTGCACCACCTTGTCCGGAAGTGGAATGGATGTTTTCCCCAAACTTTTTCGCAGAGGTCATGCGTTCGATTTCGTTGTGATTGACGAGGCGGCTCAAGCTGTTGAGATCAGCGCCCTGATCCCTCTCAGATACGGATGCAAAAGCGTCGTTCTGGTCGGAGATCCTCAGCAGTTATCAGCGACAGTGATCTCGTCCCTCACAGTGCGCTTTGACTATCAACAAAGCTTATTTTCGCGGCTTCTTCATGCCGGTGCGGGTGTCAACCTGCTGGATTTACAGTACCGCATGCATCCTGAAATCTCCCGATTTCCCAGTCGGTTCTTTTACGATGCGAAAGTGAAAGACGCTCTTGCAGAGAAGTATTTTACGAAACCGTATCATTCGGATGCGAGACTTGGGCCATGTATGTTCTATGATGTTCAGAGCAGTGAGCGCTCTGCTGGACGTGGGTCGTTTGACAACCAAGCAGAAGCCCAAATGGTTGTTGCATTGTGCTACTTTATGTATCGTCACCGCAATGGACTGCCAGCACAGTCGATCCCAAAGCATGGTAGCGAATCCGGCAAGCAATTTGTTGCCTCCATTGGTATCATCACGCCGTATTCTGCTCAGAAACGCACGTTGGTTGCTGCATTTCGAGCATCGTACCAAAAGTTACAAAACGAGTTAGAGCCTGGAGAACTGTCATCCATAGACAGCAGTATTGCTCGCATGTTTTTTGAATGGATCCGGCGTCGTGTTGATGCTTGTTATTCGTGGCATTCCACAGATGAACTGCTGGAGTCCGCTACAGCATTCCTGTCTGTAGAAATCGACACTGTGGATGGATTTCAAGGCAGGGAAAAGGACATTGTCATCTTTTCCTGCGTCCGAGCCAATCGGCAGAGAGCTATCGGCTTTCTCAGCCACCCTCAACGCCTCAACGTCGCTATTACTCGCCCTCGATTTGGGTTGTACCTCGTGGGAAACAGTCAAACGCTGGAATCTGATGTGTCCTGGAGGTTCGTCGTGCACTTGCCCAAGCCTCGTGATCCATATTGATCTGGATTCGTTTTGCTCTTTGTTCTTCTTTTGTGCTCGGTATTGTTGATTTTTTCAGCGCTCTGCTGAAAGATCTGCGCGCGCGACAACGCTACATATCCAGCAGTGGTCCTGCTGTTTTCAGTGAACCTTTTGCATCGTTCAATCCAAGGGATTACGACAGGCGACCTCCACCCGCCCTCTGTGCGTTTGCTGATGCAAAGAAGGCCACGCCTCATGAGCTGTCTCAATGCTCTGACTCTGCAGGCGCCTCCGAAACATCAAGGATAATGGTTAAAACGGCTGCTCAGCAACCAGCTTCACGTTCTGAGACGACCAGTCGAAACGCCCGGATCCCTAAGCGGTCATCGGCTCCTTCTGCCGACTTGTCAACCTCAACTGAGGTCATCAGACCAGCCAAGCGTCAGCGACCGGAATGATTGCACGGAAATGTTTGAACGTCTAAAGTACAAACAGCGCATAGCAGGGTAACAGGCAAGCCTCACAGACTGTACAATTGATGGCTCAAAGCGAATGCATCAAGACACGCAACCATTACATATACGGAGGAGCGCATATCATAAGGACGCGCTTCTATCTCATCAATTGATCTCGCAACATCAAGGACGCAACATGAGTAGGACACCGGGGGGGAGGAGGAGGATGGGCTGCACTTCCGCGATGTTTGAAGTCCACGGGCTTGCGTGCCGTTGGGGCGCGTTGACTCTGTGGGGCACGTGCAGTTTTGCCGGGAAAGGTGACGGATCGGGCTGAAGGTTCGGGTCAAGTGAGTGACCTGGCTGTCATGGTATCGAGGATGGGCAATACGTCGATGTGGGTTGTGGCTCCTAGGCGGAGTAATGCGGGTTGAGTCGCGCCATACCCCAAATGAGGTTTGCCCTGGCGGCTTGGGGATGACGGGGCGACAGCAGTCTTGCCATGTCCTGTTGTGACGCTCGTTCGTACAGCGCGAGGAGTTGCGGCAACTCCATGAGCTTGGTGAGGATGTTCTGCGAGCATTCTTTCCTGATGAATCCATCTTGGTTTCTCTGTTCGCTCTGTGCATACGGGAGAAGGCATCTGGCTTCATCAGCGCTTGGCAGCGTTCATCTTTGC
>Ga0163144_10030834_pt1 | contig 10245 bp, 6 predicted proteins | sample OliLak19BULKMAT1_FD_123175 | JGI IMG/M metagenome (GOLD analysis project Ga0163144, IMG submission 123175) | Freshwater microbial mat bacterial communities from Lake Vanda, McMurdo Dry Valleys, Antarctica - Oligotrophic Lake LV.19.BULKMAT1 | ecosystem: Environmental > Aquatic > Freshwater > Lake...
GATCTGCTGTACACCGATGAATTGGTTTCCGTTGTGCCACGCATACCAACCAATGATGGTTCTACTCCATTCAACTTCGACATCACGTTTGGTTCTGAATTCCAAAGCACTGCGGGGTTGACGCTTGGTGATGCAGATACGCCTGGATTGATTAATGAAGTTGGATCGCAACGACCGTTTGCGGACCCCGCGCCGGGCACCACATTGAATCAAGGGCCGATCGAGTTATTTACGATTCGCTTGCAAGCGGTCGCTCCTGGAATTGCGGTATTCACCAGCAATCCGGCAGATATTGCCAATAACGAAACGACGTTATTTAATAATCAAGCGGCGGTAACCGTTGCTCAGCAGCGGCTCGGCTTTGCCGAGCTGGTAATCGCACCGGGCGGTGGTAGCTTCACGTCTGCGGTCGACGACTCGTTCCCTATTGGTGTCGATTCACTAGGCGCTCCGATTGTCGGCGGAGTACCAGCCACGCTTAACGTGACTCGCAACGACAATCTTGGACCAACGGGAGTCATCGATCAATTCAACATTATCGTCAGTCCGAATCTTGGTTCCATAACGATTGGTCCCAATAACACGGTTCTCTATACACCCTTCCTATCAGCCAACGGGTTCGATTCCTTCACGTATCAAATCGTGACGGCAGATGGTGTTCGTAGCACTGCTCAAGTCACGCTGACCGTTGGTAACGCTGCGGCAGACGATTTGCTCGATATTACTTTGCGAGTCGTCGATGGGAACGGCAATGTATTGCCACCCGGCGGAAGAATAAGCTCGGGTTCGCGATTCGGGCTACAAGTCATTGTTGACGATTTACGTGGACCGCTGGCAGCTAATCCGCTCGGAGTTTTCGCTGCGTTCGCCGACATTCTTTACGATGCCGGTATTGTGGCACCCTCGAATACAAACACCAGTGACGCCTTCAACTTTGATGTTGTTTTCGGTCCCGATTTCGGCGTGGTCGGTGCTTTTGGTGATGGTTCGCGCCCAGGCATCATTGATGAATTCGGCTCGTTCCTGACCAATAGTAATCCAAGTAATGATCCTCCCAATCCAGCGCTAACGGGCGCGCCTGTGTTGTTGGCAACATTGTTCTTCGATGCGATTGGTACCGGTCCGGTACGCTTTGCCGCAGGTCCGGCTGACTCACTGCCGTTCCGTGAATCGCTCTTGTTCCAACCTGCCGATCCTGTACCTCTGTCCCAGATTCGGTACGGCGTGGTTAACGTGACGATCGGTGCTGCCGCCGGTGAAGGTGAAGCTCGCCACAATGCCCTGATGCCCGGTGACGTCAATGACGACGGCAAGATCAGTCCACTCGACGCGCTGACGGTCATCAATGAGCTGAGCCGAGCTCGACTCGGTGAGGGTGAAGCTGGCAGCAGTGTTCTTGCCTCCGCAGCACATCGATTCACAGATGTCTCCGGCGATGGCAAGGTTACTCCGCTGGATGCGTTGCGAGTCATTAACTTGATCGCCAAACGCAACCGCGCAGCGACAATCACGCCAATTCCAACGGCTGCCCTGCAAGTGGTTCATGTCGATACGTACCTCCAACTCGAGGAAGTCAAGAGTCGTCGAGTCGCCGTTCCGTCAACGTTCTTTGCCACCGCCACGCCTGCGGAAGGCTTGGGCTCTGACGACGATTCTGAGGAAGAAGATGTTGTCGACTTGCTCGCTCGTGATATTTCGGCCGTCTGGAAGTAGAGACGCCTAAATTCGAGCGATCTTTTTCATCGCCTTTGGCTCCTAGGCTGTGAATCTATTGGTAACCCGACGCGTTAGCGAGGATCGGCCCGCCGCCTCGCTAACGCGCCGGGTTACCATTTTGCCGCAAATCCAACCGGCTCGAATAGATTCTCAGCCTATCCGCGAAAAAATGAAAAGACACTACTTTCGCGAAGCGAAAGGCAAAAATCCCAAAGCTTATGCTTTGGGTTTTTTCTTGGGCTCGAGTCGTTGGGGTCGCGATTTCGGTCCCCGCGCCGTTTCGTCAATTTGCTACCATATCAAGCATTCACGAACCTTGGGGGAAACTTGAATGAACAATATGAAGTCTCTAAAGTCAGCAATCTCCATTTTCTTGGTCTGGCTATCGATGTGCGCTACTCAAGCAGACAACACTGCGCGGTCGGAGCAACCAAAGTCAATTCGAATCGCGACCTACAACGTATCGTTGTACGGCAAAGTATCGGGAGCGGTTGCCGATCGACTCAAGTCAGGTACGGACAAGCAAGCAAAGTCAATCGCGGCCATCATTCAAACCGTACGGCCCGACATTTTGTTACTCAATGAAATCGATCACGACCCCGACGCGAAGACAGTCAAGCTATTGCGGGATTCTTATCTTGCAATCGGGAAGGATGGCCGTGAAGGGATCGACTACCCGTACGTTTACTCCGCAGCATCCAACACTGGCGTCGCTTCGGGGATGGATCTCGATCGCTCGGGACGTAGCGGTGAACCGGCAGATGCCTGGGGTTTCGGCGTCTATCCTGGCCAGTACGCGTTCGCGGTTTTAAGCCGCTATCCGATTGATGTTGACGCAATCAGAACATTTCAAACTTTCGCATGGTCGAAACTGCCCGGCGCTTTGAGGCCAACGCTGCCTGACACGCAGGCTTTCTATTACTCGGATGAAGTCTGGGACGCATTGCGATTATCGAGTAAGAATCATGTTGATGTTCCCGTTGATGTGAATGGCCAAACAGTACACGTCCTAGCCTGCCATCCAACGCCGCCGGTATTTGATGGTCCGGAAGATCGCAACGGCTGCCGCAATCACGACGAAATCGCGTTCTGGAGTCACTACTTGGAAAACTCCGCTGCATTGGTCGATGATGTCGGCAAGGCTGGCGGACTACCGCAGGATGCTACGTTTGTCATTATGGGCGACCTCAACAGCGATCCAGTCGATGGAGGCAGTCGCCCCGGTGCCATCCGCACGCTGCTTCAGCATAAGCGCGTCATCGACCCACTGCCGCAGCGAGTTTCCAATTCCGGTTCGACCCCTAAGAACGAACAGAACGACACAGCAGACTTTGGAAATGTTGGTGAACTCCGCGTCGACTACGTGCTGCCCAGTTCCGATCTAAAGGTGACCGAGGCGAAGGTTTTCTGGCCTGCGACTGGCCAAAAAGGCAGCGACTGGATTCATGCCAGTGATCACCGCTTGGTCTGGATCGACGCTACACTTCCCACAACCCGATAAACCTCCGCAAGTGTAGAACGATTGTCTCAATCGTTCTCGGAGTGATCTCAATTTTCAATCGATCCAGAATCTTATGACCCTACCAATCTGCCGCTGGGGCTTTCTCAGCACCGCCGCGATAAGCCGCAAGAACTGGAAGTCGATCGCCCTCAGTTCGTCCGGTCGCGTTACGGCAGTCGCCAGTCGTGATCAAGCCAAGGCGGAACAGTTCATCGACGAATGCAGCGCCGAAGTTCCGGTCACACCGCAGCCAGCGGCATTAGGAACCTATGAAGAACTGCTTGCACGGCCAGACGTCGATGCCGTTTATATCGCGCTGCCGACAGCGCTTCGCAAGCCGTGGGTCATCCTTGCTGCCGAGTCTGGAAAGCATGTGCTTTGTGAAAAGCCGATCGCCAGCACCGTTGCCGATGCCGTCGAAATGATCGCCGCCTGTAAGTCAAACGGTGTGCAATTCATAGATGGTGTGATGTTCAATCACAGCAGTCGCCTAACCGCGCTGCGAACTGCGCTGGAAGATGTCCGTGGTATCGGCCCCGTTCGTCGGATCAACTCTCACTTTTCTTTCTATGGTGGTGACGCCTTTGAACGCGACAACATTCGCGTCCAAAGTCAACTTGAACCGCATGGATGTCTGGGTGACCTCGGCTGGTACAACCTGCGATTTGCGTTGTGGGTGATGAAGTACGAAATGCCATTCGCCGTTATCGCGCATACGCATCAAACGCTTCAAGGAACTGCTTCAGAAACCATCGTGCCAGGCGAACTCAGTGCAACGCTGTTTTTCAGAAACAGTGTATCAGCCAACTTCTTCTGTTCATTTCTAGTCGAGAATCAACAGTTGGCTACGATCTCAGGCCAACATGGTTACCTCACGCTCGACGATTTCGTGCTGCCGTTCTATGACGCAGAGTTGGCGTTTAGCAGCCACCAAAATATTCTCGAGATTGACAATTGCCGTTGGAACATGCGACGCCATGCGACACGTCACGCCGTTCGCGAGTACGCCAGCGGCGAATCGAATTCGCAAGAGGTCAACATGATCCGGGCGATGAATGAAATCGTGATCTCAGGCCAGCTCAACGAGCATTGGCCTGACATTGCCTTGAAGACTCAGCGATTGCTGAATGCCTGCCGCGAAAGCGCCGACAAAGACGGGGCAAGGGTCGAGATTTCTGCCGCTTGATTATTGCTGTTCATCGATTTGTTCGTTGAGCGTGAGCATGTCGTAAACATATCCGATCCCGAACAAGCCACCGGTCAGCAGGTAAATCACTGCAGTAACATATTTGCCAAGATAAAATCGGTGAGCCCCGAAGATCCCGAGAAAAACCAGCAGCAACCAGGCTAAGTTGTAGTCGCACCGACCATCGGTGTACCGGCGATCCGCTTCTTCGGCCATCGATTGGATGAAGAACAGATCGACGATCCAGCCAACTAGCAGGAGTCCGCCTGTAAAGAACCACAGCGCACCAGTCAGCGGCTTACCAAAGAAAAACCGGTGGGCTCCGGTAAATCCGAAGATCCAAAACAGGTAGCCGACAAGCGTCGAGTGCGTCGTTTCTGCATGGGGGCGATGTCCGTACTGAAAATTCCCGTGAGTGTCGTTCGCGGGGATGGAAGTAGTCATAGCATCAGACTTTCGGAGTAGACGGGTTTTGTTGGCATCATGAATTCGTGGTTTGCTCGTTCATCTTGGGGAAAATGCGTCTAATTTGGCAACCGGTCAAGACAATGTTCAACGCGACCGGTTGCCATGCTACCGCCAAGTCGATTAACATGAACGGACGTTCATGTTTTGGCGATTGGATAGGTCGAATGCGATATGTCGAGCTGCATTGTAAAAGCAACTTTTCGTTCCTCGAAGCGGCTTCCCATCCCGACGAACTGGTCGAGCGAGCCGCCGAATTAGGCTACGCCGGGATCGCGATCACCGATCGCCATTCGCTGGCGGGCGTCGTTCGTGGATGGACGCCCGCGAAAGAATTGGAACTTCCGTATCTGGTCGGCGCAGAGATTCATCCGACAGATGCTCCGATGATGGTGCTATGGCCGACAGATCGTCCGAGCTACGGACGGCTTTGTCGACTGATCAGTCGCGGACGACTGCGACGAGAAAAGGGCGAATGCGATATTCACTGGGACGACATTGTCGAGTTCAACGAAGGACTGATCGCTGCCGTTCGACCAGCGGTCGAAACGAAGTCGGACCAGTCTGCTCAGTTTGCTCGGGCGGCTCGGGCGGTTCAGTCTGCAGCGAATAAGAATGACGATTCGCACCTGCATCGAGTTGCAGATTGCTTTGGCGATCGCGGGTATCTGCTCTGTGAATTGCATCGCGGGGTCGACGATGGGACAACGATCGAGCAACTGAAGGCGGTTTCAAAAACCTGTCATCTACCGCTATTGGCAGCCGGCGATGTTCACTATCACACGTCGCAGCGATCCATTGTTCACGACTGTGTCGTGGCAATTCGCAATGGCAGAACGATCCCGCAGATTCATGCCGAACGATTCGTCAGCGCGCAGCGTCACTTGCGAACGCTTGACGAGCTTGCGAGCGTTTACCGCGATGTTCCTGATGCCATTGCACGAACCGTTGAAGTCGCGGATCGATGTCTATTTCGACTGGATCAACTTCGTTACGAATATCCCGAAGAGATCGCTCCGTCGGGTATGTCGCCAATGCAACATTTGAAGCGTTTGACGTGGGAAGGTGCAAAGCAACGTTGGCCCGACGGTGTTCCTGCGCGAGTCGTTGAAACGCTTCGGCACGAATGTGAATTGATCGAATCACTGCATTACGAAGCTTACTTTCTGACCGTTTGGGACTTGGTCCGATTCGCTCGTGAAAGAAATATCCTTTGTCAAGGTCGTGGTAGCGCCGCGAATTCGGTGGTTTGCTTTTGCTTGGGCGTCACAAGTGTCGATCCATCGCGAACCGATTTGTTGTTCGAGCGATTCATTAGTCGTGAACGAAACGAAGCACCGGATATCGATGTAGACTTTGAGCATCAGCGCCGCGAAGAAGTGTTGCAATATTTGTACGACAAGTATGGCCGCGACTCGGCGGGAATGACCGCTGCGGTGACAACGTATCGATCGCGCAGCGCGATTCGTGAAGTTGGAAAAGTGCTTGAGTTGTCAGAAGGCACGATCAATACTCTTGCCAAGCTTGCCGGTAGCTATGATCGTGAACTGCAACTCGAAGATCGGTGCCGTGATGTTGGACTCGACCCGGATTCACCGCTGGGAAGTCGCTTCATCTATTTAGTGAAATCATTGATCGGCTTTCCACGTCATTTGTCACAGCACACAGGTGGCATGGTGATGACCAAAGGTGATCTCTGCGAGCTTTGTCCGATCGAGAATGCGTCGATGCCTGGGCGGACCGTGATCCAGTGGGACAAGGATGATTTGGATGAGATCGGCATCCGCAAGGTCGATGTGCTGTCGCTGGGGATGTTGTCGGCGATACGACGTTGCTTTGATCTCGTCGCGCAGCATGAAGGACGAAAGCTGTCGTTATCGACGATACCCGAAGATGACAAGCCGACTTATGACATGATCTGCGCTGCGGATACCGTTGGCGTATTTCAGATCGAAAGTCGCGCTCAGATGAGCATGCTGCCGAGGCTTCGCCCGCGATGCTTTTATGACCTTGTGATCGAAGTCGCGATCGTGAGACCTGGCCCGATTCAAGGCCAGATGGTGCATCCGTTTTTGAAAGCACGCGAGAATCCGGGAAGCGTCATCTATCCCAGCGAAGCGATTCGTGGTGTGCTTGAAAAAACCATGGGCGTCCCTATTTTTCAAGAACAGGCGATGCGACTTGCGGTGGTTGCGGCGGGGTTTACACCGGGCGAGGCAGATCAGTTACGCCGCGCGATGGCTGCCTGGCGTCGACCTGGCGTGATTGATCGCTTTCGTTTGAAGCTGATCCAAGGGATGGCTGCCAATGGATTGACGGGGCATTTTGCCGAACAGGTTTTTATGCAGATCCGCAGTTTCGGTGAGTACGGGTTTCCCGAGTCGCATGCGGCGAGCTTTGCCTTGCTGGTTTATGCATCGTGTTATCTTAAGCGACACTATCCGGCTGCTTTTTGTGCGGCGCTGTTAAACAGCCAGCCCATGGGTTTTTATGCACCGGCGCAGCTTGTCGCCGATGCACGCAATGCGGGAGTGATCGTACACGCGGCCGATGTCAACGCCAGCGACTGGGATTGCACGCTTCGGTCAGAAGAGGGCGAAGTTCCGTTGCCGTCGAAGCCCAAAAGCAGTTTGCAATTGGGCTTGAGAATGATCAAGGGACTAGAGTTCGATACCGCAGAGCAACTCGTTAAAGACAGACAGCTAAACGGTCCTTATCATGATCTCGCTGACGTGACACGACGACTGCGGTTGTCTCAAGCGATCTTGGCGACGCTCGCCGATGCAGACGCGTTTCGCAGCCTGGCTGCGGATCGACGCGCTGCGGTTTGGCAGGCACTTGCCCAAGAAAAGTCTCCTCAAGATCGGCCGCTGCTGGCTGGATTCGATGAGGACGACTTGGTGCCAAGTCAGTTGCGATCGATGGAACCGCTCGAAGAAGTCTATGCCGACTACAACACGACGGGCTTGAGTCTCAAATCGCATCCGATTTCATTTGCGCGTGAAGAGCTTGCGAAAATGCAATGCGTTGCCGCGCGAGACTTGAAATCGCTGCGCGACAGTCGCCGGGTTCGAGTCGCTGGACTGGTGCTGCTTCGTCAGCGCCCAGGCACTGCAAAGGGCGTTACGTTTGTCACGTTAGAAGACGAAACCGGATCGATGAACTTGGTTTTATTCGCCGAAGTTTGGAAACGATTCTTCCAGATCGCAAGAATCAGCAATGCCTGGCTGGTCGATGGAAAACTGGAGAATCGACAAGGTGTCATCCACGTCATTGTGAGCAGTATCACCGACCTTGGTAGTGAAGTCCGAGGCTTGAGCATCACCAGCCGTGACTTTCGGTAAAAAGCTGTGTACTACTAAACGCGATTGGCGTCTTCGATAAACTCACTGACCAATTCGATTTTCCACTCGGCTTTGTCCGAGCTGTCGCCTTGCAGATATTCCAAAACTATTTTGACTGGGCGTGTAAAAGCACCGGTCGTGTCTTTCCATACCGTTAACGTCATGTCGCGACCGAATTGGGTGTAGACCTTAGGTGGCCGCGACAGTTCCCATTTTGGCTTAGTGCCCAGTTCGATCAACTGGGGAATCAGGTCTTGCTCCTTAAACTGCTTCATGACTGAAATCGCTGATTCGCCGCGCTGATAATAGTCCGCTAATGGCATCGACTCAGGCTGCCGCCTCGACGGTTGGACTTGCAGCTCGATCGCCAACTCGAGGTCACCTTGTCCGACAAGCTGCAGCCAATCGGAGGCAAACCGAGTCGCCTGCTGGCTCATCATTCTGGTTTTGAAGTAACGTTCAGAGACGCCCCAGCAACCAAACAACATGGCGCAGAAAATTCCGATGTAGCCAGCGATCACTCCGACCGGTCGTTCCTCTCGATACGGACGAATGGCTAATAATGCCAATGCGACAGCCACGACCGGAACGATAATCAGTGATTCCCCAAACACAGCCACAAAGCTGGCCAAGCCTAAAGCTAACGCGAGGAAACCTGAAACTCTCACTGGCGTCGCGTTAGCGGTTAGTTCTAGAGATTCCTCGACACTCATTGCGGGCGTCGCGAAAATGGAACGTTCTTTGACGGCTTCGGGCATCGGAGACTCAAGAGATGAAAGTGGACGAGGGAAACAACTAAATCCAAGTAGTTACGGACATGATCGTGCAACGGTTCGCTGGCGTCACGGGGTGGTCACAAATCCGTTTTCTGGACATCGAGAAGCCTCAACGAGCCCCGACCGAGCTGCTCGGCTGTGGCGATGGCCTCGGTAAAGGGGATTTCCAAACGCTGGACGCGACTTGACTCAACGATCACGACGCTCCCGGACCACGGATCCGGTGAGCCGGGCAGGAAAACCGTTACCCAGCCGGTATTTCCGGCCTCGCGTCGCTCGACTTCCATCCCCAGTCGCTTCCCCTCCGGCATCGACAACATCACAGGCTTCAACTGATTGTGCAGTACTTCGCCGCCGATATTGCCCGTCAATTGCTCCTTGAAGATCGCATATCGCGGAAACAGCATCAGCAGATACTTCTCCACGGATTCAGTAAATCGTTTCCCAAGCGAACGTTTCGCTGCCACTCCGGCGGCAAAGCAAAGCAATAGCAACAATAAAACTGTCGCCGCCAGCAACAGGCTGTATCCCGCCGGGGTCTTTACCGGCAAATAACTATGCACTGATCGGCCCACAACCCAAACGACTTGCAACAGTTGCCCGACGAGTGCTCCGACAACGATTAACGGCAACAGAAAAAAAATCCCGCCGATCGCAGTCGTCTTCAATACGCCAAATGACTGGCTAACTTTTTCTTTCATTCGCTTCTCCAAACAAGATTGACCGCCTATCGTAACCAGTACCGAACATCGCCGCCTGAGCGAGCGAGAAACAGTTTGAGAAAACGGTCCGCAATGCCTAATTTACTCCTGATTCCGACATCCCTCGAGCGCCATATCGTTGAACCGCACCTTCGTAAGCGTCATTCCAAGCTTGTGACGGAGTTGTCCTGGTCAATCGAACTCTGTGGATTCGGCTTGGTGGCAGCAGCGGCATGCACGGCGCAGGCAATCTCGCAACACCGCCCCCAACGCGTCGTGTTGATCGGCATCGCTGGTAGTCTTCAAGAAGCTATTTCGCCAGGTGCCGCTTGCCGATTCGACCGCGTGACGTGTCACGGCATCGGCGTCGGGGGCAGCCTCGGTGCTCTCCATCGCTCAGCCGACGAACTGGGATGGTCGCACTGTGAAGCGCACAATGGCCGTTCGGCAATCGGCGATTCGATCTGGATTGCACCCCAAACCACGGAATTGACAAATCCGAATGCCGTCCGTTTGCTCAGCGTCACGACCGCATCAGCGGATGATGCTGAAGCAA
>Ga0163144_10030835_pt1 | contig 10245 bp, 8 predicted proteins | sample OliLak19BULKMAT1_FD_123175 | JGI IMG/M metagenome (GOLD analysis project Ga0163144, IMG submission 123175) | Freshwater microbial mat bacterial communities from Lake Vanda, McMurdo Dry Valleys, Antarctica - Oligotrophic Lake LV.19.BULKMAT1 | ecosystem: Environmental > Aquatic > Freshwater > Lake...
ATCTTCTCGCAAATATCCTTGTCCACAATTTCCTTTCTTTTTCGTACAGCGATAGTAGCGATACCGCCCGCCCATTTTTCCGGTACACCATTGGGCGGTGATCATGCTTCCACATTCGCCACAACGAAAAAGACCAGTGAAAGGAAAATTGTGAGATATTTTGCTATGTCTCGGATGCCCTCGCTTGAGAAGTATTTTCTGCACAGCTTCAAACAGCGTCGGAGAAAGAATTGGCGCAAAGCTTCCGGGAAAATATTCTCCGTGATGCAAAGTAAATCCCAAATACGCACGATTCGTCAAAATCCTTTTCACGGAAGCTTTGCCAAGTGGCGTTCCGGACTTTTGAGCAACACCGTGGTCAGCCAAAAACTGCGACAGCGAAACGAGGGTATGTGAACCTTTTAGATATTCTCCAAACGCACGCACAATAATTTTAGATTTCACCGGATCAGGCTCAATATTGCGCGTAACGGGATTGTTCACATACCCGAATGGAGCACGAGTGAGCCATTCTCCTCGTCGCAATTTTTGGCGCATACCTCGTTCAACATTTTGTTTAAGATTGTCAGAATAATACTTGCTTTGTCCGAACGCCACTTGCAACATAAAGAGCCCCTGCGGTGTGGGTTCAAACCAAAATGTCGGAAAACGCAAAGAGTCCAGGGCGAGAAGTGTTCGGCGAAATGATGAAAAGATTTTCCTGAATATTTTTTATTTCCTTCGTCGTATGTATTTCATCTGCGTGTTGTTTTCTTGCATAGCTACGACACAGACCGAGCATGCAGTTGAGCTCATCAAGAGTTCCCAGCGCTTCATAGCAGTCGCTGTCCTTTTCAAATCGTTCTTTCGTTCCAATAAGACCAGATGTACCAGTATCTCCTTTGCGAGTGTAGAGCATGTTTATGCAGGAGTTGCCTCCGTTTTTATTTCGACCATATCTATGTCGCATACACCACCAACACATGCCAATTCTTTTTTTTGTTCAGTCTCATCGGCGTGCTCGTAGGTAGTAAGCTTCGAATAATCTATTTCAGGGAATATGCTGGCCATCTGGATGTATTGCTCTTTAGAGATTGTCTCATAGGGTGCAAGACGGTATACATGATCGAATCGAGGCAAGAATGATAGCCCGCCAATGATGTCCCAATTCTTCTGCACCCAGTCCACTACCGATATCCACTCATTTTCTCCGACTGAAATAGTTGCGGACGGATTATGCTCGGTGTAGTTTAACTTTACATTTTTCCAGTATTCAAGCTGTTCTATCGCCGAAAAATCATCCTTGAACTTTGCACTGTCTGGAGATGCGACTGGAAATTCGAGTACATAGGTAGTCGCAGTTTCATTGCTTTGACCAACTTCCGGATAATACGGGACTCCCTGATCTTTGAGCATCTTAAAGAGCGAGTCCGTTGCAGAGATTCGAACACGGCGGATGTAATATTTTGCATGCCGAGGATGAATGCCTGATGAACAGTTGAATGTCTGAGAAACCGTCCCGGAAGGTTTTACAGCAGTAACCGACATTGAAGGACTGATACCGAAACGCTTTGCATAGACTGCATTGGTTTTAACCGCCATATCGCGCATCGCACGAAGCACCTCCGGTTGTCGTGAAGTTTTGCTGTCCCATTGACCCGTCACCGATACCCCGAGAAGCGACTCCTCTTTACAATGCTGTGTCCATTCTGGAGAAATATAATTGAATTTTGTTAGAGTCGCCTGATAAGTTCCGACAAGTGAAGCCAAGCGTGTTTTTCGAATAAGACTATCCAATGTGTCGTCGGGTCGCGCAATTACCTCGGACAAGTTACAGAATTGCTTTGACTGGAGAATAATCTCTCCACATGGATTAGTACCGATAGGCCCAATTGCTAGACTATTTTCGTCTATAAAACCCATCCTTTTAAAATAATCCGTTCGGCGGGTTGGCATCGTATTGGCGAGAGCACCTCGATTGAAGATACCTCGTTCGCCGGACCCACTTTTCATAAGTGCGACCCATTCTTCCATGAGTTCAGTATTCGATGGTCGCGCTTCGTAAACTGCTGAGTTGTTCGCTACCATTCGGTGAGGCTCTGTGAGATAGAATTGGCCTTTTTTAGCATCTCGCAGTTCGATATCGTCCAAATCAGAAAGACTGATCATTGCCGTGCGACGCACTCCACCAGAGACCACACACTCTCCGATTTTACAGATAATATCATGTGCATCTATCGGGTGGAGACGGCGTCCCTGTCGACGCAAGATTTTCTCACGCGTAAAATTGAGAAGCGATTGGAGTGGTTCTGGACCAGACGCTTTTCCTCCCATAACCTTAAGTCGTGCGCCAGCTGGGCGTACGCGTGAGTAATCAAACTTAATATCGTTCCCTTCGTACCATGTCTTGAGACCGAGCTTTAAAGCATCACACCATCCTTCTTTTGAATCCGCGATCTGGTGAGACGAGAGTTTTTTATTTTTTTGCTTCTGTATCTGAGGCAGTTGTTCTATATTTGCGCTTTCCACTGCAAATCCCACTCCGCATCCCTGCATCGAGAGGTACATTATCTCAGCAAAATCGTCGAGCTTTGTCGGTGCCGTAAACGTACAGTTATACGCACAAGTATTGCATCGTCGCGCAGCCGCTCCGGCAAACTGCATGAGTCGCATTGACGGCATGATTTCTTGGCGGAGGATTGCTTCTCGCACTTCTTCGTATTCCGATGCATTTAACTTATCACCAAGATTCTCTTGCATAAAAGAGATATAGCGATCCACGGTCTCTATCCATGTTTCGCGTCTATTTTCATTTTCAATCCACCGTGCATAGGTTCTCAAGTACACAAATTCGCCGAGTGAGTTGTTCTTAAAATATTTTTTGCTTTCTTCGGCCAGCCTTCGGATTCGTTCCGGTACTTCGCCGTGCTCTCTGCGTTCACGGGATCGCTCGGCACGATAGAGAATGTACGCTTTGGCTGTAGCGGAAAATCCAGCATGCATAAGCTCGGTCTCAACAGCGTCTTGCACTCCTTCGACAGTAGGAACATGCGACTTATCCGAACTTTTCTGTGTCTCTAAATTTTTGTACACAGCGAGAGCGATCATATCCGGAGATTTTTCCTCACCCTCTCCAGCAACCTTCATCGCCTTTCCCACAGCAACGGCTATTTTTTCAATATCAAAAATCGCGACAGAGCCGTTGCGTTTGGTGATGGTTGTAAATGTTGGCGATTTCTTGTGTATCATACGAAAAATATGTTATATTGATGACCGTCTATATGATAACATATAGATGGTCATCTATGAACAATAAAAATCTGTGGATAAAAACTTTACAATGAAAAAGACACCTAAAAAAATAGAGAAGACGTACAAAAGACCGGTATGGGTTACCAGTGGTGAGACAGAACTTTGCCCCGAGTGCTTTAAGGTGGTCGGAGACAAGAACCGCTATAAGCTCGTATGTACCTTGGGCAAAGAGCCGGAAGGCATGAATGTCACCGATCTAACAAAAACTCTCGACTTGAAACAACCCACGGTTACGCACCACCTCAACATCCTTCGTTCAGTCAAGGCGGTGTCGAGTACCGAACATGGACGCGAACGCATTTACAAACTTAATCGGGGCGCGCACTGCTTTGAAGAGTGCAAAATTCCTTTTTAAAATATGTTGATTCTTTCATACACATGGTCATATATAGTACAGGCAATCGGTTTGTTCGTCGCCTTTATCTTTGCTGCTTTTTTCATATACCTTGCGCTCCAGCACATTAAGTGGAAATGGATGCGCGTCGTGGCAGTAGTCGTCTTTCTTGCTGTATCTATACTATTTTACGTTCCTAATGGACTACCACGAGGATTCGAATATCCCCTCGGCCTCACGACCTATGGCCCAGCCGAGGGACCCGTGCTTCCATTTGGAAATATATTGAGCATGTTCAAAAATTTCGATAAATTTGAGCGTATACCCAATATTGCACGTGATCCAAATGACGTCCCTCCTCCGATTACACGCACAGAGCCTGCAGTCGTCAAAGTAGAACTTACTACAAGAGAAGTTATCTCCGAGATGGCACCGGGTGTGTGGGTAAACTACTGGACATTTGATGGAAAAATACCAGGACCTATGATCCGCGTGCGTGAAGGTGATACTGTCGAACTGACGCTTCATAATGACATTACGAGTTTGCATCACCATAACATTGATCTTCACGCCGTCACTGGCCCGGGCGGGGGCGCGGTATCTACAATGGTCGCCCCTGGAGAAAGCAAGACGGTCACATTCAAAGCCCTTCATCCTGGATTGTTTGTGTATCATTGCGCGACTCCGAACGTGGCAAACCACATGACGCACGGAATGTATGGCCTCATTCTTGTTGAGCCGAAAGGAGGTCTACCGAAAGTCGATCACGAATACTACGTTATGCAGGGTGAGTATTATGCAACCGGTGGAATGGGTCGCAAAGGACTCCAACTCTTTGATGCGCAGGCAATGCTGGACGGAAATCCAACCTATATATTCTTCAACGGAAAAGTAAAGGGACTCGGAGATTCTATGCAGGCCAAGACGGGAGAGACGGTTCGTATGTATGTCGGAAACGGAGGCGTCAATCTGGTCTCCTCGTTCCATGTTATCGGAGAGGTGTTCAGCAAGGTTTTCCCGGAAGCTTCACTTTCGACGGAACCGCACACAGATATACAAACCACTTTAGTTCCTGCCGGGGGGGCAACAGTAGTTGAATTCGACCTAAATGTTCCAGGCAATTATGTTCTTGTTGATCATGCTCTCGCCAGAATGGAAAAAGGTGCGTGGGGCATATTAAAAGTCTCCGGTGAGGAGAATAAGGAAATATACGACGGAGAATTAATTTCCGGACGCGGGCACTAACACTAACTAATAGGGAGCCCCGCCCGCGATTCCTTCTATCCTTCGCGGGCGGGTTTGTGCGCGCACAGGGTGGGTGGGGCAGGCACATAGGCATTTGAGCCTCGGGCATTTCCGCTAGGAGCGTCCAGGGCTAAAGGACGAGCGCCGACGAACACCGAAGCCACAGAAGTTTAGTAGCGAAAGCGACACCACAAACTTACGAATGAAAACGAGAAGGGGGGTTGTGCGAGGGCGGACTCCGAAGGAACGAGGAGGAGCCCGAAGCTGGGGGGAGGATTCCTTCCTCCCCCCAAACAGCATGGCGCCCGAGCACCCGCTCCGCAGAGCGGGAGTGCGAGGAGAAGCGCCAAACCTAGGCATCTAGGCGCTCGTAGCCCTAGCGGAAATGCCCGAGGCGGATGCCGAGGGTGACACCCCGTAGCCCTGAACAACCATTAGCGAAACAGAATGCACGAGGCACCGATTGCATTTGCATTTCTTCCGACCGTTTCTTCCTTAGAAGAAGCCCGACTGAGCCCCGTTTCCGCCCATTCAATTTTAAAAAAATCCCCCCGCGAAAAAGAAAAAGTATGGAAAGGCGGAAACGGGGCGAGGGCGGAGCGCCGAGGCTTTGCGAGGCGCTGGTCGGATTAGAGTCACCACGCAATCGGAGCGTACTCATTGGTACAAAGCCACCACGCACGCGGAGCGTGCGATTAGTCAGAGTTTTGTTGGAAAAAAGTTAGAGCAAAGGATATGGGTAGATCACCGAAACACTTCGCGTGTTTTTTTGTTTGCCGTGCTCAATAGAAAGCCAGATCGCGTCTTTCGGCAAAAACTTTTTTACCCGCTCTGCCCACTCAATAAGAACAATATGCTTTTGATTTTTAAGCATTTCTTTGAGCCCGAGTTTGAGGAGCTCTTTTGGATCTTCGAGACGATAGCAGTCGATGTGATACGCGAGCTGGAGGTTATTCGGTTGACCGGTCAGTCGGTTAGTCGGAGGGAGCGGATAGGGGCGGAATAAGATAAAGGTCGGGCTTGTTACAGATTCTTTCACTCCGAGAGCTTTTAAGAACGCCTTCGTGAACGTCGTCTTGCCCGCGCCAAGATTTCCCTCAAGACCGATAACCACAGCACCTTTAGTCGGCGGAAGTGCGGCAACCTGGCTAGCCAATACCCCGGCGAGCTTAGCCATTCCAGCCGGGCTCATTATTTTTTTCGTGATAGTTTTTCGCATATCGTTGGTGTCATCCTGAGGCTTGCCGAAGGATCTATAGATTCTTCGCCCTGCTCAGAATGACAAATTCAAAACTTATTAAAAATCGAAACCTTCATCAACTCCACCAGAGCTCAATTGCACAGCATCTTCCTTAATAGTACGCATTACGAGTACCGCCGCAAGCGCGAGAAGGCTCGCCGTCACAAACCATACAATGAATACCTGACTCATTGCCGGCTGATATGCCGGTAGCTTATCAACAATCGACGCGTCAAAAAGCTTCGCTTGAACTTCTTTCGTAAGGGTCGTGATTCGACTGAACGGTTGGCCCTCTATCGCCTTTCCTGAAAGCACCAGCTCGTCTACGAGCTTCCCGCTCGCATCAAAAAGCGAAATCGCCTCACTGCTGTTATTGATCGTTATCTTTGTTGCCGACGAGAAGAGACGAAGCTGTTTGCCCGCCGGCAGCGAATATCCCGAAAGCACGAACGTCTTCCCGCTCTTGTCCTTGATGCTCCAGCCCGCAAGCGAGACGGTCGTGCTCCCGTTATTGATGAGCGAAATATACTCCGCACCCGTGTCGGGCCCCTTCGGATCGGCGAGAAAGTCTTTTATCGCGATCATAGTGATAAGGTCCAATTACCAAATTTACTAATTTACCAATCAATATCCAATGAAGAAATGTTTTAACCCTTTGGTCATTGAAATTTGATTTGTAAATTTGGTAATTGAAAATTATTTCGCCTTCTTTTTAAGGTGGTTGTAGGCCATCTCGGTCGCCCGGCGACCGGAAGAGGTACGAGTAAGCAGGCCAATACTCATCAGATACGGCTCATAGACGTCTTCAATGACCCCCTTGTCCTCATTGATAGCCGCCGCGAGGGTGCCGACACCCACCGGGCCCCCATTAAATTTCTCAATAATCGTTTCCAGGATGCGGCGGTCGTGCGGATCAAGGCCGAGCGAGTCAATCTCAAGCATATCCAGTGTTTTGTTCGCCACCTCAGCGTCTACCATCTCCTTTTTGTTTACCTGCGCATAATCACGCAAGCGGCGAAGTAAGCGGTTGGCAACGCGCGGCGTGTACCGACTCGCCCGGGCGACGATCTTAATCGCGTCGTCATTGATGGCGATTTTAAGCAGGCGCGCCGAGCGTTTCAGAATCGCCTCAATGTCAGGGTGTTCATAGTAGTCGAGCTTGAAGCTCGCACCAAAGCGACTGCGCAGTGGAGCGGACAAAAGATTCGGCCGGGTCGTTGCGGCAATAAGAGTAAACGGCGGCAGGTCGAGACTGAGCGTGCGTGCGCCCGGGCCCTTGCCAACTATAAGGTGGAGCTTGCGCGTCTCCATCGCCGGGTAGAGCACCTCTTCGATAAGCCGATTGAGCCGGTGCACCTCGTCAATGAACAAAACATCGCCTTTATTTAAATTCGTCAGCACCGCGGCGAGGTCGGCCATCTTTTCGAGCGCCGGGCCAGAGGTGATTTTGAGATGCGCCTTGAGTTCCTGCGCAACAAGGTTGGCGAGCGTCGTCTTGCCGAGACCCGCCTGGCCGAAAAAGAGCAAATGATCACAGCTCTCTCCTCGGCCGGTCGCCGCATCAAGCATGATGCGCAGGTTTTTCTTCACCTTGTCCTGCCCGACGTAGTCGTCCCAGCTGGTCGGCCTTAAAATGAGGTCGATCGCCCGCTCTTCGCCTCCGCCACTTTCAGGTTTTATCTCTTTTTGGTCGGTCATAATGCTATAAGTAGTGCATAGCGGGCATATTGACAAGATACTTTCTTTGTGCTATATTAGCATAGCAGCAGATGAGATTACTGATCTGTGGGCGCAAGGAACGGCATTTAGTTATTGGAAGGCCTGGTTTCGGCTGGGTCTCTCCTCGATGTCATTCTAACCTCTTTTTATTTTAAAAAGAAGATAAAGCCAGTTTCCCCCAGGTACTGACTTGCCCACAGGTCAGTGGTCTTTCTCAAAAAGCACCCTTTCGGGTGCTTTTTTGTTTGTTCAGGTGGTCCGCTTGCCACCCCCCCCATGCTTCCCTTATGAAAAAATGATGGGGCCGGTGACCGACTCCACTTCCGCAAAGCTCGTTACCCCCATGAGAGCCTTGAGTACTCCATCCTGTTGAAGCGTCACCATACCCTGCTTCCGGGCAAAACCAGATATCTGTCCCTCGCCGGCGTGCTCCCTGATAAGACTTTCGATTTTCTCGTCAGTAGGGAGCAGCTCGAAGATAGCAATACGACCCTTGTAGCCCACTCCCTCGCAGGCTGCACACGAGTTATCCCCAGACGGAGCACCATAGAGCTCCTTAGTAGTAAAAGTACTCTTGTCGACCCTACTCGGCAAGCCGTCTAAAAACATTTTGATGCTTTTGTCGAGCTCGGGAGTCATCTCGATTTTCTGTTTGCACTGCGGACAGAGCTTGCGCACCAGCCGCTGCGCGATGATGAGATTGACGGCGGGGCCAATGCTCGTTATCGGCGCTTCGAGGTCGAGTAGGCGCGGAATGACGCCGGCGGCAGAGTTGGTGTGGAGCGTCGAGAATACGAGGTGGCCAGTCAGCGCCGCCTGCACGGCGATCGCCGCAGTATCTTTGTCGCGGATCTCACCAACCAAAATAACATCGGGGTCCTGACGCATCATCGCCTGGAGCCCGTTGGCAAAGGTGTAGCCGGCCTCAACATCCACCTGGGTCTGCTCAATCCCCTTCACGTGATACTCGATTGGGTCCTCAATGGTAATTATTTTCGTCTCCGAGCTTGCGACCGCGCGCAAAAAGGCGTAGAGCGTCGTCGTCTTACCGCTGCCGGTCGGGCCGGTGTTAAGGATCATGCCGTTGGGCGCTTTTAGTTCCGCCTCGATTATATTCTTGTCATCATTCCGCAGACCAAGGTCGGCGAGGGTGAGTTCGATCGCCTTCGGGTCGAGCACGCGCATGACGATCGTCTCGCCGAATTCGGAAGGGATGATCGAGGTGCGCAATTCTATTTCGCTGCCGCCAAGACCGATCGTAAAGCGTCCATCCTGTGAGATGTTGGTGACGTTTAGACGAAGGTTCGAAAGCAGCTTGATGCGCGAAACAACAAGTTGGTAGACCCGCATCGGTATTGAAGGAGTCACGTCACGCAAGACACCGTCAACACGGTAACGCAGTCGGCCCACATGCTCTCCTGGCTCGAAGTGAATGTCCGAGGCTCGATTATTAAGCGCACCGGTGAGCACTATTTCCATGAGATCGCCGATAGCGACCGTCTTCATCATAATCGGCATGAGCGCCTCGGCGACCTTCTGCAGGCTGGTCAGCGCGCTCTTCAGGTCAGTCACCTTCTGCTGCTTGATATCAACGCGGCTCGAGATATCCTTCGTTTCCTTCGGGATGTACTTATAAAAGCTCCAGGCATAATCAAGGCTTTGCTGCGACACGAGAAATGGGCGGGTCACCACGCCCCGGCGGGCGAAGTCATCGACCAGCGCGCGCACCTCCTCGGTGCTGCTGTCGAGAATAGCGAGGGCGACGACATTGTTCCGGAACTGAAAGGTGGCGGCCTTCAGTGCCCGGGCGCGCTCTTCCGGAATGAGCTTAAGCGCGTCTGTCTCAACTCCCATCGTTGTCAGGTCAAGATAGCCAAAATGCCCTCGGGCGGCCTGCCCCTGAGCCTGTCGCTCCTCGCTCTGCCGCCAGAGCTTTTTTAATTTTTCATCCAGAGCCGGATCCTGATTTGATATCACGTGAGTGGTAAATGATTGAGAGATAAAGCAGACACAGGGTTCTTTCTATATATTGTACGTTACTTTCGCCCCCAAACCAACGCAGATGCTTTAAGAATAAGGAGTAAAGTCGACGCCTTTTTGGGCTAGATTCATCTTTTTCCAACATATTGACATTTAATGCAAGCTATGCTAGTATAGACCATGAGGGTAAGTAATACCCCCAAACTCTCGTTATGATGGTCGCCTGAAAAACGACCATCCGAAAGGCAGCCCGTGACGAAGAAGAAGAAGAGCTCTCCCGCGAAGCCCGCGCGGCGGGCTTCGCGGCCCAGTGCCGCGCTCTCGGTCGTGCGGGCCGAGGCGGCGCGCAAGGCGGCCGAGGCGGATCGCGCCGAGGCGGCCAAGGCCGAGGCCGAGAAGGGGCGCGAGGCGGCCAAGGCCGAGGCCGAGAAGGGGC
>Ga0163144_10030838_pt1 | contig 10245 bp, 10 predicted proteins | sample OliLak19BULKMAT1_FD_123175 | JGI IMG/M metagenome (GOLD analysis project Ga0163144, IMG submission 123175) | Freshwater microbial mat bacterial communities from Lake Vanda, McMurdo Dry Valleys, Antarctica - Oligotrophic Lake LV.19.BULKMAT1 | ecosystem: Environmental > Aquatic > Freshwater >...
AGCCTCACTCGAGAGGAGAGGGAAAGTTTGGGCTTGATTTTGAAAATTGTTTTTGCGAAGAAAGAGAAGCCATCATTCAGAGATTAGTAACCTCACCCCTAGCCCCTCTCCAGAGGAGAGGGGAAAGTTTGGGCTTGATTTTGAAAATTGTATTTCAAGCATCGCCTTTCGTTTTCGATGTGGCGCTTGAAATTCATTTCGAGGCGGAGCAATTCGAGAATTAAGCCCTCACCCCCAGCCTTCGTAATACTTCGGCTGGCAGGCCTACCCATCTCCCTTGGCAGAGGGGGAAAGTTGATGATAGGCAGCGGCTACTGCCTCAACAATAAAATCAATTTTGATTGAATCCAACTCTGGATAAATCGGCAATGAAATTTCACTAGAATAGGAATCAAAAGCAATTGGATAATCATCCATCTTATAAACACGTTCTTTAAACACTAGTAACAAAAGGCAAGGGTTGAAAATGATTCATTACCTCACCCCTGCCCCTCTCCAGAGGAGAGGGGTAAGTGACGTGCCAGATGATAGGCAGCGGCTACTGCCTCAACAATAAAATCAATTTTGATTGAATCCAACTCTGGATAAATCGGCAATGAAATTTCACGAGAATAAGAATCGTATGCTACTGGATACTCGTCCATCTTATACCCGCGCTCTCTGAATACTGTCAATAAAGGCAAAGGTTGAAAGTGTACATTCACAGAAACACCTGTTGCGGTAATGTGTTCGATCATTTTGTCGCGTTGGGTTTCCGTAATATTTCTTATCCGCAGCGCAAAAAGGTGATAACATGATTTTTTATGTTCTGAATTCTGTGGCGGAAGTTGTACCCAGGAATACCTTGAAAAATATTCTACATACTTATCAAATACTCTTTTGCGCTCAGGTAAAATAAGTGTTTCATACTTTCTTAACTGCGCTAATCCAATTGCAGCCCCTAAATCGGGCATGTTCATTTTAAAACCTGGATAGATGATATCATACTTCCAGCCTGCCCCATTGGTTTTAGCCAAGGCATCTTTTGTCTGTCCATTTAATGACCAAAGTTTTAATGTTTTATATACTTCCTCGTTATTAAAAGGCTCGGGAAGAGTAACGCACATCGCACCACCCTCGGCCGTGGTTACATTTTTTACTGCATGAAAGGAGAATACGGTGAAGTCGGCCCAATTGCCGATGGGCTTATTGTGATAGCTTGCTCCTATTGAGTGCGCTGCATCGGAGAGAATTAGGATGCGACCTAATTGTTGCTGGTTTCTTGTTGCTGGATTGAATCGGCTCTTTACCTCTGGCTGATTGATAAGTGTGCTAAGCTCTTCGTAATCGCATGGCCAGCCGGCAATATCAACCGGCATGATCACTTTGGTCTTAGAAGTAATTTTATCGCGGATCTTATTTATATCTATATTAAAATCAGGACCACTATCCACCAGCACCGGAGTCGCACCCAAGTGCATGACGACCAACGCAGTTGCTGAATAGGTATAAGCAGGAATAATAACCTCATCGCCCCGGGTAACACCATACCAATGCAACAACAACATCAAACCCGAAGTAGCAGAATTGCAACACGCCACGTTATCAATCCCTACTTGTTGGGCTACTAATTTTTCTAACGCCAATACTTTGGGTCCGGAGGTAATCCAACCGCTATTAAGCGCTTCGAGTACTTCGCGTTTTACATCATCATCAATGTACGGTGGGGAGAATGGGATTTTCATTTTAATCAATCATTGAAATTTACTTGGCGAATGTATTGTTCAAAAAGCAATACTTTTTTTGAATCATCGGGATTAAATAAAAAGGGAGCTACATCGGCAGCCATTTCTTTCCTGTTCAACAGCGCGCATGTTTCCAACATTTTCTCTTTAAGCTTTTCCGCATTATCAATTCCCAATTTTTGATTGAGGTAATGGTAGTCCGGTTTTTTTACTTTGGAGAGCAAAAATACAATATCAAAAAAGTCTCTGCCCTTCGATCGTTTTCGATTCACCATCGCGTAACATTTTTGTGCCAGTAACAGGGAAAGCGGTACCACCGGTATTTCTGTAAAAACGTCAAACTTATTGAGAATAATTTTATCCGGATTAAATTCATATTTGCGATTCCGAATCCAATTGGGTCAAGATCTTTTGCTCGGGATGGCCACTCAATCCTTCTTTGTAAAGCAATCCCGGAAATTGAATATAACAGTGGTAGGCACCAGCTGAAACATTTCTCATTTCAATGGTGTAGCCACCTCTTTCTAACTCCTGCTTTATTTTCTTTGAGATTGACTCAAACTCCTTTTCCGTAAGACCATGATGATCAAAGTCAACGGCTTCAGAAAATCGATTGTTATTTTAAAGGAGTCGCAGGCTAGTGCCTCCGATAAAGCACAACTTGTTTGCTTTCGGCTGATCATTAAATACAATCTGAAGTATTTTACACTGCAGGTTCTCTTAGAATAAAAGACTTGTAACCCCGTAAGGGTTCAGGATAGTATTGTATCAGTTCGCTCAGGCTAAGCATGGTTCAACCAATTTAGCCATGCAGTTACCCTGTGTGCTAACGCCTGATTTTTCATCAACCCTGCTTCCTCTTTCAATTTTTGAACATCGATCTTTTCTTTGCATACCTGTCGGTTCAAGCGTAGTGCATCAAAATCCTCATCCGCTCTAACAGTTGGATTCAAATACAAGTAATCGAGCAAAGCCTTCTCGGGTTCGGCCAACCGCACGTGTTGGTTACCGGCTTTAATCATGCGGACGCCAAACATTAATGATGGCTTCAGATTCCGATAGTTAAAATGACCCAACGGTGTTGAATAGGCTTTTGTTTTCAGGCTGGTTGCTGAGTGTACTGTTAGCACTGCTTCGGGGATAAAACCATAGTAGGATAAGGCCGATTCAAAGGAAATACAAGATGGGGAACAGATCCGATTGGCAATCAGGAATAAGACAGGTTCAGCAATCGATAAAGTTGAAAAGCAATACCATCTGTTGTTAATCTATCGTACATATCCTTTTGCCTGCCATTCTACCAATCTGCGACTGGCAAAGGCGGGATTCCATTTGAGGATATCGGTAATAGAGAATGCCTGAAAGGGCTCGAATTGAGACTTAAAAGCTTGATAGCTCAATTTTATTCCATTTTATTGTTAGATATAACAATCTTAAGGAATAAATATTTAATGCAGCATGTTCAACAATCATAATCGGTTCGGTCGTGAGAAGAGGATTTTCATTTTAGGTTACTTAGTTCAATCGTTTCTCCATTAGTGTGGACTTGCCCACAGCTCTGGAAGCAAACCAACCATTTCTAGAATACGACCGAATGGCCTTCTGATTATCCGTTTTTACGGTTAATATCATTTTCTTAAAACCATACTGCAATGTTTGTCTTTCAAATTCTTGCAGCATCATGGCACCAAACCCTTTGCCTTGAAACGCTGGATCGACACCAATGACTACAAGACCGACATAGGGTTCAAATACTACAGTTGCATCACCCAGGTTTTTCTTTTTTCTAATAAACCGGTTGACCACATTTCTTACTATGAACGGAAACTTTGCCCTGATTTCCTTGTGAAACACTAGCCAGGGACGAACAAGAAAAGATTTTAAAGCTGCATTAAAACTAAACTGCGCCATGCTCGAAGCAGAACCCACTCCCCAAATTGTCTTCACCATGCCACCGCAATAGCCCACACATTGATTGCCTTCGTCTACACAAAACAGAAACGTGTTATCGGTAGACAAATACCAACCTAACATCGTCTCGACATAATCATGCCCCAATTTAGAAGATAAAGAATCTGGGAACGCCCGTTGATGACAAATCGAAATATCTTTTAAATCTTTTTGCTTTGCCTCCCGAGGAATCATGCTCTTTGAAAAATCAACTTGTGTACAAAACCTTTAAAAGTACCCCATCCATAAGAAGCATGGAAAGCAAAAAAGAAAACTGGAAGCAGCAATTTCCTACTATCAGATTTCTTAACTATCGAATACCCTGTGAAGATTATACTCAAAAACAGATAAAGTATAATTGTCGAAGAAAGTAATACAGTCGAATAGAAACTTGCAAATAAAATATACTCTGCAACCCCGGCAAGCATTAAAACAAAAAGTGACATTAAAAATACAAAAGGAATAAAATGATAAGGACGCATGGATCTGGTTTTCGTCAGCAAGCTGAAGGCATTCCAGTAACCATTGTTAAACCCATAGAGAAATAATTTTTGAACTGTTGATGGAGTAAAGTAATAGCATTGTGTTTTCCATGTACAATACAATTTATTACCAGCATCTAGCAGTCTTTGGTTCATATCATTATCCTGATTTCTAAACATATCAGTATCGTACCCACCAAGTTCGATCAAGTTCTTTTTTCTAAAGACTGCAAAATTTACAGAATGTGTATATCCTTCCTTCATTGTTCTGAATGAGGACCCTGAAACTCCAAAGGGATTGTCCATAATCCACTCTACCATTTTTGCCTGCATCTGAGTAGATGGGGCTCTTGAAATAATCTTTCCTGTGCAACCTGCGGCCTGATATTTTAAAAGTTCTTTGTAGCAAGTTTCCAAATAATCAGAAGCATAATGTGTATGCGCTCCTAATATGGCCACAAATTCACCCTTTGCTTCACTCAAACCAATGTTGAAAGCAAAGGGAGTTTTGCTGTTTGCATTATTGAGCAATCGAACACTTGAAAACTTCCTTTCGAAGTTCTGAACAATTCCCCTGGTTCGATCCTTCGACATACCATCTACGATAAGAATTTCAATTTCGAATGTAGAATGTTCCTGAGCCAGGAAACTATCTATAGCTCCTTCAATATACTTTTCTTCATTTAATGTTGGACAGATAATTGAAATGGTGGTCATTCACTATAGAATTTTTTTATTGATGACGCTACGTAGTTAATTTGACTCTCTGATAGTTCAGGGTACATGGGCAGAGACAGGATTTCACTTTGCAGATTATACGCTACTGGAAAATCCTCAGGGTGATGATTTAAGTATTTGTAAGCCTCCAAAAATGGCAACGGAGTTGGATAATGGATAGCTGTTTCAATTCCTCTAACTTTCAAATACTCCATTAGCTTATCACGTTGCCTGGCTTGAATTACATATAGGTGAAAAGTATGAAGAGTATCTGGTCGAACGCTAGGGATAATTATTTCCTGAATACCTTTCAGCGCTACATCGTAAAGGTTGGCCGCTCTAATTCGCCCCTGATTCCAAGTGAGAATATGCTTTAACTTTTGGGTTAAAATTGCTGCTTGAATGCTATCCATTCTGGAGTTAATACCTTCTATTTTATGCTGGTGTTTAACTAATGCACCGTGTCTTGCATACATCTTGAGTTTCTCTGCCACCTGGTCATTGTTGGTGATGATACAACCTGCATCTCCATACGCACCGAGATTCTTCCCAGGATAAAAGGAAAATGAAGCAGCGATACCAAATGTCCCTACCAATTTTCCTCCGAATTCTGAGAAATGAGCTTGCGCGCAATCTTCAATTAAAAGTAGATTGTATCGTTTGCAAATTTCTTGGATGGTATCCATTTCGCATGCCTGACCTTGCAAGTGCACAACTAAAATAGCCTTTGTACGCGGAGTAATCTTCTCTTCGATTTTACTCTCATCCATACTATAATATTCAGGATGAATATCTGAAAAAACTATTTTCGCTCCTGCTTGAGTTATGGTTTCAGAACTCGAAATCCAGCTATTCGCCACAGTAATCACTTCATCACCTTCACCAATGCCAAGCATTTTCATAATAATGTACAATGTATCGGTACCGTTACCTGCACTGATACAATGTTTCACACCATACGCTAATGCAAACTCACGCTCGAATTCCTGAACACGTTTACCGCCAATGAAAATCTTTTCTTCAACAACATTTGAAATGGCCAGATCAATGTCTGCTTTTATCGACACATATTGAGCCTCTAAATCAACAAAGGGTATATTCATCATGCTGTTCTTATTAAACGTGCAGGATTACCGGCATAAACACCAGGCTTTTCAATGGCTCGAGTGACCACAGCACCAGCACCGATTACCACATTATCGCAAATATTAACTGGGAGGATAGTCGCATTGCTGCCAATTGATACATGATTACCGATTGTAGTATTTCTCCACTTTGTTTTGTCACCATTTGCCGGACTACCTCCAGAAAATGTGTCATTAACAAACATAACTCCATGACCAATAAAACAATGATTTCCAATGGTAACTAACTCACAGATAAATGTATGGGATTGAATTTTGCAACAATCACCTATATATACATCTTTCTGAATTTCCACAAATGGACCAACAAAGCAGTTGCTGCCAATACTACAGCCATATAAATTTACGGGCTCAACAATTTTAACATGCTCACCGAATTTAACATCACTGATGTCACTTTGTGATTTTATCATTGTCATTCGTGATTGCGCTTTGCTGCTGATTTATAAATTCTATCAATAATTTCTACTGTCTTTAGCCCCTCAAACGAATTGGTAGAAATTGCGCCACCCCGTTGCAAAACATCCACTACGTTCTGATACACCCTATCATGGTTTGACATCGACCCCTGATATTCTCCATAGTTATTCGCTGTGTTACCTTTTGGCAAATCCTTAATTTCATAACCTTCAATGGATTGATATTCGAGCTCATTCAAGTATTGGCCACCAATTTTTATGGTTCCCTTTTCACCAAACAAAGTGAGGGAACCTTCCATGTTTCTTTTATAACTATTAACTGTGTAATTGATTGTTCCAATTGCTCCGTTTTGAAACTGAAGTGCTACTACCCCAGTATCCTCAAATTCTATGATATCCTGATGAGCCAAATTTCCCGTTAGCGCATATACCTTTTTTACATCGCCAATCATCCAATATAACAAATCAATGAAGTGACTAAATTGTGTAAATAAAGTACCGCCATCTAAGTCCATAGTTCCTTTCCAAGAATCTTTGTAATAATTTTCATTCCTGTTCCAGAAGCAGGAAAGCTGTACCGACAAAATTTTCCCCAAAACACCTTCGTCAATGAGTCTTTTTACCTCTGCTATAGGGGGGTTAAACCGGTTTTGCTTAATTACAAACAATCGTCTATTGGCCTTTTCAGCTGCTTTTATCATCTCACCACAATCATAAATTGTGATCGCCATGGGCTTTTCGCATAAAACATGAAAATTATTTTGGAGTGCCTTAATCGCATGTTCAGCATGCAGACCATTTGGTGTGCAAATGGAAATTACATCAACTTCTTTCTCCGCCTTTAACAAATCATCAAGGTCATTGTAAACAACTGCTCCGTATTTTTCACCAATGCTTTTAGCTTTGCTTTTATCGATATCACATACTGCCTTCAGTTGGCCCGTCAAATGAATATGTTCCGCATGTCGAATCCCAATTCTTCCGCAACCAACGATAGCAAATTTTACTTTGGACATAATTTGTTTAATAGGGTGCTAATTTAATCTTTTCACTTTAGAAATTACAGCTTGAAATTTGCCATTTTGATTTCTCAAAATCTTTGGCACTTCGTTAATTTTTAATTCAATTTGACCTAATTGACTGCTCATTCTTTTCCTGATGCGTTCCTCTTCATTACCTGTCCAATTACCATTTGTAACAATTTTTATTTCAAATGAATCTAGTGTGTGCTGTACGATCTGCCCCTCAATTAAGTTGGGCAAGTCTATAAAAATTCCATGAAACCTAACCATCTCCCGGCCATCTAATCCAATCACAGTATCTTCAACTCTTCCAACTATCTCTTCTATTATGGGCATATTCCTTTCGCATGAGCATGTGCCTCTACCTAAGCGCATTACATCACCAATCCGATAGCGAATTAAGGGTTGGTCAAAATTAAGAAGACCAGTACATACCACCTCGCCTACTTCACCCGGTTTTACCTGCCTTCCATTTTCATCCAAAATTTCAACAATACCTATATCAGGACTTATGTGTAATGAACCAAACTCACATTCAGAAACCAAACCACAAGATTCTAAGCCACTCCAACTATCGTACGACTTGCAATGATAAACTTGTTCCAAAGTCTTTCTCATCTCTGGCGTTAACTTTTCACTAGATGTAATTACCGCTTTGAGCGTTGGTGCTTCAAGACCTTTTTCCTGGAAAAATCGTGCTAAGAAAAAATTACTCATGGCGTAACCAGTCATATACTCAACACCATGATTTTGAATTCCACGCAAGTAATCCATTGCATTGCTAGCAGAAATGTGGTAAGCCGAAAAATAAACCTGCTTTTCAAAAATATTATATCTGTAAAATGGTGGCTTTGAATCACCTTCCGGAACTACTCTTCTACCGCCAATCATACCGCGACTACTGTAACGACTTAATCCGGCCCAATGCCTTATTCGAGTTTCAAAACCTGCACTCCATCGTTGGTGCATAGAATGCGAAAATAAAATTTGTGTCGGTGTGCCCGTGCTACCGCTGCTCGCGAAGAATTTCCCTCCCCTTTCCAACTGAGAAGATAGCAACGATGATTGAGCAAATTTTCTCAAGTCATCTTTTTCAAGAAACGGAATTCGGCTTAGTGTTTCTGTTGTAACAGACGATATGCTACCGACACCTGCTTGCTTAAACCTTTCGCGATAAAAAGGAACTGTTTCTTCGGCATGCTTTAATAATTTACTCAATTCAGCATTCTGATAGTTCAGCCATTGATCTGCGTTATATGTTTCCCGCTCTTTAAAGCCTTTCAACTGCTGTTCGAAAATGCCACCAAACCTGCGTTTTCTCCATATGTAACCGAATGCAGAAATACCGACATTCTGTAGGCAAGATGGAAGACTCTGATAGATATTTTGGATCAATCCCATTCTATTCAACCGATTCCTTAACCAATGTAATCCATTTTTCTTCAACCACATCCCAAGCAAAAGCTTCAACTTTTTTTCTTGCATTTCGTGCTAACTCCCATGCCCCATCATGAGAAGCTAACAAACCTACTATCGCTCGGCTCATTTCTTCTGCATCTCCGCTCTTTACAAGTACTCCATCTTTTTTATCAGCAATTAGAAAAGGAATTCCACCAACATTTGTGGACACAATTGGTAATCCAAGTGCCATCGCTTCAATAACACTGATCGGCATATTATCAATTGTGGTTGTATTGATGAAGATATCATATTGAGAAGAAAGTGTTATCCATTCCTTTTTAGTCAAGATTCCTGTTAGCCTAACGCTCGAACCTAAATTATATCTTTGTATTAATTCTTTGGTTTCATCAAACGAATCATCTTTCGCTGCACCCACCATGCACAGTTCTGCTTCAGGAAATGATTTGATAAGGCGTTTCAATGTTTCTATAGCCAAGGTTGGATTATAAACCTGATGAAAAGCACGTACCCATAAGAGCTTCGGTTTCACTTCCCTTCTCTCTAAGTAGGTGTAATTGCCTAATTCAATAAAATTGGGAATAAATGTTATCTCAAAGCCTTGCCGTGTAAAAAAATCCTGAAGATATATAGAAGGTGAAACTATATTCTGAGCACTTCCTAAAAATGATTTTACTTTTCGTGCATCACTTGCAAATTTATCAGGAAGATTCCCACCGTGCAAAATGGGTATGTATGGAAGCGAGAAATGAACACATAATTTTGCAGCCAGATAAGCATACATAAAAGCCGAGGTACTATAGGTGTCAATTAAAACAACTTTTACGTTGCTCCTATTACGATAAATCAATAGCAACATATCTAACAGGCGCTCTATCTTATTTTTTTTTGAAGATGCTGCTCTGATTGGAAAAGTGGCCGCTAGCTTAGGAACGAGTAGCTCGATAAAGTTGATGCTACTTCCGTGCTTAGATAGCATGTTTCCAACATAGATAATCATTTATTTATTTTTTTGCAGATTAGATTAAAAACCAGTCCTTGATTCAACAAAGGTCTTTTTTCTTACGTGATTACAAAAGAATATGTGACAGATATTGTTACGATATTTTTATCTATGGATGAACCGAATATCAGAAAATATCCGCCTGATGTTAAGAATCAAAGCCCTCAATTCCCAAAGTTTATCGTCTGACACTCCCTCAATAAGCTAAATACAAAAATTCCGGAAATCTTATATAAGTATCCTAAGCAAAATGCAATTTAATTTCTTCAAGCATTTCCTTATTTGATCTTGCTGTAAGATCTTTTTTAAATGTTTGCGAAATATTCATAGCCGCTACAACTCTTCTTTTACTTGCCGTTGGGTC
>Ga0163144_10030840_pt1 | contig 10244 bp, 10 predicted proteins | sample OliLak19BULKMAT1_FD_123175 | JGI IMG/M metagenome (GOLD analysis project Ga0163144, IMG submission 123175) | Freshwater microbial mat bacterial communities from Lake Vanda, McMurdo Dry Valleys, Antarctica - Oligotrophic Lake LV.19.BULKMAT1 | ecosystem: Environmental > Aquatic > Freshwater >...
ATTTAGCCAATATAACGACCGTTTATCTTGTCGCTATGCTTTTTGCACTCGTGGCTTGGGCATATTTGCAATTCGTAGTGTGTAGGCAAGCGCAAAAATAAAAGCTAAAGAACAACATACTCCACACCCCTCAAGGTTTTTAAAACCTTGAGGGGTTTATTATTTTAGTCAGAGATAAGGCATTCCTTGCCTACAAACGTATCAAAAATACAAGTTTTATGGCACTCTGGCAAATTTTGTGTTGAACCACATAGAGGACATAGCCCGAAACACTGTGTGCCGTATCTTTCTATGTGGTTTATACCTTGCGCCACTAAAATTGTCAGAGTATCGTTTTTATTTCACACAAGTTTTTTGCACGTGTTTGTTGGCGGCAGGCAAACTGCGGCTTGTTAATACGTCTTTGTCATATTTTCTGGAATAGCAATAATGAAATTAGCTTTGTTTATGTGTTCTTTAGCTAAATAAGTTACATCTGGCTGTTCTACAGAAGAAATGGCAACGATTTTCAGGTTAGGGTTTGCTTTCTGCAAATACCACACAATACTTTCAAAATTATCAGAGTGAAAAGAGCCATTGAAATGTAAGAACGTTTGCCCTTTCTGCCAATTTTTCAAGATAAAATGCGCCATAGTGGCATCTTTAACGGCTTGCGCTTGGGCAAAATATTCAGGTTTCATTTGAGGGCTACCGTGTGGCATATCTCCGCTCATCATCTTCACCATGCTTGCATAAGCTGGCAGTTGCAAATCTATCGTTATAGGCAAGGGCGCAATCAAAGCCTTTGCTTCAGCAGGCAGTTTATCCAATGCTTCTATGCCTTGTTTGGACACTATGGAAGCATAACGGCGCGGAATATTAGTGGCTACAACGGCAAGCCCTTGTTGCCTTGCTACTTCTAAAAGAGGCTTGTAGTCTGTGGCAAAGTTATTCCACATTTTAGATTCATCTTTGAGTTGCTTCTCTGTGATAAGTTTCGCGACATACTCATTCAATATCAGTTGATTGTCGGTTTCAAACATTTCAGCACCCAAAACAAGGCTTTTGGCTTTTTGTTTTGCAAGATCTTTAGTAAGTTCGAGCTGTAGCCAATGACAAATAGGATTGTTATGCAGCTCGCCAAAAAGCACGATATCTGCCTTGCCTGCCTCTTTCAGCAAAGCGTCATAAGTGGTGGTATTGCCGTTTTTATCAAAAATTTGGTAGGCAAGTTTGTGAGGCATAAAGCCAAAAACGGCAAGGATAAAAATAATGGAGACGTATTTCATAAAAAAAGTGGGTAATAAGTTCAGGGTTAAAAATTATTTTAGTTCTGTTACTTGTGTTTTATCCATCAAGTAACCGACGCCTTCGTGTACGATTTTTGTGTCTAAAGGAATGTCCGCGTCTATAGCTATGTATTTGGAAGTGATAAGAAGGATTTTGACGAGTGTTTTTTGAACTTCAGTGCCTTTCAATACATACACATATCCTTTTTCACCATCAGCTTCTACCAAAGAGGCAGGCGAGATGACCACATAGTTTTGTATATCGTGAGGTTGTATTTCGGCTTGTGCTACAAAACCTGCTATCAGCACAAGGTTTTGCGCATTGTCTATTTGGAGTTCTACCTCATACGTACCCGTAAGTGGCGAAGCCGTTTGTGCAATTTGTGTAACAAATGCCTTGAATTTTTTTTGAGGGTGCGCGTCTATTTTCACTGTAGCTGGGTCGCCCAATTTTGTACGCACAACTTCGCGGTCAGTCAAGCCGACTTTTATTACAAAGGCTTGTTCTGTAGAGGCTATCAATAAAACAGGGTTGCTGGCTCCTATCAGCTCGCCTGCTTCGGCAAATTGGCGCACTACGCGTCCTGTAACAGGTGCATAAATAGTAGAATATTTTTGGTTAAAAGCGGCTATTTTCAAAGCACTCGCGCTTATTTCCTGCCCTGTGGTAGCATTTTGAAGCTGTTCGAGGGTGGCGACCGAGTCCGCATATAAGTTCTTGGCGCGTTCAAGGTCGCGGTCAGCTTTTTTCAATCCGATATTTGCTTGGGCTACTTGTGCCTCTATTTCCGACATATTTAGCTTGGCGAGGAGTTGTCCACGCACAACAGTTTGCCCCTCTTTGGCATATATTTGGTCTATAATACCACCTGTTTTGAAGGCGAGTTTTACTTCTGTTTGCGAAGCGACCACGCCTGAAACCACAATGGGTTGCGCTATAGATTGGCGTTTTAAGGGTTGTGTACGCACAGGCGTAGCGGCACGTAAGTTTTTTGTATTATTTTCTGTTTTTTTTACTCCTCCGCAAGCAGTAAAGCATAACAACAAGATGAGCAGCAGTTGTGGCATATTGAAAGGCTATATAAATACAAAGTACTGTATTATTTGTTGTATATCAAAATTTAAAGTGTTAGGGCATATTCCAAAATCGTTTCATACACCTCTTTCCAAATTGGAGAAGGTTTAAGAAAAGGTTTTGAAATGCACCCATTGACACTGTGCCGTGTAGCGGGTGCTACTTATCATTGCAGTTGTTTTTTATTTGAGAGAACGAAGTTGTCAAAAGATTTTGGCTCTTTTCCCGTAATAATTTTTACCCATTCAGTAATCTTGGGCGTTTTTTGAAATCTTGGAAAGTAATGCAACATAATCATCACAAAAATAAGCATTATAGGCATATTTTCTTTTCGTTTAGTCAGAAAGAATTGAAATAAATTAGGTGAAATAAAATTTATTTTATTTTCAATTCCCGTACTAATTTTTTCAGCCATTTCATTAAATGTCAAAGTTTCATTGTTGGTTAATTCATAACTTTTATTGATATGATTTTGTGGTTCGGTCAAAATTTTTGCTATTACGGCACCAATATCTTCTACGTCTATTATTGTAAATTTTGCTTGTCCTGCAGGCAAGTAAATCCTCTGCTTATTTACTAGGTCGTTGCGTAAAGTTGTAGTAAAATTTTGCATAAAATAAGCAGGTCGCAAAAAGGTATATGCAATTTTACTATCTACGATTAGTTTTTCAATTTTATGATGAGGTATAATTTTGCTATTTTCCACACCTTGCACCGATAAAAACACAATGTGTTTTACCGAAGATTGCTTTGCTATTTCAATCAGTGGTGCAAAATATTTGCGAACGTTTGAAATTTGTGGTGGTCGAAGCAAAAAAAGTATGTCAATGTTTTGTATAGCGGGCGCAAACGTCTCAGTGTCAGTAAAGTCAAATTTGACAAGTTTGATATTGAGGTTTGCTATTTTTTCATTACCCGATAGTGTATCTCTAACACCAGCATATACCTCTAATTGATGGTTAAGTTTTTGTAAAGCAGATACTACTTCAATTCCAACATTTCCTGTTGCCCCTGTAATTAAAACGTTTTTCATAATTATTAATATTAGAATATTTTTGCTTTTGGTTTCTTTTAGCATTGCCTGTAACGTTTTGTGGCTTGACAAAGAGGGGAAATTAGCATTATAGATATTCAATTTAGAGTATATTGATATTTTTAAATACTTGATTATCAATTATGTAGCGTTACTGATATTAAAAAATGCAGGCAAGGCTTAAAATGGGGTGCATTTCGAAAACCTTTTCTTAAGACCTCGCCCTCGCCTTCTCCAATTTGGAGAGAAGTGTATGGAGCAGTTTTGAAATGCACCCAACAAAAACAACAAAAACGCACTAAAATATTTATTCAAAAGATGAAACTAAACATTTAAACGCACAAATGGTTTACTTTGTTGTTTACCAATCTACTACTATGCTTGCTATTGTTTGGCTTCGCCGCGACTTGCGCCTCGAAGATAATGCCGCGCTTTACCACGCCTTGAAAAGCGGTTATGAAGTATTGCCCTTGTTTATTTTTGACCGAGCTATTTTGGATAAGCTCGAAGACAAACAAGACAAACGACTTGTTTTTATCCATCGCGCTGTAGAGAGTTTAGCCCAAAGTTTACAAAGTCGTGGTAGTGGCATCATAACGCAATATGGCTTGCCTGCCACTGTTTTCAAAGAGCTTATAACCCAATATTCAGTTTCAGCCGTTTATACAAACCACGATTATGAGCCTTATGCTATAGCGCGAGATGCTGAAATAAGCACGCTTTTAAAAGACTATAACATCACATTCCACACCTACAAAGACCAGTGTATTTTTGAAAAAGACGAGGTCTTGACTGATGCGCAAAAACCGTACAGCGTTTTTACACCATACAGCAAGAAGTGGAAAGCAAAAGCAAATGTTTTTTACTTAAAACCCTACCCGACAACAAGTTTTTTTGATAAATTATACAAAATGCCTGCTCCAACAGTAGCAACCTTGCCTACCATAACCAGCATGGGTTTTGTGGATATGCCTGAAGTCCGTTTCCCAAACAAAGAAATGCGCCTCGACATTATCCAAAACTACCAAGAAAAACGCAACTTTCCTGCTATTGAAGGCACTTCGCGCTTGAGTGTGCATTTGCGTTTTGGAACAGTGAGCATACGCACTTTGGTAAACGAAGCTATGAAACACCCCGAAACATGGCTGAATGAGCTGATTTGGCGCGACTTTTATATGATGATTTTAGCACAGTTTCCGCAGGTAGGCAAGGGGCAAGCCTTTCGAGCCGAATATGACCGCATAGCTTGGCGGCAAGACGAAGCGCAATTTGAGGCGTGGTGCAAAGGCGAAACGGGCTACCCGTTGGTTGATGCAGGTATGCGAGAGTTAAACGCTACTGGCTTCATGCACAACAGAGTCCGTATGGTAACAGCAAGTTTTTTAACAAAACATTTATTGATAGATTGGCGTTGGGGTGAAGCCTATTTTGCCAAAAAACTACTGGATTTTGACCTTTCAGCAAATAATGGCGGCTGGCAATGGGCAGCAAGTTCGGGCTGTGATGCCGCGCCTTATTTCCGTATATTCAACCCACAAGCCCAAGCCGAGAAATTTGATGCAAAGGGGGTCTATATCCGCCAATGGCTGCCCGAATTCGGCGGTTTTAACTACCCAAAACCTATAGTGGAGCATACATTTGCACGCAATCGGGCCTTAGAAACCTACAAAAAAGCCCTTGAGAAATAACGCTCCTCCCTCCAAATTGAACGGGTGCAGGGTGCCGAACTGTTAAGTTCTCGGTTTAACCTCCCCTTTCATTCCCCCCTAAAAAGAGTGGGAGATAAACCACTTGTAATTAATCCTTTAAAAAGCTGATAAACAGTCATTTGACTACCTCTCTTTTTGGGGGGAACTTAACATTACTGGAGACAGCGTGAGGTTTTAGAAAAGCCTCAATAACTCACTGAAACTTGAGGCAATGAGCGTTGTACCCTTTCACGTTCTTCAACAGAAAGTTTATTATAGCTAAGGTTTAGTTCGCGCAATTTGCTTAATTGTTGAATGTCTTGCGCCATTTCTTCTAATTGATTGCGGGCAAGGTCGAGGCGTTCCAAATTCTTCATGCTCGCAAGCGAAGCACAAATATGTGTGAGCTGATTGTTACGCAAATTGAGTTGCAAAAGCGAAGGCAACTGACATACTTCTGTACCCAATTCGCGGAGTGCGTTGTGCGATAAGTCCAACTTTTGGAGTTTTGAAAGGCTGGGGAGAGTCAAAAAGAATGCTTTAAAATCCATCTTTGGTACACCACTAAGCTCCAATGTTTCCAAAACAGGCAAATCCTTCAGGCTTCTGGGCAAATTGACAAGCGGGTTAAAACTCAATGAAAGCACGCGCAATTTTTTGAGTTTACCAAATTCTTCAGGCAAGTCTTTCAATTCGTTTTCAGCCAAATACAAAGCCTCAAGATTAGTCAAAAGCGTTAATTCACGTGGAAAAACACGCAAATCAGACCGCCTCATATCCAACGACCTGAGTTTAGAAAGTTGCAACAAAGACAACACAACCCCACGCCAATTCAAAATAGGATTGATACCCAGACTCAAAACCTCTATGTTTTCTAATTCTATGATACTCGGCGGAATGTCTGTAAGGAAATTGTGGGCTATATTTACAGTGTGTAATTTTGTCAAAACGCCTATATTTTCGGGCAGTTCGCGCAATTGATTGAAGTACAAATCCAACACTTCCAAATTCGCAAGTTGAACGATTTCTTTTGGCAAATGTGTTAAGTGATTGGATTGCAAATGCAAGCCCTCTAAATGTGTGAGTTTCGCTATTTCAGGAGGCAGAATATGAAAATTATTGCCCTGCAAATACAACGTCCGGAGCTGTGTCAAAGCGCCTATTTCAGGCGATAAATAGCGTGTATTGTTATAACAATAAGCTAATTTTCTTAAATTGGGCAGTTCTTTTAACCTACTCAATGCAGCGTGCATGTCGAGTGTCGGGTTGTAACTGAGGCTTAACTCCTCCAAAAATTTTAAATACGTGAAGGCTTGTGGCAAAAAAACAAGTTCGTTGTTGCTCAAATCCAGCGTACGCAATTTAGTAAGTTTGGCAATTTTAGATGGGACACTATCCAAATTTTGATTGCTCAAATCGAGATGCAAAACCTTGTCAGGCGTTTTTAATGCTTCTTCCAACGAAGTAAACACCTTTTCTTTTGTCTGTTGCCCCTGCACATGCGCAAAAGAACAACTCATAAGCAGTAAAACCGCTTGCAAATTATATAGAATAGTATTTTTCAGCTTCATGTTGCTATAAGTAGTTGGTGTTATTCCTTTATACGAAAAAGTTAGGAAAAGTGAATGTTTTTCCCAAAAAATACCCTTATTTTGCAAAAAAAACCTCTGATTTAATGCGTTTATATACTTTTAGCCTATTTATTTGTTTCCTTGCCTGCCTTTCCTGCAGCTCGCCTACCACTGCAGGCAAGGAGGATTACGACTGCAAACATTGCGGTATGCCTTCCCAAGACTACCCACAATGGCAGGCAAGAGTCCAATTTGACACCCGAAAACAATGGTTCTGCTCACCTCGTTGCATGTTTGCTACTTACCACCAAACAAACAAAAAACCGCAAAATATAGAAGTAAAAGACTATTACTCCCTCAAATTCGTAAAAGCTGAAGACGCTTTTTTTGTAATAGGCAGTAAGATTTTGGGACCAATGGGACACGACCTTGTGCCATTCCAAGATAAAAAAGCCGCACAAGACTTCTCAAAAGAACACGCAGGCAAGCAAATACGCGCCTTTCCTGAAGTAACAAACAAAATCATACAACAACTGCAACAATAAAATACAACCAAACATGCTCAGGCTCGAACCCACAGAAGAAGGCGCATTTACACTCTACCACGAAGGGCTTGGCGAAATATACCACTCTCGCCGCGGCGCTGTGCAAGAAAGCAAGCACGTATTTATCAATGCCGGATTGGCGCATCTATGCACACAAAAAGAACAAATAAATATATTGGAAGTCGGTTTTGGTACAGGATTGAACGCATTGCTCACCCTTGATTTTCTAAAAGAACACACAGACAAACAAGCCACTTATTATGGACTCGAAACCCTTGAAATCCCGCGCCACTTTTGGGAAGCACTCTCCTACCCTACTTTATTGGGCAAACCTGAAATGACAAGCCATTTTGAAACTATCCACGAAACAGCATGGGACGTAGAAGTCTCCTTGCTACCCAATTTCAATTTCTGCAAAACTTTGCAAAGCGTAGCAACTTTCGCCACCCCGACCCAATTCGATTTGATATATTTTGATGCTTTTGCACCCAAAAAACAACCGGAAATGTGGGAAAGAGCCATTTTCAAACGTCTATACGACATCATGAATACCAACGCTTCACTCGTAACTTATTGTGCCAAAGGGCAGGTAAGGCGCGACTTGCAAAGCGCAGGCTTTGTAGTAGAACGCTTGAAAGGCTCGGCAGGCAAGTTCGAAATGATACGCGCAACCAAAACCATATAACCGCCCTCTTACAAAATGGACAACATAAACCTGATGACTTACAATATCCGCTACGACAACCCTGCAGACGGTTCAAATAGCTGGATACACCGAAAAGACGCACTCGCAAATGTCATAAAAACCCATAATACACACGTATTGGGCATACAAGAAGCCTTGTATCACCAAGTAATAGATTTGCAAAACGCCCTGCCCCACATGCATTGGATAGGCGCAGGACGCGATAACGGCTGGGAAAATGGCGAATTTATGGCTATTTTTTATGATACAAGCAGATTTTATTTGCTGGAACGTGAACATTTCTGGTTATCGGAAACGCCCGAAATAGCAGGCTCGCGCTCTTGGAATAGTGCCTGCCCGCGTATGGTTACGTGGGTAAAGCTACAAGAACAGCAAACAGGAAAGGTCTTTTACCACTTCAATACACATCTTGACCATCAAAGCGGAGAAGCACGTTTGCAGAGCGTACATTTGTTATACAAAAAAATAACTGAAAATGTAGGCACAAATCCTGCCATCATCACAGGCGATTTTAACATAACCCCCTCCGACTCTGTTTACAAACAAATGGCAAGCTATTTTATAGATGTGCGCACACTGTTTCCAAACAAGAAACTACCAAACACTACTTTTAATAACTTTAAAACGCAGGGCATAAACAATATGATGATAGATTTTATCTTTACAAACGCACCCCAATTATTAAATTGTCATCATTTTAATATTTTGCAAGAGAAACACGCACATTCTTTTCCTTCTGACCATTTCCCTGTGCAGTTAAGTTTTAATTTACTTTAAACTTAATCCAATAAATACAATAAAATAAAAATGTTTATCTATCCCTATAAAGGTTTTCGCACCCTTATAGAAGTAGGTAAACATTTTTATTAAGTAATTTTTTACACCTATCAATTTTAAAAACTGTCAGCTTCATGTATCTTAAAACCGTATATACGTATCTGGAAACCACTTTTTAATATTTTCTTAATCTTCTAAATAAAAATTATTATCACATAAATAAAAGTGCTTTAATTTTTTGTATTTTTAAATCAAGTTGATTTAAAAATACACTATCCTGAGTTAATAAAATACCTTTTTCAATACTTATCAAATACGCAATATTAACATAATAACACACAATACTTTGTAATACACTTTTATAATATTATTTGGAAGCATAATATAAAAATTTTTGATACAATTTCAAAATTTTACTATATAAAAGTATTTATTTTTTATATTCATAACTACCATTTCTAAAATATCCTTCTATTTTAACTGCCACAACTTTTAAAAAATTACACATACCAACATTATCTATATGCTTTTTTATTGCATATTCAATCATTTGCCAAAAACTTTTATCTTGTTCTAAATATAATAAATTTTGTATCAATATACGAAAATGTTTAGACGTATAAGTAGGCAGATAAACAATTTTTTATAACATACAAACTCAATAAAATGAAGTATTTTACATTTATTTTAAACCTAAAAAGTCTTGAAAACCTTATACATTTGGTACAGTTAAATAATAATCTGTAACAAACTTTAACACACTTAACAAAGTAGGCAAATTTGCTTCATCAATTGCATACTTATCTATATTAATGAAGGCTTTTTTATTTTCAAGTTTCAAAAATAACCATTCAGTAGCATTCGTAACACAGCCATATATAACAGGAGTAATAGTATAAAATTCAGCGTTAAATAATTGTGCCGCATACATTTCTGCGAATGCTTGCGCAACACCTTCTATTACACCTCTATTTTTAGCTTCTATCACACAAAAAACAACAGATTTAATTTCTGTTACAGTTATTTCAGTGCTAAATAAATAATCACAAACTCCTGTTAATTTATCTGCTTCCGAAACATTAAAAGTATAACCAGAAAACAATTGAAATTGTTTCTTTTGTATTCGCCATACTTCCCGTAAGATAGGAGTGATAAAATTTTCTGATTTTGCCTTTTCTGAAAAAAAAGGTAAATACTTCCCATCTTCTAATTCTTGTAGTAAAAGAGTAGAAGGTGTAACTACAGTTAATTTTTTTTTATCAAATAAACTTTCTAAAGGTTGTTCTTTGATACCAAATTTAGCCGTAAGTTCCGACATTGTAAAATCACTATATGCCATAACAGTATAATTTATAAAAAATGAATGTAAAAACAAAATAGTGTAAGAATTTTTTTATACTATTTACTTAAAAATCCTTAAATAAGCCTTGCAAACCTTTGCAAATGCCTTGTGAACCTTTGCAAATGCCTTGTGAACCTTTGCAAATGCCTTGTAAACCTTTGCAAATGATTTGTGAACCTTTGCAAACGCCTTGTGAACCTTTGCAAACGCCTTGTGAACCTTTTCAAACGCCTTGTGAA
>Ga0163144_10030841_pt1 | contig 10244 bp, 3 predicted proteins | sample OliLak19BULKMAT1_FD_123175 | JGI IMG/M metagenome (GOLD analysis project Ga0163144, IMG submission 123175) | Freshwater microbial mat bacterial communities from Lake Vanda, McMurdo Dry Valleys, Antarctica - Oligotrophic Lake LV.19.BULKMAT1 | ecosystem: Environmental > Aquatic > Freshwater > Lake...
CACCACGGCAGAACCCTAACTATCCTTCGGAGCAGCGCTGAATCGGCATTCTCGTGCTGCTGAACGGGAACTTTAAGGAAGTGCGACCTTAAGATGCCACCGGTGCCCAGATTCGCCCTGATTGGGGAGCCAACTTGGCTACCGGAGTTTTCTAAAAATGAAATGCCTTAAGAGCTACAACTTTCGTGCAGCGGGCACGCCATGATGATCAACATAGTTTGGATCCTCGATGTTCACCACTTTTAGGGGTGATGCACCAATCGCCAACGCTCTCTCAATTACAATTGAATTACCTTTGCCAGACACAAGTTTACGAAGTTTCTCAAAATCGCCACACCAAAGCGTCTCAACATCCCTGTCGCGATTTAGGTCACGATCACCGGAAAATGCCACCGCGCGAACCTGAAGACGTTCCGCATCTGCTCCGCCAGCGAGCTCTACACCATAGCCTGGCAAATTCGGTTTGTGCACGACGATCCGCCCTTTCTCGACCCAAGCCGTAGACATACCTTCCCGGACTTCGTAGCCAAGCGCAGACAATGCGGAAAGAATCGTTGCCCGTCGCGCCTCAGACGCGTTTCTTTTCTGCAATTCAGCGACGACCTCAAGTCCGGTTGTGATCAATTGCGGCAAACTTGCTATGTCTTTATTCGAGATTGCCGCCTCAAGCCCTGCTCTATAAACAATTCCCTCTGTCCCAATGGCTATCTCGACCGCAGACAGTTCGGCGAATAGTGCCTTCGCCTCCCCCAATATGTTCGTTTCTGATTTAGCAGCCTTCACCGCGTTGACGAGATCCAGAACAAGCGTATCAACCTGCATGTTCGTCGTCGGACCAGGCACTTGAGACTCGATTATTTTCAGTCGGCCAGAGAACTCCTCAATTGCGTCGCCTCCGAGGTAGACGTCAAGCTCAGCCAGATGCCGGTCGAGATCTTGAAGCCTTACGTCTTGCGGTTGATTTTCCGGCGCCACCCACTTTTCCCTCTGCCCATCCCTATCCTTTGAAATCAATTTTTCGAGTAGCTCGCGCTGCAGCGCAGTCAGCTCTCTCTCTGAGGTATCACTCGTCAGAAGTGCAAAATATTTTCCTAGAATTGCGTCCGCCTCACCACCCGCGATCTTCCCGATAGCGACATTCTGCAATTCAAGCAGCACGTTCTCATCAATGACGTTAGATCTTTTTTTAAACTCTTTCAGAATCGCACCGGCATTCTCTTTTTGCTGCCTTCCGCGTTGTCGCGCTTGCACGGCCGCCTCGACTGCCTTTGCTCGCCGACAATCCAAATCATTGTTCAAAGACTCCATCTCTGCGGGAACACGTCTCCGCACCTCGTCGAATCTGTCATCTCGAATACAGGCGACTATCTCTTCCCGCGATTTTCTGACAGCAGAAACATCTGCATCGTCCAGAATTCCAATCCGCTGCCCTTCACTTATCCACATTGCGATTGCTACATCCAGCTGGCGGAGAAGCCGCGCGGACTCGGCAACCAACTCTTCACGCGTGACAACTCTGACCACCTTAGGCCCACTCATAAAGTTTCCGCTTGATTCAGCGCTCCCGTAATCGCAGAGCGCAAACGCTCCCGCTCGTCCGTTGGATTGTGATACCAAGCGGTAGACAAAACACGGTGAATTACTGGAATGGCACGCCGCAAGACTGAGGGGCGCCAAATCTCTCGAGCACGGGCCTTCACCAACAACTCATGCGATGGCGCATCGCATTCGATCCCAATCGCAAACAATCCCGTCTTTGGATTCTCAACGGCGAAGTCAAGACCAAATGCATCTCTTTCTGGCGGAGTGGTTATCTTGCACCCCATCGAATTAATGAATTCGGCAACAGATTGACTGAACCCGTCATCCAGTCTGACCGAACCATTCACTGATACGTCATCTCGCGCTACTTTCATGCGCTGAAGCAATGCACGCGTGGTTTCAAACTCTCCTCCTGAAAGGGCACGTGCGTACTCCATATATCCTTGTAAAAAGTCGCGTGGCGTGCTGGGAGGACGATGGGTTATCAAAACGTCTGAGATGTCCCCCACCGGCATAGACGTGACCATAATCACTTTGCGCCGCGCCCTTGTCACAGCAACATTTAGACGTCTCTCGCCGCCTTTTTGTCCCAACACGCCAAAGTTTCGCCTAAATGTGCCTTGGCTGTTTCGTCCGAATGTTGAGGAAAAAATAATAATGTCACGCTCGTCACCTTGAACATTTTCTACATTTTTGACGAACACTGACATATCTTCCCCCTCTTGCCTTCGCTCGCGCTCCTGGCGATACGCCTCCATGAACACTGGATCGCCTTCCGCCGTCTTCTCAATCAGCTCTTCGATCAGGTCAGCTTGCTTCCGATTAAACGTAACAACTCCAACAGAAGGACGTTCTTGGTACGGACGCTTCCAGAGGGTCGTAAGTATCTCGACCACTTTTTCGGCCTCACCCGGATTTGTCTGTTCCTGATAAATGCTATCTGTTCGGACGACCTGAATTGGGCGGAAACGCCTAATCGTGTCCTCAGAGTGTCTAACTGGAACACTAAGCTGATTGCCATAAAAGCAAGCGTTCGAGAAACCAATAAGCTCTCGGTATTCCGAACGATAGTGGATTTTTAATGTGGCGTTCGGAAGGCTACTACGTGCCAATTGCAGGAGATCAGGACAGTCCTTGATCTCGCGCCGATTCCAGGTTTCCTCAAATGCTTCACGCTCTTCCTCCGTTGCATCTTCATCGAGTGTTTCTCCGTCAAATAATTCCGCTTCGTCGCTTTCTACTTTGCTTGCAAAGAATGCGGTAGGGGGCATCTGTTTCTCGTCACCGCTCACAACACTGATAGCGCCCCGGAATAATGTCGGCAATGCATGCTCCACGGGCATTTGCGAAGCTTCATCGTAAATAACCGCATCGAAAAATGATGGCTTTAGCGGTAAAACACGACTGGCAACATCGGGATTCATAAGCCACACCGGCCTGACTTTCATTAACCCCATGCCCGCGCCACGTTCGATAAATTCTCGCAACCGGCGCGCACGCTGGCCTGTCAGACGTGTAATATCGTCCCAATCGTTTGGCCGCTTAATACCTTGCAAATCAAAGTCATTCTTCAGCAACTCGCGGTTGAGTTCACGCATATCGGCGTCGGCCGCCTCGAGATTGGCCACTTTGCTCTGCAGCTCACTAAACTCCAACTCCAGATCTGGCGCGTTTTGCTCCATTTGTCGCTTCCAGCCCAATCGAGCTTCACGATTCAGGATGCGTCTCACTTCGCCATCTAGGTCCTCCGGTGGCAACTTACCGTGATTTACTTCTTTTGATCGCAGCACAGCGAACACACGTAACGCCAATTCACTTAACCGTTGCGCTCTTCCCCTGAAGTATTGGTATGCGGCAAGCGATGGCATTGCCTGAAAGATTGTTGAAATCCGTGACGCGTTAGATGCATTTTTTATGATTTCATTACGGCACTGCGCCACCCATTCCGGCGTCGCCCATGAAGTCATGACGTCAACCACGGCGAGGCTGGATTGCCTTGCCTCGAATCGCGCAAATGCTGTATCGAGCAACGCAAACTCTTTTTCCATCGCTGCCCGGTCGCCTTGCTTTGCCGCCGCGTCGAGTCTGTCTACAAGGAGTGAAGTGCCGAGATAGTCAGCGAGGTCGATAATCTGACGTAATGACCTCTCGGTGGCTACCGCTGTCGCGCGTAGTGCTAGCCCAGAATCGGGGGGAATCGCGGGCAAGCGGAGTTTCTCATGCGCATCAGTCAGCGCTGCTCGCAATGGTCGCCACTCAAGCTCTAATTTTCCTGCACGATTCAACGAAACCACCCGTTCGTCCGTCGAAGCAATATTGTGTCGTCGCAAAAATCGATTAACTTTCCATTTACGGAATATACGAAATGGATTCAGCACACTCCACCATGCAGCCTTACGAACCAACGAATCCGAAACATTGACAAGGGATTTAAGAAAAGCCCCATCCACACCGCTGAGAATTGGAGACAGCGTCGTCTCATGCCGCTGTGATGCACATGCGTCGAGCCTACGGACCAGGTCAACTAAACCTTCCAATAGCTGACGACCATTTGGACCGGATTTTACGTTCGAGCGAATAAATGGAAGCCAACGTGCGAGTAGCACACGCTGCAAAGAATTCAGATCCAGAAATTTGTGGGCGTGTTCTGAGAGCCAGAGCCTATGTCGCGTGGGGTCGTCAATATCAAACTCCATCGGCTCCAGTCGCATTACCTGGACACGTAAACCTTCTTTTTTGAAAAAATCAGAAAAGGCGGCTTTGAATGCAGCAATTGTGGCTTGATCCGAGGAGAACGGAAGAAGCTGAGACAAAGGGCTACCCTCAAAGCATGCGGGCAACCAGTGACGGGCCACAGGCGCCATCTCTTCCTCAAGCGTCGCCAATTCACCGACGGTGAGCTTCTGGAGATGCGCTCGCAGTTCCGGGACATCAATTGGCGGAGCGGGGCTTTCAAGCGCAATCAACTCCCCCAGCAAAGACCGGTAGCTCATACCAACGAGCTCGTCTATTCTGTGCAAGGCCGCGTGATGACGATCGAGCTCCCCCTCAAGCGCCTCAATACGCGCTGCTACGGTTTCCCGCCTCCGACGTATTGAGGCACAGGGATCAGTAGTCCTTCTGTGGATGGCATCAACTTGCTCACGAATCGCTTTAATAATTGGAGTTCGGTCTTTGTTAATGTCATTAAGCATGACAACACGATCCCCCAATCCTTCCGCAACCAGGCGTTTGTGGACTACTTCTAACGCCGCGCGCTTTTGGCAAACGATAAGTAAACTTTTTCTACGCCCAATTGCATCGCCAACCATATTGACAATCGTCTGACTTTTCCCGGTTCCGGGCGGTCCCTCAACGAGAAGTCCAGGTGACTGTCGAGACTGCAGGACCGCCGCTTCCTGTGAAGGATCACTCGATACCGTAAAGAATCGCTCGAGTTCTCGTCCCGCATGCGCGTCTACTTCCGCCGAGGAAATCGAAGGATTTTCCGCGCTATTCAATCGCATTACGGTCTCAAGTCCTGTTCCAGCAGCTGAACGCTCTTTGAGTTGGCGCAAGTCATTGCCAATTGCCTGCCCAATAAACGACACGTGGAAGAGAACTGCGGCACAGGCCAGCTGTTCCCCTCGCCGCTCCAGCTCTGTTTTTGGCCCAGGAAGCGCTTCTAATTTGGCCGAGCGCATTCCCGCGAGCATCCCGAATGCATCCATTACGTCCGCTGCGCGTAAGTCACTGCGTGCCAGAATTTCGTCTTTTACGGCAGCCCATCGCTTTGCACCTTCTATGCCGATCATGCCCTCGAGAGCGGGATTTAATCTGACCTCCTCTCGATCGCTATCGAACGATAGGGAAATTGTGCGGCGATTACTCAATTCGACATCAATCCGAATTGGCCACAGCAACAGAGGAGCAATGCGCGTCTTGGTAGTGGCTTTGTCCTCCTTGACGAGCAAAAACGGGAATCCCATGTACAACCCGTCAATACCCGTGTCTCGTCGATAGAGTGCAGAGTTTCGTGAAAGCAAATGAAGGCGATCTTCAACTGTCGCTGACGACCTATAAAACAACGGATCCAACTGAACTGCTTGCTGATTCCTTTGCAGCAAATGGCCCAGCATTGTGGCGGACGGCACTCGATCGGTTCCGAGTTCGGAGAGATCAATCCGCGCGGTAGTCTTGCCGATGGTCATCCGGACCAACGGTCCACGCATTACGGTAGTCGTAATACGAGTCTCGAAGAAATTGAGGAGTGTTGCCAAATACTGCTGTTTTTCCGGCTCAGTCCACTCCTCGGTCGGAATCGCCAGCACTACCAGCGCACGGACAAGCGGCATACGGCGCTCTAAACGGAAATGCTCAACCCACTCGTTTACCGACGCATGGCGGCAGCGCGCAAAGCCAGCACTTCGGTCCGCCACTGCCTGCATGAGAGCTAGCCGGGGAAGAAGAATATTCTTACGCGCGTCCTCCATATCAAATCCGCTGATCTCATTTTTTAATGCAAGATCGCGTGCCTCGACAAGTACCACATCACACGAACGGTATAGGCTAATTGATGCACTAAGTAAGACGATAAGGTCTTCTTCAGTCAGGGCACCGCGTTCGGCGATATTCTGTAGACCGCGATGAGAGGTGTCTGGCAAAAGTCGTCTGCGTTCTTCCCAGATCGCAGCGAGTCTTGCCCTCGACGTGCTTAGGACGTTTACCCGCAGAGCATCTTCATCTAGATCTATACCCAAATTCTTTGCGCGATTTCTCACTGCATCAGCGCGACTTTTTAGCCGCGATAACCAGGACTCCGCATTAATCTGCTCGAGTAATCCGGGCACAGCACCAACAATCAACTCGTAACCTTCACGCGGATGATCAAGCAACCACCGCGGCGTAACAATCTCACCTTTGTGTATCAGGGGAATCTCGGGATTCAAGATTTTGAGGGCTACCATCAGCCGGAAGTCTTCGTCCAGCGATGTGAATTGAGCCACATGGCGTATCCCCGCTAACGAACTTTGCGGGATTCCGATCTCCTGCACCCAAGTTGCGATACTTCCTCGAACGAGTTGATCGCGAGCTTCGCTCCAATTTTGAGCCTCAGCCGCTGAAAGTGCATAGATTGCGGGCTGTCGATAAGTTTTCTCCCCAAGTCTGATGGACGATCCACTGGGGTCATCCTCAATGGATACCACCTGCTCCGGCGCCGCGACCGGCTCACCTGCGATCCATTTACGAACTTGCTCCCACTGCCATCTTTCGTGCCGGTCTCGCGCAAGAAGCCCGCGAAGCAGTATATTCAACGATGGGTCTAGACCCTCTGGAAGGCTTACGCCATTCGCGAGAACGTGAATTAGAAACGCCCTCTCATTAACACCCTCGAAACATTTGCCATTGGTAAGTTGCTCGAGCAAAACCATCCCGAGACTCCACCAATCCGACGCTGCTGCCACGCCGCCGGCAATTGCTTCTGGTGCCATGTAACGCGTAACTTCGAGAGGCGAGACAATATCGAGATCGAACTCAGACAGCCTTGCTGACCCAAATCCACCAATAACTAAATCGAGCGGATCACGGTTTCTTACCAGCAATGTCGCCGGGCGTAAATCACGATGCCTCAACCCCACTTCTGAGAATGCATGCAGTGCCCCACCGAGTTCACTGACAATTCCTCGGATTACATTGATATCAGTGGCAACAATACCGAGCTTATCCAGCGAGCCAAGCGGAAACTCCTCAACAATTTCATACGCCTTCTCGCTCCAACGACCTGTCGCATAAATTTCCGGGACACAATTTCGTGGCAGTCTATGGAAGACTTCGTAGATCGCCGGATCCGGCTCGGAGCCGTGCTGGTACAAAGTCAGCACCGCACGCTTACTATCTGAGATTCTTTCGGCAACATATCGATCACGAACCCGTGGAGTCGCCCCGATTTGATTAAGTAGGCGCCAGCCGTCAATTACAGTCTCCTGGACGGCTCCGTCAGCAACTTGCTTTTCGCCTTCATTTCGCACTGAAACAGGCGGCGTTTGCACTACTGCTAATTCCGCCTGGTCCGCACCACACGTTACGCAGATGAGATCTGACTCATCCATTTGATGACCATTGATGCACTCGTGACGAGCGTTTTCTACGGTCACCTCAACAGCCGTAATGATTGGCTTGGGACGCCACCCCTCCAGCCGCATCGGTTCGTCGGATAGGGGCCACTCACACGCTTGCTGACTGAGCTCGCCTTCGCAAAAGAGCTCCTTCAGTGACCTCTCAGTCTTGCAATTTGGACAAAAACGGATCATGAGAGCACTTGTTTTTGCACGACTGCTTCTGTCGTCTGCATTGAGTTCCCTTGTTCCCTCAAGAGCTTCTGCAAGCGCCCCATATCGCCCCGTTGGGGTATCCCGGCAAGCCAGACCGTGCCGTCCTCATCGAACATAATGTCAAGCACTTGATCGGTAGCATCGATAGGCCGATCGTAGTTTTCGAATTTATGACGGCCGAGCTCGGTAAGAAGATGAAGGCGTTGGTTGTCACTCCCCCGCAGTACCAGTGTCTGAGGAGCATCAACTTCAAATGGGTCGGTAATGAGGGCGTCGATCAATCCGCTCAAATGCTGTAACTTGTTTCCAAGTTTCTCAATTGAGTACCCGCTGTAGACCAGAACGTCCTGCGCACCATTTCCTCGAAGGCCCCGCAGAAGCTCGTTCAGCGCCTCAGGCTGATCAAAAGGTTCCCCGCCGGATATCGTGACACCGTCAGCCCGCTCAATCCACGGTCTGACCGTGGCCAAAACGCTACTGACTATTGTCCGCCCGCGACCAAATCCCCACGTATCTGCCGATATGCAACCGGCACAACGTATTGAGCACCCTTGCAGCCAAATGCCTACACGACACCCTGGACCGAGTGTCGTTACTGGGAAGTGCAATCTGGAAATTCCTATCTGCATGTGGCAGGCGTCAGACTTTGTCTAAAATCAAGTCTGCCTCCTCAATTCCACGTAACGAGAATTTGTCCCCAGGTTTGGCCTCAATTTCGAACAATTTCCGCGAAATCGGGTTCAGTAGATTCGCTTCTAGTTGATTACGAATTCCACGACCACCATTTGAAAGATCATCCAAGCAAACCTTTCGCAATGCCTTCATGGATTCCTCACTCACGCTGACATGCAGATCCTGCTCCTGCAGATCCGAAAGAATTGTCGCAACCATCTGCTCGAATATCTGATTAGCAATTTCCTCCCGGATAAAGTCAAACACAATGATGTTCTCGCCAATGCGATTGAGGATCTCCGGTCGATTGAGGACCAACTTGAAGTGTGCATTGATCTCAGACAACACCTTGTTTTTTACCATTTCATACGGCTCTGACGCGTCTACGTTCGGCACCCTCTTACCTTCTTCCGTCATACGATAGATGCCCAGATTCGAAGTGAATATGATCAGCGCTTCAGAAAAATAAACGCGGTCACCCCGACCAGACGTCAACACGCCGTCATCTAAAATTTGGAGAAATTTATCCAGTACTCTTGGGTGTGCTTTCTCTATCTCGTCAAAAAGCACAACACTGAAAGGATTCTCGCGAATTGCATTCGTGAGCTCACCGCCCACGTCATAGCCAACGTATCCCGGCGGCGCACCGGTCAGCCTTTGATCAGACTGCTCGGCGCTGAATTCCGACATGTCAAAACGAATATAGGCACTTTCGTCGCCGAATAGCAGGCTGGTCATTGTTTTAGCTAGCTCTGTTTTTCCGACACCGGTCGGTCCCGCAAGAAATGCCACACCGCGCGGCCGATTGCCCCGTCGGTTACCACCCACCCCAGTCATCGCTCGCTTAACAATATCGAGTAAATGCACGACCGCGTGTGTCTGCCCCTTTACTCGGCTTCGTATAAAAGTCTCGGCGTTCCGGATTTTGTCGTGATTTATCCTGAGCCACGGATCCTCTGTCACCCCGACTTTATACTGGCGGACTGCGTCTGCGATTTTGACAAGCGGCAGGCCTTCCACCTTGGCGAGCACCGCGATTGCATTCAGGTCCAACAACAAAAGCCCCTCGGTGCCGTCCACAAATGACTCAATTGCCTTACGTTGGCTCTCTTCCGTCGCGTCTGTCCCGCTAGGGAGCGGGCGCAAGAGCGCAGGCGCTAATGCTCTGCGCGCCACATGATCTGGTTTCGCAACCGGAACATGGCGAATCCTCGGGTTATCCACCAGAAGCCAGTCAGGCAGGTCTCCCTCCTTCTCTACCACCCAAAGGATCGAATTGAAAAATGGTTTTTTCTGCTGATTGACAGGGCGGCTTCTAGCTTGATGCGAAAGCACGAGAGCACGTGTAAATAAGGAATGTTCTGCAGGACTCAAACTCTCCGCACGGGCAACGAGCCGGGAGGCAAAATCGACGATTAGCGCGATTGGCTCTTGTTGACTGTTTACCAACCTTTCAAGCGTGACACCCAACAGATCATGTGAACCAGCGCTCCGCCCATTTGTAAGGGTAAGGCCGAGGCTGGTGAGAACGGCCTCACCTTGCTGCGAATCCTCTCCCGGAGAAAGCAAAACTTGAAATCCCAACATTGGCTCATACAACAAAACATGAGCGTAGCCTGCACGCTTTAATGTCCCACCAAGCGACTGGTTAAAACTTTGAGCCGTTATTGTGTCGGGAGCAATTTCAACAGCCTGCAAATCACGCACGTTTCCCGAGAG
>Ga0163144_10030842_pt1 | contig 10244 bp, 10 predicted proteins | sample OliLak19BULKMAT1_FD_123175 | JGI IMG/M metagenome (GOLD analysis project Ga0163144, IMG submission 123175) | Freshwater microbial mat bacterial communities from Lake Vanda, McMurdo Dry Valleys, Antarctica - Oligotrophic Lake LV.19.BULKMAT1 | ecosystem: Environmental > Aquatic > Freshwater >...
CCGCTCAAACGGCTCCGTCATCCGCGCCGCGCGTCTTGCCTTCTCTTCAAGCCATGCGCGACGCTCCCTCCATGCGTTTCGCCATCTGCAACGAGATCTACCAGGACTGGTCGTTGGAAGACGCCTTCGCCCACATCGGCCGCACCGGCTACGACGCGGTCGAGATCGCACCGTTCACCGTGACGAAGCACGTCACCGACCTCTCCGCCGCGCGACGTCTTGAAATCCGCAGCCTAGCCCAACGCAGCGGCATTGCCATCTCCGGCCTCCACTGGGTGCTCGTCCAGACCGAGGGGATGTATCTCAACCACACCGACGAGGCCACCCGCCGCCGGACCGCGAACTACTTCGTGGAACTCGTCCGCTGCTGCGCCGATCTCGGCGGCGACCGCATCATCGTCGGCTCGCCCAAGCAGCGGAACATCCTCCCCGGCGTCAGTGAACAGCAGGCGTGGGACTGGGCCACCGACAGCTTCCGCGACGCCGTCAAGGAAGCCGAACAACGCGGCGTGGTCCTCTGCTTCGAACCGCTTTCCCCGGTGGAGACCAACTTCGTCAACACCGCCGCCGAAGGCATCCGCTTCGCCCGCCAGTTCAGCAGCCCCGCCATGAGCGTCATCATCGACGTGAAGGCCATGTGCAGCGAGGCCAAGCCCATCCCCCAGATCATCCGCGAGTCGGCCGGCCAGTTCGCCTACTTCCACGCCAACGACCGGAACCTCAAGGGCCCCGGCTTTGGCGACGTCGACTACACGCCCATCGTCGCCGCCCTGCGCGACGCGTGTTACGACGGCACCGTTTCCGTCGAGGTCTTCAAGTTCGAGGAAGGCGCCGACGCCATCGCCACGCGGAGCCTGGAGTATTTGAAACACGTCTTCGCCGCCTGACGCCGCCGCCATGGCCGATGTCCTCAGCAAGGCGGCACGTTCCGAACTCATGTCGCGCATCCGTTCGCGCGGCAACGAACGCACCGAACTAACGCTGGCCCGTCTCCTCCGCCGCGAACGCATCACCGGCTGGCGACGGCATATCGCGCTGAAGCTGGGAAAAACGAAGCCGCCAAGCCTTCAGGCCACTCCCCATCGCCGCACCGCCGTCCGGCCTGACTTTGTTTTCAGGAAAGAGCGCGTCGTCGTCTTCGTCGACGGCTGCTTCTGGCACGGCTGCCCGACCCACGGCACACGCCCCAAGGACAACCGCGCCTTCTGGCGCCAGAAGATCACCGCCAACCAGACCCGCGACCGCCGCGTCCACCGCGCCCTTCGCCAATCCGACTGGAAAGTTCTCCGCATCTGGGAACACAGCCTCCGTCCGAAAGGCCTCTCCGCGGTCGTCCGCCGAATCGACCGAGCTCTTCGTGTCCTTCATGGATGAGCACCGTCTGGCCGAGCGCGGATCTCTCGTCGCTTCAGTCTCACGCCCCGCCTTATCGCAAAAGCCGCAGCTCTCCATCCAGCCAGGCTCCCTGCACCTGGAACCGGTCATTGAACCAGACCAAGTCGGCGCGCTTGCCCAGTTCGATGGAGCCGAACTCTTCGGCGCGGCCGAGTTGGCGGGCCGGATTGAGCGAGGCCATCCTCACAGCGTCTTCGAGTGGCAGGCCCGTGAGCTCCACGGCGCGGCGGACGGCTTCGATCATCGTCAACGTGCTGCCGGCCAATCCGGCGTTGTTGTCGAGCACGGCGGTCTCGGGCGTGACGTGGGCCTTGATGGCGCCGAGTTGGAAGCGTGTTCCCGGCTTCAATCCGGCGCCCGCCGTCGCGTCGGTGATGAGGCAGACTCCGTCGCGGCCCTTCGCGTTGAAGAGCATCTTCATCAGCGTCGCGGGCACGTGCACGCCGTCGCCGATCAGCTCGCAGATGATCTCCGGATGCGCGAGGGAGAACTCGATCATGCCGGCATGGCGATACGGCCCCTTCCGCACGACGGTGCTCATGGCGTTGAAGGTGTGCGTGGCCTGGTTCAAGCCGGCCTTCAGCGCGGGCACGAGCGCCGGTTCCAAGGCGTCCGTGTGTCCGCCGCTGGCGATGATGTCGCGTTTGCGGAGTTCACGGATGAGCGGCAGCGCGCCCGGCTCTTCTGGTGCGAGGGTGAACTGCGTGACGAGCTTTCCGTAGGCCAGGTAGCGGCTCCACTCGCGACGCGTCGGCGGGCGGATGAACGCGGGGTCCTGCGCACCGGCGCGGGCCTTGGAGATGAACGGGCCTTCCACATGGATGCCGACGATGCGCGAGCCGCCGAGGGACTGGTTGTGGAACCGTTTTGCGGCGTCGAGCACGCGGAGGATGTCGGCTTCCGGCGCGGTCAACGTGGTCAACGTCAGCGAGGTGGTTCCGCCGCCGAGATGGAATTCCGTGATCTCGCGGAAGGCTTCCTCCGTGGCCTCCATCGTGTCGCGCCGCATCGCGCCATGGATGTGGAGGTCGACGAAGCCGGGCGAAAGAAAACCGCCCTTCAGGTCGATGTCGCCGGGTTGCTTCGCCTTCGCGGGTTGGGTCGAAACGGAGGTGATCTTGCCATCCTGAACTTCGACGGTGCCGCGCAGGATGGCATCGGGCAGGATAAGGCGGGCATGGGTGAAGCGCATGGGCGAACGTTGGCCGACCGGACGCTCCTGCCAATCATCAAACGCGCCGTCGCAAGACCGCCCGATACAGCTCGGCCATCTCACGGGCCTGGCGTTCGCGCGAGCAATGCTCGGTCGCGTAGACCCGCGCGGCGGTGCCCAGGGCGGCGCGGCATTCAGGATCGCCGGCGAGCGAGCTCATGGCGGAGGCGAGTTGGGGAACATCGGCCGGCGCGACTAGCAAGCCGTGCTCAGACTCGCGGAAGGCTTCCGGAATACCGCCGAGCTTAGAGGCGATGACGGGTTTGCCGCAGGCCATCGCTTCCCAGAGAACGAGGCCGAGCGCTTCGGTGCCGACGGCTGGATGGACGAGCACGTCCATCGCGTTCATGGCCGTGGCGATGGCGTCGGTGAACGGGATGATCCGGACCTTCTCAGCGAGGCCCAGCTTGGCGATTCGTTCCTCCAGCAGCGGCCGCATGCCGCCTTGTCCGATGATCCAGAAGCGGGCTGCAGGATGCACCTTGAGGACCAGCCATGCGGCCTCGACGAACTCCAGCTGGCCCTTCCCGCGCGGCAGACCGAACGCGCCGACGACGGCGAAGACGACGTTCTCCGGGCCGGCGCCGTGTTGCTGGCGAAAGGCCAATGCGGCTTCGGGCGAAACGGTTTGGAACTTCGCGAGATCAATGCCGCCGTAGATGCGGTGGATGCGTTCCTTCGGACCGGAGAAGCCGGGCAGCAGCAAATCGCGGACGTGGTCGGAGACAGCCACGAGCGCGTTGACTCCTCGCAGGAGAAACATCCGGCTTGCCCGGCTTGGCAACGTGGCCAGATGCCGCGTGACAACGACGGCTGGACGTTTCCCCGTCAGCCTCGACGCGATGACTGCCGGCCAGTAGTCGCGGCCGTGGTGGGAATGGATGACCTGAAAACCTTCCGCCTGGATCAACCGCCGGAGCTGGAGGATCAGCTTAGGCTTCGACTTCGGTTCCACATGGCGCACGGCGAATCCGCCTTCGTCCATCTGCTTGGAACAGCGCCGCCCTTCCGGGCAGGCGGTGGCGACGGTGTGGCCGAGCGCGCTCAAGCCTATAGCTAGTTCCATCGTCTGGTTGTCGGTGCCGCCGCCGTTGAAGACGGTGTTGAGCTGGAGGATGCGGAGCGGCTCCGGGTTCATCGGACTCCTTTCCGCATTTCGCGGAGCATCGAGTATTTCCAAAAGACTTCCCGGGCGACGATCCGCGCGATCCTCCAGCCCTGGCGGCCGTCGAGGAATCCGCGGCGCAGGATGTAGAAGCGCAGCCAGCGGAAGGCAGCGCGTGAGACCGGCGCGAGCGGGTTGGCCGTGCGGCCTTTCTCGAACTGCGTCTCCGCCCAGAGCCGCGCGTATTTCCGGGCACGGGCGATGTGGTCGGCTTCGTCGCGGAAAGAGTAGTGATGCAGCTCGCCTTTCAGCTCCCGCACGCCTCCCTGGAGCACGAGTCGTTCGTGGACTTTGCCGCCCTCGAAGCGGGCCAGAGACCGGCGGAACAGCCGCGTAAGGCGGTCTGGATACCAGTCGCCGTGGCGGATCCAGCGGCCTTCGTAGAGCACGCAACGCGGGACGGAGAAGCCGGCCACGGTCGGCTCCTCGGTGGCGGTGCGGAGCGCTTCGATCTCGGCGCGGAGCTCCGGCGACAGCTCTTCATCCGCATCGATGCTGAAGATCCACTCGTGGCTCGCGAGCGAGAGGACGTGGTTCTTCTGGCCAACGTAGCCGAGCCAGTCCTGGTGGACGAAGCGCGCGCCGTGGCTGCGGGCGATGGCTTCGGTGCGGTCGCGGCTCCCGGAATCGACGACGACAATCTCGTCGGCCAAGCCGGCGATGCTGCGAAGGCAGCGGCCGAGATTCTCCTCCTCGTTCAGCGTGATCAGGCAGAAGGAGATTTTCACTTCGACCTCCGTTCCGACGCGGCCTGTTCGAGGACGGCGAGCGTCTCGTCGACATTGCGGCCGAGGTCGATGGATGCCGTGTCGAAGGTGATCCGCGTCTTGCGATCCACCCACCCGGCGACGGCTGTGGCGAGCGCGCCGATGTCGGAAGGATCGGCTACGACGGAGCCGCTGACGCCTTCCTGGAGGACTTCTCCGGCGCCGTTGAACGCGGACGTGACGACGGGGACTCCGGCCGCCAGCGCCTCGAAGACAACGTTGGCCGACGGTTCGTAAATGGGCGGGAAGACCAGCAGGTCGGCGGCCGCGTAGGCATCGGCCAGGGCGTCGGTCGTGCCGCCGAAGATTACGTTGGCGGGCGCGGAAGGGGCTTTGCCTTTGCCAAGGACCAGCAGCTTCACGGGCTTTCCAGCCAGCAGCGGATGCGAGAGGGCCTGGATGGCAAACCCGAGTCCCTTTCGTTCCCAACCGCTGCCGACGAAGAGCAACAGCCGTTCATCCGGCGCGATGCCGAAGCGTTTTCTGAAAACAGAACGGTCGCCGCCTTGGAGCTTGGTGGTCTCGACGCCGTTTCGGACGAGATGGATGCGTTCGGCCGGGAACGGGAAGTTCCGCAGGATCTCGTCGCGCACCATGAGCGAGTTGACGATGATCCGGCCGGTGCGTGCGGGATCGAACGTCGCCGTCTCCAGCGCCTGCATCGCCCGGTGGAATCCGCCCAAGCCAATGAACGGGCGTTTCCACCACGGGCTGAATTGCCGACGCCGTTCCAGCCAGACACGATGGACGCCGTCGCCGGCGCGGTAGACGTCCTGGCGCAGCGTGCGTTCGAGGCTGAAGACGCAGTCGAAACGCTCCCGCGCCGTCACCGGCTCCACGGCTTCGGCGAAGCGCGCCGGTCGCATTGCCCGCGATCCCTTCACCGTGATCGGGTGAAGCCGCACACCGTCCGGCAGTCCTTCCCACGCCTCCGCCAGTAGATGCACCTCGTGGCCGCGCGCGAGCAGCGCCCGCATCAGCCGGTCAGCGTAGCGTTCCGCGCCGCCGATGGCCGAGCCGCGTCTGCGGATGAGGGCGATCTTCATTCGGCCGGATACGCGCGCGTCATTTCACCGCCTTGAGGACGACGTAGAAGACGTTGGCCGGAAAGATGAATCCAAGATGCCGTTCGTAGAATCCCGGGAAGAACTTCCCGATCCAGCCCATGCCACAGACGTAGGTGAAGTCGTCGAAGAAGATCTCCGAGGCGACCTTCTCGAAGCGGCAGTTGTAGACCTCGTTTTTCGCGTGGAAGAAGTCGAACGAGCCTTCGGTGAAGAAATGGCAGTGCTGCCAATGCCGGTAGGCCTCGCACCAGGTGTAGTGCGGGCACTCGATGAAGAGCAGGCCGCCGGGTTTCAGCAGGCGGTAGAACTCCTCCATCACCTTGTCCGTGGGCAGGAGGTGCTCCATGACGTGCGAGCAGTGGATCGCGTCGGCGTGGTTCTCCGGGAAGGGATACGGGAAGCTCAGCAGATCGTGGCTGACGTCTCGCTGCACGTCGTCGGTGGCGATGGTCACCTTGCGCGTGTCGACGCCGATGGAGCCGGGCAGCTTGCGGCGGCCGCAGCCGATATCGAGGACGACCTTGCCCTTCATCTGTTCAATGAAGGCGGCGCGTCGGCGTTTCACCGTGGGAAAGAGTCTCATGCTGCCCGGACGCTAGAACGGCCAAGGGCTGTCGCGCCAGCGTTTGTCTGGGCCCGGGAAGCGCTACGATTGGTCCTCATGATCGAGACCACGAAGAGGCAGGACCAGTCCTTCAGGTGCAGCGGCTCGGACACCCCGGCCAGCCGCAGGTCCATGAGGAAGGAGTTGTAGTGCGTGACCGTGGCGAGCACCACGCGGCCGGGGCCGGCCTTGATCGGCGGGCAGGGTTTGATCGACACCACTTTTTGCTTGGCTGGTGTCTTCAACTCAGCTGCGGAGCAGAGGAAGACAGTAGCCCCGGGCGTGAGCCCTGGGTTCGGCGGCCAAAGAAGGCGAGCTCCGGAGGAGCGGCAGAAGAACGTGATCGTCCGAAGAGCGTCTTTCGCTCCTCCGGAGCTTGGTGGACATCGGGAATATTAGACCCACAGCTGACGCTGTGGGCTACTGTCTGCCGCACCTCCGGTGCTCGGACTCAGGTTTGAAGACACTTGCATGAAGCGGCCTTCGACATCCGAAACCTTGGGCTTCCCCGTCGCGCTTCGCGGGCCTTAGGCTGGGATCATGTCTGACAGCAACGCCATCGGCGTCATCGGGCTCGGCTATGTCGGCTTGCCGCTCGCGCTCCTCTTTTCGCGGGCCGGTTCGCGCGTGCTCGGGTTCGACGTCGATGCCGCCAAGGTGACCGCGCTCAACGCGGGCCAGAGCTACATCTTGCACATTCCCGCCGAGGGCATCGTCGCGGCGCGCAAGGCCGGCTTCGAGGCCACGGCCGACTTCAGCCGCATCGCCGAATGCAGCGACGTCATCATCTGCGTGCCCACGCCGCTCAAGAACGGCCGCGAGCCGGACATCTCCTACATCGTCCAGACCGGCCTCTCTATCGCCCCGCATCTCCGGCGCGGCGCCCTGGTCGTGCTGGAGTCAACGACCTATCCCGGCACGACGGACACCGAACTGCGCGAAGTGCTGGAGAAGGGTTCGGGCCTGAAGGCGGGAACGGATTTCCATCTGGCCTTCTCCCCCGAGCGCGAAGATCCGGGCAATCCCCAGAGCAAGGTCGCCGAGATTCCCAAGGTGGTCGGCGGATTCACGCCCGCCTGCCGCGACCGCGCCATGGCCACCTACGGCCGGGCCATCAAGCGGCTGGTGCCGGTGGCGAGCTGCCGCATCGCCGAGGCGGTGAAGCTCACGGAGAACGTTTTCCGCGCGGTCAACATCGCCATGGTGAACGAGCTGAAGGTCGTCTACGACGCCATGGGCATCGACATTTGGGACGTCATCGAGGCGGCGAAGACCAAGCCGTTCGGTTTCATGCCGTTCTATCCCGGGCCCGGTCTGGGCGGGCACTGCATCCCCATCGATCCCTTCTACCTGACCTGGAAGGCGCGCCAATACGGCCAGCACACGCGCTTCATCGAACTCGCGGGCGAGGTCAACACCGCCATGCCGGGCTACGTCGTCGAGCGGCTGGAGAAGGCCCTCGGTTCATTCGGCAAGAAGCTGGCTGGCGCCCGCATTCTCCTGCTCGGCATCGCCTACAAGGCCAACGTCGACGACGATCGCGAGAGCCCCGGCTACGTCCTGTGGGAGCTGCTCGAAGCCGCCGGAGCCAAGGTCGAGTTCCACGATCCGCACGTCCCGGTCATCCGGCCCTCGCGTGAACACGGCCACTATGCCGGGCGTCGCAGCGTCGCGCTGACGGCGGAGATGCTGGGCGGATTCGATGCGGTGCTGATCGCCACCAAACACGACGTCGTGGACTACGCGCTCGTCGCGAAGGCCGCGCCGCTGATCGTCGATTCTCGGAACGCGCTCGCCGGCATCGCCGTGGATGCCGCCAAGTATTTCAAAGCCTGAAGCATGAAAGCTCTCGTCACCGGCGGAGCCGGATTCATCGGTTCCCACATCACGGCGGCGCTTGTCGCCAGGGGCGCCAAGGTTGTCGTGCTCGACAACCTTTCCCTCGGCAATCGCGACAACCTCGCCTGGGCCAAGTCCGGTGCGGTCGAGTTCGTCCAAGGCGACATCCGCGACGCCGCGCTGGTGGGGAAACTGGTGGCCGGTTGCGACTGGGTCTTCCACCAGGGCGCGCTGCCCTCCGTGCCGCGTTCGGTGGAACAGCCGCTCGAATCAAACCAGCACAACATCGACGGCACGCTCAATCTCCTCGTTGCCGCTCGCGACGCCGGCGTGAAGCGGTTCCTCTTCGCCTCCTCGTCCTCGATCTACGGCGACCAGGATGCGCCGGTGAAGAGCGAGAACCTCGCGCCCAGCCCGCTCTCGCCCTACGCGCTCCAGAAGTATGCCGGCGAACGCTACTGCCAGCTCTTCCACAAGCTCTACGGCCTGCCGACGGTGGCGCTGCGCTACTTCAACGTCTTCGGCCCGCGCCAGTCGTTCAATTCACCCTACTCCGGCGTCATCGCGAAGTTCTGCACCGCCTTCATTAACGGCGAACGGCCCCAGATCTTCGGCGACGGCCTCCAGTCCCGCGACTTCACGTTCATCGAAAACGTCGTGGCCGCCAACCTCGCCGCGGCTGAAGCCCCGGCGGACAAAGTCGGCGGCGGCGTCTTCAACATCGCCCTCGGCGACAGCGTCACGTTGCTCGACCTCGTCCGCGACCTCGGCACCGTCAGCGGTCGTCCCCTGAAACCGATCTTCCACGCGGCCCGCGCGGGTGACGTGAAACATTCCAAGGCCGACATCTCCGCCGCCAAGGCAGCGTTCGGCTTCACGCCGAAGGTCGGCTGGCTCGACGGCCTCCGCAAAACCTACGCTTGGTATCAGACCGGGGCCGGCAAGGCCTCGTGATCTTCCCCATTTTGAAATGAACCGAGAAATCGTCTCCATCGGCAACCGCGAAGAACGCTCGCAGTTCATCGCCAGCCGTTTCGCCCCCTACATCAAGGGCCGCGTGCTCGACGTCGGCTGCGACCGCGCGCATCTCAAACGCCTTGTGCCCGGTCTCGACTACGTGGGCATCGACGTGGGTGGCACACCGGACATCGTCGTCAACCTGGAGAAGGAGCGCATCCCGTTTCCCGACCGCGATTTCGACTGCGTGCTCTGCTCCGACGTTCTTGAGCATCTCGATAACCTGCACCTGAACTTCGGCGAGTTGGTCCGCGTATCCCGTGGCCACATCGTCGTCTCGTTGCCGAACAACTACGCCAACGCCCGCAAGCCGGTGGAGCGCGGCCGTGGTTCGATCGGCCACTACGGCCTGCCGGTCGAACCGCCCGTGGACCGGCATAAATGGTTCTTCTCCCTCAGCGAGGCCGGAGCCTTCTTCGAGGGACAAGTCGGCCGTCATCCGGTCGAGCTGGTCGAGCTCTTCTGCATCGAGCGTCCGCGCAACCCGCTGGTCCGCGCGGCCCGCAGTCTGCGCTACTCGCCCGAGTCCTACCTCAACCGTTACGCCCATTCCGTCTGGGCCGTGTTCCGCAGGAAGGGCTGACGCCGTGGCCCAAGGAATGAAAGCCGCCGCACCATGATCTCACGCACCACCTGCCCCATCAGCGGCCTGCCTTCCGAGGTCATCTACCGGCGGCCCTACACGCATTCCGGTGTCAGGAGGTTTCTCGACGAGGCGGGCCTCGGAGCCAAGGCCGGTGAAGTCTCCTACGAGATCAGGCAGTGCAAGGCCTCCGGCCTCTTCTTCCAGACGTGGGTCATGGAAGACGCGGAACTTGCCGGGATGTATTCCAGCCCGAGAGGGGTCGCGCAATTCGAGCAGGAGATTTCCCAGCAGCGGCTGCATTGGTTCGCGCACATGGCCGACGAAGTCCTCGTGCTGCGCCAGAGCATCAAGAATCCGCGTCCCGTCGTCCTCGACTTCGGCTCCAACTGGGGCAAGTGGTCCAGCATGGCCCTCGCTTTCGGCTGCGACGTCCATGCCGTCGAAGTGAACCGCGAAGCGGCCGCCTTCTGCGCCGCCCGGGGCATCAAGATCATCGCGCGGGAGGAACTGGGCGAACCCCGGTTCGACTTCATCCAGGTCGACCAGGTGCTCGAACACCTGACCGATCCGCTCGGCGCGGCGCGGCTGCTC
>Ga0163144_10030843_pt1 | contig 10244 bp, 9 predicted proteins | sample OliLak19BULKMAT1_FD_123175 | JGI IMG/M metagenome (GOLD analysis project Ga0163144, IMG submission 123175) | Freshwater microbial mat bacterial communities from Lake Vanda, McMurdo Dry Valleys, Antarctica - Oligotrophic Lake LV.19.BULKMAT1 | ecosystem: Environmental > Aquatic > Freshwater > Lake...
ACAATTTTGATCACAGGTGGAAGCGTCCAATGATCTTGTGGTCGCATCATTTGATCCACTGCGTTGACGATTCGTGTCACTTCAAAGTGAATGATCCTCATGGGTCCCACGCTCGGCCATTCACTCTGTTGACAAAGACGAAGTGGTCAAAGAACGTTTGGTCACCGAAGCAATGCCCTGATCAAATCATTCTGGGAGCTGCGGACTGGCGGACCTGCACTGTTGTCAACCTTGCCAATTGTCTGGAGATGTGGCTTGGCATGCATCTAAACACGACACATTTGTTCACAACGGACAAACAAGTTAATGAAAAGGGCACTCCACTTGGTCCTTTGAACATCAACAAAACACATGCAAACCAAATCAAGACAGTCTGTTGGGAGCATGAAGAATTCAAGGCATTGGAAGATGAAGTCGGAGAGCACAAGGGCATTGGTGCTCATTCCAACCGAAAGCACGCGGCCGATCGTGCAGATGAGAAAGGAGCAGAAACACACCAGATTGAGTTTCGGGGAAGATGGACTGGCAAGAAGGGTCAACGAGTGGTGCATGGGCAATGCATGTCATCGGAGAGATGATGCCTTTGTGGCATCTCTCCTCTGTGACAAAGGTCATGTCCGCCACAAACCACAGGCCGGACTGGACGCAAAGGACAATTGGATGCACACGGAGGTGACACCAAACATCAAAGAAAGATTCGAAAACGACATCCCGCTGTGTCAAGTCTTAGGCACAGCCAGACTGTGGAGTGTGTTTGATGATGAAGCCAGCCTGCTGCTGCCACAAGATGATGTGGCACGAATCCGGCACAGCTTTCAAGGCGACATTGAAGGAAACCCAGTGACAAAGACTCTGTTGGAAATCATGAGAGTGGGTGCACGTCTGCAGACAGTGCATGCATCACTGGAGTGACAACACCAGCAGCAAGAACCGACCGGAGGTCAGAACGCAGCTCAAATGCTAAGAGGAGCCAACAGTGCTGCACTGCTAGCCTGCACACAACGCATGGAGGAAAGTCACAATCAACGACCGCATGCAATGAGAGCAGAACAACTCGCGTGTCGACAGTGGAGCAAACAGCAATTTGATTTGTCAATTGCCAATCAACAATGTTTTGGTGGAACCACACCACAAGCCTTTGGCACGCAGAACCCGCAGCAGCAACAGCGGAGACGCCGTTACACCGGAGCTCACCAACAACAACAGCTGGAACAAACTGTCAACACACGAGCCACACCAGAGCCTGCAAGAAACGTGGATCGCAACGCCGTGCTGCATCCAAGGACGCAAACACTGGCTGACATGTGGGAAGAATTTCAGTTTGGCATTGGTGACAGCAAGCCTGCCAAGAGCTTCTCACCAGCAGAAAAGAATGACAGTGAACACAAGCAGATGTGCCACAGACGGAGCAAGATTTGGAAATTGCAGTGTCATTTGATCAACGCTGGCCACTCCATTCATGAAGCTAATGCCAGGACATCCGAGGTCCACAACTCCACCAAGACAGCATCCATCATCATGCAGATCACAAGAGACCAAAAGAATCAATCCTGCAACTTTGTGGGCAGCCAACGCATCCATCCGCGGCTGCATGTCAACCCAAATTGGCGTGTTTGATGCAGCGTGTTGATGAATCTCTTGTTCAGTTTCTTACCAGAGAGGATCTGGTGACTTGCCTCCATCTGGTGAAAATGTCGATCCGGAAGCTGCAAGTGCGTCAGGGATTGGCATCTGCGCAAGACTTGCACCATGACCCACCGTGACACTTGCTGTTGCTGTTTTCTTCCTGTCTCCATGAAAGAATTCTGTTTGCTTTTTGATTTGTGTTTGAAAATCATTGACACCATCTGGGACTGCGCTGGTGTGACTACCCAAGTGGCACAATCAAAAGAATTCCTTGTCATCTCCACAGTGTTCTCCTTCACCTCTTTTTCATTCAAGATTGCCATCAGCAGCAAAATCAATGCTGTTGCTGGCAGCAGCAGGCTGGCACTAGCACTGGCACTAGCAGCTGTGGAGAAGCTGCTTGCAGACTGTTTGTCATTCATTGAAAGTGAGTTGTCAATGTGCCAATTGGATCAAGACTTTCAACATTGTTGTGCCACATGATGATTGAGAAATGGAATTTTGCTGTGGGATTTGCAAATTGGCCCATGCTGACACAAAGGTGGTGAACAAAAAAATCTGTGGAGGCATTTCAATCCAAAAATGTCCCTTCCACACTTGACATCCATGTGATGCAAAGCCAACGTCCTTGTTGTGCCTAACTGTCACCCGCCGGTCACCACAACACAGAAGAATGCAAGCCATTGCATGCGTGCATCACCCAAGATGCAGGCCACCCCAAAACAAAATCAAAACATGTTCACTCCATTTGATTAGCTCATCATGAGTCTTTCAGTTCACCTGGTGGTCTTGTTTCACAGAACAGTCCCAATGCATGCTAAGAGCACAAACATGATCATTTTCTTCGACACAGAGGCAGAGGCTTCCGTTGTGCAAATTGGGTGCCACCATGGTTTTGACAGCATCTATTTTCAGTTATATGTGCCTTCCAACACAGCCATTCAGGACCCATGCAGGTCCAGCTGTTCTGGTTGGTGTGCAGTGGTGGTTGTGCCAGAGCCATAAGCAGATCAAGCCCCACAGTCAGAATTCTTTCTTGTGGGGGGAACAAAAGCTACAGCTTTGAACTAGAGACCTCTTAAAAGAAGACTACTTTAAAGAGATAAAGCAGCAGCAACACTGCTGCAATAAACGGGATAAAATGAATTTCTTAACGAAACAACTAGCAAGGTTGTTTTACAATACGGATAATGATCTGATTGATTGCCCAACTCAATTCTCCTCTTCTCCAATGATGATGATAATTCCTGGGTCCCTTCTCCTGAATCGAAAGTTACAGCTGCTGCATAACCCAAGCGGATGGATGATGATATCGTAGTAGTGGTAGATACCAGGCTGGCTTGATCCACTTTTTATTTCTTGGCCCCAATCAAGGATTGAACACTTGGATCTTGCAGAATGGAACAGAGATCATCAAGGGTTGGTTTTCTTCGTGGTGCCGGAGGCTGTGCCTGTGCTTGCGCTGCCTGCTTTTTTTGTTCTGCAGCAGCAGCAGCAGCAGCAGCTGCTGCTTGCTGTTGTTGGTGTTGCTGAACGGCCGCATGTATCTGCTGCTGCTGTTCATGCTGCTGACGTTGCCGTTCGGTCGCCAACTGAAGCAATCCAGCATAGCCATCCATCAGACGGCCGCGATCCGCACCCACGTTGAATCCGTAGGGATTGAAGGAAGGCATCGAGCCATCCAAGGCGGCAGCTGCAGCAGCAGCCTGAGGACTCACCAGAGGAGGACCCGCGGTGGCGGCGGAGGGGATTTGTGCCGAGCTCCACATGGAATCATATCTCTTGAGAAGATCTCCCCAACCATTTAGGGCTGATGCTGGAGCAGCAGCAGCCTGAGCCGCCGCCGCCGCCGCAGCAGCAACTTGCTGCTGATGGTTTATGAGACTTGATGCCGTTGTCGCCGAAGCACCTGACTGCTGCGCGGTGGAAGCCTGTTGCTGCTGTTGCTGGGAGAGGAGTGTGGGTGCAGAAGTCGGTGGCGTAGAACTGGAACTGGAGGACCCAGAGGACGTCCGCGTACTAATGGCGCCCGACTCTGATTCTTGCCGTTCCTTTGAAGCCGAGGGTTTACTCTTTTTCCCACCACCACCACTCTTGTGACGATTGGCAAACCTACAGTACGCGGAAGACAGTTTGGGGTCAGGAATGGTCTGTACGCAGATGGCTACAAGCTACAACAAACACAGAAAGGACTGGATCTAACACTTCCTTACCTGAGCGCGTGGCCACACTTGTCACGAGCTGCCATGGGACTAATCTGTGTGGTGAAATCAGACGAATGAGAGGTGAAGGCGCGTGAGAGGGTGTGTGTAGAGGTACACTGCACGAAGCGGGAGAAAGAGGAATGCTTTTCTCTATCCACGACCGAAATCACCCAACAAGAACAAAGACACAAGCAACCACAGCTGTACATACCTCTTCCCAAGTCTTGTCTTTGCTGTTGTACTTGAGAAACCGAGACGTCTGGCTGAGGGTTTCATATATTTCTGCGGAAGGTGAATGGAAAAAAGACATGAGCCATACAGAACACTTGGGGTTCGGTCCCACAAAGACGCACACACTCATCCACTAACTACTACGGACCTTTGGTTATTTGCATCTTGTCAAACTTCGTCAAACTGTTGGCATACTTTGCTCTGTAAGACTCAATGATACTACGAAAGCGGACACTGCCAGGTGCATGCACACAGTTTTTATCTTTTCCGCACAAAATATCTTCATTGGTAGGTACAATACCTCCTCCTGCAAGTACAGCAACGTGGGAGCCATCAACAACAACAAGGCGTTGAATGGGCGTGTCAAGAAGAAAGGAGGTGAGAATAGTGGACATCCGAAAGCAGGCAATCGAGTGTCACGACTGATGAACGTACCATTGGGACGTGGTTTACTCGTTCCGTCTTGTGGTTGTTCTTGGTGTTGCGCCATGATGTTATTGACAGCAAGCAGGAGCATTGATCGAAAGTACTAAATTACTATGCGTTGAAGGCAGAGGAAAGCGTTGAATGAACAGAGAGGTATATCACTTCCGTATTCAAGCTCTGGTAGTATTCGCTTCTTCTGTGGTCACACTATATATTATATTGTTGTTGTCACTTGCTATCTGATGATGACAGTAGATACGATGCACAACTTTTCTCGGAAGAGCAAAAGTATTGAATAGATAGTAGGTAAGTTTTTGAACTTTACTCGTAAGGTGGAATTGCCGTACTGTAATCACCTGCTTTTTAGGTAGGCCAGGGTACCAGCCAGATGGGAGAGACTTCCGCCAAACCTCGCAACACACCAGGGAGACTGTTGCTTTGGGTGATTTTGCTCCCACGGTTTCCTACTTCCAGCAGGTTGCTTCTACGTATCCGTGATACCTCAGAGTTCCTCCAAAGAGTAGCTCTACGTAGACTCTGGTAGAAAACTACGCTCCACCCGGAAGCTGAATTAACGCGCCTGCGTGTGACTCGGAACCTGCGACAATTTCGATCTGCCTGTTAATAAATCTTTGGTTCAGTTATTTACAGCGAAAATGTCGCAGCAGTCAACGATCTGTTATGTAGAGAAAACGATTATAAGAAGATACTTCTTTTTGGCTATTCAGTACTGAAACATCCCTAATTATCGACATTCCCCAAGAAATTAATTGGTCTTGGTCATTGAACTACTACTATTACTGTAAGTAGTACTCGAGTAATATTGCTGTCAGGCGACGGGCACAACGTCGTACTTAGCGGTACGACCAAGTACTGTAGCCCGGACAAAAAAGAAGGGACAGCGCGTAAGGTTATACGAGTAACAGTACTGGTAAAACGTGCCGGCAGCATTTCTCTAATACCTGACTTAAGAACTCTCAGGAGTATGGACAGTACAGTACAAAGTAGTACGAGTTCTATTACTCTTTAGCGCAACAGCCCAATTGTGTATAAGAACTCTCCGTGACTCAAAAATGTAAACCAATCGTGCACTAAAGAAAGCTCTAAGATGCCAGGCAATAGAGAAATTCCCCTACTAGCACTTTCATGTTTTTTCTGGCAGCATAAGTAGGCCACATAGGCTAGCTCTACACCCCCAGTTACTGACACTAACTGAATACAGTAGGTCTATTTTGCTATGGTAGCTAGGACCAGGTAGTTATTAATTGGTCTTAAGAGGTTTTTCAAACAAGTTGTTTGAACCAATTTGAGCCTTTGATTTCGTTGATTTGTTAGTTCAATTCACATGAGCAAATTTTGAGTTGTTTTCATCTGTACATGTGGTTGTTTCATCATTGAAAATGTTGCACATGAGAACATCAGCTGTGTAATTCAGTCTGTTGAATCCCACTTCAACAGATTTGGTCTTTTTAAACGCCAATCAAAACAATTTTTTGTTGCGAGCACGTTGACATGTCGATAATCCATAAAATTTTCATTGGATTTAAAAGAAAGTCATTTGTCATGTGTGTTCAAGCAAAGCAGACTATCTGCATGGTGCTCAAGGATGACAAAATCATAACCAAAAGAACCAAATCAAATGTTTGCATCAAATCATCCAATGAAACTTCCTAAATTTTGTCACAAGATTGCTTTGTCACAGCTTTCATCATAGGATTGGCAAATCATCATAGGATTTTTGCATGGTTGGCGCAATTTGCAACCGTGAGCTCCTGAACTGCATTTGCAAGGTTTTGGGGCAACATTTTGAAGTGTTCTGAACACACTCTCTCTGTTCAGCATTAGCTGGCCCGCTTGGACGCTAACGTTTTCGCCCGATGACGCATTTGAAAAGAGAAAGTGCGCGACACCTGGTAATGCCTTTGGATGACTTCAAAATAATGAAGACTATACTACGTAGCTAACTGCTACGACTGTACCGGTAGAGTACCGGCGTAGTTATTTTAGCCAGCTACTACATGTACGACCACAACAGCATTTTCAATGAATCTCCGCGTGCGTCAACATGACACGCCATTTATTGGTGGTTGGAAAATTGCTAACTTGAAATATGTCATCTTCTCTCTCACACTTGACAAAAACGTTGAAATATTAATTCTATTTCAACATAATATTTTCTAGTCATCAGACATTTGTTGTGATTGCTATTGGTTATCGTTTAGCTGCAACAAATTCATTCAGCAAAGATGAAACTGCAACACCTTTTGTTCAGCGGCTTGCTGCTGATTGGAGCATACTATGTGGCTGTGGAGGTTTTGGAAGTTGTTCAGCTTTCGGGTTCTTTTTGTGGCGGCAATGTGATTACAATCAAATCCAGCTCCAGCCAGAATAATTGGGCTGCAGATCAATATTCCGATATTGATGATGAACCTACAGGAACCATCTATGAGCCCTCGGCACCGGAAGACTACCTGATTCACAACTTGACGAAGTTGGGAATGGGAGGAAATAGTTGGACTTCCACATGCCATATTTGGAAGAAGGACGGGGGTATGCCGACGGAACAGTTCCATCAAATGCAAGCATTTTTGCCCGAGTTAAAAGCACATTACGATCGTATCAAAGCCTTTCGCTTCACGAATTTTGATCCCCTGAAGATGGACATTCGACGTGCCCCGCAGGGCGATGCGGTGTGTGATGAAATCGATCGTGGTATGGGTGGTTCCGATTTGTCCCAGCTCTTTAACAAGAGCAAAATCTTGTCCAAGACGAGCACCAACGGATATGTGGAACCCTTGTTGAGTCCCTTGCGGCATCCTTTGTTTTGCCAAAACATGAATAAGTATCTTCTGGATATTGACTACTTGATTCACGATTTTGGAAACACCTGCCGCCACTTGCGAAAAAATACCCACGCCAGGACCGTCTTTGTCGACATGGGCGCCAGTTTGGCGTTTCATGGCAAGAAAACTTCACCGGCCATTGTCGTGATGGACTTGTGGCGAAAATTTGGAATCCAATTTGATCATATTTATGCGTTTGAATATACAAAACAAGATCCTCAATTCGTATTCAATGCAATCCCCGATCACTATAAGTCCGCGTATCATTGGTATAATGTGGGTGTTACCTCTGACGAACTGGGCGATCAAAATCCCTGGAACATCTTACTCGAGAATTTTCGGCCCGACGACTTGATCGTAGTCAAATTGGACATTGATACGCCCTCTTTGGAGTCTGAACTGGTGAACCAGTTACTCAATAACCCAAAACTCCATTCCCTTGTGGATCATTTTTACTTCGAATATCATCACCGGCAAGCGGAATTGCAACGGTGGTGGGGGTCCAGCGGTGACCATGCCACTGTCAAGCAATCATTTGAGTTGTTTTATCAATTGCGCCAAAAGGGTATTGCCGCACATTCGTGGGTGTAATTTGATTTGTAACTGCCTTTACTGCCGCTTGTACAGTAACCCCAACGGCTGACAGTTGGCATCACTCCAGAGCGTTAAGACCTCTCCTGTTGGGTGTCCGACTGCAGCTGGAACCAAACTCATGGATTTCTTGCAGACGCAACTTGTGCTATCAAAAGAGGGCCACGTTCGCGCAGTTGAACTCTTCCATTCGTCCATTTGTTCGTTCAGTCATCACCATGACAGCATACCAAAGTAAACTGAAACTAATCTATTGAGTTATCTGTTCCGGTGACCCAATACACCAGCAAAAGTGACAAAGACAACTACTAGCAGCTAGCCCTGGTGGCAGATGGATAGGATAGCTGAACCACAGCTCAACAGCAGCACCACTAGTCAGGTGTGCCAGTGTGTCTAGCTATCAATTGGTCCAAAGATGTTGTCTAATGGTTTCATCTAACTAATGCTGGCTTTGACAGACCTTGTTGAGCCAGCCATGGCAGGTTCTTTTCTGCAGAATCAGAAATGTTGATTGTTTTCATCTGTGCACCATCTGTGCATGCTGTGCATGCGATGCATGCATCACAAACAAACAAATTCGATTTTTAAATCTTTGAATCTTCCTGTTGTTCTTGTTCTTGCTTCTGAAAACATTGATGACCTCAAACTTAGCGATTATACAAAAATGCTTAAATGTTGATAAAATTGCAACAGGGGCTTCACGCTCATCAGTCTTCACAGGTGCCGATAGTTGCCTGACATCAAGATTTTAGTATTGCTTGATCAGCATCTTTCAACCAAATCCAATGAAGAAAGCAAACAGGGGACACGGGGACAAACCATGCAAGTGTGGAACATCAGATGAATGTGCCAATGAAGCCAACCAAAGAGCAAAAACCGATTGTGTGTCAACTGATCAAGTTCAAGCGTGCTCGTCTTGGACATGAGGTCACAATCTGTGTTCAAACTGGTGAGATTGTCTTGATCAACAGTCTTCGCAGATGTGGATTGTTGCTTGATGTCAACATTTTGACAATGCTTGATCTGCATTTTTGAATTTCTTAAGTGGAACAATCAAAAGCACAGAGAGTGTGGCTGCACATGTTGTGTGACCGTTGCCTTTTCAAACAAACAAGGTTCTCAGATGAGAAAATCAGCATCATCAATAGCCATGCAACAGGTGCAGCCACATTCTATGTGCTTTTGGTTGTTTCACTTAGCAAATGGATGTTTGAGGGAACACAATGTTTAAATCATCAACCACATCAACTTTTGGAAAACATCACACTCCATCCATCAATGAGGGAAAGGACTCTTGGTGTGTCACACACTATCAAAAGGGTCAGTGCCCGAAGAAGATGCTTTGACTTCAAGTTGGCTCCCACAGCTGCACAATGACATAGCATGATGTGTCATGCTGTCAAGCACACATCAATGCTGCATTTTTTTTGTAACAAAACTGATTTTGCTCCAGCACATGGCAATTTTCTTGCTGCCAAAGATAAGCACATTGATCCAAATCCTTGTTCTGAGCACCAAATGTGCATCAATCATGTTGTTGATCGGTTCGCATCCCATCTTGGGCCTGACATTGTCATGTCAAGAGGATTTGTTGGTAAGGCAAAGTGTCTCAAACATGATGACCGGGAAGTTTGATGTCTCCTTTCCAAACTGTTGAGAGCATTGTGCTGGAGAAACCCATGCTGAAGACTGTGAGGAAGACAATGCCTGATGCTGACACCAACAAGAAACAAGAGTAGTGCACTGCGCTAAAAGCTACAGGCCTTTTGAGTTGTTTGCAAATGAAAATTAAAAGCTTCAGAATGAAGCTAAAATGAATGTGATGTTTGAGAGAGGTTCGGCTGAAGATCTCTTGGCGTAGTCCTCTCTCTACTGAGATGAATGATGCTTCTGCGTGAAGAATCGGCGTGACAGTCACAGACTTGTTATCCACTTGGGAATGACTTGTCTTACAATGACAGCTCGTGTTGTGCCATCCAGAACAAAACGTGTTCTAAGCGCTTTGTGGCGGTTAAAATATGCAGCCGTTATTCTATGTAGGCACTTAGTCTTGGATGCTATCCTCAGAGACTTTCTTCACTACTTGTGAAGGATTGGGTCAAGGATTTGACCCTCTTGCAAGTGCCCCATCGGATGTAGTAGCATTCATGGAACACATCGAAATGTCGGAAGACTTCAATGGCAACAAAAAGACAACTAAGGTTGCACCTGGCAAAGGCAAGAAGAAATCTGGCTTTGCTAAAGGAAATTCGGCCGCCGATGGCTCCAAGCATTGCATGTTGCATGGTAACAACAACACCCACGATGCTTCTGAGTGCAAGAC